>Ga0214921_10010507_pt1 | contig 11440 bp, 9 predicted proteins | sample LL1505_MetaG_FD_177992 | JGI IMG/M metagenome (GOLD analysis project Ga0214921, IMG submission 177992) | Freshwater microbial communities from Lake Lanier, Atlanta, Georgia, United States - LL-1505 | ecosystem: Environmental > Aquatic > Freshwater > Lake | place: USA: Georgia | collected 2015-05-28
ATGCCCAGTATTAAGCAAAGGTTTTTTTAGAAGGCTCTACCTAATTTTTTGGGCATATTTTAATCAAGGAGATATTAATCATATTTGTGGCGATATAAATTTTATATCAACTTTTTTAAAGAAAAGACGCACTATTGTGACCGTATTAGATAACTACTCGATGAAGAGGTTAACGGGATTTAAAAAATTTGTATATTATTTTTTTTGGTTAAAATTACCTTTATCAAGATGTTGTAAAATTATTTCAATATCTAAAAATACTACTAATGAATTAATAAAATATCTTCCAGAATTTAAAAATAAAATTATTGAAATTGATGTATGTATTCAAAAAATATTTAAAAAGAATGTTAAAAAATTTAATAGTTTGCCAATTATTTTAATAATCGGAACCAGTATCAATAAAAATTTTGATAATTCAATATCTGCATTATTCAATATAAGATGCAAAGTTTTAATTATTGGAAAATTAAATGATGATCAAATAGATTTATTAAATAATTTGAATATCGATTATACAAATTTTTTTAATTTAAATAATTTTGAGGTTTATAAAACTTATTGTCAGTCTGATATTTTATTGTTTCCATCTACCTACGAAGGTTTTGGAATGCCAATTCTTGAAGCGCAGGCGGTGGGGAGACCCGTAATTACAAGCAATATTAACCCTCTTACTTATGTGGGTGGAAATGGAGCTTTGTTTGTAAATCCCCATTCTATTCAAAGTATAACCGAAAGTGTAAAAAGAATAATTAAAAATAATTCTTTGAGAAAAAAATTAATAAGGAATGGATTTAAAAATATTAAAAGATTTAATGTGAAAGCAATCTTGCAGCAGCATTACAATTGCTATAATCAAATACTACACAATCAGTAAGATTTTAATATGCGATTAACGATTATTGTCGGCGGAAGATTTCATGCTTTCGATCTTGCATATCAATTGCAAAAAAAGAAAATAATTTTTGAATTAATTACTTCTTATCCAAAATTTATTGTAAAAAAATATAATATAAAAATAAATAATGTTAAAAGTATTTTCATTAAAGAGTTTTTAAAAAGATTTTTTGATAAGTTTAAATTTATAAGTAGAATTTTTGACTATAATTATTGGTTAAACTATTATTTTTCAATAGTAGCTGCAAATATTACCAATTATAATAACACAGACATACTAATTGGCTGGTCTGGATTTAGTTATCACTCTTTTAAAAAAGCGCAAAAATTTAATTGCATTAAAATATTAGAGAGAGGTTCTACTCATATATTAAATCAGGTTAAAATTTTAAAAGAAGAGTATAAAATTCTTAAATTAAAACCCACATTGCCATCAAAAAGAATTATTGAAAACGAATTAAAAGAGTATGATTTGGCTGATTATATTTGTGTACCAAGTGAATTTGTAAAAAAATCTTTTTTAGACAGAGGTTTTAATAATAATAAAATTATTAAAATCCCGTATGGGGTTGATTTAAAAAATTTTAAGCCGAAAATTAAAAATCATTTAAATGCAAGTCAAAGATTTACTATAATATCAACAGGATCTATCTCTGTCAGAAAAGGCTCTATTTATCTCTTAAAAGCGTTTGTTGAATTAAATCTTCCGAATTCTGAATTAATATTTGTAGGTGAAGTGGATACTGAACTTAAAAAGATATTAAAAAAATTTACAACAGTAAAAAATATTAAATTTTTTAAGCACCAAGCTCAAAAAAAATTAAATTTATTTTATAATAGAGCAGATGTTTTTGCTTTATTCTCATTAGAAGAGGGTTTATCTATGGTTCAGCTCCAAGCAATGGCTAGTGGTCTACCAATAATTTGCACTCATAATACGGGTGGTGGAGAAATTGTTGATAATGAAGTTAATGGATTTGTATTACCTGTAAGAAATATTAATTTATTAAAGAAAAAAATTTTGATTTTATACAAGGATAGATCTTTATTAAAAAAAATGAAGAATAACGCACGGACAAAAGCTCAAAAATTACTTTCCTGGAATAATTATGGAAATAATATGGTTAAATTTTATAAAGAAACTATTTTGCATTAATTGATTTATTTAACTGCTATTGCTCTTGTTTGATTGCATCTTGTATCTATTCTTCCATAAATTCTACAAAGAAAATGAAATATATTCCAAGAAATAAATTTTTTTATAATTTGATGAAAGGGAAACCACTTATGAATAAATGGTTTGCTCTCTAATACTTTAAAACCAGCTGTTGTTAATAAATTTCCTAAGTTCAGAGGAGACCACGAATATAAATGAAAATCTTTATCATTTTCATTATATATAACCTTAATACTGTCTATAGGAACTACTATGCAAATTTTTCCGCCCTTTTTTAAAGATCTATTAAGTTCTTTTAATTCTAGAAGCGGGTTGTCAGTATGCTCCAGTGCATGATTTGAAATTATTAAATCAAAGAAATTGCTAGGTAATTTTTTTGAATTTAAAAAAACTTTTAAACCATTTTTTTTTGCAACTTTTCTTGCTGATGGATTAACCTCCACTCCATATTTTTTAATATTCGTGAAGGTTGAAAGCATATATCCTCCTCCACAACCAAAATCCAAAACTCTCTGATTTTTTTTTATAAAATTTTTAAATTTAATTTGATTGGCTATTGCTCCAAACAGTCCTACTTCAGATTGCCACTTAAAGTAAAATTTATTGTAGTGATTTATAGATGTCATTTTTTAAATTAAATATATTATTAACATTACTAAGACGATATAAAAATATATATGAATTTACTAATTATTGGCAGAAATAGTCTACTATGTAGATTATTTCTAGAAAATACTCGTATTACAAATTATCAAATTTATTCTAGGAATGAGATTAAAGAAATTGATTTTAATAACTTTACACATGTAATTAATTTTTCTTTTAATCCTGAATTAAAAAAAAAAAGTTATAAAAAAAAATTAGATTTTGATTTGAAATTATCAAAAATAGTCAGCAAATATAAGATTATTTATATATTTATATCTACAAGATTTGTTTATTCAGGAATCAATGGCAAGTTTAAAGAAAAAATAAAAAAATTAGAGCCAACCAACATTTATGGTAGAAATAAACTTATTATAGAAAATGTAATTAGAAAAATTATTCCTAAAAGGTTTTTGATATTAAGATTATCTACAATATTGTATTATAATTTAAATTACAAAAGAAAATTATTTTCATATACAATGTTAAGTGGACTTAAAAAAAATAAAAGAATTTCTTTTGATTTTAGAAAAGATACTTATAAAGATTTTATTTTGCCTGAATATTTTGTTAAATGTTTGGATGCATTAATATTAAATAAAGTTACAGGCATTTATAATGTCTGCTCTGGGTTTAAAATCAAAGTTGAAAATATAGCTAAAAAAATTATTTATGGATTTAAAAAAGGTAAGATTTTTTTTTATAGTAAAAATAATGAAAATCAGAGTTTTTTTATGTCTAATAAATTAATTTTTAAAAAAACTAGAATTTCTTTATCATTAAAAGAAATTTATGATTATTGCATTAGAATGGGAATGAGAATTAGAAATGAATAAAATTTTAATAACAGGAGGTTGTGGATTCATAGGTTCTCATCTTGCTGATTACATCTTTGAAAAATTTAAAAAATCAGAAATAGTTATATATGACAAGATTACTTATGCAGCTAAAAGAAAGTATTTAAGTGGTATCAGAAGAAGTAAAAGAGTTAGAATTATTAAAGCTGATATTAATAATCAAAAAAAGCTTATCAGCTCAAGTAGAAAAGTCGATCTGTTAATTCATGTCGCAGCAGAAAGTCATGTGGATAAATCTTTTAAATTATCCAACAAATTTATTATCACTAATGTTTTAGGAACCTCAAATGTAATGGAGGCCGCTAGAGTTAATAAAATAAAAAAAATAATTCATGTTAGCACAGATGAAGTTTATGGAGAAATTTTTAAAGGTTCTTTCAAAGAGGATGATAAATTTAATCCTTCTAATCCGTATTCAAGTTCTAAGGCAGCAGCAGAAATGATAGTTAATGGTTATAAACATTCGTACAAGTTGCCAGTTACAATTATAAGATCTAATAATATTTATGGTCCTAGGCAGTATCCTGAAAAATTAATTTCTGGATGTTGTTTGTCTTTAATAAAAAAACGTAAATTTTATTTACATGGAGATGGAAAGCAAAAAAGAACTTTTTTATATATAAAGGATTTTTGTGATGCGGTTTATAGAATTATTGTTTCTAAAAAAAATATTAATTCAATATATAATATTGGCTCGTATGATGAATTAAAAAATATTGAAGTTGTTAAATTAATTTGCAATTTTTTAAAAGTAGATTTCAAAAAAAATATCTTTTTTAAAAAAGATCGACCATTTAATGATTTTAGGTACAGTGTTGATTTTTCAAGATTAAAAAAACTTTCGTGGAAACCTAAAACTCGATTTATACAGAAATTACCAGAATTGATTGATTGGTACAAAAGGAACAAGAATCTTTTTATATGAAAATATTATTGGTTATCAATAATTTTTATATAAGTGATGGAGGAAGTTACACAGCAGTAAGCGAACTAGCATATGCCTTAAATAGAAAAAAAGGATTAATTGCTAGAATTCTACATAATAATAATAATAATATTTTTAATTCAAATAATTATAAAATTATCCTTAAAAATTTTGATATTATTCATATCTTTGGTATCTGGTCACCTTTTTTGTACGTAATTTTTCATTATGCAAAAAAATTAGGAAAAAAAGTAATTATATCACCTATTGGATATTTGGAATCTTGGTCATTAGCACAGTCTAGAATTAAAAAAAAAATTGCATGGTATTTTTATCAAAAAAAAATTTTAGAAAAAGCAGATACGATTCACGTTACTAGTCAACAGGAATTTGATTCTATAAAAAAATTAAATTTTAATAATAAAAATATAATTTTTTTGCCACATGGTAATTTAGAAATAATTTATTCAGATCTAAAAAGAACGAAAAAAAAAAATAATAATATAAAAAAGATGTTATTTTTTTCAAGAATTCATAAAAAAAAAGGACTTCTCGAATTAGTTGAGGCATGGAATATTTTAAGACCGCAGAATTGGAAATTGGATATCACTGGTCCAATTTCAGATATAAATTATAAAAATATTGTAAAAAAAAAAATTAGCACATATCATTTAGATGAAGATATTTTTTTTAGCGAACCTATTTTTGATAAATATTCTAAACAATCAAAAATTGTTAATTCTGAAGTTGTAGTATTACCATCTAAGAATGAAAACTTTGCCTTTTCTGTTTGTGAGGCTATGGCAATGGGTTCAGTAATTCTGACTTCTAAGGAAACACCTTGGGAAGAAATTAATGGAATAAAAGCTGGGTTTTGTATTAATCTAAATAATTTAGATAATATCGTGAATGCCTTAAAAAAAATTTTAAATCTTAAAGACGATGATTTTTTGAAGATAGGAGATAATGCAAAAAATTATATAAAGTTAAATTATGATTTAGAAAGCATTATTATTAATAAATATATTAACCTATATAAATCTCACTTGTCATAATTAATGAATATTTTATCTATAATTGCCTCTAAAGATTTAAGTGGTGGAGGGCCAATATATCTTTGCAATTCTCAAAAAAAATTTTTAAGCAAAAAATGTTATATAAAAATCTTTTCTATTAATAATATAAAGATCGTAAAATTTATTTTATTTTTTTTAGGATATAAAAGAAAAAAAATAATTAATATTTTGCTAAAATTTAGTTTAGTCCATTTTCACGACGTTTGGAGTATAAGACATCATTTGTTAGCGGTTATATTAAGAAAATTATCAATACCTTATATATTTTCTATTCACGGCCATTTTGATATTTGGTCATTAAAAAAAAATTATCTTTTAAAAAAAATATTTTTTCTTTTGTTCAAAAAAAATTTTATTCTTGCTTCTGGATTGCAAATATCAAGCACAGAAGAATTAAATGAAGCGAAATTTTTTTTACAAAATGAAAATATAAATTTTTTTTTAATTTCTAATGGTGTTGATATAAATATAAATGATATAGATTTTAATAAAAAAAAATTAGATACAAATATTATAAAACTTCTATTTTTTGGTAGAATTCATCCGAAAAAAGGGATTGAGTTAATATTACATTCGTTTAAAAAAATATTGAGTTATAAAAAAGATCAAATAATTAATTATAATTTAACAATTGTTGGACCTGGTGAAAAATATTATTTAAAGAAAATTAAGAATTTAGTTTTAGATCTAGAATTAGTCTCTTTTGTTAAATTTTTAAAACCTATATATGAGCATAGAGATAAAATAAATCTTTTGACCTCATATGACATTTTTCTTCTGCCGTCTTTTGAAGAAGCCGATTCTATAGCTTTAAAAGAAGCTTTGGCCTGTGGTTTGCCAGTAATTATATCTAAAGAATGTAGATTTAATGAAGTCGAAATATTTAATTGCGGCTTAATTTTAGATAAAAATACATCTGATGATTTGTGTATGGCCATTAAAAAATTATCCGATACTAAATTACTTAGCGTCATGGGTAAGAACTCAGCCCAATTAATTGATAAGAAATATAAGTCTAGTTTGATGAATGAAAACTTTTATGAAATTTATTTTGATGTAATGAACGGAACAAGAGTTGCTAAAAACTGGTTATGTAATAATTATAGACCATAGTATAGGCAAAATTTTTTATGTATATTTTGGGATTAAATATTAATCACGCAGACACTTCCGCTGCAATTTTTAAAGATAATAATTTAATAACTGCTGTCGAAGAAGAAAGATTTGTAAGAGTGAAACATTATTCACAATTTCCATTTAATTCTATAAAGCATTGTTTATCTGAAGCAAAAATTAATATGTCTCAGATTAACTTCGTGACCGTTAATTCTAATCCTCTAAAATCATTTTTTAGAAAGATTTGTTATACTTTTTATAATCCTAAGAGCATTAAAGTAGGATTATCTAGTTTAATAAATTATGAGAAAAAATTTACAATAAAAAAACTGTTGAATAGTGTAGATCAGAACAACTCTTTTAATGGAAAGATGAAATATTTTGATCATCATTTATCTCACTTAAATTCCTCTTCTAATAATTTTGAAACTTCTGTTAATGTATCAATCGACGGGTTTGGAGACTTTGCTAGCTGTTCATGGGGAGTAAAAAAAAATAATATTGTAAATATTGATGGTAAAATTTATTTTCCTCATTCTTTGGGTATATTTTATCAAGCCATTACTCAATATTTGGGATTTAAAAACTATGGAGATGAGTATAAAGTTATGGGTTTGGCCCCATACGGTGAACCTAAATATACAAACGAAATATCTAAGCTAATTAACTATAAAAAAAATTTTATTTTTGAATTAGATTTAAAATACTTTACTCATTACAAAAAAAAAATATTTTTTATCGACAATAATGGATACCCTATTTTTGCAAATCTTTATTCGCAAGATTTAATTAAACTTCTAGGTTCTGAAAGATTAAAAAATGAAGAACTGTCTCAAAAGCATAAAGATATAGCAAAATCAACCCAAGTAGTTTTTGAAAAAATCTTATTTAATTTATTAAATGATATTTACAAAAAATATAAAATTAAAAATTTAGATTTATCAGGAGGCTGTGCAATGAATTCTGCAGCTAATGGTAAGATAATTTCAAATACACCTTTTGAAAACATTTATATATCATCTAATCCGGGAGATGCTGGAGGAGCAATAGGATCTGCCGTATGTTTTATTTCTGAAAAGTTGAAATCTAATCAAATAAATGGTGTTAGCGCTTATCTTGGTAATCAATATAATAATATTAGTATAGAAAAGATAATTAATAGATTAAATTTAAGTAATAAATTTTTAATTAAAAAATTAGAAGATGATTTGCTTTTTAAGACAATCGCAAGCCTAATCAGTCAATCATTAGTTGTAGGTTGGTTTCAGGGAAAAATGGAGTGGGGTCCTAGAGCTTTAGGTAATCGCTCTATTTTAGCCGATCCAAGAAATCCTAAAATGAGAGAGATATTAAATTTAAAGATTAAAAGAAGAGAAAGCTTTAGACCTTTTGCACCTTCAATATTACAAGAAGAGATGCACGAATGGTTTGAGTTGAAAAAGTCAGTACCTCATATGTCAGAAGTTTATAATATTATTGAAAGCAAGAAGTCTTTAATTCCCGCAGTAACACACATTGATGGGACTGGCAGAGTTCAAACAGTTGATATTTTAGAAAACTTCAAATTTTATAATTTAATTAAAGAATTTAAAATTCTGTCAGGAGTCCCAATACTTTTAAATACTTCTTTTAATGAAAATGAGCCAATTGTGCAGACCCCAGAGCAAGCCATCTCCTGTTTTGTACGCACTAATATGGATGTTTTGGTATTAGAAAATTGGACAGTAAGCAGAATCTAATGAAAGTTACAATTGTAACCGTTACACTTAATAGTGAGAAGACGGTTGAAAATACTATTAGGTCAGTTTTAAGTCAAAAATACAAAGATAAAGAATATATAATTATTGATGGAGGATCAACAGACTCAACAGTTAGTATAATAAATAAATACAAAAAAAAAATTAATAAGATTATAATAAACAAAGACCAAGGAGTATATGACGCCATAAATAAAGGAATAAATTTATCTAGAGGTTCAATAATTTCAGTGCTCCATTCAGATGATATTTATAAAAATGCCTCTGTATTGTCAGATATTGTTAAAAAGTTTAATAATAATCAAAAAACTTTAATCGTGATAGGTGACACTGGTTACCTTCAAAAAAAATCTTTTTTCTTAAATAGATACTATTCTGCAAGTTTTTTTAATCATTGGATGATGAGATTAGGTTATTCTCCTCCGCATCCTTCAACATTTATAAGAAAAATTGTTTATAATAAATATGGTCTTTACAAGCATAAATATAAAATTGCTGGGGATTTTGAATTTTTTTTGAGAGTTTTATTTATTAAAAGACTTAGCTATATTTTGGTTAAAAGATGTTATGTTTTAATGAGTCCAGGTGGAGTTAGTGATAGAGGAATTATGTCTTATTTTAAAACATCCATTGAGATTTTGAGAGCATTAAAAGAAAATGGTGTGTATTCTAATATTTTTTTAATTTTATTAAGATTTCCAATAAAATTAAGTAATTTTCTAATTAAGATATAATGAATAAAAACGATACACAATTTGCAAAATATTCATCCTTTTTATTTTATTTAATTCCAATTTTTCTAATAAAATTTATTTTATTTGCAGATCTTTTTTTAATACTTATTAGTTTAATATTTTTATATTTATCAATTAAATATAAAAAATATTACTATTTTGATAATATTTACTTTAAGATCTTTTTATTTTTTTATTTACTCATAACAATAAGATCTCTTTTTTCGGACAATATTTTTTTATCGTTGAGTAGTTCATTATTTTATTTTCGATTTGGATTGTTTAGTTTGGCAATAATATTTTTTTTAGATTTAAATAAAAAATTAGTCAAAATATTAAAAATTCTATTCATCATAATTTTGTTAATAGTATTTTTTGATACAATTTTTCAATATTTTTTTAAAAAAAATATATTAGGGATGCAATATAAATTTTACCAAGAAAATAATTTTAGGTTAACTAGTTTTTTTCATAATAAAGGAGTTTTGGGAAGTTATATTGCTCGTTTTTTTCCATTTATTATTGCTCTTTTTTTCTTTGAAAAAAAGAATAAATTAAAGAAAATAGATTTCTTTTTCATTATATTGGCAACTTTAATTTCAATTACTCTAGTAATCTTAAGTGGGGAAAGAACATCATTAATGTTGTTATTTATAGCATTTTTATTGATTTTGTTATTTTCAAATGGAACTTTAAAAAAAATTTTTGGGTATTTATCAGTAATATCAATAGTAATATTTTTTTTTATTATTAATGTAGATTTAAGAATTAAAAAAAGATTTATAAATTTAACTTTAGATCAAATTGGTTCTGGTAGTCAACCAGACGAGAGACTTTATATTTTTAGTAAGATTTATGAAGCTCATTTTAAAATTGCATACAAAATGTTTAAAGAAAATCCTATTTTTGGAAAAGGGGTTAAAATGTTTAGAGATTTTTGTAGCAAACCTGAGAATTTCATTATAGAGGGTGGGTGCACAACTCACCCACATCATACTTATGTTCAAATATTAGCAGAGACTGGATTGGTAGGTTTTGCAATTATTTTTTTTGTATTCATTCTCGTTATTGTCTCATTGTTTAAAATTTTTTTTATTAATAGTTTTAGTAAGAATAAAAGCAGTTTAATTGTCTCCAATTATAATAATGCCAGAATATGTTTATTGACAGCAATTTTTTTAACGTTGTGTCCATTAGTTCCATCTGGAAATTTTTTCAATAATTGGCTGTCAATTATATATTTTTTTCCAATAGGTTTTCTACTATATTTAAATAATATAAATAAATTTAAAAAGTGAATTATAATTTAATAATAACTTTTTTATTAGTTAACACCCCAATATTTATTTTTTACAAAAAAATAGTTTTTTTTTTTAATTTATATGACAAATCAGATAATTTTAGAAAATTACAAAAAAAGTCAGTACCTATAACCGGCGGACTGATTATTTGTTATAATTTTACAATATTTTTTTTTATAAATCATTTCTACAATTTAGAAATTGTTGACCAAATATTTGTGTCAAGTAATAGAGAATTTTTTACCTTATTGATTATTCCTATGATTTTTTATTTTTTTGGATATATAGACGACAAGTATAATATTAATGCTAATGTTAAGCTTGCAGTCTTATCTATATTTATTAGTGTTGCAATATTTTTAGACGATAAATTTATTATTTCTAAATTAAATTTTTCTTTCCTAACATCTTCTATTTATTTGTTAAATTTATCATTTTTCATAACATTATTGTGTTCTTTGCTTTTTATAAATGCTCTTAATATGTTTGATGGTATTGATCTGCAAGCGGGAAGTTATGTAATAGTGATTTTAATAATATTTATAACTAAATCCACATTAATTAATTTATCTGTTTTATTAATTCTTTCTATTTTGTTATTTCTTTATTATAATTATAAAAAAAGCTCCTATTTGGGAAATAGTGGTGTCTTCTTTCTAGGTTATCTAGTTTCATATTTTTTTATTAAATCCAATAATTTAAACCCCCGAATTTTTAACGCTGATGAGATTTTTGTTATAATGTTGTTGCCAGGTCTGGATATGCTTAGATTATTTTTTTATAGAATTTTTAACGGAAAACATCCATTTAAAGGAGATCGAGAGCATATTCATCATTTATTATTAAGTATTTTTTCTGAAAGAAAAACATATTTAATTTTACAAAGCTTTATTATTTTTTCTATTTTTGGATATTATCTATTCTATTATAAATTTTATTTTATTATTATTTTATT
>Ga0214921_10010508_pt1 | contig 11439 bp, 9 predicted proteins | sample LL1505_MetaG_FD_177992 | JGI IMG/M metagenome (GOLD analysis project Ga0214921, IMG submission 177992) | Freshwater microbial communities from Lake Lanier, Atlanta, Georgia, United States - LL-1505 | ecosystem: Environmental > Aquatic > Freshwater > Lake | place: USA: Georgia | collected 2015-05-28
CATTGGACTGACAATTGACAACCAAGGTCCTTGGTTTGGATCTGTTCGCTTGCGCTACTTTGGACCTAGACCTTTGACTGAAGATGGAAGTTTCAAATCAAACTCATCATCACTTGCGAACTTGCGAATCGGTTACAAAATTAATTTGCAGACTAAATTGGCATTTGATGTCTACAACCTTTTAAATCAAAAAGCCAACGACATTGAATACGCATATTCATCACAGTTAGCAAATGAAGCTGCCCCTGTTTTTGACAGACACTTTCATCCAACTGAGCCACGCTCAATAAGAGTAACTTTGACGCATAAGTTCAAGTGAATGTCTAAACGTCAGTAAAACCGCTCAAAGTTGTCCTTTAAAAGAACACCACCACCAACAACTGTCGTGTAAAACGACACCTGATCTCCACGTCAAACCACGAGCACGGTAGCCACACTGAAATCAAACCTGACTCAACGATTTTTACGCATAGTTTGTCCTTTTGAAGGACATCCTGCTAGACCCCAAACTTTATTCAAAAGTTTTGAGAATCTAAGCACTGATGGTGGTGAAAAACGCTTAATTCACACTTATACATCGCTAGTTATGTTGGTTGAATCTGGCTGAGTTGTATTACTTGTAGAGGCTTTGGCTTTGATCATCAAGTTGACTGCTCTTGAAGAAAAATATCCGCTAAAACATCCGTATGCAAAACTTAAAGTAGCTACAAAAGCTGGGTTATTAAGGATCTCTGCGTCGAGTGCTTTCATCACTCCAAAAACATACTTAGTCAAGAAAATTGCCATAATCACAAATAAAGGGGCCCAGCTACCCGGAATGAAAAAAGTCCGAGTGGACCGATTGAACGTGACTCGGTCATCTCGAAAGTACTTGAAACCAATACTTGCAATTAACAGAAGTCCTATCGCCCACATTGCTATCGAAGTAGGCTGAATACCAAAACTTGAGTTGATGCCCGCGAGCGAAAAGGCAATCATTCCGAAAGGAAGAAAATAGGCAAGTACAGCCTTGACAGTTCGGCTTTGCGCTTGTAGAAAACCAAAGAGTATCAAAGCAATTAGCAGACCATAAACCCAAAAAGGGGTGTTAATCAAAATTTGAGTGATCATTTGAGGGTTGTTTTTTTATAAGATGTTGAATCAGTTATGAAGTTTAAAGTTTTCGCCCCAAACGCTTTTCCACTTGTTCTTTCTCCCACTTGGATCCAAACAAGCTAAACCGCTCGGAAATCTGAAGCCAATGAAAGAACACGCCAATGCCCCAACCCATAATGACCCATTGAACCCACCAGCGATTAGGCGTTGTTAAGGCATTGATGACTGTGAGCACCGCAATGACCAACACATACTGCGCCAAGTGAATGTAGAAACCTTTGAGTTTTCTAACTTGATTGAAAGCCAAAATCTCTTCTGCGCTTTGAGTTTCACTGATGACGTTGTCCATACCTTGCTCCTTGAGTGTTGAGAATTCCACATTGAACACGGCAGCCAAAGACTTCAAAGATTCCACGCTAGGTTCTTGACCCTTTTCAATACGCTGAATGGTGCGGACATTCAATCCACTCAACTCAGCCAACTGCTGTTGAGACCATCCACGCTGTAGTCTTAGTTTTTGAACTAGCATTTATCACTCCTTTTGCCGTGCTTTGAACTCTAATAGCAAGGTGAATGATTGTGTGCGACAAAGTAGCGACTTGGGCACGGCATAGGCACGGCACGATGCTGACAATGCTTAGACTTTGATGGTCAAACTCATTGGCAAGGTTTGACAAGGTTTGACAAGGTCACAAACTTTATTCAAAAGTTCTAACAATTGAACCCAATCGTTTGCTCAAAAATTAGCAGTATCTGCGATTGGGATTGCTCAAATTTGGATGGCAATCAATATCAAGGGTGCAGGTAGAAAACCTTGCTGACGATTTTCCAATGACCGTCGAACTTCACTAGATTGAAGAAGTCCGTAAAGCGATGTCCTGTCCAGTTGTCTGAGTCAACACGGACATTGGCGCACGTTCCGACAACGTCAACTGAGGTAATTTTTGACTTGATGTCCTTGGCTGCACCGTTTGTGTCATTCCAATCGAACAGTCCTTGAATAGGTCCTCCAAACAAATCTGCGCCAACGTACCCGTAGATGGTGGCATCTTCATGGAAAGCAGGCTTCATTGCTGCGCCCTTTCCAGTTCGGGCTCCCTCAATGTAGTGCTGAATGATGGTCGTGATGGCATTGACTTCGTCGACATACGTTGGATTAGACATGATTGGTCCTTTTACAGGTTTGTAGGATTAAAGATAATTTTTTTCTCTTTCGCACCCTCGTAAAAGGTGCCTCAATAAATTTAACACTTCAAACTGATAATTGATACGCATCAAGGCTTCAGATTTTCAATAATTACCCTTAGTAAGGCATGTCAAGGTGGTTCAAGCACCCACACATCAACTGTCGTGTAAAACGACACCCGATCTCCACTAGAAGCCGATAGCACGGTAGCCACGCTGAAATCAAACCTGACTCAACTATTTGTGCTAACGACTGCCACAACTGTTGTTTGCTACAGCCTGTGAATAAGGCTTATTGATGTAAGCTCAATTTCAGCCGACCATCATCTCGCCAAGAGCGTTATCAAATCAAGCCCTTCTCGTTCGGGATAGTAGTAACTGTTGAAGGTAAAGCTTTGTAGCCTTTGCAACAATTGATTAGGCACATCCCTGTAAAGTGCAACCCTCAGAAACGAAATAGATTGCAAACTTCCCCACCTGCTATCAGGGGATGCGGTTGAACCGTAAGAGGCTGACTCACAACTTTTACCATATTGGCTGGCAATTTTGACTTGATTTTCATATGCGTCCAGCGTTCTATTTGCAGCAGACCAAACAGACTTGTTATTGATTTCAAAATTTAAGGCTGGAAGTCCTAAATTTTCTTCAAGACTTGTGGCGAGACTAATCAGACTATCTGTCGCTTGCGACTGATAAAGGTTGGCACTTCCACCCCTCGAAGACTCATTTACAAAGCTGCCATCTTCGCGCATCTCATTAATAGCGTTCTTAAAAATTAGGATTGCATTTTTGACAAGTTCGGCATCGCCTATTATCAAACCCCAAGCCAATGCAATTTGGCTTCGATAATAGGCTTTATTATCTTGTCGTCCTCCACCCCACGAACTTTTAATCGTAGTAGTAACAAGCCGATTAAGCCAACTTCCAACTAAGTCCAACTCACCCCTACTCATCAATTTATTTGTGTAATTAAACGAATGAATCAGATTCAAGGTGAGAGGTAATATTTCGAAATTGACTGGCGTATTTTCTGTGATAGTTGAGGACCAATTTGTATAAAGCCCTTCAGATAGAGAATTCTTCTCAGCAAATTTAATCAAGAAACTTTTCAACTGCTCTTTGTAAATATTATTTGCTTGATTGCTACCCAAGTAAACATTCATATCTACCAAAAAAGACCTTAATTCATTTACATTTTGATCGTTTTGAGCGTAAACATTAGCATCAATATTTACCTTGACGAAAGGTATCGGCTCAACCCTGTAAGGAATTTTATTAGGGACAAAATTTTCAAATCGAAGCGGGTAAAGCGTACCGATGATTTGACTATTCCTCCAACTTATTAACTTAGGTGTTGTTGGAATAATATCTGATGAAAAAAATCCAAAGCAACTATTTTTTTCAGCCAATGACAGCAATTGTTTTTCGTAATCTGACTTATCTATGTACTTCGGAGTTTGGCTCCATGCATCCAATACTTTTGCGTTGAAAACCGCATTTGTTTCTCCGCTCGGCAAGACCGCATTTTTAGCAGAACCACCTCCAACCGAGACTACTTCACCAATAGAAACTGTGACATTGCTATAAGGCTTAGTACCTACATAAACTCTAGAAATTTTCAGCAGCCCATCAACGAATGAGTACTGATCATTTATAGATTCTGGAATTCCTTGCTTTAAGTTTTTAACTTCCGCTAGCTTTACTTTGACTTTTGAATAAGTCATGTCTCCTACATCGACATTTGCAATTGTTATGGTGTTTGTTTCTGGCGTATAAAAGTCAATTGCATCAGCACAAGTGCAAAAGGCGAGAAGAGCGGCTGAAAGATGAATTTTTGAGGAAATCATAGTGCTGGACCTACTGCATCGACATTGAAGAGAAAGTTCGAATTTCATCTAACATTTGCTTTGCTCTTTTTTCGTTGTAACAGAACAGATGTGTGCCAAAGCCATTGACCATGGTTTCGCAAGTTCCGTCTGGTGCTCGCTGAAACGCACTTCCAACAATGGGGTCAAAGAAACCATGCCCTGCGTCATCCCAATGCAACCATTTGTCTACTGACTTGACAGTTGAATCTGAACAGTACGATACTGGAGTTAGTGTGTCTAAACCCCCCGTGATTAACAATACTCGGCTATGGTAAGGACCAAGTTTATGGTAAGTAAAAACTTTTTCCTCTGTGTGCTTGGTACCTGGTTCTTCACACATTGGAACTACAGATACACCACCTGCATAGAATGGCTTGACCAGCTCCGTGATCATTGGGTCATTTGTAAAAGCTCTTAGCACACCCCACCCACCTTGACTCATTCCTATAGCGTAAGTTTTCTTAGGATCAACACCCTGAGTTGAAAGCCATCTACCAGCAGCTACCAAATCAAACATTCGTGCATTTGAACTAAGAGTCTTACCAGATGCATTGATACTATCCCCACCATTTGTTGTCCTGCCTCTACTCCAAATACTGTCAAGAATTAAGATATTGGCATCGCCCATAGCGCGAAGATCTACGCCTAAGACAAAGAGCGAAGCATCCATTCCGCCACCACCGTGTGCAATTACAAATGTTGGTGCATCAGGTTTAGTGCTAGGAGTCCAACTGGCTAACAGCAAACCTTTGCCATCAAAACCTGGTATCAATGGCGCTACAGTTCCCACACCCCAGAATGTCGCTGAACGATTCAAATTGACTTCGTTTGGAATAAAAGAGGATTTGATAACCGAATTCTCAAAGTTGTAATCAGCAAAACCAAGTGTGCTGAGTGGACCACTTTCACCCACAGCAAACACTTGTCCAACAGTGATCTGAACATTTGTATAGGTAGAACCGCCAACAACGACTGATGGAATGCTTAGTACATTGGTAGCAGGAATATAAGTGTCGTAGTCTTTAGTTGGTGTTCCACCATTAACTGCTAGAACTTGACCAACTGAAATCTTCACATTGCGATACAAGGTATTTGCAATAGCTACTTTGGGGATTGATAAATACACGCCATCGTAGGCATCTTGCGCCAAAACAGTTATCGAAAAAAATGAGAACAGAACTAGTGTGTAGATTTTTTTAATCATTTGGATTTATGCTTCATCTTTAGTTATCGTAACTATAAGCAATCAAGATGACAATCACAACCCCATCTTTAGTGCAATTGTTTGCGGTACTTCAAAAGGACAACACCTCAAACTGTCGTGTAAAACGACACCTGATCTCCACGCCAAACCACGAGCACGGTAGTCCCGCCGAAACCAAGCCTGGCTCTACGATTCTTGCGCAGGGATAAAAATGGATGACATCCTTCAAGACCCAAAACTTAGTTCAAAAATTCTATACATCTAGGCATTGATGTAATTGATCACAACTTACTTAGTTTTCAACGCGAATAGATATCAAAATTTAACGAAAAAAAAGGGTACAAAGAGTACCCAATTTTCCTCTAGTCAGCCATTAGCCGCCAGGTGGTTTTGGAGGTACTGGTTTACCGCCAGGTGGGGGTGGTTGCATTCCGCCGGGTGGGGGAGGCTTACCGCCGGGTGGAGGTGGTTGCATTCCGCCAGGTGGGGGTGGTTGCATTCCACCGGGTGGGGGAGGCTTACCGCCGGGTGGAGGTGGTTGCATTCCGCCAGGTGGGGGTGGTTGCATTCCACCAGGAGGCGGTGGTGGCTTAGCCCCGGGAGGGGGTGGTTTAGTTGGATCTGGTTGCTGGGCAACTACAAAACTAGCAGTAGTTACGACCAAACAAGCCATGAATACTTTAGATAGCTTCATATTAAAAGGCTCCTATTTTTTTAGAACACACTATGAATAACATTTAACTGTTGCATTTACAAACTACCTACCTCCCTGAGTTGCTTGCGGATAGGCGGCTTGTGGGTTTACAGGCTGTTGTTGTGCTTGTGTCATAGCCTGTTGTTGTTCATACTGTTGTTGATACTGCTGCTGAACCTGCTGAGTGTCGTAAGCGGACTGAGCTTGCTGTACGCGTGGAGATCGGGTCGCATTGGTCACTTGAACGCTTGAAGCTCCCTCTTTGCCAAGTGAATTAAATATTTGAGCGAGCATTTCGGGCTTACCTGCTGATTTGTATTCAATCATCGTCTCTAGCATAGTCATCAAATGCGATGAGTCAGAGGTCCCAAGCCAACCAGGTCTATTTGCATTCAGATAACTAAGTTTTTCTACAGTACATGCAGATACATTTTGTACAAGCCAAAGTTGTGCTTGCTTTGCTCGTTCAATGGGATCATGAACAGACAATCCGATGTGTCTGAATTCGGAGATAAAACAATTTGGAGCAGGCTCTTTTGGAACTGCTTTTTTTGACTGAGAAAAAGCCAAGTTTGCCGAAATAGTTAGAACTAAAAAAGTGGTTGCAAGCCGCCATGAGTTTTTCATATTCAACTTTCGTATTTGATACGTATATGGGGCATTGAATTCAACCAAAATTGTATTTTTATCTCAAAGCTAACAAAATATCAATAGAAATATAGACAATTATTCGGCATGAAAGTAATTTTCTTGAGCAGGCTTTGGGTCGTTTTTACTTAAATGACAACTAAATAGCAATGAAAGCCAGAAGCACGATAGAACCGCAGAAACCAAACCTGACTCAACGATTTTTACGCAGGGGGTAAAAATGGTGAGCATCCTTCTAGACCCCAAACTTTATTCAAAAGCTCTGTGAATCTGAGCGTTGAACGACTCTTGCAGACCACGACGTGCCAGCAGCACAAAACTAGCACTGAAGCCAAACCTGCGGCTGTATTAAAAAAAGTTTTCGTTAAGATTAATACAGTATCGGGTTTGACAGCCAAAGATCTAAACCTTGTGGGCCACCAACTACGACAGCAATGTCAACCACAAAAGGGCTTGAATACGAGTCACCATTTGCGCTCGCACCCCAAGGGTTGTAGACATAAACAGTAGTGTTGTTTGGATCACTGGGCGCATAGTCAAATACTGCCATAGCATGACCGCCTACAAAAGTCTGCTTACCAGATTTGTCGAAAGCATCACGATCGCATCCAATCCATGCAATTCCACCTGCATTCAATACTGCCATGATTTCCTTAGCAGCAGCATCAACTTTAGTTTTCGATTTAGTATCAACAAAAACCGATCGAACTGTTGATGGTTGGTCATATGGAAAGTCTTGATAAACAGTGATATTTGCATTAGTTAGAGAGAACAAACTGTCTCCTTGCCCACCTTCGATTGCGTAATATGCGTTGTCACTATCTTCGCGTCCAAAGAGTCCAATTTCATTAGCTTGTGCATAAGCCTTTTCAAAAATTGGAATCCACAATTCACCTGTTGTAGTAGAAGTTCCCAACAAACTTGAATTACTTTTAGAGATAACTGGCAATTCTCTATCAACTGTTACCCATAAAGGGGTGCCGCCTTGATCGTAGAAGCGAATGCCCCATGTCTGCTTGCCATTTATGACACCGTTATCAACCACCGCATCAGCAAGGAACTCTGGCGCTCCTCTTGCCAACAACAAAAGGCTAGTAACAAAATAACAATCACCCAAACCACCTTGGATGACCTCAGCTGGGCGGACTCCGTCAATGAATAGACTCCCGTCAAATTCCTTATATGTTGCAGATGAAGAAATTGAGCCTGGCTTAGCGGTGTCGCCCTCAACTTTTGGAATGGGCAAGTCTAAGCCTAACAACCACTTGTTCTCCAACAATTGAAGCTTGCTAACCTTGTCACCGGCTTTTAAGTCGCCTAATGAAATGGGTTGACTTTTCCCACCTGTGTAGAACTCATTTGCATCGCTTCCTTCTATCATGGAACCAAAAACGTATGACAGATAGTCGTTTGGCCTAAGAGTAAGAGACACTGACCTAAATATCGATGTACCATGCTCAGCCATGTATAGAAGATCGTTAAAAATATCTTTGCTTACAGTTGCCTTTTCCAATCCCCCACCCTTCTGAGATTCAGTTTTAATTACCAAATCAATTAAACCAACGGTTTCAGTTTGGTTCATCCAATTATCATTGCTTAGAGCTAAATCCACGTATGACTTGATGTAGTCCGTTTTTAAGGATGCAGTCCACTTTGGAGAATTTAGAGCTACATTTCGAGCTCCAAAAACATCATGATTAGATGCACTGACAGTAGCAGCAACTTGAGTTGGACTTAGCGCATTAAAGCTAATTGAATTACCAGAAGTGTCAAAGGAAGCGCTTGCATATGTTTTGCTTAGATCGTTGAATCCATATAAATTTGTGTTGCCATTTTCAGTGAGGGCACCCGTTATTTTCCACTTTCCATCAGTAAGGTCTTGAATTTTCAGATCTGCACCACTAGTAACTTTAAATTTCACAAATTGATTCGTTCCATCCTTTGCTTGGTCGATTTTGCCAACCGATCCATACCCATCAACCCAAATTTCTGTGGTGCCAGTCTGGGTCAAGCTAGTCGAAGCACTGCCTACTCCATGACTGTGATTCAAATCTACGTTGTAGGTTACTTCTGCAGAAAATAATTGATCGTACGTTAACTTGGCTACTGATGTGACAGCACCAGTTTTATCGAGAATTGCTTTGAAATAGCCTGCAGAGTTAGAGCCTAAAAACAACGCAAAACCCCCGTCTCCTGTTGACTCTGCTGAAATTGCTTTCAAGCCGTATGTGTTGTCATCAATGCCTCTGAAACCCTGGTAAGTTACGGGCAACATTTTTTCTGCCGAGCTCCCCACGTTTCCGACATTCCATTGGTCGTTCTTGTCAATAAAAAGGACTGCAGAACTTATTTTTCTTGCGAACGGTTCTGTTACCTTCACAGAATGAAAAGCCGGGTCTAGCTTTAGTGTTGTGTTGCCATCCTTAAAAAGAGCCATCTCCACATTTGTGATTGTGTCCTCACCATCAACTCCAGTTTTATCAACAATCTTGTAACCGTTGGAGGTCTTACTTATTAGATAGTTCTCTTGCTTTCCGGTGAACTGAACCATGTCCACGCCCGGACCACCATCAATTGTGTCATTACCCGGTCCACCCTCTAGCCAATTCGCAGCTAAGTTGCCTATTAGTCGATCGTTAAATTTACTTCCAAATACTGTATTGATTTCTGTTCCAAAAGCAATTTGGATATTGTCGATAGCCGCCGTCTCGCCATCGGCCAAGAACCCAGCAGAGCTTGATTGCCCTTGACCTAAATTAACGGTAACCCCAGCAGTCATAAACTGGAAATTGAAGAAATTATCTCCGCCCGTATCGTTGATCAGTTCCAGAAAACGGCCCGTATCGGGCAGTAAAACTACGGTATTGGTTAGATTGGCTGCAGTCGATGCAGCTACTTTGTTTGCAGCTGTATTAGAAAATACATATTGATTAGACTCAACTCTAAAAGCCTTAGCACCGTAAAGGTAGCTCATAGCAAGCATGTCATACAAACCAAGGTCAATTCGCTGAAGCCCTTGGGGGTTATCTATATACGACAGGATACTATTGTTGGGGTTATCTTCAGTCTTAACAAGGTAATTACCAGGCACAACAGATGCCGGTTCGCCTGCGTTGTAGTTACCAGGATGCTTAAGCCCTAAGCTGTGCAAAATTTCGTGAATCATCAAAGACCAATTGAATGCGCCTTGAGTACTAAGAGTAGAGTAGTCTGTTAAATATTTCGGGTCGTTGTTTATGAAGTTATCACCATTGAAATTTTCACCGACGCCATTTTGGGGCGGGAAATATGCGTATCCCGCCGAGACTCCCTGAGTGCTATTACCAAATCTAAGTTGACCAACTGATGTGTTAGCAGCTTTTGTTTCTGTTACCTCTGCAAAGTTAATATTAAATTGGGCTGAAATTAAGGCCAGTGCATCCCTAGCCGCACTTCGTTGAGCTGCAGTAAATGGAAGAAACCCTTTCGCATCATCTCCACTAAAGTAATTGACAGTTTCTGCAAAGCTGTACGAGACAGTTACAGTGGACTTGAGCGCACCAGGTGCATTCCATCTATAACCCGGCCCATCAAGTAATACATCAACTCGGTAGTCACCACTTATCGGTAACGCAATTACAGTTGACTCTTGTGTAGATACGACACCCATGTTTTTTCCTTTGTAGTAGTTAGGATAATTTATTTACGGTTTTATTGTTCATTAAAACTAGAAAATATTTGATGACAAACCATAACAACAACATGGATTAGCTAATTAGCATACCCCCAAAGCTATGGTGCGCTCTAAGATATGGCCAATAGAGTCTGTTGAAGTAATGTTAAAAGTATGTTTGACTGAAATTTAAGCGCACCCCACCTTCAACTGTCGTGTTAAACGACACCTGATCTCCACATCAATCCACGAGCACGGTCAACCCGCCGAAAAAAACCTGACTCAACGATTTGTGCGCAGGGGGTAAAAATGGGTGGCATCCTTCTAGACCCCAAACTTGATTCAAAAGTTCTGAGAATCAAACAGAAAAGCTGTTGGATCCGTTCAGTCACAGCAAAACCGTAAAAGACTTGACCAAGTAAATGTTCTGAGAGATATTTAGAAATTAAATATTTTGTACTTATATTGAAGGGGAAAGTATGAATATAGCGATTCGTTTAGATGACTTATCAAGCTCGGAATCTCAGTCAATCGTGCGAGAGCATATGGCAGGAATGCTTGCTAACACTCCCATAGAAAGTGTCCACGCATTACCTTTAGATAAGCTAAAACAACCAAACATTACATTTTGGACTGCGTGGATTGGATCTGAACTATGTGGATGTGGCGCACTACAAACGCTTGATGAACAGCACGGTGAAGTCAAAACAATGAGAACTAGGGCAAAGTTTCTCCGAAAAGGTGTTGGACAAGCCGTTCTCTCTCACATCATCAATCACGCAACAGATACAGGAATCAGACGATTGAGTTTGGAAACTGGTTCAACAGAAGTATTTTTGGCGGCTAGAGCTATGTATTTGAAAAATGGTTTCGGGATTTGTGGACCGTTTGGTGACTACAAACTTGATCCTCATAGCGTGTTTATGACAAAGCACCTTTGAAGACCCCAAACTCTATTCAAAAGTTCTGAGGACTATCTCAGTTAGACCTATTTTTATCTGATGGATGATTAACACCGTCATTGACTGGCACATTGGGAATAAGAAACGGATCAACTCCCTCTAAGCAACCAATGTTGTATCCGTATTGATCT
>Ga0214921_10010509_pt1 | contig 11439 bp, 11 predicted proteins | sample LL1505_MetaG_FD_177992 | JGI IMG/M metagenome (GOLD analysis project Ga0214921, IMG submission 177992) | Freshwater microbial communities from Lake Lanier, Atlanta, Georgia, United States - LL-1505 | ecosystem: Environmental > Aquatic > Freshwater > Lake | place: USA: Georgia | collected...
CTTAGCCATTTGAATTTATGGAAAGAATTGGTTGCAGATAAGCATCATCATTATTATATTATTTTAGAGGACGATATTGAATGGTCACCTCATTATTCAAATTATAAGGAAACACTGTCATCAATGTGCCAATATGTAACATCGCATACGGAAATGGATATCTTACATTTAGGATATAGTATGCGCAGACATCATGAGTATAAAAAGGATGAAACATATGAAGAGCCGATTATATCATTGGATAATAGTACATTTATCGGTGGAACCTTTGCATATATTATTACAAAGCAGGGTGCAAAGAAATTAATAGATTATATTGCAAATCATGGAATTAAACACGGAATTGATTATGTTATTAAAATTATGCCGAATTTTTGTATGAAAAATTGTCAACCACACTTCATTCTATCCGATTGGGTAGATTCATCACAGTCTACTGTGGATTCAGACATTCAAAAGAACTATCAAGGGTTTGATATTGATGGATTTTTCTCTACGCTAACAGCGGAATGGGACTTTTATCCACATCTAGACTCTTTTGGAAATGATATTCAGTGCCAAGGAGGATCGGTGGAGCATTTGAAAGAACGTGCAAGATTAGATCCACGATGTGCAGGATTTAATACATTAGGATATCTAAAATCCAAAATTGTGTTTCCTTTGATTTCTACACCCCATCTTGCAAAGAATGGTCAGGGACTCTATGTTAAACGTCAGTCTCATATTCAAGAAGAAGATTGGGACTTTTATCCAAATCTTGATTCCATGGACCATGATATGGGCTGTCAAAAATGCTCCATGGAGGAACTAAAAGAGCGAGTTCGAAATCGTCCCGACATTCATGCAGTCAATACTGCAGGATTCATGAAATCAAAAGTTGTATTTCCGCTTGTTTCGTCCCCTTATTTGCGCAAAAAAGGCGATGGAATTTATGTGAAACGTGTGAAAAAACAATAACTTAAAAACGCACAACTCAGCATACACTAGACCATGGCGCACAACCATAATAAGATCATTTTTCTACTCATGATTAAAAATGAGTCTAAGATTATTGAACGTTGTATTGAACATGCACTTCCACATGTAGATGCGATTGCACTACTTGATACGGGCTCTACTGACAATACGGTAGAGGTATGTGAGCGTGTGTTGTCTGCGTGTGGTAAGCCCTATCAAATTTCAGTAGAACCCTTTAAGAATTTCGGATACAATCGTACCATTTCTTTTCAAAAGGCACAGGAGCTTTGTAAGAAATTGAAATGGGATGCCAATACGACGTATGCCATGGCAGTAGACGCAGATATGGTCATTGTTCCTTCTCCTGAATTTAAGAATTTTAAAATGACACTTAATGGCTATCATGTGATTCAGGCAAATGGCCATATTAAGTATTATAATACTCGATTTATGAAATGTGGACACAATTGGAAGTGTATTGGTGCAACGCATGAATACTGGAGCGGTGACCCCGCTGATAAAATTCCCTATGATGTATTTTACATTGATGACCGCAATGATGGTGGTTGTAAATCCGATAAGTTCGAGCGTGATGTTCGTCTTCTTACACAGGAAATCAAAGAGAATGGAAAGAATGAACGTGCCCATTTTTACTTGGCGCAGAGTTTGAAGGATTCGGGAAAAACAAAAGAGGCGATCGAGTTGTATCAAAAACGAATTGACCTGGGAGGATGGGTGGAAGAAGTGTGGTACTCGCACTATCAGATTGGAAAATGCTATGAATCATTGAATGATCCTGATATGATGGAGCGATGGATGAATCGTGCATTTGCCTATCATCCCAAACGTGCAGAACCTATTTATCATTTGACACAGTATTTTCGCAATGTATCGCAACATTATAAGGCATATCATTATTATTTGAAGGGTAAGGATATTCCATATCCAAAGGATGATGTTCTCTTCATTGAGGATCATGTATACAATGGTCTATTTGACTATGAAAATACTATTTTGTCCTATTATGTGACGAATCGCTCAAGACTAGATGGGCTATGTGATATTGTTTCCTATATTAATCGAAACATTACTCATCATCCAAACAATGTGTGGGATAGTTTGCATTATTATACAGAACCGCTAACAAGTTCTACCTATCATGGAACATTCACTCCACTTACTATTAAGGATCATGAAGAATACAAGGTATCATCTTGTTCATTTATTCCATTTTCGAATGATCCTGAAAAGCGTTATCTTATGAATACGCGATATGTCAATTATTCGATTGATTCCCGTGGATATTATCACATGCGCAGTGCAGATGGACACGTTCGTACCAAGAATGGATATGTCTTCTTAAATGAGAATTATGAACTACAGGGCGATCCAATTATGCTAGAGGAAGATCATCCTCGTTTTCCCACTAACATCGAGGGACTTGAAGATGTTCGTATTTTTGAGCATCAAGGAACACTTCGTTGTATGGCATCCTCTAAAAATATTACAGAGGATGATCGTATCAAGATGACCTATGGCGAGTATTGTATTGCAGAGAATATGATTAAGAATGTGGTTATATTAGAGGGTCCTCGTATTGAGCCTTGCCAAAAGAACTGGATATATGTGGATGAGCGTTATCTTCAGCATACAGATGAATCAAAGGGAAAGCTCAATGTGATTTATGGATGGAACCCAATGGAGATTGGTGCAGTAAATGAGAAGAATCAACTCGAGATTCATACTACGTATACTACACCATCTCTGTTTAGTCGTTTTCGTGGATCATCACGTGCAGTAGAATACAATAAGAAGATGTATGCGGTAGTTCATTTTGTCAAGTATTCTCAGCCGCGATGCTATTATCACTCTGTTATTCAATTTAATGCGGAGAATATGAAGCCTGAGGCATTTTCTGCGCCATTTTCATTCTGTGATCCAAAGATTGAGTACTGTATTGGGCTGGATATTCGTGATGGTATGGCCTGTTTTATCTTCTCTCGCAATGATTGCGATCCATCAAAGATTACTGTGCCATTAAAGAATCTTCGTATGATTCCTCTTTAAGAGCCTAAACTATATGGATCATAACACAACTCAGATGGGAAAGAAAGAGAAGACCAAGGAGGAGCGTCTTAAAGAGGGAATCAGTTTGCTAACGCAACTTCAAAAAAATGGCGTTCGATCCAATGCACTTAGTTTTATGGATTTGAAACAAAAAATAAGTACATGGGTGGATAGTGGTGAGGCATGGGAGGGAACGATTCCATTTCCTGAATATGGTCGTGAGGCAATTGTCGCACTACCGAAGTATAATAATCGAGCGGCCGATATTCATTTTAATGTGGTTCAGGAAGAGCCATCCGAATCATAACGGGACAATGATCGGATCCGAAGTAGTCCGTGAGAATATCGGCTTCTACGATATTCTCTTGGGCAGAGGAAGAGACTAGTACATAATCAATGCGCCACCCTGTATTTCGAGCACGGGCATTGGCAAAGTGACTAAAGTAGGAGTATTTAATGGTATCGGGGTGGAGAAAGCGGAAGGAATCTGTAAAACCGGCATCCAGTGTTTTCTGAAACTCGCGGCATTCTTCAGGTGAAAAGCCAGGATTTTTCTTATTGGCTTTAGGATTTTTCAAATCAAGTTCAGTGTGTGCACAGTTCAAGTCACCGCATAAGAGAACGGGACATTGCTCATCTTGCTGGAGTTGTTGAAGATACATGCGTAGAACGGATTCCCATTCGACACGCTCTCCAATTCGTGCCAGTTCAGGTTGTGAATTTGGAGTGTAGACGGTAACCACAATACAGGATGGAAACTTTGCTGTTAAAATGCGCCCCTCTTTGGAAAAGCCTTTTTCTTTGTATGCACCAATCATTTCTTCATCATAGGCATCAAATCCTTCTGTGATCCATTCGGGCTCCATGGTGGACAGTAAGGCTACACCTGAATACCCTTTTTTCTCGGCGACACTAGTATAGAGATAGGGGAAATAACGCTTGAGCCACGCAAGGTCTCCATTGGATTGTGTTTTAATTTCCTGGAAGCAAAGAACATCAGGTTGTTGTTCCTGAATCAACGTCTGCAAGACATTCATTTCAGGAGTACCCGTTTTCTCGCCATTTTTGCATTTGCCGGTAATGGCGCGGATTCCGTTGACGTTAAAGCTAATTAGTTTCATGGTTGCTTATTTTTATTTACGATCGCATTTCAATTTTTTAATCCATTCATTTTCCGAAGAAGAGATTTGGCACGTTTGGCAGTGGTTCGATGCTTCCATTGACGTGCACGAATAAATGCGGCAGCAACTCCGTGAATACTGATACGACATGTATTTTTTCGGCAAATGGGAAAAGATTTATTTGGTCCCAAAAAACATTTCTTTCCGCATTTATGTAACATTTCTGTACGCTGCTTTTGACTGGGACGTTCCTTACTCCATCCTGTAACGGGAGATTTCTTTCGCGTCTTTCGCATTCTATTTATATAATGCATTTTCTATTTTTGTTTGACAATCATATGAAGCCCTTTCATTTTCTTACATTTCTTCTTTAAGCCTTGACTCTTTACTCCTTTTGGTAACTCGCCCATCATTGGATCCACATGTCCATAATATCGCGAATAGGAATCTTCCCATTCAGCATTTGTCATAGAAGGTGAAAACTCACTGCGTGGAACATAACAATGATCTAACATAAAATAGACATATTGAGTTCCTAATAGAACAGGATAGGGAACATCACTATTTCCAACAAGAGAGAAATAAGAATCAACTGTGTCTTCCATTTTAAATTCATAGATTTCATGGCCAATATACATGTATTGATTACCGGAAAGATGAACAAGAACAGAATTTCCAAGTTGTGATTTCTTTCCGCCTAAATACACCTTTTTTACCTTTATGGTTCGAAATAGACGATTAAATCTATCGATGAGCTGTCCTTCATTATCAAGGTCTGCATGATAAATGGATACAGTAGAACCATCTACATAGACACGAAAGGGTCGTCCACCATTATCATGAATGTCATAGAATTTTCCCTTTCGTTTTTGTGTACTGGTTTTGTTACAGGCCTTGCTGCTGATTTTTACCCACTTATAAATTCCTCGTGTATCAGCTTTGGATACATAGGTCCCATCTTGGTTAATCCTTTACACTTTTGCGCAGGAAACGGAGGAGAAGGACGACTCTGATATTTTTTTGTTTTCTGCTCCACACACCCCATTCTACTAGTATTCTTGATTAATACGCAAACATGAGTCCTGCTCTGCCGCCATAGACACGTAGCATATTATATGTTTCCGCATAGACATATACAATGTATCGTCCTACATCTGTACCACTCGACTGACTCAATAGTTGACGATATCGCAAAATAAGATCGCGATTCGTAATTTTATCTAAATTGGCCTCACCCTGTGTTTTAGAAAAAGGTGTATACCCATTTTGAATTCCAAATGGAAAATTATAATAATATCGATTGATCCATGGAGATTTGCGCTGCTCATAGGATGGCAATACAGATCGAAATAAGGCAGGACCTTCTGTTCGAAAACGTACAAGGGAGCCCTGATAACTCAGTTCATAGCCCGAAATGGGTTCTGAGTTGGAAAAAGCAAATCCAGGTCGTAAATATGGGGAAGGTGTTTGTGCATAGAGCCCGAGTGCATCAGGCCACCAGGGATATTGGGATCCATTAGGAAGTGTATTTTGATTCCCTGTCATATCACGTGTTGCCAAAAAGAATGCATTATAAGAGGGAGCTAAATAAGGGTTGCACATGAAAAAAATATCACGAGTTGGATTGGGTATATCAAGACGAATACGACTGCTGGGTAGGCCACGCGAATCGTATGGATTCATGGCGTAGTGCTGTACAACGGGAATTTGAAGATCGGATAAACGGAATCGGTTGGCCTCATTTTGATCCAAGTAGACATACTCTGCCATGATGTAACAATCACCAAGAGGCAATTGAAGCGGCATTTGAATGGTTCCTGTTGCGTTAGAAAGAGGTGTTTGACCTGATACAATACTGGGATCCTGTGCATAAAAATAACTGCCTACAAGAGGCCATAATGAGGTTCCATCATCAAGGGATGTATTAGGTACATGCGTATTGGTATAATATAATCCATTAAGTCCACGAAAGGTAATGCCGACACGGACTTCATCCATGGGAATGGCATCAATGGGAAGAGCACATCCTGGATCACCGCGTGTAAACCAAAAAGGAAGGGGAACAATTACCTTTTCGGGATAAGGTTGAGTAGAGGTTGCAGCGGTAGTGGGTGGCCATCCAAAACTGGTTTCTGTAAATCCATGGTCTTTCCGTTTAATTAACTGATTGACAATTGGGACTTTCTCTAAGGGAGTATTAAATTCATCAAGAATTTCTAAGAGACGCGAATCAATGGTTTCTACGCGGGAGGCGGCAATATCAAGGGTAAGTTGAGAAACAAGTGCATGTCCGAGAGAATTAGTCCATCCAAATTGGGGATAGGCTCGACCTCCTGCAGCAATTCGTGCCTGTGCCTGTGTACGATAGATATCAGGCATCGTGGCTACCAAATAAAGACGAGTAAGCAAATGACCTTTTCGTAGAATTCGAAAGAAGGCCGTATTTCCAAAGGTAGGTGTATTTTCAAAATCAAGACGTGACCATTGGGTTGTAAATCGACCGGCACGAATCCACATTTTTCGAAAGGGATACAGAGTCATCTGAAAAGTAAGTCGTTCATCTTGAATACCTGATGACAGAATTTTTAATAAACTCGCCACCATCTTACTAGGTGATGCGAATTTTGCTCTAAGCTGGTAAGCGACTAGAAGCTCGAAAGCGACTAGAAGCTGGTAAGCGACTAGAAGTTATGTAATGCGTGAATAAATGAAGTGTACATTTCCTCATGCTAGATAGTATGCTAATCACTTGCTTTTACGATATTTATTGCGACACCTCTCGATTTCAAACCTATTTTGACTTATTTCTTCCCCTTGCCCATTCGGGTATTCCCATCGTTTTATTTGTCGACCCATCCGATCTTCCTCGATTTGCCAATCTACCCTTTACGGTAAAAGTAGTTGCCGCCCCTCTCGCTGATTTTGAATTATATCAAATGGCAATGGCCTATTCACGTGACCTACCGAATGATAGAAACAAAGACAAAGATATAAAGGAGTTTTATTCATTGATGAATACTAAGATCGAATTTGTAAAACGTGCCTCTGAACTTCCTGATCTTCCGCAAGACTCAACCTTCATATGGATTGATTTTGGAATTCTTAAAATTATAAAAAATAAAGAGCGTATTATTCTTAAATTAAAAGAAATTCATTTGAAGCCTATTTCTAAAATGAAAATCCCAGGATGTTGGTCAACCGGTCGTGGATTTAGCGTGGAGTCCATTAATTGGAGATTTTGTGGTGGGTTTTTTGCAATGCCAAAATCATACATTTCTACCTTTTTTGAGCATTCCAAAAATGTATTGCGCGATTTTTGTACGTTAAGTCAATATAAATTAACATGGGAGACAAATGTATGGGCAATTATTGAGTCCTGTGCTGAGAAACATAATATGGATTGGTATTTTGCGGATCATAATGATACTATGATTTTAAATATAGATTATGCTCTTCCGAAATAATCATCTAAAGCAATAATCGTTACTATAATAGACCATGTTCGTATCCTGTTGCTATGATGTATATGATTCACCTGAAAAAGTAGCCATGTATTTTCGCTTATTTGAACCAATTGCTCATTCAGGTTTACCTATTATTTTTTATACAGATCCATCTTTGGTTTCCTATACGGTATCTTATCCATCCACAGTTACGGTTGTTCTTGCAGATCCAACTGAGTGTGAATTATATCGTATTGCAATGAATTATAAAGGGGAACTGCCAGGTGACCGAAATCCGGAAAAGGATACACAGAAATATTTGGCGTTGATGAATGCTAAAATGGATTGGATGAAAAAAGCAGCGGAACAATTTCCCAAGGTCGAAACATTTTTTTGGATCGATGCAGGAATCATGAAATTAATAAAAAATGCTGGACCCATTTTGACGGCGCTTCGTACCATTCATCAAATCAATTATGAGCACATTATTATGCCGGGATCATGGGAGTTTAATGCACGATTTAATGTAAATGCAGCTAACTGGCGATTCTGTGGAACATTTTTGGTTCTGCCGCGTATTCATTTAGACTTTTTCTATGAACGCTGCAAAAACGTACTCATTGATTTCTGTAAGAACTATAAATTGACCTGGGAGGTCAATATATGGACCATTGTTGAATATTATTGTGAGAAAAAGATTTTTCAGTGGTATTATGCAGGACATGATGATGGGCTTATTATGAATTTCTTTAATCGCTGAATATACGATTGCATATTCCATTTTCAAAACGAAGCCAGTTGTAATGTATAGCATATACAAAGACTTCCCAGCCTCCTACCGTAATAGGATCAAACACACATGGTGGCTGGAGTGTTGCAAGATTGGTAGGTATGGGTGTATTAACCCGCAAATTAAGTGTAATGGAGAGTGCTTTGCTCATATTGGCTGTACCGCTTGGCTGGTGGTCATCGGGATATTCGGCAAAGGAGTAACCGTACATATAAGAGAGATAGGTAATTAACCCTCCCTTATGTTTACCAGCAATATGTTCGCGAAACCAATCGCCTTTTGCAGAAATTAATTCCATACCATTGATACGAATGGTGGCATGATCCAACCAAGGTGGATATACTGTTTGGGGAGTAAGCTCAAGTCCGATTGCAGGTGTAAAATTAGACCATTCATTATTGATCAGAACCGCTTTGCGACGAAAGCCCCATACAAGTTCAATAACGGGATGATTTAATTCAAGTGGCAATTGAATCTCGACGGTATCCGAATTTGGATTGGGTTTACTGACAATATATTTTAAAGGTTCTTCAAAGTGGAACATTTGTGTCAGCTTGACCATTTGCTCAAAAGGTTGGTGAAGGAATTTTTCACGAAGAGATCCTGTAGTTAAAGCACAACAGGTAATAATGCGAAAATCCTGGAATTCAGGTGCACATGCGGCAGTTTGTGTTGTTACGGTTGTTGGAGTAGGTGTAGTTGTTACAAATGATACTGGAATATTTAGAGGAACATTCGTACAACTAGCACGATAACCGATGTATTTACGAACAACATAATCAAATGGACGCAAGGTGATATCAATTCGCACATTACCTTCATTACATGCCAATAGGGGAAATACCTCTTTCAGACGGGTGCGAATGAAGAAGAATGGAAGAAGGCAATAGTAGACTCCGTCTTCTGTAGGAAACGGGCGAACAGGGTTAAACGCAGTCTGAAGAACAGGTATAATACCATTAATGGGTTGCGTAGAAAGCTGAGAAAAAGGAGCGGTACCTTTACCATCGACAGACATGCCAAATGCGGCATTAATATCCGTATAGACATTATAAAACATGCGAATAAATTCACCTGTTAGTCGTTCAATGGTTTGATCATTTACAATAAATTCAGCAGACTCGATAATACTAATTCCGAGACTATTGATGAAAGTCCAGTATTGATCAGAGAATTGGGTCAAATCTGTAGTAAGAGTTGCATTGGCCAGTTGTTGGATAATACTGGGATTATACCAACTTCCAAGACGAATTTGAAGAAATAAGGATTGAAGAAGATCACCTGCAGGTAAACTACCAATTTCAAAACTGAGTTTTTGACCCCATTGTGCAGGACCACGCTGTGTAAATTCTTGGACACTAAGGGTGGTAGGATGAACCGTATGGGTAGAGCCCTGGCCAATTTCACCACGATGAAACCAGGATGCAGTGGCATCCAATGGAAAATATGTATTATCTTGGGCATCTCGATCCGCAAGGTCAAGAACCGTGGTAATATCGCCGCGTGGCCGAAAATAATCTTTGGCAGACATCCAACTACCTACTATTCATTCGATAGGTTTAGATGATGAAAATTGATAGAAATAAATGAAAATAAATAAAGCATGATCGAAATTACAATTGGAGAATTGCCTACTCTTTCGGAGAAGAGTTGCTGGAATTCTATTTCGGATATGGCGGAAAAGAAATACGAAAAATGTACCTTTTCACTTGGAATGATGTGGCAGCATTATCGGGCATGGATTCTTCTTTCCTTCTTTCTCCTGTGTATTCTCGGATTTGTGCTCATGGTTCTCTTTTCCACCCAGTATACACCCGCTCCCTGTCTTAAGTATACGGGTCAAACATTAGCATCTGCTGTTTCCACAACATGTCTTCAATATATGTGGGATCAAAATTGTGCATCTAAACAACCCTATACCTTTTCATCCGGATATGCGGGATGGTGGAATCAATCTCCACAAGGTACCACAATGGTCTCTTGTCGAGGTGGAAAAACGGGAACACAGTGTGGTGTTGGCTCAATGGAAAACATTGCCCTCTATATGCAGTTTTGTAATATCATGTACAATCAATAAATCAAAATTGATGACCAAATATATACTAAAATGGGTAACCAATGTATCCTCTTTGCCTCTCTCGAATTACCGATCCAGCCCATGCTCGGCATTTTGGAGATGGTCGACATAAATTCTATCTAGAAATGCGATGTCCGCGTCTAGCCCTTCCTAATCAGCTTGTTTGTAGCAAATGTGTGGGAATCTATGCGGAATGTAAAAATCAATTCTGTGGTCTCTATCCGCATGGAAATGTAAATGAGCCCATTCCGGATCATTCTCATATGTATGGAGGACGATGGTATCAAGAACACATACGAGAATGGGGAGAACCATCCATGGAGCTTATTGCGTTAGCACAACAGTATCAAGAACATGCTCGACAGGATATTGTATCTAAAGCACCTGTACCGTTTGATCAAAAGATGGAAGCTGATCCTGCACCAAAGCAAAAGGCAAAGCCAAAGCCAAGAGTAAAAGCAAAAGAAGCACCAAACGCAGTACCAAATGCAGTACCAAATGCAGTACCAAACGCAGTAATACCCGAAGAGCCAAAAAAGAAAGGGCCTAAGCCAAAAAAGCCATCCGTTGCACCAAAACAGGCTCCAAAAGATGTATCTCTTCGAAAAGAAGTTGTTATTCCAACACATAAAGAGGAGTCAGTAGAGGAGTTTGATACAGATGGATATCACATTGAATATGTATCACTTTCTCCCTTTGAATACAATCATATGACGTACTTTCGAGATCGAAAGAAGAATAAACTTTATCGAAGCATGAAGAATGGAATTGGCCCCTATATTGGCCGATGGGATCCCGATTCCGAATCAATTGTTACGGATGTCCCCGACTCGGATCAGGAGGAAGAATAAGATAAAAAATACATGAGAGGGGGATAGAAATGACACCTGCCTGTCGTTTTTGTTATTCCTATACACCACCAGGATTCATTGATCCCTGCTGTGTACCGAAGGTTTGTGCTACCAATCAAACACTTTCCTCTAT
>Ga0214921_10010510_pt1 | contig 11438 bp, 13 predicted proteins | sample LL1505_MetaG_FD_177992 | JGI IMG/M metagenome (GOLD analysis project Ga0214921, IMG submission 177992) | Freshwater microbial communities from Lake Lanier, Atlanta, Georgia, United States - LL-1505 | ecosystem: Environmental > Aquatic > Freshwater > Lake | place: USA: Georgia | collected...
AGATTTAGGTCAAGCTGAAAAAGTTATTGTTAAAAAAGAGAAAACTACTTTTATTATTTCTAAATTTTCTAAATTAATTGCAAAAAGACGTATTAATGAATTAAATCGTGAATTATTAACAAGTGAATCAGAATACGAGAAAAATATTTTTAAAACAAGAATTGCACGCTTATCGGGTAAAATTTCAAAAATTAAAGTTGGTGTCTCAAATCAATATCAGATTGAAGAAGAACGACAAAAAGTAGAGAACGCTATTAATACTATTAAGTCATCATTGGAAGAAGGTATTTTACCTGGTGGTGGTTCTTTTTACCTCCATCTAGTAGAAGAACTAAAAAATTGGGGTTCTTTAAATTTAATTGGAGACGAAATATTTGCGCAGCAAATTGTGACCGAGTCCTTAATCCGTCCATTTGAGGAATTATTTAATAATACAAATACTCCACGCTATAAAATTTCTCAAGAATTATTAAAATTAGGATATCCATACGGATACAATTTAACAGATAAAAAAATTGTAAATACTTTTAAAGAAGGCCTACTTGATTCTTCAAAATCAGTGCGTGCAATCCTTTGGAACTCAATTACTCTTGTTTCAACTATTATTACAAGTGAATAATAATTATTTTTTAGTTTAATATACTAAAAAATAATTATTAATTTTGATTTAAAACTTTATAAATTAAATGACGAACAGTATCTGTAGGTTGAGCACCTGAGTTAATATATTTGTGAATAGCAGCTTTGTCAAAATTGATCACTTTTCTTAATGGATCATAATAACCAAAATCTACAATAGCTTTACCATCACGTTTTGATAAATTTTCCATTAATACAATTTTATAAAAAGGTTTGTTTTTACGGCCACTTCTTTTTAAGCGAATTTTTAACATATTTTGAATATTTTAGTATAACTAGTTACATTATAATCTCAGATTCAATTATAACATGAAATAAAAAAATTAGAATAAGATAAATTTATTAAATTTTATTTTTTCCTAATTCTCTTTTTATTCAATATCATTTAAAATTTTTTCTTCGAGTTCTTGTAAGATAACAATTAAATAATTCGTTGCTTGCATACAGAAAAAAACTACTGAGTTTAAAGCTTCAACAGCTATTATTCCTGAAATTTCAACTGAAGTACGCTCTAATTTTACACTTGGTAAAACACGCGCCCAAAAAGCAAAATAAGGCCCTGTTAAGACATTAAATACTGAAAAAGGCCAAACATAAGGATTAATCATTGGTAGCCATTCAAATGTCATTTTTGAATAACAAAGAACTTTAAAAAATTTTAAAAAAATATAAAAGTACGAAACAGCATTCAATAAAAAGACAGACAAACTATGAATTAACAAAACAAAAACATCGTTTTTATAAAGCGGAGTCAGTAAGGGATTTAAATTATTAAAAAAGTCAGAAACCACCATGTTATTTAAGTTTTCTTTATTTTATGAAAAATATACTATGTTTAATAGTATATTTTACCACCACCCCATTTTTCTGCAAGGATTTTTGGAGAAACTAAAATATGACCTGCAATTGCATAAAGGTCATCTTCTGTTAAAGTACGCATTTTTGGGAAAATATCAGCACTTCTAATACTAGGATGAATTTCAGCGATTGATTCTAATCCATCAAATGTTGTTGGATTTTTCATATAATCTACTAATCCTTCAATCGTATTTCTTGTTGGAGTTGCTAGACTTAAAGCCTCAACATCTAAACCAACGTTTGGATTTGTTTTTGTAATTCCACCTGTATGACAAATACTACATGTATTAACAAATAAACGTTTTCCACGTTTTACTTGTTCTGGAGTTAAAACAACAGTTTTAGTTCCATTAAGTTGAACAGTACGAGTAGCATCATCAAGCTCAACGGCTAAAGATGGAGAAATCACAAGACCAAAAGTTGCTATAAATCCAGACATTAAACCTAATGTTGATTTTACGAATTTTTTCATAATCGAATTCTATTGTTAAAATTGTTTATAAATACATACCACAACTCAATATTATATAAATTTCTCTAATTAAATTACAAATATTAAATTGACTTAAACAAATGTTGTTTTTTAATTTTTACAATTAAAATAAGTAATAAAATACCATAATTTATTAATAAAAAAATGAGTGATAAAAAAAACCAAACAAATTTTGAAATTAATCAAGTAATTAATCAACCTTATAAATATGGTTTTACAACTAAAATTGAAACTGAAAAATTTCCAACGGGAATCAATGAAGAAATAATTAAACAAATTTCTCAAAAAAAAGAAGAACCTGAATTTTTACTAAACTTTCGTTTACGTGCTTATAAAAAATGGAAATCGATGGATTTTCCAAATTGGGCCAATTTAAATATCAATCAAATTGATTATCAAGCGATTACTTACTATTCTGTGCCTAAACAAAAAAAGAAATTAAACTCTTTAGAAGAAGTTGATCCAGAAATTTTAAAAACATTTGAAAAATTAGGAATTTCTTTAGCTGAACAAAAACAACTTTCAAATGTTGCTATTGATGCAGTCTTTGATAGTGTTTCAATTGCAACAACTTATAAAGAAAAATTAGCAAAATCTGGTGTTATTTTTTGTTCAATTTCAGATGCAATTCTCTATTATCCAAAGTTAATTAAAAAGTTTTTAGGAACTGTTGTCCCAACAGGTGATAACTTTTTTGCAGCTTTAAATTCTGCAGTTTTTAGTGATGGTTCCTTTTGCTATATTCCTCAAAACGTTGTTTGTCCTTTAGAACTTTCAACTTATTTTCGTATTAATGACAAAGATTCAGGTCAATTTGAACGTACTCTTATTATTGCTGAAAAAAATAGTACAGTAAATTATTTAGAAGGATGTACAGCTCCACAATTTAGTGAGAATCAGCTACATGCTGCAATTGTTGAATTAATTGCTTTTGAAAATGCAAGTATTAAGTATTCAACTGTTCAAAATTGGTATAGCGGTGATGAAAAAGGAATTGGAGGAATTTATAACTTTGTAACAAAACGCGGATTGTGTATTGGAAAAAATGCGAAAATTTCTTGGACACAAGTAGAAACCGGTTCATCTATTACTTGGAAATATCCAAGTTGTGTTTTAGTTGGAAAAAATTCAAACGGAGAATTTTATTCAGTAGCTTTGACAAATAATTATCAACAAGCAGATACGGGTACTAAAATGATTCATTTAGGAGAAAAAACAAATAGTAAGATTATTTCTAAAGGAATTTCATGTGGAAATTCAAAAAACTCTTATCGTGGATTAGTAAAAATTGGTCAAAATGCACATTCGTCCAGAAATTTTTCCCAATGTGACTCTTTTCTAATTGGTTCTTCTTCATCAGCCTGTACATATCCTTACTTAGATATTTGGAATTCAAATAGTATTATTGAACATGAAGCGAAAATTTCTAAAGTTAGTGAAGAACAGCTATTTTATTTAGTTCAACGTGGAATTAATGTTGAAAATGCGTTAAGTTTATTAATTAGTGGTTTTTGTAAAGATGTATTTACAATGTTACCAATGGAATTTGCTACTGAAGCAGACAAATTATTATCATTAAAATTAGAAGGAACAGTAGGTTAAAATGGAAAAACTTTTAGAAATTGAACATTTAAATGCATCGATTAATAATACACAAATTATTAAAGACTTTAATTTATTAATTAATGAACATGAAGTTCATGTAATTATGGGACCGAATGGTTGTGGAAAAAGTACATTATCTAAAGTTTTAGCAGGTCATCCATCTTACGAAGTAACCAATGGAAGAGTGCTATTCTCAAACAAAGATTTATTAGAACTTGAGCCAGAAATTAGATCACACGAAGGTCTCTTTTTGGCTTTCCAATATCCATTAGAAATTGCTGGTGTAACCAATTATGACTTTTTAAGAATTGCTTATAATGAAAAACAAAAATATTTAAAACAAAAAGAACTTGATCCACTAGAATTTATGAGTTTAACTCATAAAAATTTAGAAAAGTTAGAAATGAAGACTGAATTTTTAAATCGTAATTTGAATGAAGGATTTTCAGGTGGTGAAAAGAAAAGAAATGAAATTTTACAAATGTTACTACTTGATCCTAAATTAATAATTTTAGATGAGATTGATTCAGGATTAGATATTGATGCGTTAAAGATTATTTGTGAAGGAATTACTAAAAATTTAAATTCTAAATCTTCACTAGTAGTCATTACGCATTATCCAAAAATTCTAAGTTATTTAAAACCAGATTTTATTCATATTATGATGGATGGAAAAATTGTTAAAACTGGTCATTTAGAGTTAATTGATAAATTAGAAAAAGAGGGCTATAACGCTTTTTTAAATAAATAATTGAAATAAATTAAAAAAGTTTTGTTCTAATCAAATAGAACAAAACTTAAAAAGTACCCCCAAGGGGATTCGAATCCCTGTTACCTCCGTGAAAGGGAAGTGTCCTAGGCCACTAGACGATGGGGGCGATTAATGAAATTATTATATACAAGTTTATATTTAATGTCAATAATAAAAAATTTTTGATCTTTTGCAGATCTTTTCAAACTCAATTATACTATACATATATAAACAATTTTTTAAAAATATTTAATTATTTTTTAACCATAATGTGCACAGAATTAGGTTTAGCGATTCTTTATTTTATTACTATTTTTTCAGTAAATTTCTTTTTATTTAAAGTTTTAAAAAATTACATTACGAATATTACTTATTTGCAACAAATTAAAAATATTTTTAATGTTTTCTCAAATAAAAAAGATTTAAGATTGGTTGCTTTACTTTATTCTTTTTTAAAAAAAGATACAAAAAAACGAAATTTATTAAATCAATTAAGTTTAAGTAGAGATTTAGAAGATTCATTAATCATTGGTAATATCTATTTAAATTTATTAAAAAATCAAGAAAATCCTGATGTAAAACGTAAATCTGAAAATTTTTATTTTCAACTATTAGAAAATCAATATTTATCCAAGAATATTAATTTAAAATAGGTAATATAAAAATAAAAAGTGGATCACCTGGGAATCGAACCCAGAACTAATCAGTTAAAAGCCGAGTACTCTACCATTGAGTTAGTGATCCTTATAAACAGATTCAATTATAGTTATTAAATTTGATTTTCTCCAAAACAGGAAATTATAATTAAATTTACTTATAATTATAGAGTGTATTAAATGAAGGAATGAAAGGGGATAAAGTTACTACAATGAATTTAAACGCAATTAGTCAATTATTAACTGTTTTTATTATTGTTTCAATGGGACCAGCTGTTATTGCTTATTTAGCTTATAAAAAAGCATTATAATTTGTAGATAAAAAATAAAATTATTAGATTTTAATTTTATAATATTATTTATAAATAATTTTTACTAAGTGTAAAAAATTGAGAATTAAGAAAGGAATAAATTATTTTAGTTTAACAAGAAAATTAAAAACATGGCTTTACCTTGGTATCGTGTTCACACAGTTGTACTGAATGACCCAGGAAGATTAATTGCTGTTCACTTAATGCATACAGCATTAGTTTCTGGGTGGGCTGGTTCTATGGCTCTTTATGAATTAGCAATTTTTGATCCTTCAGATCCTGTTTTAAATCCAATGTGGCGTCAAGGTATGTTCGTAATGCCTTTTATGGCTCGTTTAGGTGTTACAGAATCTTGGGGTGGATGGACAATTACTGGTGAAAGTTCAAATACACCAGGTATTTGGAGTTTTGAAGGAGTTGCTTTAAGTCATATCGTATTATCAGGATTATTATTCTTAGCTGCAATCTGGCACTGGGTATATTGGGATTTAGATTTATTCCAAGATCCTCGTACAGGTGAACCAGCATTAGATTTACCAAAAATCTTTGGAATTCACTTATTCCTTTCAGGATTCTTATGTTTCGGATTTGGAGCATTCCATGTTACGGGATTATTTGGACCAGGTATTTGGGTATCTGACGCATTTGGTCTAACTGGACGTGTTCAACCAGTTGCACCATCTTGGGGACCTGAAGGATTTAACCCTTTCAATCCAGGTGGAATTGCATCTCATCATATCGCTGCTGGAACATTAGGTTTAATTGCAGGTATTTTCCATTTAACTGTAAGACCTCCACAACGTTTATATAGAGCTTTAAGAATGGGGAACATTGAAACAGTTCTTTCAAGTAGTATTTCTGCAGTATTCTGGGCTGCTTTCGTAACATCTGGAACAATGTGGTACGGTTCAGCAACAACTCCAATTGAATTATTTGGACCAACTCGTTACCAATGGGATAGCGGGTATTTCCAACAAGAAATTGAAAGAAGAGTTGAAGTTTCTGTAGCAAAAGGTGTTTCTGAAACAGAAGCATGGTCTCAAATTCCAGACAAATTAGCTTTCTATGATTATATTGGTAACAACCCAGCTAAAGGTGGTCTTTTCCGTTCAGGTCCAATGAACAAAGGAGACGGTATTGCTGAAGCATGGTTAGGTCACCCAATTTTCCGTGATCGTGAAGGAAGAGAATTAAGTGTTCGTAGAATGCCAGCATTCTTTGAAACATTCCCAGTTATCTTAGTAGATAAAGATGGTATTATTCGTGCAGATATTCCATTCAGAAGAGCGGAATCTAAATACAGTATTGAACAAGTTGGTGTTAATGTAAGTTTCTATGGTGGAAAATTAAATGGACAAACATTTAAAGATGCCCCAACAGTTAAGAAATTTGCTCGTAAAGCTCAATTAGGAGAAGTTTTTGAATTTGATAGAACAAGTTTAGAATCTGATGGTGTATTTAGAAGTAGCCCAAGAGGTTGGTATACATTCGGACATGCTAACTTTGCTTTATTATTCTTCTTTGGTCATTTATGGCATGGTTCTAGAACAATCTTTAGAGATGTATTTACAGGTATTGGACCAGAAGTTACAGAACAAGTTGAATTTGGTGCCTTCAGAAAAATTGGTGATAGAACAACTCCTCGTAAAGGTAGTGTTTAATCAACTCTAATTACGTTTGAACTTAATTAAAAAAATTAATTTTCTATAAAATTTTTATTAGAAAATTAATTTTAACTAAATAATCTTTTATCAAAGAATAAAATATGGAAGCTTTAGTATATACGTTTTTATTAATTGGTACTTTAATGGTACTATTCTTCTCAGTATTTTTCCGTGAAACTCCTAAAATTATTAGAAATAGTTAAGGATTACAAGAAAAAGTGCCACATCATTAATCATCATCTTCTTCAAAAGGATCGATGAGATTTTCTGAGCCGGGTCCAAAGGAGCTGTAAATTGTTAAGACGGTTAATCCGATTGTTAACGATGCAATCCCAAACGCAATTAATGCAGTATCTAAATTCATAATTATGTTTAGATTTTGTTTAATTTTTAAAAACTTATTATCTTAATTGTACACAACTTTATATGGCATTAAAAACTCGTTTAGGTGAAATTCTTAAACCTTTAAACATCGAATATGGTAAAGTAGCACCAAATTGGGGTACAACTCCAGTTATGGGTCTTTTTATGGCTTTCTTTTTAGTATTTTTACTTATTATCCTTCAAATTTACAACTCATCATTAATTTTAGAAAATGTAGATGTAGATTGGAGTGCATTAGAAAGTTAAAACTAAAAAAGGGGAGATATCAAAATTTGATATCTCCCCTTTTTTCATTAATAAATTATTCCGTAACTTCTTTTAATTCACCTAATGAAAAATTATTTGTATTTGTTCCACTATAGTTAACTGCTTCAAAGCGCACAACTACTGGATATCTAATAGCTGTTGATTTTTCTACACTAATAACAACTCCTACTTTGTTAAACCAATACGACTCTTTACGTAAAATACGTACTTTTGACCCTTTTTGTACCATAAAATATATTAAATATTTTTAATTAATTTGTGTAATTTATCTATTATTCTAATATAAAATTCCTTTAAACATTAATTTTTAAATAAATTTATTTAAAAATTAATGTTTAAAGACGTTTTTGTTTACAATAATTCTATAACTTGATGAAAAAATATAATTTTTTTCAAAATCTAAAAAATTGAGGAGAGCTGACCATTGTAACTTTTTAAAAAATAATAAATAAAATTTAAAAAAATATTTAGTAAAAAATAAATAAATAAATAAAAAAAGAAAATATGAAAAATCTAACCTTTATGATAAACCTATTAGATAATCCATCTTCTTTTTCGGGAACGTTAAATTCAAATGGATTAATCTTCGTTATTGTTGGCTTATTTTTATTAGCAATTTTAAGTGACAAAATATTATCAATTATGGAAAAAGTTTGGCCAACTTTTTCAAATCAAATTTATGATCCAGGAACAGATTCATCTGATCCTTTAGCTGATTTTACAGGATTAGATCAAAGTGTTATTTCTGTTGTTAATGACACAAATGTAAAATTTGAAGATGTTGCAGGAAATGAAGAAGCTAAAGAAGAATTAAAAGAAGTTGTAAAATTTTTAAAAGCCCCTGAAAAATTTGCTAAATTAGGAGCTTCCGTTCCTAAGGGTGTTTTACTTGGAGGACCTCCGGGAACAGGAAAAACTTTATTAGCAAAAGCAATTGCTGGTGAAGCTGGAGTACCTTTTTTAAAAGTTTCGGGTTCACAATTTGTTGAGTTATTAGTTGGAGTAGGAGCAGCAAGAGTTCGTGAACTTTTTGAAAAAGCTAGATCTTTAAAACCTTCTATTATTTTTATTGATGAAATTGATTCAATTGCTCGTGCTCGTTCTGGAAATAGTAATATGGGAGGAGGAAATGATGAACGTGAACAAACATTAAATCAAATTTTAACTGAGATGGATGGATTTGGTGCTGATACAGGAGTCATTGTTATTGCGGCATCAAACCGAATCGATATTTTGGACCCAGCAATTAAACGTGCAGGTCGTTTTGATCGTCAAATTACAATTAATAATCCAAATTTAAAAGAAAGACAATCAATTTTAAAAGTTCATGCAAGAGGTAAGAAATTAGATCCAAATGTTTCTATTGCTCAGATTGCGCAACGTACTATTGGTTTTTCAGGAGCTGATTTAGCAAATCTTTTAAATGAAGCCGCTATTTTAACAGCACGTCGTAAAAAGACAATGATTACGATGGAAGAAATTAATACAAGTGTAGATCGAATTATTATTGGTTTAGAAGGAAAACAAATTGTTAGAGTTAAAGGTCGTCAATTAACTGCTTTTCATGAGATGGGACATGCTTTTGTTGCGAGTTTAATTAATGAAAATGAAGGTGTGGAAAAATTAACTCTTATTCCGCGTGGAAATACACAAGGAACAACTTGGACAACTCCTTCTTCAAGTCAATATAATTCACGTAAGAAGTTTGTTAGTCAGGTATTAATTGCAATTGCTGGACGTGCTGCGGAAGAAGTAATAAATGGTGTCGGAGAATGTACAGTTGGGGCACAACAAGATTTAGCTCAATTGACACGTACGGTACGTAGTATGGTTTTACGCTATGCAATGGCTCGTTTACAAGAATTAAAACAACAAGCACAACAGCGTAATTTATTTTTCTTAGGAAGTGATGTGAAACAAGAATTAAATAATATTATTGACAATTTCACAACTAATTTTATGGATATAACTTATAATGAAGTTATTTCTTTCTTAGAAACAATTCGTCCTGGAGGAGAAAGATTAGTTGATCAATTAATGATTTCCGAAGAATTAACTGGAAAAGATCTTCGTACAATCGCAAGAGAATATATTTCTAGTTTAAGTTCTTCAGAAGTTCTTTACAATACAAGAAAATCTTCGTTATTTGATTTATTATTACCTGAACTTAAAAAATCAGTTAAAGATATTGAAAATAATATTGAAACATTAATCATTGAAAAAAAATTAACACCATCGGAGCAAAAAATTTAATTTTTTGTTAACACTAAGTTTTTTAACTCTTTATTTAATCTTGAATATTTATTATGATTACTAAAAAGGAATTTTTTTTTATTTAGTAACTAATAAATATTCGCTAATAACAATATGAATACAAAAGAAAAAGCACACTCTGTGGATTTTATCAAATTAATTGAATCAAAATTCTTAAAACCTAATTTAATTAAAAGTTCCACAACGAATACTAACTTAGAAGTAGGTGATATTATTCGAATTGGTTATACAATTCTAGAAGGTGAAAAAGAAAGAATTCAATATTATGAAGGTTTAGTTATTTCAAAAAATAATCGTGGTTTAGGGAAAAGTTTTACTTTACGTCGTAGTGTTCAAGGGGTTGGAGTAGAACAAGTATTTTTACTAAATTCTCCGAAAATTGTTTCTATTACTAAAAAACAATCTTCAAAAGTAAGAAGAGCAAAATTATATTTTATTAGAGAATTAACAGGAAAATCAACACGATTAAAACAAAAGTTATAAATTACACCTAACTGGATTCGAACCAGTGATGTTCATAAGAAAATGGATTATGAGTCCAGTGCCTTCAACCACTCGGCCATAGATGTGAAATAGATAGTACTGGAACCTGTGGGATTTGAACCCACGTCCATAAAAAAATTTATGTCGAATCCAAAAGGTCCCATTTTTTCTTTTATCTTTTCAAAAAGATAAAAGAAAATTTTTAATGAATTTTTAAATTATTTTGCTAATGTTTGTGCTTTAGCAATAACATCTTCAATTCCACCAACTAAATAAAACGCTTGTTCAGGTAATGTATCAAACTCTCCATTTAAAATACGAGAGAATCCACTAATACTATCGTTTAAAGTAACATATTTTCCTGATAATCCAGTAAATACTTCAGCAACGAAGAAAGGTTGAGATAAGAAACGTTCAATACGTCTTGCTCTTCCTACAATTAGTCTATCATCTTCTGATAATTCATCAATACCTAAAATTGCAATAATTTCTTGTAATTCTTTGTATTTTTGTAACGTTTGTCTTACTTGTTGTGCTGTTTTATAGTGTGTTTTTGAAACAATGTTTGGTTGTAACATTGTTGAACTTGATTGTAATGGATCTACTGCTGGATAAATACCTTTTGCAGCTAATTCACGTGAAAGTACAGTTGTTGCATCTAAATGACGGAAAACGTTTGATGGTGCTGGATCTGTTAAGTCATCTGCTGGTACATAAACCGCTTGAATAGATGTAATTGACCCTTCTTTTGTAGAAGTGATTCTTTCTTGTAATTCACCAACTTCTGTTGATAATGTTGGTTGGTAACCTACAGCTGATGGCATTCTACCTAATAAAGTAGATACTTCAGAACCTGCTTGTACGAAACGGAAAATATTATCAATAAATAATAAAACGTCTTGTTTATTTTTATCTCTGAAGTATTCTGCCATTGTTAATGCTGTTAATGCAACACGCATTCTAGCTCCAGGTGGTTCATTCATTTGTCCATAAACTAATGCTACTTTTGAATTTGTGAAATTATCCGCATCAATAACTTTTGATTCTTTCATT
>Ga0214921_10010511_pt1 | contig 11438 bp, 9 predicted proteins | sample LL1505_MetaG_FD_177992 | JGI IMG/M metagenome (GOLD analysis project Ga0214921, IMG submission 177992) | Freshwater microbial communities from Lake Lanier, Atlanta, Georgia, United States - LL-1505 | ecosystem: Environmental > Aquatic > Freshwater > Lake | place: USA: Georgia | collected 2015-05-28
TGAACAAACTTCTTATTCTATTGCCATTAATGTTCCTAGCCCAACTAGCAGCTGCAGATCCTGATAAAATCTACAAAAATCAGTTCAATAGATGTCCAGAAACTAAAGAGACCATGAATAATTATGAGCCAGAGGTTTTTGAAACTAGCAACAACTTACTACGCAAGGCCGGAGCTAACCCTGTATTTTGCGGCGAAAAGGTTCTTCTAAAAGGCAAAGTTCTAGATAAGAAATGCGTACCAATTTCAGATGCAAAGGTTTATCTATGGCAAGTTGGGTGCGATGGAAAATATCCATACAAGCCACTACGCAAATTAGCCAGCGAAGACAAGATGAATACAACCTCTGGCTCAACCTTTACTGGCAGCGGCATTGCTACAACGGACAATAATGGAGAATTTTGGTTTGTTACCATAATACCACCAAAATCCCACCGGGGTCATAATAATATCAACATACGTGTTGAACATAGGGATCTTGGCGAACTACAAACCCAAATCTCCCCCACCCCAGGCGATAATGGTGAATATGATTTTACTATAGTCCTGCACAAGAAGAATAAATTTAGGCGCTATTGATCATGACAAAACAGGAGTCTTTAAAATCATATCTATTAAACTCTAGTGCTTAGGTAGAAGACTCTATTCTGCGAACTTACCTCTCTTGCTGTGATTTCTCAAATATTTGGTATATCGGTTGATTGCCAATCAAAAAATCATCGATCCGATAGCTCTGTTAGGAGACTCAGAGGTTGGTTGGCACGTGTTACTATAAGGATGCTTTGTTCTTTTGCATAGGATACGATTCTATTATTGACGAAGGCTGAGTTAAAATGAGCGGAAGTCAGAGGCAGAGAGTCGCTATAGCCAGCTTCGTCTTGAAGAATGCTCCCATTTTAATTCTAGAGGAAGCGACGGAGGTTTTTTGACTGACAAACCCTAAGCCCCAACTTCAGCAAGAACATAGCTTTGTAGCTTTTCAAAAGCTCTGTTCTCAATCTGCCTAACGCGCTCTTTAGAGATGCTAAATTTTTGACTTAGTTCATCGAGCGTTGAGGGGTCTTCTTGAAGCTTTCTGGCCTTTAAAATAAGTAGTTCGCGTTCATTCAAGATTTTCATGCCACTCATTAGAAGGCTATGCTTAGAGGTCTTTTCTTGACGATTAGCTAGAATAATATCATGACTAGGTCTTGTTTCGGGTATTAAGTCTATCATCTCAAGATCAGAGCTTCCATCATTGCTAACTAAATTGTTCAGGGACAAATCGCCGCCAGAGAGACGTCTATTCATCTCTGCAACGTCTTTAGTCGTGACCTCAAGCTCTTTAGCTATCTCTGGAAAATCCTGTTCACCAACTTGGCGTGAGTAGAGATTAGTGATCTTGTGTTTTATTTTACCCAAGCTAAAAAATAACTTTTTTTGAGCGGCAGTTGTGCCAATCTTGACAAGCGACCAAGATCTTAGAATATATTCCTGTATAGCTGCCTTAATCCACCACATAGCATAGGTTGATAAACGGAAGCCTAGATCTGGGTTGTATTTTTTAACAGCCTGCATAAGGCCAAGGTTTCCTTCGGAGACTAGTTCTACAACAGGAAGTCCATAGTTGCGATAGGATAAGGCAATTTTTGCTACTAACTTCAGGTGACTTGTAACAAGCTTATGAGCTGCACCAAGGTCTTCCTTCTCAAGGTAAGATTTTGCAAACATAAATTCTTCCTCTTTGTCTAAGGAAGGAATGCTGTTGATTTCTTGTAAATAACGATAGAATCCTGATTCACTTGATAAAACTGGTAAATTTTTTTGGCTCATCTATGTAGCCCCCACTATCTTTTAATGCTAGCCATTATAGCATATTTTTAATTTTAGAGAAAGAAAATATGCAAAATCTGGCGATATTATTCTTTTTGACCCTAGCATAAGTAAGGTGATTGCCCTTGGTTATGGTCTAAATATCTCTTGAGATTTTGGATGGATTTTGCTATATATTACGCCATATGATAGAACAAATAATAGCATTCCTGCAAAGCCTTCCGCCAGAACTAGTCCTCTGCATAGAGTATCTTGTCTGCTGCCTTGCTATCTTGATCATGACGCGTTTAGCTGGCAGAGCTGGCTTAGTGGCCTACATAGCCCTCGCCGTTGTCATAGGCAATATGCAGGTTCTCAAAACCGCACACTTTGCTTTTTTAGCTCACCCAGTCGCTCTTGGAACCATCTTATTCTCCTCTAGCTTTGTCGCTGTCGATATTTTAAGTGAATTTTACGGCCAAGATAATGCTAGGCAAGCTATATGGATAGGCTTTTCGGCGATTCTGCTCACAACATTGTTGATGATACTGACCATATCGATTAAGCCAGCCGATATGAGCCTTGAAGCCCACAAAGCAATGAGCGAGTTATTTTTACCTCTGCCGTCCCTGTTTTTTGCTAGTTTGATTTCTTATTTAGCATCGCAACATATTGATATATCGATTTTTCAGGCGGTTCGGAGAATAACAAGCGGGAAGTATTTATGGCTACGCACGGTAATATCTGGCGCTATTTCCGCGCTGATTGACAATATTATTTTCAGCTCGCTGGCTTTTATAATTTTCGCCAGAAATCCGGTGGAGATGGAGCGGTTGATTTACACCTACATCCTTGGAACATTGGTGTTTCGTGTCTTTATTATTATCATCCAAACACCAGTTATATATTTGGTGCGCAGATCTCTGCTTTCCTCGGGCTTGACTCAAGGGCTTCAGGAAACCTTGGGAGACTCTCGAAGACTCGAACCCAAGGAAAACAACTCATAGTGATCCTTTCATGACCCTATATAAAAACTTCAACTTCGACATAATCCACCTAGATCCCAAATCTGGCGGGCGTCTTGGTTTGCTTAAAACCCCTCATGGTAATGTCCAAACCCCTAACTTTATCTTCTGCGCAACGAAGGCTGCCATTAAAGGTATGACACCTGCGCAAATGCGCTCATGCGGCACCCAAATAATCCTATCGAACACATATCACCTAATGCTACAACCAGGCGGCGAAATAGTAGAAAAAATGGGTGGGTTACAGAAGTACACAGGATGGAACGGCCCTATGTTTACTGACTCCGGTGGTTTCCAGATTTTTAGTCTAGGCTGTGGTTCTGTTGCGGACGAAATAAAGGGCAGAAATAATGGCACGCGCCCAAAGACTATGCGCAAGATCACAGAAGAAGGCGCGGAATTTCAATCTTACGTCAATGGCGATAAACACCTTCTAACGCCCGAAAAGTCTATCCAGATACAGCGTCAACTTGGCGCAGATCTGATCGTTGTTCTCGATGAATGTACGCCATTCCATGTTAATAAAGCTTACACTGAAAGATCAATGCATCTTTCTCATCGCTGGGCGCTGCGTAGTCTTGAAGAGTTCAAAAGAGGCGATGATGGTAAACAAGCTCTTTATGGCATAGTCCAAGGCGGCGTATATCCGGACCTTCGCAAAGAAGCTGCTGAGTTCATCAATGACCATGAGTTCTTCGCTCACGCAGTTGGTGGCTCGCTGGGCGCTGATAAAAACCAAATGTATGATGTTGTTGGAATAACGATGTCCTTCTTGTCAAAAAATAGGCCTGTGCATTTGCTAGGTATTGGGGGCGTGCGCGATATTTTTTATGGGGTACGCCAAGGCATTGACACCTTCGACTGTGTCCACCCTACCCGCTTAGCACGACACGGCGGCGCACTTATAAAAGCTGGGGAAAAGGAACATATCTCTTTAACCAATAGCAGGTTCAGGGACGATCCGCTACCTATTGATGAATCATGCCCGTGCGAAACCTGCAAAACCTTCTCGCGCAGTTATTTGCATCATCTTTTTAAGGCCAAGGAGTTACTAGGTATGCAAGCCCTGTCTATTCATAATGTAACTTTTATGAATGAGCTTATGAAGGACATCCGCGCGTCTTTAGCCGATGGCACCTTGGATGAATGCGAGAAGCGTTGGGTTTAAACAATTTTCAACCTTCATAAGTAGCACTTTTTAGCAATTCCTCAACTAACTGAGCAAAAGTCATACCATTATGTCTTGCAATATCTGGACAAATGGAAAGTGGGGTCATCCCAGGATGGGTATTAATCTCTAGGATATAGAATTCATCTTCTTCATCACTATAGATAAACTCAACCCTAGACATACCTCCGGCAAAGACAAGTTCGCAGGCATGCTGAGCTATTTGTAGAACGCGCGCGTAAGCACTAGTGGACAAGTTTGCTGGTTGAATGTGCTCAACAAACCCTTCTGTGTACTTAGCCTCGTAATCATTCCAGCGATTCTTAAGCTGCTTCAGTTCAAGCACTCCAAGAGCCTTACCATTTAGAACAGCTACATTCAACTCGCGACCCTTTATAAATTTCTCAACCAAAACCTGGTCGCCATATTCATAAGAATATTCAGCAAAAGAGAACTCGTCTTCAGGAAAAATAACTTCTACTCCTATGCTCGAGCCCTGATTTAGAGGCTTGATAACATAAGGACGCTCCATTGGATCAGTTTTTAGGTTATCTTTTTTGTGAATCAAGATACCCTGGGCGCACTTGATATTATTACTCAGAAAAATCTCGCGCGACTTAGCCTTATTGAAAGCAATAGATGAGCCAAGCACACCAGAATGAGTATAGGGTATGCGCATGATATTAAGTAGACCAGGTACGCATCCATCCTCGCCGTAAGTCCCATGAAGGCAATTAAAGACGACATCTGGTTTGATCTCAAGTAAAATAGCTCCAAGATCAGCTCCCATATCAACCATGGTAACTCTATAGCCATTTTCTACAAGGGCCTTTGATACTCCTTTTGATGAAGAGAGCGACACCTCGCGCTCAGCTGACATGCCACCAGCAAGCAAAGCTACGTGCTTTTTGCCAGAAGTGGAGATTGGTGTTACGATACTTTTTTCGCGAAATGTTGTATGAAATGTTTGCATGTGAGATTCTTGGTTCGATAAGTTGTATTGCTTAGATTCAAAAAAAGCAATTTATTAGAATAATCAATCTTATCAAAGTATATAAGTAAAAGCAATGTCTTCTATCTCAACAAAAACCTAGTTCCAAGGATTTTTTCTCCAACTAATGCTCATGAGCAGGAAGTTATCTATCAAATTAATTGCTAGCAATTAATTCAAGCCTTCTTACTGATGTTTATCGCCACCTTGCATATAAGTCCTATAGCCCCATGAAGTAGTGCGTACAGGGGCGTGTTCTTGCTGCCGTGATCTATAGCTATCTCCTTATGTTCCAGCTCCTCGAGTCTATATTCCTCGATTTTTGTAAGCAAAGATGATTCATCCTTATTACAACGCAATGCTTGAATCTGCTCAGTATAGTGGTTATCTATCACCTCTTCTACAGCTTGCGTGCATAACATAGCAGCTTGTTTGCCAAGTAAGCTTGTAGCAAAACCAAGAGCATAAGAGGCATAATGCCAAACTGGTAGCAAAATAGTAGGACGCACTTTGCGAAGCTTCATCTCCTCTTCAAAATATCGAAGGTGAGCGAGTTCCTGCTCCATCATATGAGTTATTAGCTCCTTGGTTTTAGGGTCCTTCGTAGCATCCAGCTGACCTTGGTATATTCGCATAGCGCCATATTCACCAGCATGATTGACTCGGATCATTGATTCTGTAGTATCTTTGAATATTGGCTTTGGCATAATAGTTAACTTTTTTGTTTTTCTCGTGCTTGACGCGATGATCTCGTGAGACCAGTTTTGCCTGAGACCCCGCGCGTCAAGCGCGAGGGCATTAAAGATCCCAGGATCTTACGAGTTTAATGATTGCGCGAAACCCTCGCGTCAAGAGCTAAAGAAGCAATAATCCCAAATATTGTCACAAAACAAACACCCATAAGATAATATCCCACCATATCAACAGAGTCGCCAGCATTCTGAATAAGCCACATAGAGATTATAGGAGCCGACCCGCCAAATGCAACTGCTGTAAAGTTCCAACAGAATGCCACAGCCGTTGCCCTGATCTTGGTTGGGAATGATCCCGATGTAAATGAGTTGAGGGTACATTCCATCATTCCTATCAGCGCTCCCATCAGGATAGACATCCAAAATATATATGACTCATCACCACCTTTAAGAGATTCAATAAAGGGATTTGCGGAACAGAACATAATAGTAGCCCCGATGAGCAACATCAATTTCCTGTTTATCTTGTCTGCTAAGTAACCAAAGATAAGGGTGGCTACTGTATAACTCATAACGGTAAATAGGCCAAATTTACCAGCCTTGTAGCTACCATAGTTAAGGTGATCCATCATCATTGTTTTACCATAAATAAATACAACAAAAAATGATACTTGAGTTGTAAGGAAGATCGCAAACAAGCGTAAGAGGGTAGTTTTATAATTTCGCATCATTTCCATGAAGGGATTGCTGATAAGGTTGCCAGTTTTTTGAGCTAAAATAAAATCATGGGTTTCCAATAGATTCTTTCTCATATAATAAGCAATAAAGCTGCCTATGACGCTTACAAAGAATGGTATCCTCCAAGCATAGGAATATAGAGCCTCCTGGGTTACCATAGATTCAAGCAAAAAAATTGTGCATGAGCTAAGAACCAAACCAACTCCTACACCAGTATTGCCAAGGGCTCCGAGGAATCCGCGCTTGCTTGCTGGGCCTGATTCGAATAAATAAACGCATGATGAACCAAATTCTCCACCTAGCGCGACGCCTTGGACTATACGCAAAAGTATTAGTAAAATGGGGGCGCTTATACCTATTTGTTGATAAGTTGGAAGCAATCCTATAAACATAGTCGGTACAGACATTAAAAGCATCGTCAAGGCCATGGTTTGTTTGCGACTATACTTATCGCCCATGTAGCCGAATATTATGCCGCCAATCGGACGCGCAGCAAGGCCTATAGCAAATGTAGCGAAGGTTAGTATTGTGGCAACAAAATGATCATCCATTGGAAAGAATAGCTTTGTGATGACGCCAGCAAAATATGCGTAGAGTGTGTATTCGTACCACTCCAAAGCATTTCCTATTGATGAAGAAATTATGGATTTAACCGGAAGTTGTGACACTGCGAGCTACCTTAGGTAAACAATATGATTAAAATATAAACCCAAGGCCTCTACTAGTCAATATACTATTTCGTATCTTGTAATAATCTGTTGAGAATCATAACTTCACTTTTAATCTCAAAATCATTATAGTCAATAGCGCTATGTTCAGAAGCAAGTTCCACTCGGTCATAGAAAAACTCAGGACTTTGAATGGAGCTACGCTGCAGGTTGCAATAGGTTGCTTGTTCATTAATTCTATAGCTTCTGCGTCTGATAACTTCTCTGGTATGTGAAGTTCAGGATTGCAGGTCTTTGATGCATTCAACCATCCTCGCTCTACGCCAGTGTGATAACCTGATAGGCCAATAGCAGTAACAAAAGTTAGACATATGCATATTTTCCAGAATCTATCAAATCTCGTGGCCCAAAATCCCGAAAATGAGATTTTCGCTAAAACTAGATATGGGATGCGTTCGTAGATACATAGGGCGCATGGGGCGTAGCCAAGATAAAATTCAGTGAAAAGTGCAGTGGCTATTGCCACAATCGAAATGATGAAAATGAATATGAAAATAGGATCACCAGGACCGGTTCGAACTAGCTTTATCATTGTTGAAATTGACATATGACGCCTTTTTTGCTATTGTTTCTCAAATTATTTAAAACGCGCAAAAATGTCATCCCCGCGTAGGCGGGGATTCAGGAGTTTTCGCAAAAAATTTTTTGTTTTGCCTCCTGGATCCCCGCCTTCGCGGGGATGACAATATGCGTTTAGGTAACAAACCCTAACCTAACAAGGAGTCTATGTCAAATATTATCCAAGATGCCATTGATTCAAAGGCATGGCCATTTATCGAAGCACAAAGAATTCTAGACCGCATTGGTGGTCAAGTTCCAGCAAAAGGCTATGTGCTGTTTGAGAGTGGTTACGGCCCATCAGGCTTGCCACACATAGGTACATTCGCTGAGGTTGCGCGCACAACGATGGTGCGTGAAGCTTTTAAAAAGCTATCTGACATACCCACGAAACTTATCTGCTTCTCCGATGACATGGACGGCCTGCGCAAGGTTCCAAGCGATATACCCAACCAAGATATGGTCGTGCAATATATAGACCGCCCCTTAACCTCTATACCCGATCCTTTTGGTGAGACTGAAAGTTATGGGCATTATATGAACGCTAAATTACGTTCGTTTTTGGATCGCTTTGGCTTTGAGTATGACTTCTTTAGCGCTACGCAGTGTTATAAATCTGGGATGTTTGATAAGATTTTGCTCTTGGCTCTTGAGCGATACGATGAGATCATGGCGCTGATGCTGCCTTCTTTTCGTGAGGAACGTCGCGCCACATATTCTCCCTTTATGCCCCTATGCCCAAAAACTGGTAAGGTGCTTCAGGTGCCTATTGTTGAAACTAAGTTAGCAGCAGGAACTGTTGTTTATAAAGACGATGAAGACAAACTGGTAGAAGTGCCAGTCACTGGTGGTCATTGTAAATTGCAATGGAAGCCAGATTTCGGTATGCGCTGGGCTGCTATGGATGTCGATTATGAGATGTATGGCAAGGATCATATGCCAAATGGCGGCCTATATTCTGGGATTTGCAAGATCCTTGGCGGAGAGCCGCCCGCGCAGTTTTTCTATGAATTATTTTTAGATGAAAATGGCGAGAAGATCTCTAAGTCCAAGGGTAATGGATTGGCGGTTGAGGAATGGCTAAAATACGCTCCTCTTGAGAGCATGTCGCTTTATATGTATCAATCTCCATCCAAGGCTAAGCGTCTTTATTTTGATGTCATTCCAAAGCATGTGGACGAGTATCTGACATTCAATAGAAAGTACCATGAGGAAACAGATGAGGTTAAGAGATTGGCTAATCCTGCTTATCATATTCATAGTGGAAATGTGCCGAAACTTGAAACATTTGGTATTAGTTTTTCATTGCTACTTAACTTGGCTTCGGCCTGTAATCCAGACAGTAAATCAGTGCTATGGGGGTTTATTGGCAAGTATGCACCAGATGCAACCCCCCAGACCGCTCCATACCTAGATCATTTGGCGGATTATGCAGTTGTTTATTATAATGATTTTGTGAAGGCTCATAAGGTTTATCTTGCTCCTAGTGATTCCCATAAAGTAATTTTGGGTAGCATCATTGAGTTGCTTGATAGCTTGCCGCAATCTGCTACTGCGGAAGAGATTCAAAATGGTATTTACGCCGTTGGTACTGAGGCTGGATATGAGAATTTACGCCAGTATTTCAAAGAGTTATACCAAATTCTTCTTGGCCAAGAAGAGGGGCCAAGGCTCGGGTCGTTTATTGCTTTATTTGGCAAGGAGAATATGAAAGAGTTGATAACAAGGTCATTGCGAGCATAGTGAAGCAATCTAATTATTATTGCTGGATTGCCGCGTCACTTCGTTCCTTGCAATGACCATATGGCTCGCGCTACGTCTAAGGAAAATAAGTAAAGAAAATTCATGACCATCATAGACAAACTCCCAGAAATTCGTGGCGAATATCGCAAAGACTACAGCCTTGCTCCCCTTACTTGGTTCAAAGTGGGTGGACCTGCAGAAGTTCTATTTAAACCTCTAGACCAAGATGATCTATGTCATTTTCTGGCTAATACCCCCAAAGATATACCCATAACAGTCATTGGCGCTGGGTCTAATATTATCGTTCGAGATGGTGGTCTCGATGGAGTAGTTATAAAGCTCGGGCGCCATTTTACTGGTATAGATATTTTGCCTAATCATAAATTACGAATTGGGGCAAGTGCTTTGAACTATAATATAGCTCAAGTAGCTATGCAAAATAGTATTACCGGATTTGAATTTTTAGTAGGTATTCCAGGCACGGCCGGTGGGGGCGTTTCTATGAATGCTGGTGCTTATGGCAGAGAGTATAAAGATATTATAGCTTCTATAGAAGCCGTTGATAGAAATGGCATTGTGCATACCATAGAAAACAAAGATGCTGGTTTTGGTTATAGATCTAATTCTTTGCCAAAAGATTTGATATTTACAAGCATCCTATGCAACTATGAGCTAGATGAGTTGATTGCTATAAAAGCGCGCATGGAAGAGATAATGAAACAGCGCGACAATTCACAGCCAGTGAGAGAAAAAACTGGCGGTAGTACATTTGCTAATCCAGAAGGCTATAAGGCTTGGCAACTTATTGATCAGGCTGGAATGAGAGGCGCGCTGCAAGGGGACGCAATGATCTCCACTATGCATTGTAATTTCATGATCAATTGCAAAAATGCTACAGCAAAGGACCTAGAGAGCCTTGGAGAGATGGTTCGCGATAGAGTGCGCAGTGCTACTGGGGTTGATCTTCAGTGGGAGATTAAAAGAGTTGGGCGACTCTAATTTTCATAAATCTCGTAAAGACCCCTCCCTACTCCGTCGTCAAAAGATTTTGCTTGGTAAAAATATTCAAACCACCAGCTACGCTCTCAAACTGAGCCCCTTTTTCTATCTCTCTGACCTTTATAATAGCTCCAGTTTCTGGTGATATCTGATGCATCTTACCGTCAGAAGAGATAACGAAAAGCTCGCCATTGATGACCAAAGGCGTCAAAAATTGTGCTGGCTTTTGGGATTTTTGTTTCTTACCAACTTGCGCGGGATATAAATCCGTTGCCCATGCTATCATCCCAGTGCCAGCATCTAGCGCAGCTACTTGCTTTGCATTTGTCACAACAAAGATGCTATTGCCAGATTTATTCATGGCCTGGACATCTCTTATTTTCTTCTGCCAAAGAATTAAGCCATTCTCTAGATTCAGCTTAAGCAACAAGCCATTTCCACTTGCAACATACATGAAGCTACCATCAATAATAGGCTGAGATTCAAGACCAACAGGCATAAAACCAGGGAGCACATCACCAGACTCTTTTGATAGATTTATCTGCCACAATTCTTGCCCATTATCTAAATCTAGAATCACAATCTGCCCAGAAGAATATCCAACTATGACCTTATCGCCGTGAATGATTGGGGCAACATTACGATTAGGTGATATAGTCTCTGGAAGGCCCTCATGCTGCCATACAATTCTACCATTTGTGATATCCACAGCATATAATTGATTGCTAATGGTTAGAACTAGTGCAATGTTTTTGTGAAGTACTGGCTGAGCTTTTGTTACATCAGGCAACTGACGGCGCCATAATTCTCTGCCCACACTAGCGTCATAAGCTATCATATCGCGGGTAGCATGGGTCAAAAATATTACACCGTCCCGATAGGCCATCCCGCCACCAGAAAAATTAGTTGCGACAGTTTTGGCTTTTAAGTCAGCTGACCATATGGTTTTATAGGACTTCTTGTCGATTGCTGATAAAATACCTTTTGCAGATATGCTAAATATTTT
>Ga0214921_10010512_pt1 | contig 11437 bp, 11 predicted proteins | sample LL1505_MetaG_FD_177992 | JGI IMG/M metagenome (GOLD analysis project Ga0214921, IMG submission 177992) | Freshwater microbial communities from Lake Lanier, Atlanta, Georgia, United States - LL-1505 | ecosystem: Environmental > Aquatic > Freshwater > Lake | place: USA: Georgia | collected...
ACCTCATGGCCCGGCTGGTCTCCCAGCCCCTGGCCGAGCGGCTGGGTGTGGCCATCACCATCGAGAATCGCCCCGGCGCCGGCGCCACCGTGGGCAGCCTCGCCGTGGCCCAGGCCGCCCCCGATGGCCACACCTTGCTGATGAGCAATATCGCCAGCCACGGCATCGGCCCCTCCCTCTACCCCAATATCCGCTATGATGCGGTGCGCGATTTCTCCCATATCGCGCTGATCACCGAGAACCCTTCGGTCTTCGTCGCCAATCCCCGCGCCGGCATCACCAACCTGGCCGAGCTCGCCCAGCGCCACCGCGCCAGCTCCGGCGGGCTCGACATGGCCACCTCGGGGGCGGGCTCCTCGAACCATATGCTGGTCGTGCTGATGGGCCGCGCTTTGGGCCGCGACATCAACCACATCCCCTTCCGCGGCGCCGGCCCGGCAATGACGGCGGTGATCGCCGGCCAGGTGCCGCTGATGAGCGACAGCCTGCCCTCCGCCGCCTCGCATCTGCGCGCCGGCTCGGTGCTCGGCGTTGCCATGTCCTCGGCCCAGCGCCACCCCGCCTTCCCGGCCATCCCCACCTTCCGCGAACAGGGGCATGATATCGTCGGCACCGGCTGGTTCGGCCTCTCCGGCCCCGCCGGCATGGCCGCCTCGGTGGTGGACCATATCAATCGTGAGGTGCGTGCCATTCTGGCCACAGCCGAGCAACAGGCCCGCTTCGCCGAATTGGGCGGCACGCCCGGCCGGCTGAGTGCGGCCGAATACACTGATTACGTGCGCCGCGAAGTGGAGTATTGGGCTCCTGTGGTGCGGGCCTCCGGCGCGCAGCCGGATTAATGATTTGCGAAACTGTCACACCACCTGACGCAAACGTAAGCTTCTTGCTCTCTGGGCTGGACGTACGCAACGCGCTAGGCATGATGGCAGGAATGTGATGGAAGCGTTCCTCGACCGGCGGGAGCCGGGAGTGGGTTAGCGGCCATGTTGAGTTGGCTGTGTCTGGGAAAGGCCTGGGAATGAAAATAAACGAGAAGGACCTGATGTCAGGTCTGTTTCTGATCCTGATCGCAGCCGTAGGGCTGTGGTTGAACCAGGAACACACACTGGGATCAGCGCGCCGCATGGGCCCTGGCTATATGCCGCTCATGGTGTTCTGGCTGCAGATCGGCCTGGGCGCGATCGTGCTGCTGGCCTCCATTTTTAGCGATGGCGAGAAACTCACCCGTTGGACCAGCGCCGAGATCGCCAGCTTCGTCGGCGGCATCGCCGTCGGCACCGCCGTCTGGTGGGTGCTGAAGAGCACCGGCGGCTTCTTCGGCCAGACCTATAACGCGGTGGGCACCGGCATGCTGGCCGGCTTCCTCGTGCTCAGCATCCCGCAGGGTTGGCGCATCCTGGGCGTCATCAATGCCGCGATGTGCCTTTTCGGCCTGCTGCTCGAGAAAATGGGCTTCTTCGCCGCCCTGGTCGGCATCATCGTCTTGTCCTGCCTGGCGGAACGCGAACACCTCAAGAAACCGGTCGGCATTCTCGGCTGCACCGTCTTCCTGCTGGTGATGTGCTGGTTCGTGTTCATCAAGCAGCTCGATATCCGCGTAAACCTCTGGCCGCAGCTGTAAGGAGCCGGACATTATGGAACTTCTTCTCACCAACCTCGCGCATGGCTTCGGCGTTGCGCTCTCCTTCCAGAACCTGACCTTCGCCCTGCTTGGCGCGCTGATCGGCACCGCCATCGGCGTGCTGCCGGGCATCGGCCCGGTGGCGACGATCTCTCTTCTGTTGCCCATCACCTTCGGCCTGCCGGCGACGACGGCCATCATCATGCTCGCCGGTATCTTTTATGGCGCGCAATATGGTGGCTCCACGACGGCCATCTTGCTGAATTTGCCCGGCGAAGTGTCATCGGTGGTGACAACGCTGGAAGGCTATAAGATGGCCCGCAATGGCCGCGCCGGTGCCGCGCTCGCCACCGCCGCCATTGGCAGCTTCTTCGCTGGCACCGTGGGTACAGTCCTGGTCGCCGCTTCCGGCCCGCTGCTGACGCAGGTGGCGCTCAGCTTCGGCCCGGCCGATTACTTCTCGCTCATGCTGCTCGGCCTGATTATCGCCTCCGTGCTCGCCCAGGGCTCGGTGGTGAAGGCGATCGGCATGGTGGTCTTCGGCGTGGCGCTGGGCCTGGTCGGTACCGATGTGCAAACCGGCCAGCAGCGCTTCACCTTCGGCATCCCTGAATTGTCCGATGGCATCGGCTTCGTGCCCGTCGCCATGGGCATGTTCGGCATCGCCGAGATCGTGCTGAACCTCGAACGCCCCGAAGCGCGCTCGGTGCTGACCAACAAGGTCGGCAGCCTGTGGCTGACCAAGGAAGAGTTCCGCCGCGCCACGCCCGCGGTGCTGCGTGGCACGGTCGTGGGCTCCTTCCTGGGTATTCTGCCCGGTGGCGGTGCCTCGCTGGCCGCCTTCGGCAGCTATATGATGGAACGCAAGATGTCGAAGGGCCGGGACCAGTTCGGCTCCGGCGCCATCGAAGGTGTTGCCGGCCCAGAAGCCGCCAATAACGCCGCGGCCCAGACCAGCTTCATCCCCCTGCTCACCCTGGGCATCCCCTCCAACGCCGTCATGGCGCTGATGGTCGGCGCGCTGATCATCCAGGGCATCCAGCCCGGCCCCCGCATGGTGGAAGCCCAGCCCGACCTGTTCTGGGGCCTCATCGCCTCCATGTGGGTCGGTAATCTGATGCTGCTCGTCATCAACCTGCCGCTGATCGGCATGTGGGTGAAGCTGCTGCAGGTGCCCTATAAGTACCTCTACCCCGCCATTCTGGTGTTCTGCTCGATCGGCGTGTACTCGCTGAACAACAACGTCTTCGACGTCTATATGACGGTGCTGTTCTCGGTCTTCGGCTATATGTGCAACAAGCTCCGGCTTGAGGCAGCACCGCTGCTGATCGGCTTCGTGCTCGGCCCGATGATGGAAGAGCATCTGCGCCGCGCCATGCTGCTCTCCCGCGGCGATCCGATGGTGTTCCTCCAGCGCCCGATCAGCGCCACCATGCTGGGCATTGGCTTCATCGCCCTGGCCCTGATGCTGCTGCCCAGCCTGCGCAAGGGCAAGGACTCGGCGCTCGCCGAATAAACCGCTAACCCTGCTGCAAGAAATCCGCCGCGGAGGGCAACCTCCGCGGCGTTTTCATGTGTGGAGTGTGGCGATGGACTTCCCACTGAAAGGCCAGGGCGCAGTCCTGCCCCCGCCTCAACCCGCCCGCTGCGCCAGCACCCGCAGCACAGCCTCAGCCGCCGCCTCGCTCGGCGTCAGCCCCGCCGGGTGCAGCCGGGCCAACACCTCGGCAAAGCCGGCGCGCTGGCTCGCAGCATTGCCGGCATAATCCGCCGCCCCCGCGCGCACCTTGTTCCAGGCCCGCTCGGTGGGCATCGTCCCGCCATCGAGCAGCGCCCGCAACCCTTGCGCCAAAATCTCCGGCGTGCAGGCATCCTGGATAAATTCCGGCACCACCTCACGCTCGGCCAGCAAATTGGTGATGGAGATGAAGCGCACCTGCATCAGGCGCCGCACAATCGCCGCCGTCACCGGATTGACCTTATAGGCCACCAAATGCGGCAGCCCCGCCACCGCCGCCTCCAGCGTCGATGTGCCGCTCTTGATCAGCCCCGCCTCACAGGCGGCAAAGGCATCGGCCTTCTCCGCCACGCCCTGCAACAGAATGGGCGCCAGCGGCCAATCGGCAACACCCGCGCGCACCACCTCCTCCACCGGCCCGGCCAGCGGCACCACCGCGCGCAGCCCTGGCGGCAAAAGCCGCAGCGCCGCGCCAAAAATCGGCAGCAGCCGCGACACCTCAGTCCGCCGCGAACCCGGCATCACCATCACCAGCCGCTCACCCGCCGCCACGCCATGCCGCGCCCGGAAGGCGGCCGCATCGCCCAGATCCACCCCCGATTCCAGCACCGGGTGGCCGACAAAATCCACCCCAATGCCATGCGCCTCAAACCAGGGCGGCTCAAAGGGCAGCAGCGCCAGCACCCGATCCACCCGCGCCGCCAGCTTCTTCACCCGCCCCGGCCGCCAGCCCCAATGCTGCGGCGCCACATAATGCACCAGCGGTATCCCCAAGGGCCGCACCCGCCCGGCCACCCGCAGGCAAAACCCCGGGCTGTCGATGGTCACAATCACATCGGGCTTTCGCGTGGTGATATCCGCCACCGTCTCATCCATCCGCCGCGCCAGACGGCGAATATTCGGCAGCACCTCCAAAAGCCCCATCAGCGCCAATTCGCGCATCGGAAACAGGCTCTCGAACCCCAGCTCCGCCATCCGCGCCCCGCCCACCCCGGCAAAGCGCAACCCGGGGCAGCGGGCGCGCAAGGCCGCCATCAGCCGCGCCCCCAGCACATCGCCCGAGGCCTCGCCGGCAATGAGATAAACCAGCGTCATGCGAAACCCGCCGCCATCGCCCGCGGCATGGCCGCGCCCGACCAATCCCGATGGTTGCGCACCTCGCCATGCTCGCGCACCGCGCTGATCGCGCCCTCCTCCAGCGCGGCAAAAACCCAAGCGCCCGGCTCCATCCCCCCCTGCACAATCACCCCATCAGCCGCAAAGCCGCGATCAGCCGGCCCATACACCGCCGCCCCCCCGCAATTCTCATCCAGCGTGGCCGACCATGGCGCCGCCCCGGTCGTGCCCGCCATGGCCACAAAACACTGGTTTTCCACCGCCCGCGCCCGGGCCGAAATCACCACCCGGGAAAACCCATGCGCCGTATCCGTGCAGCTCGGCACCAGAATCAGCCAGGCCCCAGCCGCCACCTGGGCGCGAACATGGTCCGGAAACTCCGCATCATAACAGATCGAAATGCCAATCAGCCCCCAGGGCGTCGCAAACACCGCCGGCGCCTGGCCGCGGCTCACCCCCCATTGCTCAGCCTCAAACCGCGTCATGTGCCATTTATCCTGAAACGCCACAGCGCCATCGGGACGGATCAGCGGCGCGCGGTTCACCACCGCCCCCCCACCCACCCGCATCGGTAGGCTGCCCGGCTGCAGCCAAACAGCATGGCGCTGGGCTGCCGCCCGCATCACCGCCAGCACCGCCTCGGCCGCCTCCACCATGGCGGCCAATTCGCCCGCACAGCCGGCCTCACGCGCCAGGGCCGGCGCCAGTTCCATGCAGGCATATTCGGGCATCAGCAGCAGATCCGCACGGGGCGCAGCCTCGGCGATCCGCGCATCCAGCCGGGCGGCGTAACCGGCCAAATTCAACGGCCGCCCCACCTCCCAGGCCAGCGCGCCCAGCCTCACAGCCGCCGGGTCCAGAAGCTCAGCGCATGCGGTGTCTCCCGCCCCGCATCGCCCGGCTCCGCCCAATGCATGATGCAAGACAGCTCCGGCCGCGGCGCATAACCCCGCCGCCCCCAAAACCCATCCAAGGCCGTATAATCCGCCGGCCGGCGCGGATCATTCTGGTTGCGCACCACGGCGCAAAACGCCGCCCCCGCCAGCCCTAGCGCCCGCGCATGCGCCTCCCGCGCAGCAAAAAATGCCACGCCCAAGCCGCGGCCGCGATATGCCTCCAGCACCACGCTCTCGCCAAAATAGCACCATTGCGCCGGCGCCTCCCCAGTGCGGGAAAAACCCTGCTGCACCGTCTGCGAGGCCTCTGCCATCGGCTGACACGTGGCAGCACCCACCACCACCTCGCCATCGCGGGCCAGAATCACCGCAGCACCCGGGCTCTGCGCATAGGCGCTGAGGTAGCGCGCCTCCGCCCCCTCAGGCGCCTCATACAGATACGGCCAGGCAGCAAACACCCTGCTCCGCAGCCCCGCCACATCGGGCAAATGGGGCGCCAGCGCGGCACCTCTCAGCGTCGTGATCTGCAGTTCGGCCATCCCCGCTGCATAAGCTGCCAATCGACACCACGGAAGCCCTGAGGCCGCGCGGCCGGCAGCCGCGCGGCCCCAAGGCCAGGTGCAACCTGACGGGACAGCCAATCTTTTTTATCGCCTGTTGTTCACTTTCGGGTCGCAATACTCGTCAATATCGCGTTATGGTGAGTTCGACGATCAACGTGGAGTAGCCCCCTGTTTACGCCCTCCCTGCTGCAGACCACGCGATTTGCCGCCCGCCCGCTCACCAACGCCCAACTCCGCCTTAGCCTCGACACCATCCAGGACAATTGGCAGGAGAGCGGCTTGGCCCTGAGCGCCCTGCCCGCGCTGCTCGACCTCACCCATCGCTACCGCGCCTTCGCCGCCGCGCCCGATTGGCGGGACGCGGCGCGCGCCCACCCCATCGCGCAGCAATTGCTGCAAGACCCGCTGACCCATGCCATGTTCCACCGCCCGGAGGGCGATGCCGGCGAGGCCGAACTGCTCGACCTCGCCCTCGCCCATCCCAGCACCCGCAACCGCATCGCCCAGGCCACGCCCCTCGGCCTCAGGGTGCGGCTCTTCACCCAGGAGCTCGAAACCGCCGCGGCGCTGCGCGAACGCCGGCGCATCATGGCCCATGCCATTGACGACACCATCGGCAAGACCCGCAACGCCGCCATAATGATGCTCGGCTGCGGCCATTTCCGCGCGCTCGAATTGGCCATGCGGGCGGGCGAGGCCGGGCGCATCCTGGCCATCGACCCGCGCGATTCCTGCCTCGAAGTGGTGCGCAGCCAGAATGCCGGCATCGCCACCGTCGAAACCCTGCGCGAGGCACCGGCCCGCATGATCGCCCGGCCAGAGCGCTTCGGCCGCTTCGACCTCATCCTGGTGCCCAGCTTGCTCGACAGCATGGAGGATCCGGCGGCCGGCCGCATGGTCGCCGCCCTGGCCAGCGCGCTCCGCCCCGGCGGCCAACTCCTCATCGCCGGCATGGCCCGCGGCATCCGCTGTGACGGCTATCTCGATGCCTTCATGGACTGGCAGCCCCTGCTGCGTGGCGAGGAGGATATGCAGGCCCTCATGGAGCACGCCCAAGGCCCCGATATCGCCAGCCGCCCGGTCTATCACGGCAGCAATGGCGCCATGCTCTACGGCACGGTGCGACGCCGGGGCTAGCGCCGGCGTCGCACCCGGTTTTCAAAAGCGCAAATCCGGCCGCCCCCCCGCTTCTCCGGCAATTGGACACATCCGATTCATGTACCCATTGCTGTGATGGGACATTCTGGCGGGGCGTTCCATCAGGACGAATACGAGCAGCTCGGGAGGAACTCGCCGCAGCCAAACGGGGCGCAAACGAATGCCGGCGAGGCGACGCTGCTCGGCAGCATCATCAGCATGGCCCAGCGGTTCCTGGACAGGCTGGCAGAGGAGAGCGCCGCAAGCTTCGAGGCCAGGATCCTCAATCAAGCAGCTCAGACCATAAAAGCCAGAGGCATTCATGTCATGGCGGGCAAGCCACGCGACATGGCAATCAAGATCAAAAAACAGGCTGAGATGTCTTAGCCCGGATTCTGCATGAGGCCCCCAGCTGATGAATTTTGCCGGAGGGCCACTCGCCTGATGGCAATGGCCGCTTCGAATTCGCAGTTGATGCGATTTTAGCCTTCAGATAAATTATCGACGGATAGGAGTGTTTTTTGAGATGAAAACCCAGAAAAAACATTGCGGAAAGATCGCGGTGGCACTGCTCGCAGGAATGATTTTGGCAGGCCCGCCTTTCGCCAATTCCGCAAAGGCTCAGGGGGACAACCAGGGGCGGTACGTGATGCCGGAGGCCCAACGGCAGCACCACTTGCAACGGGCGCAGCAGCAGCAGGAGCAGCGGGATCAGCGCCTTCGGCAGCAGGCGCAGCAGCGGGCGGAGGAGCAGCAGCGGCAGCAGCAGGAGGCGGAGCGGCAGCGGCAGGCGGCGCAGCGGCAGCAGCAGGAGGCGCAGCGGCAGCAGGAGGCCCAGCGGCAGCGGGAGAATGCGCAGCGTCCAAGGTGTCGCTCAAATGAATATTTGTATCGCGATAGAGGCGGACAATGGGCGTGCAGGCGGTACTAAAATCTAGACATGTCACCCAGTCTGCCCTTGGCCCAAATCCAGCACCATGTGTTTGAGCACCAGCGGCGGCAAAGGCTGGGCGGTAGGGTGCAGCAGCGGGCGGAGGAGGAGCAGCGGCAGCAGCTCCATGGTTTGAAGGCCTCTGAGACGCAATCTGCTGTCGTGTTTTAGTTGGAAAATAGGACCATAACCCTGGCCAAATCACCTGATCCGCTCCGAGGCCGATCAGCACAGGCAGCGGAGACCAAGCTCTCCGCGTGGCTTGGCTCAACTCACCTCTTTTCCCTGGCGAAGCGTCACTCCTGCCCTGGATACGGCAACGGAGCCGTGCCTTGGCGTGCCGTCAACTCATCTTCCCAATCACCGGCGCACTCCCGTAACGCGCCACGCTGCTCTATGTTTTCGGCTTGGAGGGCGCTAGCCAGCCCAGGCGGTTCGGCCTTGCCGATCATGGCTGAGATGCCTTGATATTTTCATCATTGGCGCAAATATTGCAGCAAAGCCAAACCAGAAAACATAAACACAAGGAAATTCAAAAGTTTATGGACCCGCGCATGGATGCCGATATGGCAGCCTATACCGAAGCCCTGGCCAAACGCGCCCTCGGCCTGCCCAGCTTCACCCTCCCCGCCGACCCGCGCGAAAAACCCTTCGACGAGCCGCGCCGCATCAATGACCTGCAAAGCGCCCCCCTGCAGGATGGCGGCCCGGTGATGGCTGAAACGCGCGAGCTTTGGTTGCCCATCCGCGGCCGCCGCCTGCTCTGCCGCCTGCATCGCCCCCTGCCCGGCCCGTTGCCCTGCCTCGTCTACATCCATGGCGGCGGCTGGGTCTGGGGCAGCATCGACAGCCATGACCGCATGGCCCGCGAATACGCCGCCGCAGCAGGCTGCGCCGTGCTGCTGGTGGATTACTCCCTCTCGCCCGAGGTGATGTTCCCCCATGCCCTGCATGAATGCGCCGATGTCACCCGCTGGGTCGCAGCCCATGGCGCCACATATGGCCTCGACGGCAGCCGCATCGCCGTGGGCGGCGACAGCGCCGGCGCCAACCTCGCCGCCGGCCTGGGCCTGCTGCTGCGCGACACCCCAGCCTCCCCCGCCCTCTGCGGCCTGCTGCTGAATTACGGCGTCTATGACCACCGCCTGGACACCCCCAGCTACCGCGAATTCGCCGATGGCTATGGCCTCACCCAGGCCAAAATGGATTTTTACTGGCGCGCCTATTGCCCCGACCCGGCGGCACGCCTGAACCCCCTGGCCTCCCCCCTCCGAGCCGAACTGTCTGGCCTGCCACCCTGCCTGCTGCATTGGGCCGGCCTCGATGTTCTGGCCTCCGACAGCGAAGCCATGGCCGACAAACTCACCGCCGCCGGCGTCGCAGTGGAGCGCCAACTCTTCCCCGGCGTCACCCACGGCTTCCTGCGCAGTTGCGGCGCGGTGGCCGCGGCCGATCATTCCGTGGCCCTGGCCGGGGATTGGTTGCGCCGGGTGTTCCGCCAAGCCTGAAAAGGCCCCAGCCAGGGGTGGCATTCCCACCCCCGGCCGCGCCCCACCCCTCACTTGATCGGCGAAATCGCCGTCGGCTTGAGGATCATCGTCGTCTGCGTCTTCAGCGGCGCAACCTGCGCCGTGGCCCGGCCAAACTCCGCCCAGGCCGGATCAGCCGCCATCGCCGCCCGCCTGCGGTCCCGGTCGCCCAGCGACGCATAGGCCCACATGAACACCACCTGGTTGATCGGCCCGCATTCGCCAAAGCCCATGAACAGAAACTGCCCCAAATGCTTCTTCTGCACCGGCAGGCCCATGCTCTCATACATCTCCAACCAGGCATTCATCTTGCCCGGATGGAAATCATAGGTGCGGTGATCAATGATCAGCCCCTCACCCGGAAATGAGCGCACAAACGCATCCCCCGGCGCCTGAATCGGGCTGAACGGCACCGTCTTCAGCATCTTGTTCTCCTGCGCCGCCAGCGCGCCCAGCTTGGCGCCCTCGGCCAGGAAGGCGTTCCATTCAGGATCCGCCGCGCGCGCCACCATGCCGCGGTCACGGTCATCGATATCGGCAAAGCCGCGCAGAAACACCACCCGGTTCAACGGCCCGACTTCGACGGTAAAATGCCCAATCAGCGGCCCCATATGCCGGTTGGAAGCCGCACTGCCCTGGCTGGCGTAAAGATTGATCCAGGCCGGCAGCTTGCCCGGATGGGCGGTGTACATGCGTTGCTCGACATACATTGGAGTCCACTCCCCTTGTGAGGCCAGCAGTGCCGCATGGCATGCCAGATTGGTCAATCCGCCCCGATGACCGCCCGTGACAGTAGCGCGACATCAGGCGTAGCATTTCCCGCCCGCAGCGAAGGAAGCGCCCCATGTCCCTCACCAACCAGCCCGACCCCGAAGCCCGCCGCAAAGTCGTGGAACAGGACCTCAACAACGTCCTGCACCCGCTCCTGCAGCACAAGGCGCTGGAACAAAAGCAAATGGTGGTAACCGGCGCGCAAGGCTCCACCATCGTCGATGCCGATGGCACCACCTATCTCGACGCCATGGCCGGGCTCTGGTGCGTCAATATCGGCTATGGCCGCACCGAGCTGGCGCAGATCGCCGCCGAGCAAATGCAGGCCATCGCCTATTACCCGCACACCGCGATGAACCTGCCCGCCGCCCAACTCGGCGAGCAGATCAACACCCTGATGGGCGGCGATTACCACACCTATTTCGTCAATTCCGGCTCCGAGGCGAACGAGGCCGGCTTCAAGATCGCCCGGCAATACGCCAAGCATGAATTCCCAGGTGATTTCCGCTTCAAGACCATCAGCCGCTACTACGCCTATCACGGCACCACCCTGGCCACGCTGGCCGCCGGTGGCATGGGTGACCGTAAGGTGAAGTTCGAGCCCTATGCCGGTGAATTCGTCCATGTCCCAGCGCCGACCTGCTACCGCTGCCCGCTCGGCCTCGAATATCCCAGCTGCGGCGTCGCCTGCGCCAAGGCCATCGAGACCACCATCCTCGGCGAAGGCCCGCAAACCGTCGCCGAGGTGATCGTCGAGCCCATCATGTCCGGCGTCGGCGTCGCCGTGCCCCCCGATGAATACCTGCCCATGGTCGAGGCCATCTGCCGCAAATATGACCTGCTGCTGCATGTCGATGAGGTGATCAACGGCTTCGGCCGCACCGGCAAAATGTTCGGCCACCAGCATTATGGCGTGAGCCCCGATATCATGGCCGTCGCCAAGGGCATCGTCTCAGCCTATCTGCCCATCGCCGCCACGGTGGTGAAAAACCACGTCTTTGAGAGTTTTCTCGGCGAAGTGGCGGAATCCCGCCAGGTGATGCAGGTCAATACCTATGGCGGCCACCCCGTCGCCGCCGCCGTGGCGGTGCGCAATATCGAGATCATGCTGGAGGAAAAACTGCCCGAGCGCGCC
>Ga0214921_10010513_pt1 | contig 11437 bp, 9 predicted proteins | sample LL1505_MetaG_FD_177992 | JGI IMG/M metagenome (GOLD analysis project Ga0214921, IMG submission 177992) | Freshwater microbial communities from Lake Lanier, Atlanta, Georgia, United States - LL-1505 | ecosystem: Environmental > Aquatic > Freshwater > Lake | place: USA: Georgia | collected 2015-05-28
CCGACGACCACGCCTCCCGCATCGAAATCAGCAACCGGGTGCAGGACGGAATAGTCTTCGGCGCCCAAGTCTCGCTATCATTGGCGAGCGCAGAAATGACCCCTCCTTCGACTGACGCTTCACTGGATCGCGCATAAATCATGGCAAATATTTTGGTGGTTGACGATGAACACGGCATACGCGATTTGCTGTGGGAAATTCTCAATGACGAGGGGCATACGGTAGAGCTGGCCGAAAATGCAGCGCAGGCCCGCGCTGCTCGTTTGCGCGAACGCCCGGACCTGGTGCTGCTGGATATTTGGATGCCCGACACCGATGGCGTGACCTTGCTCAAGGAGTGGGCCGCCACCGGTGCGTTGACCATGCCCGTGATCATGATGAGCGGGCACGCCACCATCGAAACGGCGGTCGAAGCGACCAAGATTGGCGCACTGGCCTTTCTTGAAAAACCCGTGACCTTGCAAAAGCTGCTGAAGGCGGTAGAGCAAGGATTGATGCGCAACAGCATGGCTCCGGCGCGGAGTGCCTCTGGCGTACCAGGTACGCTCACCGCGACGGGCGGCGCATTGTCAGGCGCCGACATTCCCGTCGTATCGCAGGTGCCCCATGCCATGCAGACCTTTGACCTGGATCGCCCGCTGCGCGATGCACGCGACGCTTTTGAGCGTGCGTACTTTGAATACCAATTGGGCAAGGAATCAGGCTCCATGACCCGCGTCGCTGAAAAAACCGGCCTGGAACGCACCCATCTTTACCGCAAGCTGAAGCAACTCGGCGTTGATGTGAGTCGCACCAAGCGAGGCGCCTGAAAGCGTGCTTTGATCGGCGCGGCCAGCGCTCAGTCGCGGTTGTGCAACTGCGCCCCGTCTTGCTCTGCGGCACCAGCGCGCACCAGCTGCCCGATCCAGTCTTCTACCAAGGCCTGTTCGCCCGTACTTTCCGCGGAGGAGTGTGCCATCTGCAACAGGTAGGGCGTGGCGAGTGCCCATTCGACCAGTGCGGTCACGGTCGTGGTTTGCAGTTCGAGCAATTTGAATTTGAGCAAGACCTTGGCCGCATAGTTGCGATGCCGGTCGGGTTGGCGCTGGAAATATTCGAGGCGCGCGCGCGCCGTTTGCAAAGCGCCCGCCAGATTGTCAAAGGGCTTTCCATGGCCCGGAATGATCCAGCGAGGTTTGAGCGAGGCAATCAGATCCAGGGTTGCGCCCACGGCGTCAAAAGCAGCTTCGCCCTCAAGCTCTGGGAAAACCACACCAAAGCCGTTTTCCCAAAGTGCATCGGCTGAAATCAGAACACCCGACGCCGGCGCAAACAGCACCACCGAGTGCGGGTCGTGGCCGGGCGCACCATGGACCTGCCATTCTTCGCCACCCAGTTGTAGCAGCGTGCCCGGAACCAGCAGCCCGTCAAAAACGAACGGGGGGCAGTTCTGTCCGGTCGCCTCAAAGGTCAAGTCCGATGCCGACCAGGGCCGCACGGCAGAGGCGTGGCCGGGTGGGATCAGGGTCTGCAGTTGCGGATAGGCGGTCTGCAGAGCGGCATTGCCACCGCAGTGGTCGCTGTGCAAATGCGTGTTCAGCAGCAGGTCCAGCGGACGGTTTGCCAGGGCTGAGCGCACCAGAGCCACCGTTTGTGCACTGTGGCTGCAGTAGCCGCTGTCGATCAGCGCCGCACGGTGGGGGTCACTGATCAGAATATTGTTAGAAGAAAGCCAACCCCGTTGGAACACCTGCACCGAGGCGGGTAAGGGAGCGGTGGGATTGGCTGCTGGCATGGTGTGAATGGCTTATGAGGCGGAAGAGGTGGGGCTGAGTCTATGCCGAGGCAGAACCTTGACCTGGATAGAGAAACGCCCTGATTTGCGCTGCGATGCAGCAAAAACTAGGGAAAACCCTTATAGTGGCCGCATGCATCAACTTCTCGGCTATTTTCACCTGCTCTGGACCGGGGTGGTGGGACTATTGCCCTGGTCTCACGGCGAGGGCGTCGTGCGCGCGCCGCTTGTCCGGTTTCCTCAGGCCGGGTTGGTGCCCATTCGCACTTTGCGACCGCGCCACCGTGCGGCAGTTTTGGCGCATTTATGCGAACTTTCACCGACCGACCGTTACATGCGCTTTGGATATGCCGCGCAAGATGTACTGATTGAGCGCTACGTTGAAAGTCTGGACTTCGACCGTGATCAGGTCTTTGGCATTTTCAACCGGCGATTGCGCCTGATTGGGATGGCCCATCTGGCCTATGCGCAGGCGCCCCAGGTCGACCGGTGCGCCGAATTTGGTGTGTCTGTGCTGCCAAGTTACCGGGGAAAGGGCTTGGGCGCCAAGCTGTTTGCGCGGGCCCAATTGCATGCACAAAACGACGGGATTTCGTTGCTTTTCATTCATGCCCTGAGTGAGAACAGCGCCATGCTGAAGATTGCCCGCAAGGCGGGTGCGACGGTGCAACGGTTTGGTTCAGAGTCCGATGCCTATGTGCAGCTGCCCTCGGCAACCCTGCAATCGCACATGAATGAGGCGGTCGGCGAGCAAATCGCCGATACCGACTACTGCTTGAAGGTCCAGGCGCAGCAGTTTTGGGGTATTTTGGCGGGCATTCAGGAGGTGCGTCAGCAAATCCGGAAGTCCCAGGGCGAGACCTCTTCCTGAGTCATACCGGGCGCCTCTTGGCAATGGGCTATCCTACAGGCTTCGCAAAAACGGCGTTATTGCCCCACGTCTGTGTCAGACCCCCATCCCGCGCACCCCGCTGAAAAAGAAGACAAGCGAACCTTTCTTCAACGCTTGGCCGAATTCATCCACCCCGGACCCGACTCAGCAGACGAGCTGATCGAAACGCTGGCGGAGGCAGAAGACAACAAAATTATCGGTGCCCAGTCACGCGCGATGCTCGAAGGGGTGATTCGCATGGCCGACATGACGGCCGGCGATGTGATGGTGGCCGCCACGCGGATGGACCTGATCAACATTCAATCCCCGATGGACGAGTTGATGCACACCATCATCGACACGGCACACTCCCGTTTTCCGGTCTATGAGGGTGAACGCGAGAACATCATTGGCACCTTAATGGCCAAAGACCTGCTCAAGCTGCAGCGCGCCCCTGAGCTCAATATCCGCGCGCTGTTGCGACCCGCCGTGTTTGTGCCGGAGACCAAAGGGCTGAACGATTTGTTGCGTGATTTTCGGGGCACCCGCAACCACTTGGCCATCGTGATCGATGAATTTGGCCGTGTCGCCGGGCTGATCACTATTGAGGATGTGCTGGAACAAATCGTCGGGGAAATTGAAGACGAATTCGATATCGAGGACGATGAGGGGGACGTTTTTGCCTTGCCCGATGGCGGTTACCGGGTCAACGGCGATGCCCCTCTTGAGCGCGTCGCCGCTGCGTTTAGCGTCGACCTGCAGACACGCGAAGATGCTGACGATTTCGACACCATCGGCGGCTTGGTGGCCCATGAAATGGGCCACGTTCCCAAGCGCGGTGAGCGCCACGTACTGGCGGGGCTCGAGTTTGTCGTGTTGCATACCAAGGGCGGCGCCGTGCGTTGGTTTAAGGTCTCGCCCGTGGTCCGCAAGTGAATTGGGACCGCCGCGCCGCGCCTGGCGCGCGGGCCTTCATGTCCGGGCGTGGGCTGGTGCTGCTGCTTGGCGGGCTACTCCACGCGGCCAGCACCGCGTGGCCTGTTGATTTTGGTTTTCTTCGCGGCCAAACCCTGTGGTGGATGCAGTGGTCGGCTCTGGGCTTGCTAGGCTGGACACTGCTGCGCGCCCGCAATGCCGGCCAAGCCTTTGTCGCGGGTTGGTGGTTTGGCACGGTTTGCTTGGCGGCCACTTTTTGGTGGTTGTTCGTTGCCATGCACACCTACGGCGGTTTAGCGGCGCCACTGGCGGCGCTTGCCGTGCTTCTACTGGCGGCGCTGTTGTCGCTGTATTTTGGTGCGGCTTGCGGACTGTGGTGGCGCCTGGCCCAGCGGCACGCGGCGCCATCGGCTCTCGTGTTTGGCGTCATTTGGATGATGGCGGAAATGGCACGCGGCACTTGGCTGACCGGCTTCGGCTGGGGGGCGGGTGGGTACGCTCATCTTGACGGTCCGCTGGCTTATTACGCGCCTTGGGTCGGCGTTTATGGCGTCACCGGCTTGGCTGCCGGTCTGGCAATGGGTGCGGCGCGAATCGGTGCGGGGCGGCTCGCACCCGGGCCCCGTGCCAGGGTGACGGGTCTGGGCATGGCAATGCTGATTGCACTCCCGTTGCTTTTGCCCGCCCGCTGGAACGAGTGGACGCACGGCAATGGCAGCTTGTCCGTCACCTTGCTCCAAGGCAATATTCCACAGAACGAAAAATTTGAGGTTAGTACCGGTGTGGCACGCGCGCTGTCCTGGTACCACACCGAGCTGCTGGGAGCACGCACCGCCTTGGTAGTGGCACCCGAGACCGCCTTGCCGGTGTTGCCCCAGCAGTTACCCGACGGCTATTGGGACTCGCTGCGCGCGGCGCTGGATGCGCCCGGTCGGGCTGCCGTGATCGGTATGCCGTTAGGTGAGGAGACCCTGGGCTACAGCAATTCAGTGATCGGCCTGGTGGCTGGCGTGGGGCAGGTGCAGCGCTACGACAAACACCATTTGGTCCCCTTTGGCGAATTTATCCCTCCCTTCTTCCGCTGGTTTACTGCATTGATGCACATTCCCTTGGGGGACTTCAATCGGGGTGGGCTGGGGCAAGCCTCTTTTGCGGTTCAGGGTCAGCGCCTGGCGCCCAATATTTGTTACGAAGACCTTTTTGGAGAGGAATTGGCAGCGCGCTTTGCCGATGCTGCATCGGCGCCGACGATATTTGTCAATGTGAGCAACCTGGGTTGGTTTGGCGATACGGTCGCCATGGACCAGCATTTGGCGATCTCGCGCATGCGTGCGCTCGAGTTTCAGCGCCCTTTTGTGCGCGCGACCAATACCGGCGCGACCGCCATTTTGGACCATCATGGCCTGATCAGCGCCTCGCTGGAACGCCTAACCGCCGGAACTTTGGTGGGCGAGGTCCAGGGACGCGAGGGGCTGACGCCGTTTGCCCGATGGGCCGCGCGCTTCGGCCTGTGGCCACTGTGGATATTTGGTCTTGCCGTGCTTGTTTGGGCGCGGCAACGCCCTGCCTGAGCGGGCGGGCGCGCTCAGGTTGACGTTTGGCCCAGGCGCACCAGGCGTCCGGGTCGGGCCTGCGTAATTTGACCCTGGACCTGTACCTGCTCGCCTGCCACCCAAGTGGCCACGTAGCCCGTGGCGCCTTGCAGCAGGCGCTTGCCTCCAGCGGGCAGGTCGCGCACCAGTGCGGGCAGCGGTAGGCCGAGTTGCGCCGGGTCGATTGCATTCAGGTCGGCACGCATGCCGGGTGCGATGACGCCGCGGTCTTGCAGCCCGAGATAGAGCGCGTTGCGTCGCGTCATCATTTCAATGGCCTGCTGCAGTGGCATGTTTTGGTCACCCTCTTGGGTGACCCAGTGGCTCAGCATGAACGTGCTGAAGCTGGCATCGCACACCGTGCCGACGTGGGCGCCTGCGTCACTCAGCCCGCTCAAAGCCCGGGGATGTTCTAGCATCTCGCGTACGGTGGCAAGAGAGCCGTCGTTGTAATTGAAGATCGGAAAGTAAATCAAGCCTTGGCCGTCGTCGGCACACAGGTAGTCGTAAATCGCCTCCAGCGCTGAAGTGCCCTGTTGACGCGCCCGCACGTAAAAGCTTTGCATGACCGGCGGCGCGTAGTCGGGTTGCTGAGCCAGCGGGAACATGCGCCCACTGATGCGCTCGATCTGGCCCAGCAAGATGTCCACCAGCGGCGGTACGGCGCTGCCATCGCCCGCCAGCGGCTCCGATTGCTGCGAGAGGATGCGCGCCTTGCGTTGCGGCTCCCGCAGGGCGGCGGCGCGCTCGGCCAGCGGCAGGTGCGCCACCTCCTTGTAGCCCGGAAAACCCATAAAGGGGTGAAAGCTGGCGTCAAAGCCGGTGATCACACCAATGCCACGCGCGGCGGTTTGCAAATACAGCGGCAATCCTGCAGCCACTGCTGCCTCGACCCGCTTTTGGATTTGGCGAAACTGTTCTCCACCCGGGTCCCGCTGCAGCCAGGTGAGCGAAAGCGGGCGCCCGCTGGCGTGCGCGAGGGCCTCCACCAAGTCAAATTCGGCGTCAAACTGTCCCGGCCCCTGCAACAAGTTGTAGTCGCTGACCACCTGCACGACGCCGTGGTCCAGGCCGGTAAAGGCCTGTGCCAGGCCGGTAAGCTCCTGCACGCTGGCGTTGGCGGCGGGCGTGTCTTTCCCCTCGGCCGTGCGATGGTTGTCGCTGCGCCCGGTGCTCAGGCCTGCGGCCCCGGCCTTGAGCGCTTCGCGCAGCAGGGCGCGCATGTCGTCAATGTCCGTGGAGGTGGCGGCGGTGTGGGCCAGTGCGCGCTCGCCCATCACGTACATGCGCAGCGGGTCATGCGGAACCTGCACCAAGTAGTCCAGACTGCGCGGCGTGGCGGCCAAGGCGTTCATGTACTGCGGAAAACTCTCCCAATTCCAGCGAATGCCCTCGTGCAGTGCCGCGCCCGGAATGTCTTCCACGCCCTCCATCAGTTTGACCAGGTCGTCTTCGTGGCCGGGGCGTACCGGCGCGAAACCGACGCCGCAGTTGCCCATGACCACCGTCGTCACGCCGTGGTAGATGCTGGGCGTAAAGCAGTCGTCCCAGGTGGCTTGGCCGTCATAGTGGGTGTGGATGTCAATAAAACCCGGCGTGATCCACAGGCCTTGCGCTTGAAGCGTGTGCCGGGCGGGGGTGTCGACAGCGCCCACTTCCACGATGCGCCCGTCGCGCACCCCAACATCAGCTACCCGCGGTGCAGCGCCGGTGCCATCGACAACCGTGCCCCTCTTAATCAGCCAATCGAGCATCTTTGCGTCTCCAAATCAGTGCCAACGCCATTCCGCTGACGATATGCCACATGCCCCACAAACTGGCCAGGGTCACCATTCCCAGGTCGCTGTTGAATTGCAGCGCAATGATCCCCAGCGCCAGGCCCGAGTTCTGCATGCCGCCCTCAATCACCACCGCGCGGCGGTCGCGCTCGCTCACCCGCATGACCCAGGCGGTGATCCAGCCAAAGGCCAGGCCGCTGGCGTTGTGCAAGACCACAATCATCAACAGGGGCAAGAGCCCCAGAGTGAGCAATTGGCGCTCCTTGATCAAACCGGCCACGATAAACAGCACCAGCGCGGCCACGGCAAAGTTGCCCAGCTGTTTGCGGATGCGCTCGGTGAGCGCTGGCAGTCGGTGCGAAGCCGCCAGCCCCAGCGCCATGGGCACGGCCAACAGCAGCAATAGGCTCCACCAGATGCCCGCGGGGTCGATGGCCAGCGTTTGGAGCCAGGCGGCGGTGTTGGGGTTGGTGGCCACCATCCAGCTAAAGTTGAACGGTGTGGCAAACAGCGCAATCACGCTGGCCACGGCCGAGATGCTGACCGACAGCGCGGTATTGCCGCGACCGAAGTGCGTGACCACATTGCTCAGGCTGCCACCCGGGCAGGCGGCCACCAAGATCATGGCGGCCTCAATATTGGAGGGCAAATCCAGCACCATGGTGGCCAGCCAGGTGCCCACCGGCAGCAAAATAAACTGTGGAATCAGGCCGCAAACCACGGCCTTGGGCGCCTGCGCTACGCGGCGAAAGTCGTCCAGCCGCAACTCCAGCGCCACAGAAAACACCATGGTCGCCAGGACCAGACCCAAAATCAGTTGTTGTAAGCCCATCGATTCCTCCGCAGGGAAAAGGATAGCCGACCCAATGGCCTCTAAAATCAAGGGTTTACGCGCACCACCGCGACTTTGTCGCCCCGGCACAGACCGATGCGCGGCTCCTCAGACTCCCGCTCATGAAGACCTTCCAGCAAATCATCTTGACGCTCCAGTCCTATTGGGACGCCCAGGGCTGCGCCCTCTTGCAGCCCTACGACATGGAAGTGGGCGCAGGCACCTCGCACACCGCGACCTTCTTGCGCGCAATTGGCCCCGAGCCCTGGCGGGCGGCCTATGTGCAGCCCAGCCGCCGCCCCAAAGACGGCCGCTACGGCGAAAACCCCAACCGCTTGCAGCACTACTACCAATACCAGGTGGTGATGAAGCCGGCACCCGCCAATATTTTGGATTTGTACCTGGGCTCGCTGGAGGCACTGGGGTTCGACCTGAAGCAAAACGATATCCGCTTTGTGGAGGACGACTGGGAAAACCCGACCTTGGGCGCCTGGGGCCTGGGCTGGGAAGTCTGGCTCAACGGCATGGAAGTGACGCAGTTCACCTATTTTCAGCAGGTTGGCGGCATTGACTGCAAGCCGGTGACTGGCGAAATCACCTATGGTCTGGAGCGGCTGGCGATGTACTTGCAGGGCGTGGACAACGTCTATGACCTGGTGTGGACCGACACCGGCGCCGCACCGGGTCGCCCCCAAGCGTCGCCAGCCCCCTCGGGGGGCAGCGAGCCACACGCAATGGGCGAGCGTGGGGGCAAGATTTTTTATGGCGACGTGTACAAGCAAAACGAAGTGGAGCAGTCCACCTACAACTTTGAGCACAGCGACACCGACTTTCTGTTCACCGCATTCACGGCCCATGAAAAGCAGGCCAAGCATTTAATTGAAGTGGCGCTGGCGCTGCCCGCCTATGAGCAGGTGCTCAAGGCGGCACACAGTTTTAATTTGTTGGACGCCCGAGGCGCGATCAGCGTGACCGAGCGCGCGGCCTACATGGGCCGCATCCGCAACTTGTCGCGCGGTGTTGCCCAGTGTTACCTGGAGAGCCGCGAACGGCTGGGCTTTCCCATGGCGCCCCGCGAATGGATTGCGCAAATGCCCCCCAAGGCCTCTCTGGCATGAACGCAGGAACCCCGAACATGACCACCCAGAACCTGCTCGTTGAATTGTTGGTAGAAGAGCTTCCGCCTAAAGCACTGAAGAAGCTTGGTGTCTCCTTTGCCGGCGTGCTCGCCGATAGCTTGAAGCACCAAGGTCTGGCCAGCGCTGACGCCACCGTGACCGACTTTGCTTCTCCCCGCCGCCTGGCGGTCCACGTGAGCGGCGTAAGCGCCCAAGCTGCCGACAAAGCCGTCTCGCAAAAACTCATGCCCGTGGCCGTCGGCTTGGACGCCAGCGGCGGCGCCACGCCTGCGCTGCTGAAAAAGCTGCAGGCCCTGGGTGCGGATGCGTCGGCGGTAGGCGGCCTCAAGCGCGCCATGGACGGCAAGGCCGAGGCCCTGTTTTTTGAGAGTACCGTGCGTGGCGCGACGCTGGCTGAGGGCCTGCAAAAAGCCCTGACCGAATCTCTTGCCAAGTTGCCGATCCCCAAAGTCATGGCCTACCAGTTGGAGCGCGATTGCGAGCTGCCGGGTTGGAGCACGGTCAGCTTTGTGCGCCCTGCCCATGGCTTGTTGGCGCTGCATGGCAGTGCCGTGGTGCCCGTTACGGCGCTGGGTTTGCGCGCGGGCAATGCCACCCAAGGCCACCGCTTTGAAGCGTCTCAGACTTCCGTCGTGGTCGCCCATGCCGATGACTATGCCGCCACCCTGGAGCGCGACGGTGCCGTGATCGCCAGCTTTGAGGCGCGCCGCGCGGACATCGCCCGGCAGCTGCAGTCTGCAGCGGCGGCGCTGGGAGCGCAGCCGGTCGACGACGAGGCGCTGTTGGATGAGGTGACGGCGCTGGTGGAGCGGCCCAATGTGCTGACCTGCAGCTTCGAGCCGGCCTTTTTGCAGGTCCCGCAGGAGTGCCTGATTCTGACCATGAAGGCGAACCAGAAATATTTTCCGCTGTTGGACGGCGCAGGCAAGCTCAGCAACCGCTTTCTGATCGTGAGCAACATCAGCCCCGCCGATCCCAGTGCCGTGATTGGCGGCAACGAGCGTGTGGTGCGCCCACGTTTGGCAGATGCGCAGTTTTTCTATGACCAGGACCGCAAAAAGTCGCTGGAGTCGCGGGTCCAGGGCCTCTCCAAGGTGGTGTACCACAACAAACTCGGCAGCCAGGGCGAGCGCATGGAGCGCGTCTGTGCCATTGCCCGCGCGATCGGCCAGCAGCTGGGGGGCGATGCATTGGCCGATCAGGCGGCACAGGCCGCGCGCCTGGCCAAGACCGATTTGCTGACCGATATGGTGGGGGAATTCCCGGAACTGCAAGGCACGATGGGCGGCTACTACGCGCGCCACGACGGCCTGAGCGACACAGTAGCCGACGCCATTGAAGACCACTACAAACCCCGCTTTGCCGGTGACAGCCTGCCGCGCAACGCGGTGGGTCTGGTGGTGGCGCTGGCCGACAAGCTGGAGACGCTGGTCGGCATGTTTGGCATTGGCAACCTGCCCACGGGTGACAAAGATCCGTTTGCGCTGCGCCGCCATGCGCTGGGCCTGATTCGCATGCTGACCGAGCGTGATTTGGCGCTCGATGTGACTGCGATCCTGCACAGCGCTGTGCCGGTTTTTGGCTCTCTGATTACCGACCCGACGGCTGCCCTTGCCGACTTTATTTATGACCGTCTGGCTGGCAGCCTGCGTGAGCAAGGCTACAGCGCACAAGAAGTGGACGCGGTGCTGGCCCTGCGCCCGCAACGACTGGGCGAGGTGCCCAAGCGACTGTTGGCGGTGCGCGCTTTTGCCGCGCTGCCCGAGAGCCCGCCATTAGCGGCGGCCAATAAACGCATTGGCAACATCCTGAAAAAGACCGATGCGGTGGATCCCCACGTCAGTACCGTGCTGTTGCAGGAAGCGGCAGAAAAAGAGCTGTTTGCCGCGATGCAAAACGTGCTGCCGCAGGCCAACGCGCTGTTGGAGGTAGGCGACTACACCGCCAGCCTGCAAGCCCTGGCTGCGCTGCGCGCGCCGGTGGATGCGTTTTTTGATGGCGTCATGGTTAACGCCGAAGCACTCGATTTGCGCCTGAACCGCTTGGGCCTGCTGCAAAGCCTGCACGTCGCCATGAACCGCGTGGCTGATCTGTCCAAATTGGCGGCCTAGGCGCACCGATGGGCCAAACCATGAAGCTGTGCATCCTGGACCGCGATGGCACCGTCAACGAAGACCGCGACGACTTCGTCAAGTCGGCCGCCGAGTGGCAGCCCTTGCCCGGCGCGCTGGAGGCGATTGCCCGCATCAACCACGCGGGTTGGCACGTGGTGATTGCCAGTAACCAATCGGGTCTGGGGCGGGGACTGTTTGATGTGGTGGCGCTCAATGCGATCCATGCCAAGATGCACCGCATGCTGGCGGCTGTCGGGGGTAGGGTGGACGCCGTCTTTTACTGCCCGCACGCGCCGGAAGAGGCCTGCACCTGCCGCAAGCCGGCACCCGGCTTGTTCACCCAAATCGCCGAACGTTACGGCGTGTCGCTGACCGGCATGCCGGCGGTCGGCGATTCAGCG
>Ga0214921_10010514_pt1 | contig 11434 bp, 9 predicted proteins | sample LL1505_MetaG_FD_177992 | JGI IMG/M metagenome (GOLD analysis project Ga0214921, IMG submission 177992) | Freshwater microbial communities from Lake Lanier, Atlanta, Georgia, United States - LL-1505 | ecosystem: Environmental > Aquatic > Freshwater > Lake | place: USA: Georgia | collected 2015-05-28
TCAAGAGAGCACAAAAGTTTTGCCTGATGACCATAGCAAGTTGGTACCACTCCTTCCCATCCCGAACAGGACAGTGAAACGACTTAGCGCCGATGATAGTGCGGGTTCCCGTGTGAAAGTAGGACATCGTCAGGCTCTTATAGCGAGAAACGCCCCATAGAAATATGGGGCGTTTTTTTTTCGTCTGTCGAATTCAGAAACCGACTACAAATTCACAACCATGTTGTCTTGAAAAGCCAGCGCTTTGCTTCTTTCAAGATCTAAGAGCATGTCATGAAGCCATTCTTGAATGGACATTTGAGGGGCCTGCGTTTGGTGCAGTATTTGTAAATAGGGCACTGCGCTAGCCCATGCCGTGAAGGCAATTTGATCAACCTCTGTCAACTCTAAAAGCTTGTATTTCAAAAGAACTTTAGCCCCATATCGGGCATGCTTTTGAGGGCTCTGAACAAAGCCATCTAATTTCTTGCGAGCAATTTCTAGGGCTGCATCGATATTTGCAAAAACAGCGCCATGCCCTGGTATGACCCACAAGGGCTTAAGCGACTCAATCAAATCCAGCGTTTGAGCCACTTCGTGAAAAGCCTCAACGCCCTCTAACTCCGGAAACACAACGCCAAATCCGTTAGCCCACAAAGCATCCGCAGAGATCAAAATCTTGTGGGTGGGCTCAAACAAAATAACAGAATGCGGATCATGCCCTGGCGCAGCATGCACTTCCCAATTTAAAGAAGCCAAGCGCAAAGTTTGGCCCGCCTGCAACACACCCTCAAACTTAAACCGAGGACACAATTGCCCCGTGGCTTCGTAGCTCAATGCCTCTGCATCCCAAATTGCAACGGCCTTTGCTTCACCAGGTGGAATCAGCGTCTCAAGCTGGGTGTAGTGCGTTTGAAGGTGATTGTTGCCACCACAGTGGTCGCTGTGTAAGTGGGTGTTAACCAACCGATCAAGCTTTCTGCCATTCAAAGCATTTTGAACCAGTGACAAAGTCTGGGCTTGATGCGTCACATAACCACTGTCAACCAAAGTGGCAGACTCTGAGTCTGTGAACAGAATGTTGTTGGCCGACAGCCAGCCCCTTTCAAAAACCTGAAGTCCAGGAATTTGCAGCGGCTGTGTCATTGACAAAGAACGCTCTGCGCGAGGCTAAAAGTTGATGCGCTCAATGCGTCGTGGTGCGAAGTTCACGTCGCAAGATTTTGCCAACGTTGGATTTGGGCAGCTCATCGCGGAACTCAATGTACTTGGGTCGCTTGTAACCGGTGAGATTCTCTTGGCAGTATTTGGCCACGGCATCCTCGGTCAGCATGCTGTCGTTTCGCACCACAAACACCTTGATGGTCTCGCCTTGCATGGCATCTGGAATGCCGATGGCAGCGCACTCAACCACACCGGGGCAAAGAGAAATGACATTCTCGAGTTCTGAGGGGAACACATTGAAGCCACTCACAATGATCATGTCTTTGATGCGATCGACGATTCGGAAAAAACCGCGCTCGTCCATGATGCCCACGTCGCCCGTGCGCATGTAACCGTCAGGCGTGAACGCCTTGCGAGTTTCTTCTTCTTGTTTGTAATAGCCCACCATGACGTTGGGGCCGCGAATGCAAATTTCACCTGACTCGCCTTGCGCCAAGCTGTTGCCCTGTTCATCTTTGATGGCCATGTCGATGCTGGGCAGTGGCAAACCAATGCTGCCACTGAAGGAGCTTTGGGTAACCGGGTTGTTGGTGCCAATGGCACAGGTTTCACTCATGCCCCAGCCCTCAATCATGGCGCTGCCGGTGGCAGCTTGCCATGCGCGCGCTGTACCTTCAGACGCCGCCATGCCTCCCGCTTGTGTGAGGCACAGATTGGAAAAATCAATCGTTTTGAACATAGGGTGCTGTAGCAAGGCATTGAACAAAGTGTTCACGCCAGGCAACAAATGGAAGGGGCGTGATTTGAGGGTTTCAATGAACTTGCCAAAGTCACGCGGGTTGGGCACCAAGGTCAGGTGCGAGCCTTGGCGAATGGCCAACAGGCAAAGTGTCAATGCAAAGATGTGATACAGCGGCAAGGCCGCAATGCTGTTGACTTTGCGCAAGTCGGGCATGCGTGTCAGTGCTGGAGCAAACCATGTTTCTGCTTGCAAAATAGCCGCCACAATGTTGCGGTGTGTGAGTACGGCGCCCTTTGACAAGCCTGTGGTGCCGCCGGTGTATTGTAAAAATGCAATGTCATCGAGCGATTGCGAAACTGACTTGAATGTCAATTGGCGCCCATCGGCAATGGCTTGCTTGAACGAGGTGACGCGGTGTTTGTCGCTCAGTGGCAGTTCAAACTCGGGCACCATTTTGGCCAAATGGCGAACCGCAAATGTCATCCAGCGTCCGTAAAAGGGACCCAACAAATCGCCAATCGAAGCAAGCACCGTATGCTGAATTTGCGTGTGTTCAATGACTTCGCTCAGCGTGGCCGCAAAGTTTTCCAAGATGACAATGGCCGAAGCGCCAGAGTCTTTTAGTTGGTGCTCTAACTCGCGTGCTGTGTACAAAGGGTTGACATTCACGCAGGTATAACCCGCCCGCAAAACAGCGGCCATGGTGACTGCAAATTGAGGTAAGTTGGGCAGCATCAAGGCAATTCGGCTGCCAGCGGGTAAGCCCTGTGCCAGAAACCAAGCACCCAAAGCTTGAGACAGCTGGTCCAGCTCTCGGTAGCTCATCCACTTTTCCATGCAAACAGAAAAAGGCGTATCGCCATGCTTTTGAAAGGCTTGGTTGAGTAAATCTGACAACGAACTGTATTCGTTGGGGTCAATCTCGTGCTTCACGTTGGCGGGGTAACTGTTTAGCCAAATTTTGTCCATGTACTGCTCCTAGGAATGACAACATTGTCGTCAATTTGAAGAGCCGTTGTCACGGGGCATTACCCCTGACACGCATTTAAAAAGTCTATTTTTCGTCCCCAAAGCGACAAACAAAAAAATGCTGCATTGGCAACAAAGCAAGGACAAGTGAGAGAAGGTGTGCAAGAATGCGGGTAAACCCTATGATTCAACTTGCTGTTCTTACACAATCACTCTGGCGCCGCTGGATGAAGTGGGTGCCTGTGCGCATTTTGAGCACCAAGCACAGACCCCGCATCAGCGAGCATCTCAAAAGTTTGGGGCCCCAAGACCGATATTTGCGCTTTGGCTATACCGCTACAGACGAGCAGATTGAGAACTATGTCAACCAACTGAATTTTGCCCGCGATGACATTTATGGCGTCTTCAATCGGCGCTTAGAGATCGTGGCCATGGCCCATTTGGCCTTCTCGGTCGACCCTGAATGGGCCACCTGCGCGGAATTTGGTGTTTCGGTTGACTTGCGAATGCGCGGCAAAGGACTTGGCGCGCGTTTGTTCAATCGTGCCACCATGCGCGCCCGAAATGAGGGTGTTGGGCTGATGTTCATCCATGCCTTGAGTGAAAACACCGCCATGCTCAAAATTGCCAGGAAGTCTGGTGCGAGGGTGGTTCGAGATGGCAGCGAAAGTGACGCCTACTTAAGCTTGCCGGCCGCCGACATGGACAGTCAAATGAATGAAATCATTGAAGAAGGCATGGCCGATGTGGATTTTCAAATCAAAGTGCGCGCCAAACAATTTTCACAAATGCTCCGCACCTTGCAAGAAGTCAGAACGGGTGTTCGCGAATCGCGTCACAAATCTGGCGTTTAATCCGCTATCCTAGAGGTTCTGCAACAACGGCTTATTGCCAACACAACTGTGTCTGACCCCCACCCCGCGCGTTTGAACGAACGAGACGACAAACGCGAAGTCAAAAGAGAAGACAGGCGCGAAGAACGGCGTGAAGACAAACGTTCATTCCTGCAAAAACTGGCTGAGTTCATTCACCCCGGACCCGACTCCAAAGACGAGCTCATTGAAACGCTGGCCGAAGCCGAAGACAACGAGATCATCAATGCGCAAAGTCGGTTCATGCTCGAGGGCGTGATCCGCATGGCGGACATGTCGGCAGGCGATGCCATGGTGGCTGCACCGCGCATGGATTTGCTGTCCATCGATGCGCCCTTTGACGAGTTGCTGCACCAAGTCATTGACACAGCGCATTCGCGCTTTCCTGTTTACGAAGACGACCGCGAAAACATCATTGGCATCTTGATGGCCAAGGATTTACTAAAGTTGCAGCGCGCGCCCGAGCTCAACATTCGCGCCCTGCTCAGACCCGCCGTGTTTGTGCCTGAGAGCAAAGGCTTGAACGATTTACTGCGCCAGTTTCGCGACAACCGCCAACACTTGGCCATCGTCATTGATGAGTTTGGCCGCACCGCCGGCCTCATCACCATTGAAGATGTGCTTGAAGAAATTGTGGGCGAAATTGAAGACGAGTTTGACATTGAAGAAGAGGCTGGCGACATCTTTGGTTTGGCCGATCAAACATACCGTGTGAGTGGCGACACGTCACTCGAGCGCGTCTCAGAAGCCTTTGACGTGAAGCTCAATCCCGATGTAGTTGACGAAGACACACACCAATTCGACACCATTGGTGGATTGGTTGCGCACGAGATGGGGCACGTGCCCAAACGCGGCGAAAAATTCAGCTTGTCGGGCTTGGATTTTGTGGTGCTGCACACACGCGGTGGTGCCGTTCGCTGGTTCAAGGTCTCACCCACCCCCGCCTCGAAAAAATAATGAGCATGTGGCGCCTGGCCTTGTCAGTCGTAGCCGGTGTGGTGCATGGTTTTTCGATGGCTTGGCCTGCCTTTGCGCTGGGCGATGTGCTGGGTGTTACAGGCCAGTCTTCGGGCTTCTTGCAGTGTTTCAGCCTCGGTATTTTGGCGGCGATTTTGTTGCAAGTGGCGTCGCAAGATGCCCAGCCAACTGGTTTCATCGCATCGAGTCAAGTCCAATCTAAAACCAAGCGTCAAGGTCAATCTGTATGGCGACAGGGCGCGCTCATTGGCGCCGTGTTTGCGACCAGTGCCATGGCCGCCACTTGGGGTTGGCTGTATGTGTCGATGCACAAATATGGCGGCTTGCCATCTTGGCTGGCTGCCTTGGCCGTGTTGCTGCTGGCTGCAGGCTTGTCGCTTTATTTTGCGGCAGCAGGTGGCGTTTGGGTGGCCTTGTTTCGCCGCTCTATTTTGTCGGCCCGAATGACAGAGGGGCGGTATGCCACACAGACGGATGGCATGACCCTGGCGGAGCTCAAGCAAGGCTTGTTAGGCATTTTGTTGTTTGGTGCTTTATGGACCCTGGCGGAGTTGTGCCGTGGTCAACTCTTAACCGGTTTTCCATGGGGCGCCGGTGGTTATGCGCACCTGCAAAGTACCTTGTCAGGCTATGCCCCTTGGATCGGCGTTTATGGCATGGGAGCCATCGCTGCGTGGGTGGCCATGAGCGTGCCGGTTGTTGTGTCGAGTCTCATGGCGGGAAGAACCAAGGCCTGGTTCATGCTGGGGATGGTGTTGTTGTTAGTGTCGGTGGTCATCCCCATCGGCCTTCAAAATTCAGGCGCTGAATTCACCCAAGCTGCCGGCAAACTGAAAGTTAGATTGCTTCAAGGCAATATTCCGCAAGACGAAAAATTCATTCCTGGCCAAGGTGTGCGGCAGGCATTGACTTGGTACGGTGAACAATTGCTAGCCAACACCGAGCCGCTGGTGGTCACGCCTGAAACCGCCATCCCAGTGTTGCCACAACAACTGTCGCCGCCTTATTGGCAAGCCATCAAAAACAAATATGCGCCGCCTCTGGCTCAGGATCCATTGGCCGATCAAAAGCCCGATCAAAAGCCCGATCAATTGCCCGCGCCATTACCCATTGAGCCTCAAACAGCCTTGATCGGTTTGCCGATGGGTGCCGCTGGTTTGGGCTACACCAATTCCGCATTGGCATTAGGACCAGACGAAGTTGCATACCGTTATGACAAGTTGCACTTGGTGCCCTTTGGTGAATATGTGCCGCCCTTTTTTCAGTGGTTTGTGCGCATGATGAACATGCCGCTGGGAGACTTTGCGCAAGACCGCCCGCCTGCAGGTGTTTTGAAATGGCAAGGGCAGCGTTTGTTGCCTCAAATTTGCTACGAAGATCTTTTTGGTGAAGAAATGGCGCGCTACTTTGTCAAGCCAGAAGAGGCACCCACTGTCTTTGTGAACATGAGCAATTTGGCGTGGTTTGGCGACACCACCGCCATCCCCCAACATGTGGCCATTTCGCGCATGCGTGCTTTGGAATTTCAGCGCCCCATTCTTCGCGCTACCAACACGGGCTTAACGGGCTTGGTGGATGCCAAAGGCGAGGTGACAGCGTCTTTGCCAAACTTCACACGCGGCGCTTTGGTGCTTGAGTTTGAAGGACGTGTTGGCCTCACGCCCTATGCACAATGGACATCTCAATGGGGCTTGGCGCCACTTTGGTGGCTTTGCATCGCAATTGTTCTAATTTTCGGTGTGGTTTCTTGGCGGTCTGGCCCTCGCGCGCTTTAAAATCAAGGGTTGCCGCCGATGTTCGGGGGCGTTCTCATTTTTAGCCCATGTTGACCTTCCAACAAATCATTTTGAAACTGCAGTCCTATTGGGACGCTCAAGGCTGCGCACTGCTGCAGCCCTATGACATGGAAGTGGGTGCAGGCACTTCGCACACCGCCACTTTTTTACGCGCCATTGGCCCAGAGCCATGGAAGGCGGCTTATGTCCAACCCAGCCGCCGTCCTAAAGACGGCCGTTATGGCGAGAACCCCAATCGACTTCAACATTACTACCAATATCAAGTGGTGTTGAAACCTGCACCGTCCAACATTTTGGATTTGTATTTGGGCTCGCTTGAAGCTTTAGGCTTTGACCTCAAAAAGAACGACATTCGTTTTGTCGAAGACGATTGGGAAAATCCAACTTTGGGTGCATGGGGCTTGGGCTGGGAAGTTTGGCTCAATGGCATGGAGGTGACGCAGTTCACTTACTTCCAACAAGTGGGCGGCATCGATTGCAAACCCATTACGGGCGAAATTACCTACGGCCTTGAGCGCTTGGCCATGTACTTGCAAGGTGTCGACAACGTCTACAACTTGAAGTGGACCGACACGCTTAGCTACGGCGATGTGTACCATCAAAACGAAGTCGAGCAATCGACTTACAACTTTGAACACGCCGATGCCGAGTTCATGTTCACAGCGTTTTCTGCTTACGAAAAACAAGCTCAGCATTTAATTGGTGAGCAACTGGCATTGCCTGCCTATGAGCAAGTGCTCAAGGCTGCGCACACCTTCAACTTGCTCGATGCGCGTGGCGCTATCAGCGTGACAGAACGTGCAGCCTACATTGGCCGCATTCGCAATTTGGCGCGTGCTGTGGCGCAAAGCTATTGGGAAAGCCGCGAGCGATTGGGCTTCCCCATGGCGCCTCGCGAATGGGTTGAACAGCTCAATGCCTTGAGCAAGAAGGCTGCCTGAAGGCAAGAATTAAAATGACACATCAAAACCTTCTGGTTGAATTGTTTGTAGAAGAGTTGCCGCCCAAGGCGCTCAAAAAATTAGGCGAATCATTTGCTAACGTGCTGTTTGAACAATTGCGCGATGCAGGTCTAACAGGTGCCAGTGCAGTGGTCACGCCCTATGCGTCGCCACGCCGTTTGGCAGCGCATGTCACGCAAGTAGCGGCGCAAGCTGCCGACAAAGCGGTTCAGCAAAAACTCATGCCAGTCACGGTGGGCTTAGATGCCAGTGGCAATGCCACACCCGTCTTGCTTAAAAAATTACAAGCCCTTGGTGCAGATATATCGAATCCTGCAGCGCTCGTAGCTTCGCTTAAGCGCGCGCCCGATGGCAAAGCAGAAGCTTTGTTTTATGACAGCGTGGCCACCGGCGCCACCCTGTTGCAAGGCTTGCAAAAGGCTTTGGACGAGGCCTTGGCCAAATTGCCCATTCCCAAAGTCATGACCTACCAATTGGAAACAGACTGCGAATTGCCCGGTTGGACCAGTGTCAACTTTGTGCGCCCCGCACATGGTTTGGTGGCTTTGCATGGCACGCAAGTGGTGCCCATCAAAACCTTGGGCTTGAAGGCCGGCCAAACCACGCATGGCCATCGCTTTGAAGCCAATGTGTCGCCCTTGATCATTCAAGATGCCGACAGTTATGCCGCCACCTTGGCGCGCGATGGTGCCGTCATTGCCAGCTTTGCAGAGCGCCGCGCAGAAATTGTGAAGCAACTCAATGCCGCTGCCGCCAAAGTGGGTGGTGGTGCCAAAGCCATTGAAGACGAAGCCTTGCTCGATGAAGTAACTGCCTTGGTCGAGCGCCCCAATGTGCTCATTTGTGAGTTTGAAAAACAGTTTTTGGAAGTGCCGCAGGAATGTTTGATTTTGACCATGAAGGCCAATCAAAAGTATTTCCCACTGCTCACTGCAGAAGGCAAACTCACGCATCAGTTTTTGGTCGTTAGCAATATTTCACCGACAGACGCTAGCGCTGTGATTGGTGGCAACGAACGTGTGGTACGGCCGCGTTTGGCCGATGCCAAATTCTTCTTTGACCAAGACCGCAAAAAAACTTTGGCGTCGCGCGTTGAAGGTTTGAACAAAGTTGTGTATCACAACAAATTGGGCACGCAAGGCGAGCGCATGGCACGCGTGCGCGGCATTGCCAAAGCTTTGGGCCAGGCCTTGGGTGGTAATGAGCTGGCACAAGCCGCAGACACCGCAGCCCAGTTGGCCAAAACAGATTTACTAACGGACATGGTGGGCGAGTTCCCAGAACTGCAGGGCATCATGGGCGGCTACTACGCGCGCCACGATGGTTTGAGCCATGACATTGCTGATGCCATTGAAGACCACTACCGTCCGCGTTTTGCGGGCGACGAATTGCCGCGCAACAACGTGGGTTTGGTGGTGGCACTGGCCGACAAGTTAGAGACTTTGGTGGGCATGTTTGGCATTGGCAATTTGCCCAGTGGCGACAAAGACCCCTTTGCGTTGCGCCGTCATGCCTTGGGCATCATTCGCATGCTCATGGACAAAGATTTGGCTGTCGACTGGCGTCAGTTGCTGGCGCTGGCTGTGCCTGTGTTTGGCGACAAAATCACCGATCCTTCAGAAGCCTTGACCACCTTCTTGTTTGACCGCTTGGCGGGCTCGTTGCGCGAGCAAGGCTTTAGCGCGCAAGAAGTCGATGCAGTGTTGGCTTTGCATCCTGCACGTTTGGGCCAAGTTCCTAAATTGCTGGCAGCTGTGCGCGCATTTGCGGCCTTGCCCGAAAGCCCTGCATTGGCGGCATCCAACAAACGCATTGGCAATATTTTGAAGAAGGCCGATGAAGTAGATGCGCATGTCAACCCTGCCTTGCTCACAGAAAATGCAGAGCAAGCTTTGTACGAAGTGATGCAGCGTTTGTTGCCTGAATCAGAAGCCTTGTTCAAAGCGGGCGACTACACCGGCTCCTTGCAAACCTTGGCCGCACTGCGCTCGCCTGTCGATGCTTTTTTTGACGATGTCATGGTGAACGCCGAAGAAATGGACGTGCGCCTGAATCGACAAGGCTTGCTCAAGTGTTTGCATGAGGCCATGAACCGCGTGGCCGATTTGTCGCGTTTGGCCTCATGAAAATCGTCATTCTCAATCGCGATGGCACCATCAACCACGACTCTGATGAGTACATCAAGAGCCCAGAAGAGTGGCGTGCGCTGCCTGGCGCCTTAGAGGCCATCAGCCGTTTGAACCATGCGGGCTATCACGTGGTCATTGCCACCAACCAATCGGGGCTTGGCCGTGGCTTGATGGATGTGGCTGCATTGAACGCCATTCACAAACGAATGATCAAACAACTTGCTGCTGTGGGCGGGCGTGTCGATGCTATTTTTTATTGCCCGCATGCGCCTACAGACGGCTGCCATTGCCGCAAACCCATGCCAGGTTTGATTGAACAAATTGCAGAGCGATTTGGTTTAGAAATGCGGGGTGTGTCGTTTGTGGGCGATACCCTGAATGACATGAAGGCAGCCGAGGCAGCAGGTTGCGTGCCGAATTTGGTGTTAACGGGCAAGTCTGAAGCATTGCGCGGGCAACCACTGCCGCCTATGTTTCCGGCGGGCACACACATGCACACTGACCTCAACGCCTTTGTCGATGTGTTCTTGAAAAAATCTGCGGAACCTGTGGCATGAACTTCATACGTTCTCTTATTCACATGGTGTGGATGACCGTCACTGTCATCCCTTGGGCTTTGGTGGTGGTGTTTGCTTCCATGTTCATGAGCAGCAGCCGTTTGTATTGGTGGTGCGCGGCTTGGCTTCGCAATGCCATCAACAGTGGCACCTTCATTTTGGGCATCGAGAACCGCATCACAGGCATGGAGAATTTGCCGCTTGGCGAAAAAGACCCCGTCATCTTGTTGGTCAAGCACCAGTCCACATGGGAAACATTTTTAATGCCGGCCATCATGCCGCACCCCTTGGCCTATGTGTTCAAAAAAGAGCTGCTCAGCGTGCCGTTTTTTGGCTGGGCCATGGGCCGCATGGACATGATTCACATCGACAGAAGCCAGCGTGCACAAGCCTTTACCAAGGTGGTCACGCAGGGTAAACGCTTGATGGATCAGGGCGTCTGGGTGATTATGTTTCCAGAAGGCACACGCATTCCGCGTGGCCAAAAAGGGGTTTACAAAACGGGTGGTACGCGCTTGGCCATTGAGGCTGGCGTGCCCGTTGTTCCTATTGCAGTGACCTCTGCCAAGTGTTGGCCCACCAAAGCCTTTGTCAAGAAGCCGGGCATTGTCGACATCTCGATTGGCAAAGCCATTTCCAGCGAAGGTCGTCAACCTGAAGAGTTGATGCTTGAGGTGGAGAATTGGATTGAGTCGGAAATGCGCCGCCTTGATCCTGAGGCTTATACAGACGCCTGATCAAAGTACAACCATGCGCAATCCGCTGCAACTTGTTCTTGATTTTTTAAGTCCGCCACATGATCGGACACAGCCGGCTTTTGACAAAGCACCTAGAACACCCGATTCGACCACCACGCCAAAGCCTGGCGCATTGAGAACGACGGTGCGTCCAAGTGCCCCAGAACAGACGCCCAATGAAGTTTCAATTGCGCATCCTCGCGCCAATCGCGAAACAGTATTGGAAGGCATGCGCGTGGCCTATTTGTTCCAACGCGTGCGCCGTCGCTCGATTGGTTTTTTGGTAGGGCCTGATGGGCTTGAAGTGCGCGCGCCCAAATGGGTCACCTTGAAAGAAGTCGAGTTGGGCCTGCAAGAGCGCGGTGAATGGGTGCTGCGCAAGTGGGCTGAGTTGCAAGAGCGGCAAAAAAACATCAGACAAATTGAGTGGCGTGAAGGTGCAAGTCTTGACTATTTAGGCGCACCCATTCATTTGCTCTTAAGCCCCCAAAATGGCCGAAGTGAGCTGAACGATCAACGCCAATTGCTCTTGGCCTTGCCGCACAGCGC
>Ga0214921_10010515_pt1 | contig 11432 bp, 9 predicted proteins | sample LL1505_MetaG_FD_177992 | JGI IMG/M metagenome (GOLD analysis project Ga0214921, IMG submission 177992) | Freshwater microbial communities from Lake Lanier, Atlanta, Georgia, United States - LL-1505 | ecosystem: Environmental > Aquatic > Freshwater > Lake | place: USA: Georgia | collected 2015-05-28
TCATGGCCAAACCTAATATCAAACAATCAATGAAATCATTTGCGCAAGATGCCCAAGTGGTCACCTCCAACGAAGAGGGCGGCCCCCGCGCCTCTAGCGATACCAGGGCTGTGGCACGAACCGGTCTGCTGGTTTTGGCAGTGGGCTTTGGCGGCTTCTTGCTGTGGGCCGGTTTGGCGCCACTAGACGAAGGCGTGCCCACACAAGGCATGGTCACCTTAGATACCAAACGCAAAACGGTGCAGCACTTGTCGGGCGGCATTGTGAAAGAAGTGTTGGTGCAAGAGGGCCAACATGTGAAAGAAGGCCAGCCTTTGCTGCGTCTCGATGGTGCAGTGGCCAAAGCCAACTACGAAGCTGTGCGCCAACGCTACTTGGGCTACCGCGCCATGCAAAGCCGCTTGTTTGCCGAGCAAGCTGGCCGCGATGCCATTGACTTTCACCCCGATGTGAAAGAGGCCATGAGCGACCCTTTAATTAAGCAACAAGTGAACACGCAGCAACAACTTATCCAAGCCCGCCGCGCTGCTTTGGCTGCTGACCTGCAAGGCCTTGAAGAAAGCATGCAAGGCTTGAAAGAACAATTGGGGTCGTATCAAAATATTTTGGTACAGCGCCGCAACCAATTGGCCCTGCTGACCGAAGAGCTGACCAACACCCGCGGCATGGTGAAAGAAGGCTATGCGCCGCGCAACCGCCAATTAGAACTTGAGCGCATGGTGGCTGAATCTAACGCCGCCATTGCAGACCTCACGGGCAACAGCATGCGCGTGTCTCGCCAAGTGGCCGAGCTGACGCAAAGATCGATGGCGCGCAAACAAGAGTACCGCAAAGAAATTGAATCGCAATTGGCCGATGTGACGCGCGAAGTGCAATCTGATGCAGAAAAGTTTGTGGCAGTCAGTGCCGACCTCGGTCGCATGGAAATCAAAGCACCTGCCAATGGCCAGGTGGTAGGACTGACCGTGCAAACTGTGGGTGCTGTTTTGCAGCCGGGTCAAAAGTTGTTGGATGTGGTGCCAGACAACCAAACCTTGCTGCTTGAAGCGCACATTCCCCCGCACCTGATTGACAAAGTTCAAACGGGTTTGTCGGCCGACGTTCGTTTCAACTCCTTTGCACATTCCCCCCAATTGGTGGTGGAAGGCAAAGTGATGTCGGTGTCGGGTGACTTGCTAAGTGACCCCCAGCAACCGCAATTTGCTTACTATTTAGCCCGCGTGCAAGTGACGCCTTCTGGCATGAAGACTTTGGGCACTCGCCAAATGCAGCCTGGCATGCCAATTGAAATTGTGATCAAAACCGGTGAGCGTTCTTTGTTGACTTACTTGATGCACCCCCTTACCAAGCGCATGGCCGCCTCCATGAAGGAAGAGTGATGAAAGCCCATTCATTCTTTGTCAAAACAGCATTGGTCTGTGCCATGTCCAGTGCAGCACTGGCCTCGTGGGCACAGTCAAGTGTGTTGGACTTGAAACAGGTTTATCAGGCCGCTTTGGAACAAGATGCCAACATACGCGCCTCGCGTGCAGCTGCCGATTCGGGTCGTGAGCGCTTGCCCCAAGCCCGCGCAGGCTTGTTGCCACAAGTGTCGGCCAGTGCAGGTCGCAACAACAACAACTTGGACACCACAGCACCCAATATCTTGGGCAATCCTGTGACCACCAATGACCAGTACTTCAGTGACAACCGCACACTGCAAGTGCGCCAACCCTTGATTAACATGCAGCGCTGGTTGCAATTCCAACAAGCCAAATCTGTGGTGGAAGAAGTTGAAGCCAACTTAGACCGCGATTTGCAAAACTTGGTGGTGCGCGTGGCCGGTGCTTACTTTGAAACCTTGATGGCCGACGAGCAACTTGATTTGGTTTTGGCGCAAAAGAAAACCTACACCGCATTGGTAGACGCTGCTCAAAAAGGCTTTGCCGCTGGCTCTGGCATGCGCACCGACATTGACGACGCCAAAGCCAGACTGGACATGGCCACCGCCCAAGAGTTGGAAGCGCGCCAAAACCAAGATTTAACACGTCGACAACTAGAATTGCTGGTGAACCAACCCGTCAAGCAAATTGCTCGCTTGAATGTGAGTGCCTTGAAGTTGTTGCCGCCCGAGCCGGCCAACCTAGACGAATGGACTCGCAAAGCTGAACAAGCAAGCCCTGAAATTAAAGCCCTGCAAGCCCGCCTAGAAGCTGCTCGCCGCGAAGTTGGCAAAGCCCAAGCTGGCCATTTTCCCACCTTAGACGCAGTGGCCCAATGGTCTAACAGCGGCAGCGAAAACATCACACGTGTGAACTCGCGCTACGAAAATAAAACCATTGGATTACAACTGAACATTCCAATTTACTCGGGTGGTTATGTCAATTCCACCATTCGTCAGGCCGTGGCCGAGCAAACCCGAACAGAAGAAAGCTTAGAAGCCCTGCGACGTGATTTGGGTGTTCGAGTGCACAAGGAATACCGCGGCGTGAGCGAAGGTGTGATGCGGGTGCGGGCTTTAGAGCAAGCTGCACGTTCTGCTGAGCAAATGATGAAATCGACGCAGATGTCTCAAAAAGCCGGTTCGCGCACCCAATTGGATGTGCTGAATGCGCAACAGCAATACACCTTGGCGCTGCGTGATTTGGCACAGGCGAGGTTGGTTTATTTGTTGTCTAAAGTACGCTTATCGTCTTTGGTGGGGGATGACGCGAATGCTTCTGTGGAGCAGGTGAATGGTAGTTTGAGCACTCGGTAAAAAAATCCCACCAAAACTCACAACAGATTGACCCTGCTAGCTTATAAGTTTAATAAATAATTTCACTTATTGAGGTAAAGTTTAGGACTTAGTCCTTCAGTGGGGAATCCTTGGTCAATCGGATTAATGGCAAATTATCAACGGGCACGGAGGTCATTTCAGGCACCGTCTTGGATGACTACATTGCGCCATTAGGCGGCTCCGATTTCGTTGATGGCAACAAAGGCTTCGACACAGTCTTTGTTTATTGGCCTGCCTCTAAATTTAAAATTACCACCAGTCAAGGCATCACATACCTTGATGCGGTTTCAGGCGCTTCTCGCAGCGACAAGTTGGTTCTTAAAAATGTAGAGGCTATCGAGTTTTCTGACAAAGTGGTTTCGCTTGAAATTCCAGACAGGTTGCTCAACACCCCTAGCAAAGATAACTTTGATGGCGGACCTGGCATCGACACTGTGGTGTACGACGGTCCCATCTCTAACTATGTGGTCGCACCTGGTGTAAATGGCATTGAAGTAAGCAGTGCCAATTATTCCGAAGGCTCGGATTGGTTGCTGAGCATTGAGCGACTTCAATTCAAAGACAAGGGTTTGGCATTTGACGTAGATGGCCGTGCTGGCGTTGCCGCCAAAACGCTTGGCTTGGTGTTTGGTCAAGAGGCCGTGAGTGTGCCCAAGTACATGGGCATTTGCTTAGACTATTTAGACAACAAGCAGTTGACCGCTGAACAACTCATGCACGAAGCCTTGGCCGTTCGGCTGGGCGCTGATGCGCAAAATGCAGACAAGCTGGTCTCGTTTTTGTATGAACGGCTGACAGGCATGTTGCCCATTCAGAGTGAAAAAGAAAAGTATGTGGGATGGATTACAAGTGGCGCTTACACCGCAGACAGCTTGGCGGTGTTTGCCTCAGAGCTTGCTTTGAATCCAGTGGTTGCCCAATTGACGGGTATGGCCACGACCGGCATAGCATTTGAAATGCCATCTTGAAAAGATAGACAGACAAGAGGACAACTGAAATGAAATTTAAGTTAGCAATGATTTGTGCGTCCGTGGTGTTCTTGCTTTACGGATGTGGTGGGCAAGATAGCGCGAAAACTGCTAATTTGTCTGGCCAAGTGGGTGCTTTAAGTGCGCCTACTTCTAGTCATTACGCCGCTGCAAGGTTTTTAGAGCAAGCATCCATGGGGCCTTCTCCGGCATTACTGACACAAGTGAAGACGCAAGGTATGGATGCGTGGATTGCTTCTCAAATGAAGATGACGCCTACCAAAATTATCACGCCAGAAAGTATGGTTAATTACGATGACCAGCGCGACAAACCTGCTGCCGACAGAATGCGCGACTTTTACAATTTGAATTTGTACAATTTCTTCATTGGTGGTGAAGACCAACTCAGAATTCGGACCTCCTGGGTTTTGTCTAATTTCTTGGTAGTCTCGACCCGCAAAGTTGCGGAATATGGTGGTTTAGAGTATCTCAACTTGTTGCAGACCCATGCGTTTGGTCAATACGGCGACTTGCTGAAAAATTTAACGCTAAGCCCTGCCATGGGTAATTATTTAGACAATAACCAAAATAACAAATGGCAACTCAATGAAAACTACGGCCGTGAGTTGATGCAACTTTTTTCGGTAGGTTTGATGCAATTGAACATGGATGGCACGCCCAAGCGAGATGCAAGTGGCAAGGTTCTTGAAACCTACTCTCAAAAAGATGTGATTGAAATAACACGCGCTCTAACGGGTTGGGACTTTGTACCCAACCCAACTAATTTGATTAGCAATCGAAACTTTGCCAACTATGGCAAGCCCATGATTGAATTTTCTGGCCGTCACGACACAGACAGTAAAACGTTTCTAGGCAAAACCATTCCCGCCGGACAAACGGCCGCCAAGGACCTAGACAGCTTGGTAGAAATTTTGGTCACTCATCCCAACACGGCGCCATTTGTATCGCTTCGCTTGATTCAAGGCATGACAACCAGCGATCCTTCTCCTGCTTATTTGCAACGTGTGGCCACGGTGTTTAGGGACACCAAAGGAAATTTGGCAAAGGTTGTTCCAGCCATCTTGACTGACCCCGAGGCAAGAGCTGGTGATGTTTATGGCAAAACAAGTAATAATTTTGGACGAATCAAAGAACCGGTGCTGGTTTATACGTCTGGATTTAGAGGCTTGGGCTGTAAAGTTGCAATCAAGAGAACAGACAAACCTAATGAAGTCACTCAAAGTAACAATCAACAGCCTTTGAAGGCTTACTCAGTATTTAATTTTTTCCCACCCAACCATAGAACTCAAGGAACCAATGTCTTGGCCCCAGAACAAAAGTTGTTGAATTCTGTTGAGTTTTCAAGTCGAATGGGTTTTTTCCATTGGGTACTTCAAAACGAAACGTCACTCAACGATGCAGGATGTGATGTGGCGACATTCAAATCTGCGCAAGCAGTTTCAGATGAAAAATTGATGGACTTAATGAATGAGCGGTTCTTTAGGGGCGCAATGCCAGCCAGCATTTCTAAAAGCTTGATTGATGCCAATAAAAATTTATGGAACAGAGACCAAGGACTTGGGCTGGCTGGTTCTATTTTAGATATGGCCGCTTTGACCCCTGCCTTTGGAGTTTCAAAATGATCAACCGTCGAAATTTTTTGTCGCACGCTGGCGCGGTTTCTTTGGCAGGCATTGCTGCCACACTGGCCTCGGTTAAAGATGTTCAAGCTGCCGATTACAAAGCACTGGTAGTGGTGTTTTTGTCAGGTGGATTTGATGGCAACAATGTCTTGGTACCAATGGACGCAGCCTATAGCGACTATGCTAAAGCAAGACCTTCATTGGCAATGCCAAAAGACAGTTTGGTGCGTTTGTCGGGTTCTCACATTGGCCATCAATTTGGCCTTTCGCCAGCAAACAGAAGCTTTGCCGATTTGTTTGAGCAAAAAAGAATGGCTGTCATTGCCAATGCGGGTGCTTTGGTACAACCCACCACAATTGCACAGCTCAGAAATAAATCTGTGGTGTTGCCGCCATTTTTAGGCTCTCACACCGAACAAGAGCAGTGGATTCAGGGGTGGATGGGCGATGAAGATACCAGCGGCTGGGGTGGCCGAGCCATGGACGTGATGCCAGCTGAAATGAAAAACTTTCAACCCTTGGTGGCCATGGCCAGGGACTATACAGCGGTTTTGGGCAACCGAACTTCTTTGAGCCTTGCCAACAGCGGCAGTGGCTCGCGATGGGGAAATGCAGAATTGTCAGACCCAAACAGTGTGTTTAGGCAAAGGGTGGAGTGGGCCAGCAGGCTTCAGTCAGGCAATGCATACGACTCAGAATTCTCCAGAAGTTTGCGAGCAGCATACAACGACACCGTTCAATTTGCCGTGGGCCAAAGCTACGGCACTGCACCCACTGGTGTTTTTGCTGATGCTCAAATAGGCAGAGACTTGCGCTATTTGGCAAGGCACTTGGCTTATTCCAAACAAACTGGCGCAAGGCGTCAAATTTACTTGGTGCAAGATGGGGGCTATGACACCCATACCGATCAAATGTCAACCAGTGCCGCAAGCCCAGGTTTGGAAATGAATATCGGTGACGTGACCAACAGCTTGGTAGCTTTTGACAAGTCAATCCAGGCTTATGGCATGAACAACGATGTGATTACGGTTGTCATGAGTGAGTTTGGCAGGACATTAGACCCAGCTTCTGGCGGAGGCTCTGACCACGCTTGGGGTAACCACTGGTTTGCGATGGGAGGGCCTGTGAAAGGTGGCGTCATTTATGGCAGCACATTCCCCACTTTGCAAACCGCCGGCGTAGACGATGCATCGCTTTACAAGCCTTACCGCGGTCAATGGATTCCTCAGTTTTCTTCTGATCAGTTCATGGCTGACTTAGTCGGTTGGTTGGGATTAACGCCAGCACAAGCCTTGGCTGTTATGCCTAATTTGGTGAACTTCCCACAAAAAACCATTGGCTATATATAAGTCACGTAGAAGGTAATCAAGATGGCTGAAATTAAAGGTACTCCCCTTAAGGACGTAGTGACAGTTAAGAGGGATGATGTATTTTTGGGCCAAGAAGGCGATGACGAAATTACCTTGGAAGAAGGCTCAACAGGGCAAGGCATGGCGGGCAACGACATCATTGCTCTTAAGCCAGGCGCAAATTGGGCAAATGTTTGGTATTGGAGTTCACCCAGTTCTATATTGGTAGACTTAGAGGCGGGTTATGCTTTAGATGGCTACGGTACCCGTGACACTTTAATTAACATTCGCAATGTTCATGGATTTAGCCGTGATGGGGACAAAGGTTATGGTTCCTTGGGCGATGACTTCTTTCATCTTGGTCCCAATTGGAACAAAAAAGCAGGATCTGTTCTCATTGATGGTAGAGGTGGGAAAGATCATGCAAGTCTGGGTTATACACCCAGTGATAATTTTGGAGAAGTGCTTGTAAATGTTTCAGCAGATGGTCGGAAAGTCCAGTCTTACTTCGCCAATTACCCATCCTTTGTTTATGAGTTTAGAAATATAGAAGAGCTCAGTGTGTGGAACAGTGCCACTCAAAAAAGAACGTACTTTGACTTGGTAGGCTTACGTGATTTATTGAATGCTGGCGATCAAATCTTACTTCGTGGGAATCTAGGTTGGCAAACCAAATCTTTGGGCTCGCAAGTCACCTTAACTTATAGTTTTATGACGCAGTCACCATCCCAAGGCGGTGAAGGAGGCGTAGGATTTACTTCATTCACAGAACTACAAAAACAAACAATTCGTGATCTTTTCTATGTGCTACAGAGTCAAACAGGCCTGGCCTTTTCTGAAGTTACAGGTGATGCAGGACAAATTAGATTGGGTGTGAATCAACAGTCTAATACTAGAGGCTACTCTTTCATTCCAGATGAATTCAAAGGTGACGCGCGCGCTGGCGATGTTTGGATTGACCAAGAAACTGCAGCAGTCATGAAGCCTGGCCAAGAAGGCTATTACGTGTTGCTGCATGAACTTGGGCACGCTCTTGGGCTACAACATCCTCTGACGGAAGCAGACACTTCGGGTGCAACGGTGTTGTTGAATTCGCTCAGTTCAGTTAACAACACTGTTATGTTGGATGTTTCTGCGGCTTCTGTAGGAGGTGCATGGCCCACTTGGTTTGGCAGTTTTGATTTGCAGGCCCTCCGCCATTTGTACGGCAATAGGGCCTATGCCTCGGGTAACGACACTTATGTCGTGAAAGATGCTACCAGTAGCATGACCATCGTTGACGATGGCGGCATGGATACCTTAGATGCATCGAATGTCAGCGTATCGGTGAACATTGATTTGCGAGCCGGCAAATTAAGCTCGATTGGCATGGACACCGATGGCACCAGCAAATTCAACAATGTTGCCATTGCCACAGGTAGCTTGATAGAAAATGTCATGGGCTCACCTTATGACGATGTCATTATTGGCAACGCACAAAACAATCTTGTAACCTTTATGGGGGGTAATGATATTGTTGATGGCCAAGGAGGTGTTGACCTCATCAGGCTATGGAACACATCCAAAGAATTCACAGTAGCCAAGGACACTTCGACTGGGTATTGGAATGTGGCGGCGGCTAACAATACGGCTGGCAGCATGGAGCTACAAAATACGGAGCGTTTGCTTTTTTCGGATACTTCTTGGGCATTGGACACAGGCGATGCGCAAAGCGCTGGACGTACTGCCAAAATTTTAGGAGCGGTGTTTGGCAAAGAAGGCTTGGCTAACACGGTCTATCGCGGTATTGGTTTGTATTATTTTGATGCAGGCATGAGTTATGAGGCCTTAACTTTATTGGCCCTTGATGCGCGTGCGGGACCAGGTGCTTCCAAAGAAACTGTGGCCCAGTTGCTGCAGGCCAATGTGCCTGGCTTGGTGGTCAATCCAGGAGCTTATGCATCGACCACTGCCATGGCCATGTTTGCGCAGGAGAGTGCGTTGAACAAAACCATGGTGGATGTGGTGGGCTTGTCTACTGCTGGTATGGCTTATCAGCTTTTTGGGTGATAGCTTAGCGTGAGTTAGTTTGCAAGAGTGCCTGGGCTACTTCTGCGACACCAGCCCCTCGCTCTTGCTCTGTCATGTATTTTGGCAAGTGCTTGAGTTCTTTTTCAAAGCGCTTGATGTTGGCCACACCCACGCTGTGTGCGAAATGCTCAAACATCACTTGGTCGTTGGTCGAGTCGCCCATGTAAATCCATTGGTCGAGTTCTTGTTTTAAATTTCTACCTGTTAGTTCTTTCAAAATCCACTGCGCACCATGCCATTTGTTGTGGTCGCCAAACCAAGCGTTGATGTGAATGCTGCTGACGGTTGCGGTCATGCCTTCTTGTTGCAGTAGTTTTAAAACTTGCTGAATTTGCTCTTGTGACAAGTGATGAAATTCGCTGTGGTCAAACGCAATGTCGGTTTCTCGGCCCAGAGAGTCCTGTGCCATGATGGTGCCTGGAATTTCATTCAATACACGTTGTGCAATGCGCTGCATTTCCTGAAAGTTGTGGGTGCGAGTGGCAAGGTCTTGTTGGTAGATTTTGCGTACTTGGTTTTGCGTTACATCGTGCAATAAAGCCACTGCGCCGTTTTCTGCCACCATGGCGTTGACTGGCCATGTGGATGCAAAGGGGATACTCCAACCTACAGGCCTGCCTGTGATGGGAATGACCATGAGGCCTTTGGCTTTTAAATTGTGCAGCGCTTGTAGTGCATCGGGTGTGATGGCGCCATCGGTGGTGAGGGTGTCGTCAATGTCGGTGAACACACCGACAATTTTTTCGCGGGCGGTTTGGGGCCATGCCGAGAGGGGTTTCACTTATGTTCTCTTGGAGTTTTCACTCAACTTCTCTGTAAGCCAAACTTTCATAAGGGATTGATAAGGCACATCTAACTTATTGGCTTGGCGACGAATGCCATCTAACAAACTGTCAGACAGGCGCAGTGAAATACTGGTGGTTGACGGTTTGAGGTTGGTAAATTTTGCAACTTGCATCTTGGTTGCGTCAAAGTATTCAGTTGCATCGTTGGCTGCATCCTCCCAAAATTTCCTTTCTGCGGCTTCGCTTTTGAATTTAGGGATGGCCTTGATGGTGGCCTTTGCGTTGGTTTGAAGCTTAGTTTGCTTTGGCATAAATAAGCCTTTCTTTGCGGTGTTGGTCTCTGGCTGAAATAACGCGAATGAGTGAGTAGTTTTCTCGCAGTGTGAACACCACAGTTAGCAATCGTTTTTCGTGCGTAATACCCAAAGCCAAGAATCTAGGTTCAGATTGACTGTGTTTGGGATCGTGATTCAGAAGGAGGGGGTCATTGAAGAAAACCTCCTCTGATTCTGAAGGGAGTACATCATGTTTCTGATCACTCTTTTCTGCATTGCCTTGATCCCACTGAAACCCGACGATAAGATCGAGGTTGAGCATGGGTGTATGTTATGAGCATATACAAATTCAGTCAATATGGATGCTTGATATGTAATCTGTTGTAACTTGCTATCCATTGGGATTGCGGTTAAAGTAGTTCTGATCACTACTTTAATTAAAATGAAAACTATTTCAGCAGCCGATGCCAATCGGCATTTTTCAAGCCTACTTCGCGATGTAGCCACGGGTGAGGTCGTGACAGTGGTGTCTAGGGGTAAGCCTGTCGCAGTTATTTCTGCAGCTAATCAAGAGGACGCTTTTAAATTACAGGCCCACAAGAGTCTTGTTGCAAGACTCAAAAGCCAGCCTGCAACTGGCGCTAGAAATTGGACGCGTGACGAGTTGTATGAAGGCTAAGCCATGAGGGTAGCTTTAGATACAAATGTATTGGCCTATGCAGAAGGCTTGGGAGATGACGTTCGATGTCAATTGGCTAGAGATTTGATTGCAAAACTCAATCCAATCAATTCTTTAGTACCAGTTCAAGCTCTAGGTGAGTTGTCCAGAGTCTTAACTACCAAGCTGAAGAAGTCATCAGCTGATGCTCGCGAACTGCTGCTGTCTTGGTCAGATGCTGTGGTTGTAGCCGACACAACATGGACAGCATTTCAATCTGCAATGGATTTGACTGTTGATCATCAAATTTCAATGTGGGACGCGTTAATTATGTCTGTGGCGGCTGAAAACAAATGCAGACTTTTGATCAGCGAAGATTTTCAAAATGGATTCACTTGGCGAGGTGTAACTGTTGTCAATCCATTTGAAACCAAAGCCAAGCCTTACAAGCTACTAGCTTCGGTCATTTAATCAGCCAGCAGATCCCAACGCCAATCCAGCGTGCTCGCGCAGCGGGTGAAAGTGAATCTTGGGGAAGCGCTCTTGCGCCAAGCGCACGTCATAAGGTGATGTGCACAAATAAGCCAAAGTATCAGCCGCGTCCAACGCCATGCGCTGTGGATAGGCATTCAGAAACTCTCTCATTTCAGCAGGTGTATCGGCCGTAATCCAACGCGCACCTGTGTACTGGCAGCCTTCCAATCGCACATCGCAATCGTATTCAGCCTTTAAGCGGTGCTGCACCACTTCAAACTGCAACTGACCCACAGCCCCCAACAACATGGGGCCACCCACTTCTGGTTTGAAAACCTGAATAGCACCTTCTTCACCCAGTTGGTCCAGGCCAGCTTGGAGTTGTTTGGTTCTCAGCGGATTCTTCAAGATGACGGTCATGAACAGTTCAGGCGCGAAGAAAGGCAGGCCTG
>Ga0214921_10010517_pt1 | contig 11432 bp, 6 predicted proteins | sample LL1505_MetaG_FD_177992 | JGI IMG/M metagenome (GOLD analysis project Ga0214921, IMG submission 177992) | Freshwater microbial communities from Lake Lanier, Atlanta, Georgia, United States - LL-1505 | ecosystem: Environmental > Aquatic > Freshwater > Lake | place: USA: Georgia | collected 2015-05-28
AATCTTTTTTTAATTTAGCCTTCGCTGCTTTGATGGCATCCCTTTGCACACTACGTAATAGCTTAGCTTCTCTTTCCTTAACCTTAGGAATCTTAGACCTTCTGATGTAGATTAATGAGTCATGAGATGAACCCGGGCCGCGATCTATAAATTGCGAATCGACTGAAAAACCCAAATTTAAAAGAAAATCACGAATTTCGCTATTATCATCCTCGTCTGGCCAGCCAATGAAAAGCGAAGGGATTAATCTCAACTTTCTAATAGTATCAGCCAAAGATTTGCGATCGCTGATGATAGCTTCAACCCAGCTGGGAAGATTAATGCTAAGACCGTCTTCTGGGTCTATCACATGATAGGAAGGATTATCATAGATAGGATGGGATTCAGTGTCGTCGCCATCGTCGTTCGAATCAGAGAATATAGTCATGATTCACTGAAACTATTTCCCCAATTCCCCATCCGCAATTCACACGGATGTCATAACTGTCATACAATATATACTAATAAATCTAGGACTGTAGTGTTACTCGTCACTATCATCACTAAAATTTGTTCCTGCTAATACATCAACCGCAGCTAAAAAAATACCGAATTGGCTATTGTCACTAAAATCTAGTTCGGATGCTTCTGGGTAAGCATTACTTCCACTAGACTCTATCTCTTTACCACGGTACTTAATTTTCAAGTTCCAAGACGTGCCATCACAAACGATACAGTCAGGAGAGTACTCCTCATCCCATCGCCAAACTTTAGCATGGTTAAGAGTAATCCAAAAAACACGCCACTGTGCAGCTGTTACTTTTACGTGCTTTGCATCAGATTCGTAGCCAATCGCTAATACTTGAAGATCCGGCAACCACTTTACAGGGCAACCTGGATGAAATGATTCATTAAAAGTGAACTCGAATACTTCAGGCAGTAAGTTTTTTGGTACAGGTTTAGAATTTGAATCCATTTCCATAAAAAATACGGAAACTATTTCTTAATGCTTGGTTCGAGTGCCATCCAGCAGACTAATTCCACATTATCAGCCGAAATAGGCGGCAATATGTCTGCATGTACAGCAGGTGATAATCCAGTGCCTAATATCTTCTTAACTAAGAGCTGAGCATGCTTCTGTTTAGATAGACCAGTAAACTCTTCATGGGTTCCATTAACCCAGCTACGAAGTAAATTCTCGTCACGAGTAGACCACGGTGATTGCACGATTCGAAGTGCCCTCTCTTTTTCATCCTTGGTTAAATCATTTTCATCAGCACTTAGATTATCACGTATAAATTCAGCCGCTACTGAATTAATTTTGCTTACTTTAGGTGCCGTGTTTGCGGGGTCTGTGTAGTAATTCCACTGTTTTTCAATAGTCGGCGAGACAACATTCTTCCATACATCGTATACTAATTCCTCTGCAGCTGGACTAATTTGCTGCATATCATCAGGCGTGCACTCGATCCTCCTCAGACAAGCAGCTTCACGATGCTCAATTACTGGAGCCAGCTCACCATCAATCAGTGACTTAGACATGATAGGACGATAGTTTTTATCTGTCTCAATAAATCTTAGGTAGAAACGGTGATCGGCTACCTTGTTACCATCGCGCTCAGCCTTGTACCTTACCTTAGCTAAAAAGAAATAACCCCAGGACTTACCTTTAGCTAAACCACTCCATGCCTTTGCAGGCATATCCGCTAGCTTCTTTGGGTCTACACTGTCATTAAGAGCTTTACGTAATTCCTGCCTATATTGCTCTGCCGTCTGGGACGACTCCGCAGTCCCACCATCTTCGTATATATTTGTGTCACCACTTTCTATACCTCTAATAGTAGTAGTATCTTCAGTAAATTCAGCCTCACGACTATGTTCAGTGGCCAAGGGCGATGTAAGGCCCACAGAGGCACGTGCCATTGCAATTTTATTATGAATTCGTTGCTGAAGTTGAAGCATACTATCGAGTCTTTCATCCGGGAAAAATGCCCTGAGGTAGACGCTTGTATGCTTACTTCCTATACGATCTATCCGTCCATGTCGCTGAACGAGTCTCATAGGATTCCATGGTAAATCATAATTAATTATATGACGCGCCTGTTGAAGATTAACACCTTCTGCAAGCACATCAGTGGTAACAAGAATATCATATAGATCTTCAGCCCCTTTGATGTCCACAGTGACAGGCGCAAAACAGGCAGCCGCAGATCGTGGACTTATCGCTGAATCTTCACCACCGGAAACCCACGTAAGCCGAATTCCATTATTATCTTTTTTAAGAGAAGCGTCTGATTCTAAATAGGATGCGAGTCTTTTATCTTCTCTTATAGCCTTCTGGAGTCGGTCATGAATCCATTTAGCTGTATCGGCAAAATAGGAGAAAATGAGTATCTTTTTTCGGTCACGTAGTGTTGCACCACCAGAACTAACTACTTCTTTCTCTGCATGATCAGCAATGTTAACGATTTCTTTTATCAAACTATCTAACTTCTCATCGCAATCTGTTTTAGCTGCCTCACTAACCATATTTTTGAGAGCAAGAAGCTCTTTAAGGTCAGACTTAACGTCTTTAAGTAACTTCTGCTTATCATATAGGTCGATAGATTCAAACTCGCCATTCGCTATTGCCTGTTCTTGTTCTTCAAGCGCTTTATCGTCATCCATATCCTCATCAATTGTTGCAACATCTCGCAACGTTTGAGTGGTCAAAACGCGACCTTTTTCCAATTGCTTAATAAAAATTTCGTGCTCAGTGGCCATACGACTGATTGTTAGATGGAATGCGTATGCAGACGACTCTAAGCGCTTCAATAATCCACTTCGTATTAAACCAAGTAAAGCCGCACCCGTAGAACTGCCCTCAGGATCGACCTTCAAGTAACTTCCAGCCTGATAACGTGCAAATTTAATAGCAGGCTCGCTTTCGTCTGCAGGTGCCAAGCAACGTTCAAGTTCTGAGAAGAATGAGCCTAGTTGCTTTTCAAACGAATAGTGTACTGAAAGCGCTTCAGGTTTGGGGAAAACAATGGGTACTAGTTTTATAGAGCCGTCAGCCTGACGAATCCTGAGTTGTTCATTAGGGTAGTACTTTTTAATGAATGCACGCGTACGCTTAACTGTCGTGGCATCAATTATTGGATAAAGTTCATCAGGATTAAGATTATTTGGATCCTGCGACATCGCTTCATCGAATCTTTCATGCAATGAAGGTATGCCCCTTGCTGCAAACTGAGCATCTTGTCTAACGAAAAACCTAAGCATGTTAAATAAGTCCCAGAGCGAGTTGTTTACTGGAGTAGCAGTGAGCATCAATACATCCTTAGGCTGACCCCAAAGTAAATTTCTTAAAACAGCTGCGCGTGTAGGCGTATAAGGATTTCTGTAATTATGTGCTTCATCAATCACAACAAGAGCATACTCGTCAGGGTGACGTTCAAGTTTATCCTGCTTAAGACCTGCACGATTACTGACATATGCATTTTGTCCGAAAGTAAAAGCTGTTCCGCCTTGTTGCATAAATGGAGGCTTAGGCAGTTTATCAGGCGGCACTTTTAATAGATGCTCAAGTGCTAGTTGCTCATAGGAAACAATGTCAGCCTGGAGGAAATAATCGGATAAAAATTTCTTCCACGTGGTGTCACGAACTGCCGCGGGACAGATTACCAGAACGCGCTGACGTCTACGATTATAGCGTTCAATAATTGCGCCTGCAGTAAAAGTCTTACCGAGTCCAACGCTATCAGCCACAATGACTCCATTTAATTCATCTATAATCTTTAGGGCACGCCAAACGCCGTGACGTTGAAATTCTGTTACAGGCACCTTGCTATCCTCATCCTCTTTAAGTACATCTTGCCCGTAAATTTCCTGCAGAACTTTTATATAAATGTAATAGGGAGGATATGCTTGTAGAAGATATTTATAAATATCCTCCAAATTAATATCTTCGGCATTAGACCATTGTTTCTCGAACCAATTTTCTACTTTGTCACATAGCGGTCCCTCATAGATACCAAGATTAAGTTCTGCATTCTTAGTTAAACCTGATGGAGTTAAATTTGAAGAGCCTGCGATAAAACCGGTACCGTTAACCTTATTCTTAAAAATATAAGTTTTAGCATGTAAAAATCCCTTAGTGACTTGTCGTGCGGTAAGGACTTTTGTTTCAAGAAATTTCACAAAACGCTCCACCTTAATTCGCGTCTCTTTGGTAAATGGTAAACGGTCACGATCAAATTTAAGACGACGAATTAATTCCTCAGCTGCTTCTGCAGCTACCTGCCTGCGATAATCTTCTTCACTATCTGCGTCACCAGGCAACATGTCCTGTTCCTTGCCAGCTGGAAGAGGTTCCGCTCCGAGAAGAAGTCTAATGCCCTTTATGCCTTGGAATGACTGCATTAGTAGATCCATCGCTTGGGGTCTAAAGTAAGCCGTGGCGATACAGAGCTCTTCAGGCGTATTACCTTTTTCGCGAAGTGAGTTCAAGTGACCAACAATGGCATTTGAGAGCTTATTAGACTCTGAGTTATCGATGAAGTCGGGGCGATATGACATATAATTATATCAAAGTTTGTACTTGGTCTTTAGGCGTCGGTATTCGGCAAGAACGCGCTCGTGTGCAGGACTCCAGTCCCACCCTTCGTGGAAAGTTTCAAAAACAGTTTTAAGTTCCTCCTCGGAGAGCTCATATAGGAGTGCTGAAACGGCGTCAACGCGTTCAATAAGGCTTTGCTTTTCCTCTGGTTTAAGTGGGCCATGTTCGACGCCGACTGCTTTGGCCCACTTGGCGAAACGCTTATCGGGGCATGCAAGGCGAGCAGCAGTTGTAACTAATTCTTTATAAAGCGGATTGTCATTGAGTACTCGCGGACAGGGTAGGTAATTAAAAATTGAGTATGTAAGATTCTTTTCAACCCACCTTCTTGCATACCAGTCTAGGGGGCGTGAGCTGAGCATACCTAGAACGTAGGCTTGATCTGTTTCGGTTCCAGTAGGCCAAAGCAATACAAGGGCCCCATGGGTGCAAACTACTTTTGGGGGTAAAAGTGCAATAATTACGGTTCGAGTGTTTGTTCGATTTGTGACATTTCTGAAAGCAATTCTGGGATGCAAGCACTCTAGGGTGTCATCATCCTGAATTACAGAAGTCTGAAATTGTGTGAATACTGACTTACCACCCCTGTAGAAACTAGATTTCCTATTCTTAATCAGTTCGCCAACTGCTTCTTGGTACGAGTTTGTCCAGCCGTAGTATAATCCTGTATCCCCGTTCCAGAGATCAAATGATTCTCCTTTATAAACAGGCATCGAGTCGAGTGATGGCTTCGTGTCGAGGTCTCTGCTAAAAAGGTGTTTGTCGCCTGTGGCGTGAAGTTCGGCGTAAGGACGGCAATACCAAGGGTTTTGAGGATTGAAGTCACCTACCACATCTGAATGACGGCGCATTTTTCTGAAAACACTCAATGCTTTTGAACTTGGTAGTGCGGGCATTTTGGCTGTATCTGTCCAGCTAAGTATTTCTGTCGGATTAAGGATGATGAATTTGGTGGAACTTTCTTTAAATTCATCGAGTCCCATAAAAGGTCCGTTTAGTGAAATTTCTCCTTTCGAGATGGTTTTCTGTATGGAGCATAGACAGATGTTTGATTGAGCGTGAATATCATCAAATACCCACTCATCTTTATTGGTTAAAACTGTGAGCGATAATTTTGCCTTGGTGAGCTCTTTGTCTTCTTTAAGTGGGGAAATGAGTCCGAGTCTCCATTCCGATAGACCGTCGCCCGTGAAAGCCGTGAATGGTAGTACTAGGCCGATTCGTCCTCCGTCTGCTGTTAAATTCCAGAATCGCCAGGCAAACATTCTGAACAGATCAGGATCGCCGGAGGATTTTCCATATCTATGTTTTCCAGGAGGATCTGAATAAAGCTCACCAAGCATTTTAGCCTCAAGTTCCGCTATTTTTTTTGATTCTGTGATTTCATCTTCAATTTCTGGGCTAACAGCATGTAGTTTTGACTTCGCTTTTTCTTGGTCCTGCTCGGACATTGCATAGAATCCAGAAATATGGCGTGCGTAGAACATTCGTTCTTCGAACTTCACCTTTTCCCATGGCGGATTACCAATTAGTACGTCAAACCCTGATCTACTTCTAAGGAATACTTCAGGAAAGCATGCCATTAAGTGACGACATCCAATTTTTTCGAGTCCTTTTCTTGCTTCGCGTAGCGCATTTGAGCGGATGAGTTTTTCAGGGTCTTGAAGCAGCCCCATTAAGTCATCACCTTCTTTTCCAATAACTTTTCCGCTGGCTCGGTTCCACACGGCAATATCCATAGCTGCTATAGCTGGTGCTAATTCTTTCAGGGTTGCCTTATGTAACTTCTTCATTTCTTTTACATCACTCACATTCTTGTCGGAAATCATGCCCATTTTTCGAATGCTCGGCAGGGCCGCTTTTAAATTGTCCTCAACTGCGTTCATTGCGTCATCGAGATAATCTATGAAGTCCATCTGATTTGCTACGCCAACGAGTGAGTTGCCTTGAATAAGGTTATGTTCGAGAAATGACAGCGGAAGACCCGGTACGAAAGTATGGATCCAGACTGCTAGCTGTGCAAGTTGTACAGATATTGGGTTCATGTCTACGCCGTAGACACAACGACGGGCAATAAGACGACGAAGGAGAGCAGCATCTTCGAGACGGCCTTCTAGAATATCGGCAGACTCGCCGAGCTCAGAACGTGCAGCTTCACGAAGTTCACTAAGTTGAATTCTAACTGGAGGCAGAGGACTTGTTAAAAGATATTCGCGAAACTTACGCTCGATACGATCAATAGCATATATAAGGAAGTGGCCTGAACCCATTGCAATATCTGCTACACGAAAATCAAATAAAAGTTCTGCGGCATCGTGTTCACTCTTCTTGGCGACTTCAGCAACCCTTAAAAGGTGGTCATCGAGTGCCTTATCGAGAGCTAAATCTAGTAAGTGGTCTACGGCGAATTCTTTAGTAAAATAAGCACCAGATGCTTTGCGTGCGCCAGATTTATTATGGAGATAAAACTCGCCTTGCTTAACGGCAGCATCCTCTTTCTTTGCCACAGGGACATATATCTGTTCACCGTCTTTTGACTTAATAGAGAGATCCTCTTTTGCTTCAGAAAGTTCAGACTCCAGTAATCCTTCGTAAATCGTGCCAAATTCACGCACACCGAGCGAACGAAAATCTACGGGGCCGAGATTACCATCCTTACCTTTAGTTAATAGTAACCCGGCTAAAACATTACCAAATACTGAATCCTTAAGTTTTACCTTACTAATAGCTTCCCCGTGAGGAGAGTCCTCTTTATCAGAAGAGAACAACACGCCATTGTATGCGGGAATATCTAATGTCTTATTCCCCTTGCTAATCGAGTCACAGAGTACAGATACCTGCTCCCAAAGACGCGTTGTGTCGCTAAACTGAACACTTTTACGAATTGATTCAAGAATTTCCTGAGCAATAGCTTTTAGTGAACTTTTGCGATATGCAGCTGAATGAGCGTAAGGCAAAAGATCTTTGTCTTCTGCGTAGGCAATAAAGAGAAGTCGAAAAAGAACATGCGTTGCCATCTGCAATGTGTCTTTAAGAAATTCATCATCTTTATTTTTGCTGCGACGTGCATCTGCAATTCCCTTTGCCAAACGTGGCATTACTTCGACATAAATACGCTCACGTAAATCTTGAGCAAGTGACCCAGAAAACCGAGTGGAGTCTTCCAACAATCGTGCAACTGATCCTTTATCCATCAATGCATCTGCCGAGAATATCATCCACAGAAGTCCTGCATTTTCCTCTTTTAACAAACCTGCGTGTAATTCAATAAAAGTTTCAGTAGCACCCCGACGACCTACGCCCACATTCAAGACTGCCGGGTAAAGTCGAATAGTGCGATCTGGAGCAAGTGTGATTACCCACTTAAGATTACGCTTACTAGCCTGTGTGAGCGCATGGGAAATAGGCGTTTGATTGTTAAAAGCAGGTGATGCACTATCGGGAGATTCATTTTCATGAAGCAACACAGCCAAAGCAACTTGGCGGTCGTCGGCATCTAAAAGTATGTCTGTTCGTGAATCGTTAGATGTAACTTTAAAACCTAATCCCTGTATCAATTCTTTAGTGGTCTTAGATAGCAGAGGCCTTGCTCTATTGGATGCTTCCTTAAACTCCTTGTTGTAAGGCGAAGCTGACTCCTGAACAACCTCCTTTAAGACGTGATCTGCAAACAAACCACTATTATTCAGGCCTGATAACTCTGAATTAACAGAGCCAAAAGCTATGTTTAAAAACTTGATAGCGCTGAAACTATCAGGACTTTCTTTTGCCAACTTCAAAACTCTTAGCGCATCTGCTGCATTCATTCCACGTAAGATTGGCAATATACCCTGCCTTGTAACCGGGCCTGCCATGTCAACAACTCCATCCTGTAAAACAACAATTAGAACATTAGCAGCAGTGCCGCTACGTCGCTGCTCCCATACACGCTCCATCTTGCCATCAGGTAAGGGGCTAGCTGATTCGAACACACAAATCTGCAAAGGTTGACTATGTGAATCTCGACCAAGCCAGAGAGAACCAGAAACTGGCTGAGTAGAAACACCCGCTAACTGAATTGGGCGCGGTTGACCAAGTTCTGAATTAAAATCTGAGAGTTTCATCTAGAGCAATTTACCTATACGTCCCTACTTAATATGCAAACTATCTCTAAATTTAAGTTAAATTACTTATGTAATTATTAAATAACGCTATCCTGACCAGCTACTATCCTGCCATTGGTTTCCTGAGCTATCGAGCTATCACGACTTTAAACTCCCTGGCTCGACGGCGTGGTATGCAAAGTTATTAGGCAATTCCATCATTCACAAAGGGGAATGGCGAGGGATCGGCTTGAGCGATTAACTTATTCAATTTGATGATTAATTCCTCTCCACGCTTTTTCTGGGCTACGGTGATTTCACCTAATTCATTTTCAAGAAAGTCTCTGGCTGTCTGAGATACTGCAGATGCAATCGTTGCCCACGCATAGGCGAGTGGGATATTTTTCCGACAGCCCTGACCAAAGGCAGTGTTACCTGCCATATTCATCTGGGCGACCGTATAGCCACGAATAGCAGCTTCATAAAAAAGCCGCATACCTTCTTTAGGATCCTGCTCAACACCTAAGCCTGTCATGTAACTTACACCAAGATTACATAATGACGGTGGATGATTATGTACCGACCCTGCTCTGTAGAGTTCGGTAGCCTTAGACATATCTTTTTTTACACCCTGCGCTTCGCGATACATATTACCAAGATTAAACATTGCGCACACATATCCCAAATCCGCCGACTGTTGATAATATTTGAGTGCCAACTTATAATCCTGCTTAACACCCAAAGATTCGGCGTACATTCCACCCAATAGAAAAAGTCCTTGTTCGTGGCCCGCGTCAGCAGCCAACTTGATCCACTTGCCGGCCCTAAGATAACTTTGCTCTACGCCTTGTCCCATCCAATAAATTCGTCCTGCGTTAAGTTGTGCGCCGACGTGACCGAGATCGGCGGCCTTTTCATAGGCCTCTAATGCCTTAGTGTAATCTGGCGGCGTGGCTGCATCACAATAGTAAAGTCCTAATGCCATATAGCCGTCGGCCGTACCACTCTCGCCAGCCAGGAGATACCATTTTTTTGCTTCTTCGATATCCTTCTCAACCGTAAAGCCCTCCAGATAGCGGTTGCCCAATCTAACCTGTGCATCAGTATCGCCTGAGATGGCTCGTGCCTTTAGTTTATCAATATCTTCGTGCGTCATAATTTATACAGGAACAAGTCCGTCTTTAGTCATTACGTATTTGACGCCGTTGACTCCAAATTCGCCTCCCATGGGTACCGCTTGCTCACAAAGCTTTAGCATTTGATCAATCGGCAGATTACTCTCTGCGTCAGTAAAAGTACCGGCGCTACAAAAACCTAATAGCATCGTGGCGGCATCCTCGATTGTATCATTCGGGCCTATTACCATTTGGGGATCGGCCCAATTGGCTATATAGAACCTACCCCCAAGTTCATTGACGGTAGAACTCGTTGGGCCGCCTTGGTATTCAGTAAAATGTACTCTAAAAACAACTCGCGAATTAAGTACGGCAATTATTGATAGTTCATGTAATTCGTAATCATAATCTTCTGATGCAAAATGCTTCATGGCTTTTTTATAGAGCTTAGCTTCTTCAATTTCACCAGCTTCCATCTTACGCTTAACCTCATCCCAAAAGGCTTTATCACTCTTAATTTCTTCCCAATTATCAGGCAGCTCGCTCATTGTGACTAATCTATTCAATAGTAAAAACTAGGCAATTACTTTCCTTCAATTTTAACAGTATATCGGCTATTAAATAAATCTGGCTAGTTATTTTATACCAGGAATACGGTATACTTATCTTTTAGATTTTTTTACTTTTCCGTCCATACCAATATATTTAACACCATTGATAGTGAATTTACAATGCCAGCCGCGACAGAGTTTGATGAGTTCATCGTTGGGTAAATTACTATCTAGTTCAAAAAATACATCCACGTCTTCAGAGCAGTCACCGGATGATTCTTTAAGCGGGTCACACATTACAGAGTTTGAATAAGCGTTTTCAAATTTTTCGAAAGGGCCAGACCATCTGTTGTCGTGATCAGAGTCGTTTAATAAAAATATATCACCAATACCATAAATATAATGTCCGCCGATCCATCCTGACTCATCTGAATATTTTAATTTAAAATATGCTTCAGGATGCTCTTCAAAAAAATGTGTAACAACGGACCAAGTGTCACCCTCTTCGTCTATTAGTTTTTTAAGCTTCTGACCTTTAATACGCTCAAAGTAGGTTACAAAATTTTGGTCCTTAGTAATTTTCCCCACGCCTGATTCATCGAGTTCCATAGTGACTGTATTATTCTAGTAGCATAGCCAACCTCAGCGGTTTCTCGAGAATAATAATGCACTATGACACACCACAATAAAAACGGGGTCAGACTACCTTAAGAGGGTCAGACTACGTCGACGGTGCCTGACTCCGTCTTTGGTATCGGATCTTTGACTCTCCCCTTGTCACCGTGTCACCTTGCCAACTTGTCCCCTGAGTCATAATCTTTGAATTATGACGATTACAAACACGCGAAGTTCTATCACGATGCATGCTGGGCGGTCGTTGTTGGTTGCTGCGCTGGCCACGCTGTTCAGTGGATGCGAAACGTGGTCGAAGTATTTTGGATCCGACTCTAAACCGCCATTACGCGCCATCGACCGTCGGGTTGATCTGAATCGCTTCATGGGTGACAATTAAAAAAGGGGTCAGACTACGTCGACGGTGCCTGACCCCGTTAACAGGGTCAGACTACGTGCACGGTGTCTGACCCTTCTCATTTTATACCTATGT
>Ga0214921_10010518_pt1 | contig 11432 bp, 6 predicted proteins | sample LL1505_MetaG_FD_177992 | JGI IMG/M metagenome (GOLD analysis project Ga0214921, IMG submission 177992) | Freshwater microbial communities from Lake Lanier, Atlanta, Georgia, United States - LL-1505 | ecosystem: Environmental > Aquatic > Freshwater > Lake | place: USA: Georgia | collected 2015-05-28
CACCTAAACCTATAGTATCTCCACATGAAAATGATACATATGTATTTCTTATAATTAATTTTTTACTCATATATATAGTTAATAATATTATTTTATTTATTATTTCATTAATTATTTCATTTATTATTTTACATTAATAAATTTAATGTATCTTTTGGATCTTTACTCCATAAATTTTCTCTATCTCTATCATCTAAATTTATAAATTGATACATTTTAATTGTATTATCTAATAATGAACATGATAATGAATAGATATCACTTTGATATGGTCTAGGCATATGAATATTAAAAGAATCAATTGTATGTTTTTTTCCTTGATAGTTTAATTTTGCATCATTTCTATATATCATTTTTGTTCTATCAAAAAAATTATAAGGTGCAATATTATATTTAGATGGATTTTTTTCAGCAGTAATAGATCTTAAAGATTCAATACTAAAATTAAATTTATTTGAAATGTTTTTATCATCAGGTATTCTATTATTTAACTTTGCCCAATAATTTTTAACTTGATACATTTCTTTATTTGTTCTTCTTAAATAATTAATTAAATTTTCACCAGGAACATGTAAGAATTCATCTAAATCATTTAATAATAAATATGTAGTATCTTCAAAATATTTATATCTAACCATTGATAAAAATGCTGTTTGTGCATGATGTATATTAGATGTGTTATATTTTTTTTTAAATTCATTTGAATTTTCCCACGATGTAACTTCATCCATGTAATAATCAAAATTCCAACTATAATATTCAATCTCTGGAGCTTTAAATAATAATTCATAAACTCTATTAATATTACCATTATAATAAAAAATAAATTTAGTAACTCCTTGTTTTTTATAATAATTATAAAATAATGGTATCTGATAATAATCATCTTTAAACAAAGTAGCAATTGTAAATTCTGTTTTTATATTTTTAACTGGTATTAAATTATAAATATATGCTTGATTTTTATATTGTATTAAAAATTTATTAGAATCTTTTTTATTTATATTACTTGGTAAAGAGTATTTAATTATATTATATGCTTCAGGTGTATCTATAGATCCACTCTCAAATGGAACTATTTGTTCTTTAAAAGGGATATTTATATTATTATTAAATTTTATTGTAACATCTGTTTGATAATTTATTTTTAAATTATGATATACTTGACCAATCAATATTAATTCTTCATTTTTAATAAAACAATCAAAAAATAACATTCTTTGATAATTATATCCATCTATTTGAAAAGAATTATACATGTCTGTTTCATTTTTTATATCTGCTTTTCTAAATACTTCATATTTATTTAAATCATCATATATTTTTATTCTATAATTTTGTTGATATTTAATTTGTGTAGGATTAGAAAATCCATTATTATAAATTAATGATAATCCTGATAATCTTTTTATAAATTCAGTTTCAGTTGGTTTAATAACTTCATTCATTTGAATATAATTATAATCAATACGATTTACCAAAGCTATCCATCTTGTAAAATTACTTGCCCAATAATAATGGTTTAAGCAAGTTATTCTATTTGCATAAAAACTTAAAAAAAATTCTAAACAAGTATCTTTAACAATATCAATTGATATTTTATCATCTACTTTACCTAAATGCACTGTATCTTTAATATTAGTTGAAAATAAATTAGGATAATCTATTTTTGATAGATTTAATTTTTCTAATAAATTTTGGTATGTACTAGTAATTATATAATTATGTTTTTTTAATATAATTCTTTTTAATTCGTTACTAATTAAATCTAATAAATTTATAGAAATATTATAATTAGGATCTATAAATAATAAATCTGATAATCTAATTTGTATAATTTCATAATTATATTTTATTAAATTTTTTTTACTTAAAAATTCTTCAATATAATCGGCTAAAATTTTTTTAGGTTTAAAATGTTCTATTAAAAATCTGTACGATCTATCCTCTATATTAAAAGGATATATAGTAGTAAATAAATTTAATTCTATATCATTATTTGCTTTTGCATTTTGTATTTTTGTTTCTATTTCTTTTTGATCTCTAATACATGCAAATAAATTTTGTGGATCTGGTTTAATCCATTCACTTTTTGTTTCAATTAAAGAATATAATTGATTATTAGATTTTATATTTATTTCAAAATTAAAATCAAGTTTAATTGAAAGGTTATGTAATGATAAACATCCCCTTAAAAAATCACCTAATCCAGATGTATCTGAACCACATTGAAATGATTGAAATACATTTCTTACTATTAATTTACTCATTATATATATATATATATATATATATTGAAAAAATTTTACAAAGAGTTAATTTTTTTATTTAAAATAAAAGCATCCAATAATTTAGTATCATCATCCAATCCATTTAAGGTTACATCATAATTCATAAATCTAACAACTATCTTTATTTTATACAATATAATCATACATATACTTTTCATCTTAAAAACTATATTTATATTTCCATCATCATTCATAACAAATTTAAAATTATTATCAAATTTGCTCAAAATTTTATCTAAGATATTTTGAACTTTTTTTCCAGAACTCTTAACTATTTCATCTTTTTCTGAATATTTAATTAATTTATTTTCATCATCTACAATTAAATTCCAAATATCATTAAATTGATCTTTCATTTTATATTCTGCTTCTCTTATAATACCATAATAATCATCTAAACTTTTTTTAATTCCAGCTTCCATCTCTAAATATTTATTTTTTATCCTAGTAAATTCACTCACAATTCCTTCTATTTTTTGTAAATTTTTCAAAACTGCTTTATCAATACCACACGATTCATTTTTCTTAATAAATTTAAATATATTTTCTAACAGCAAAATTCCTGTATATATTTTATGTTCTTCTTCAAATACCTTAGAAACATATACTATATGAAATGTTTGATTATCTTTTTCGTATTTTTCATAAGAAAATGGTTTCTGATATTGAATACCTGATTTAGTTGAAATAAATAATCCATATTTAATATTTCTATAGGATAAATCATATTTAAATTTTTCTATTTCTTCTTCTGGTACTGTATTATTATAATTTTTAATTTCTACTAGAGCTTTTAATCCAGTAGGTGAAGTTAATTCTCCATCAGCATTATGTGCAATTCCTCTTTTAATATCATAATTATATTCTGGCAATTGATTTTTTATAACTGTCTCTATTAGAGCTTCAGTCATTTCTCCTTTTCGTGTACTAGAATTTAATCCATACAGTGATTTTGTTAAGTCAGATAATGGTTGAATTGTTGTATTTAATGTACTCATAATATCATCTTTTACGGTATAATATTCTAAGTTATTTGAAACAGTATTAAAATATGTATTATAACCTAATCGAAAAATAGTTTGTAAAATATTTAAATATACCTTTGAATTTTTAATAGACTTTAATTCTGGATATTCTTCTAAATTTATATTAATTGACTCCATTCTATCATATATTATAGTCTTATTCTTATATAAAAAAATTGAAAATTATACCTTATGCTAACATATATTATAGTTATTACAAATGTCAGCATCAACGTATACGTCAGTGCTATTTCCTATTTTGGGTTCTTACCCTTCTGTACTAAATATTGGTACTTCTTCTTCTGCTCCTCGTAATACCGAAGGGCAACAACTCCTATTTGTTCTTGATGGAACAGGATCAATGGGAGAATTTATTAATGAAAAGCATGAATGTTCTAAAGCAGTCATGGCTAAGAGACTCATTACTAATGTTCTTGAAAGATCTCCAGGTCTTTCACATGATGTGATGGTATTCAATACTAGTGCACATCCTCTTTGCAAGGTAACTGAAATTCCTGCACCAGTAGATTCTACATATTTTTCACCACTTGTTCCTGCTCTTAAGGAAACAGTACCTGGTAAAAATTATGCTGCAGTAGTCTTTCTTTCAGATGGTCTTCCTTCTGAAGATCTTTCTGTTGCTAGAGAATCTATTAAGGCAATTGGCAACATTACTCGTGAAGCTAAGGCTAATCCTGTTTCTGTTGCAGTGGGCTCAGATGCTGATGGAGAATCATGTGGACTTTTTGCAGGCAATCGTGGATTCAATTGCTACATCAAGTATGATAAGGATCGTGAGCAGATTGTATCAGATATTGTCCAAGGAATTCAATGCAATTATCATGAACTTCCTAATGGTGCTTTTATTCCAATTGAAGCAGATGGTAACTATTATTATGTTGGAGAAGCAGCAGGAGCTTCTGCAGTAACAGTAAAGCCAACTCGTGCTCATGTAGAAAAGTATCTAAATCTTGTAATTCAAAAGTACATCACTGATATCAAGCAAGTTCCTCTTCTTAAGTCTCTAGTAGAACATGTACTTGTTCTTCTTGATACTGAAGATGATAAGACTCAGGTTCATAAGAAGTACTTTGAAATGCTTGATGAAGTCAAAAAAGTTGTAATGTCTCTACCTCCAGGTGCACCTGCTATGCTATCAGCAGTATCAACTTGCTATCGTACAGCATCTCATCAGGTATAAGATACTTATTCATTCATTTATTTAATATTTATTTAAATATATATTATTCATAATTTATATTTACTTTGAATAAAAAATATTTACTATTTATATATAAATGAGTTTTAGTAATAATAAATTTCCTGACTGCCCCGCTTTAATGGAAGATGGTAAGATATTTACTGATTATCGTGCCCATAAACTAGCCGATTTAGAACTCGCTAAAAAAAATAAAATTGGTGATTCTCAATCTTATCGTGTTTTCTTACAAAACAATGCTGAAAAATTAATTTTAGATAATAAAAAATCTTTAGAAGTCTATGTTTGCTCTCCTCGCCCAGATCGTAAATATGACCCTCTTCGTACTGCTAATTTCAAAGGATATGATGCAGGAGGATCTAGAAATTATGCCAAATTTTAAAATCTTCTATATAAATATTTATATTTTATAAATAAATAAATATTTATTTATAAAAAAATTTATATAATTAACCAACCATTAATCGTTCCTAATAATTTTATTTTATCAGATATATTTGATAAAATTATATTACTATTTCTTGAAATAATATTTGTAGGTAATAAGGTAACAGAATTATTATTAGAAATATTAGCAATATTTCCAATAACCATTTCAATTACATAACCATTATAAGTACTTGCAGTTGGAAGAGATATAGATAAATTTGCATCTAAATTTACTATTGTTAATAATCCATTATTAATATTATTAAAGTTATAGTTTGATGAATTTAATTGATTATAATTAATTACTGGTATAGATGGTGGTTTAGTATATACACTAGTAATTAACCATGAATTTTCATAACTACATAAAGAAACAGTATCACCACTATTTTGTAAAGTTATATTTGATATTCTATTTATAATATTTGATGATGTATCTAATGTAATAGTATTTATATTTTGAGTAGTTATATTACCAACTGTAATATTTAATAATTGTCCATCATTAATAGATGTTGGTAATGAAATAGAAGTATTACTTGCAGTATCAATATCAATAATATTAATATAACTATTTAAAAGATTTAAATTATTAATTGATCCATTACTTACTATATTCGGTATAAAACAAATATTACCTGCAGTTGTTAGGTTAAATGTTGGATTATCTGTATTTATTCCAACTAACATATCTGAATAAATTAAATTATCATTTGTTTGACTAGTTGAATATTTCCAACCTCTATTAGATACCGCAAAAACTGGCCCAGATGATTTTGTACCAATTACTGCAATATCTACATTTGATAAAATACCATTAGAACTAGATATATTTGCGGATATACTTGTTTTATTTGATACATACATAAATGAAGATGTTTGAGATTCTACGAATACAGATGGAATATCTGATGAATTATAAATTGATGGATAATTAATTGTTATACAATTTGCAGTATTACCAGTTAAATCAATATATCGTGATGCAGTAAAAGTAGGAGGTAATTGATTGATTGATGGCTTTGTAATATTACCAGTATTATCTATTGATGCTCTAATAATGTGTAAATTATTCTCATTAGAATTGAGGGGTTTGAAGTATGACATATATATTAATAATAATTTTTTTTTATATTATAGATATTATGAGTAAATATTTGGGTAATAAACCATTTATACAAAATTTAAATATAGAATCTCAAATGATCTTAAAATCAACCATAGATGATGAGACAAAGAAATTTATATTTTCAAATATTAATTCAGGTAATTATGGTATATTATTTGAAAAAATAACACAGGATATTAAGTTAACATTTAATGATAATGATAATAATTCTGTGGTACATGTATTATTAAATACTGATATTAAATCAATTCCTGAAGATACAAAAATTACATTATTAAAATTTTTTATTAAAAGAGGAGCCCCACTAAATACTTACAATAAAAATAAATTAACACCATTACATATAGCAATAAGAAGTGGATATTCAAAAATAGTAGAATTTTTATTAAAAAATGGTGCAAATCCTAATGCTGAAACACTTAATAAAGTAACACCAATACAATTAGCATTACAAATTAATACTGAAGTATGTAAAGATAATTTAATACCAACTCAAATAGGTGATATTGAAATTAAAAATAAAAATAAATATAAAAATGAATTTATAAAAAATATAAAAGAAAAATTTAATAATAAGAAAGAATACTTTGGTTTAATTACCAAAATTTTTGATGATTATGTAATGGGTTATGATATGACTAATTTAAAAAATAAAATAGAAACAGAATTAATAAAAATTATGAGTGATTGGAAAAGTAATGAATCAATGATAAAAATTCAAATTGATAATAACATTACTGAATATATTCAAGATATAGTAAAACAAATAGATAAAGAAATAGATACTAGTAATCTTTCTAATTTAGATAGTTTTGATAATATAGCAAATATTCGAGATATTTATGAAAGTGTTAAAGGTCAAATATCAAATATTGAAACTGTAATTAAAGATGCATATGAAAATAAAGTAAAACAATTACAAATAATTACTAGAGAAATTTATAAATATTTTGAAGATTATTTTGAATATTTTAAATTACAACTTGTTACTTTATCAACACATATTTATACTGTTGGTGCTACTAAAAGAGCTCGTTTATTTTTTCCAAATATACCAATTATTGGACCTCCACTCGTACCCGCTATTGCAGGTGCACCAAATACAGAATATATTTTTATAACAGATTATAATGTTATTGGAAAACAAATAAATGCAATAGTTAATTGTAAAGTACAAACAGTAGCACTACCTGCCCCTTATGCTGCAAATTATTCTAGAAACTCGATTATAGCACCTCCACCACCTCCACCACCTCCACCAGCTCCTCTAATTGAGTACGTACAGTATCAATTAAATTTAAGTAATGATTCATTTCAAGATACATTAAATCATCTAAAAGCAAATTATATTGATACAATGGATTTATCAACGAATGATCAATTAAAATTTAATCAATTAGTAGGAGATTTAGGTAATTTAAAAACAATACATCAAATATTAAATACTATAAATATTGCTACTTTTGCTATTCCAGCAGCTCCATTAGAATCATATAAATTTAAATTATTAAATTACATAAAAATATGTAAAATTATAGAACTAGTTTTTAATATTTTACCAAGTAAAAAAGAAATTAAAATTGATACTAAGGAAATTTATAAACTATTTGATGATGCAAGTATGACTCTACTTATTGCACCGGGAGTACCTGGTTTAATACCATTAATTACTACAATTCATACTAATTATGATTTTCTTTTTGAAAATTTAAATCCAGGACCAGCACCACCACCAATTGGAAATCCAATAGTCAATCCTAAAGACAAAGAGCCAAATTTTATTAAATTATTAAAAAATCCAAATTATTTTCAATTTACATTAAAAAGTCCAATTAAAATTTATGATGTAAAATCAGAATATTTTAATGATTACACAAATATTATATTATATTACAATTTAATTAATGAATATAAATATTATTTAAAATATATTGATCATTATTTATCAGTTATACCTGAACTTGTACCAGGTCCTCCACCAATAAATTATAATAATTTAGCTGGTATCATCGGTATTGCTCCAGGAATTGGTGTAATACCAAATTTAGATATATATTTTGAAAAAAGAATACAACCAAATTTCTTACAAAGTGGTAATATTAATTATCAAAATCCAAATGAAATTCCTATTGCAGGTTTTATTGGTCCTATAGGTATAGGAGCAATATCACCAATATATGCAATTGAAGATATAATAACAAATTTATCAGAATATCAAAATACAACAATTAACGATAAAAATAAATTTTTAAAAATTTTTTCTCAAACAGAATTAAATACATTAAATATATTAATACATGGTGATCCTAACAATAATTCAGTATTAGATCAAATTAACGTAAATGTAAATACAAATACAATATATATTAATAAATATCCAAATATTGGGAATTATACTATTGGTAAACAACCATTAGAATTTTTAAAAAAATTAATAATAAAATATTTATATAGAGAATTAATTGATTCTACAGATCCAACACAATCAACAATACCCAAAATAAATCGTTTATTAAATGATTATAATTCCGCAGGAATTAAACCAGATAAAATTTTATCTGAAAATATTCTAAATTATGGTAAAGAAGTATTAGATGAATTATTAAAATACTATAAAATATATCATGCAAAAGTAATAATTCGAAATATAATAAAAACTAGTTTAGTTAAGAGTGAATATATTTTAAATGATTCATTAAATATTGATATTTCTAAATTATTAGGTATGGATTATTTTAAAAATAAAACAAATACATTTAAAGATGAATCTTCTCTTGCAGGTAATAAATATTATTATTATAATTATTTATCAAATGATGAAGGATTATTATGCTATAAAAATAATAAAGATATAATAAGTATTTTATTAAATACAAATACTACACAATATATGATAAGAGATCAAGAAAAGAATACTATATTACATTATTTAGTTAATTTAGAAAATTCAAAATTATTTTCAGAAATTTTTAACAATAATAAAGCAAAATTTGATCAAATGAAAAGATTTGAAAATATTCATAAAAAAACTCCTATACAAATAATAATGGATAAGATAAATGAAAATAATACAAATTTTTATGATGTTTCTAATCCAAAAAAATTATTATATTCTAATTTATATTCTGATGATTTAATGATAAAATTAAGAAATAATAATGAATTACAAAAAAATATACCAAAATATATTGAAAATATATTCAATGATATTTATATAATTTTTAATATTGAGAATATTAATACAGATTTTTTTTATAATTCTTACAATACAAAAAAAACTTATGAAGAAATATATAAAGATTATGCAAATAAATCATATAAACAATTTAATAATTTTAAAGATCAACAAATAAAAATTAAACCAGAAATGTATACATTTTTACAAAATAGAAATAATCTTGATAATAAATATATATCAAATAATAAATATTATAAAAGATTTTACAATACATTAGTACATATAATTACATTACATGTTTCATCTTTATTTTATACTTTAGTTAAAGATTTACTATTAAGTAGCAATAAAGGAGTACTTGGATTTAATAAAGATACTCTTAATTTATTAAAAATAGAAATTTTTAAATTTGATCCAACATATAAAAAACTAAATTTAGCTCAATTAATTATTTTAAATATTTATAAGGTTAAATATGATGAGGATATAATTGAAAATAAATCATTATCATCTTTAAAAGAAATATTAAAATATAAAATAAATATTTTTAATGATATAATTGTATCAAGTAGAGATGATGAATTTAGAGAAAATATTGATAAAATATATGATTATATGAATATATTCTTTGATGTATTTAATAAAAAAATAATATTATTTTTAACTAATTATGTAAAATTTATAGAATTGCAATATAATTTACAGGAAATACAAAATGTTTTAACTTAATTGTATACAATTTTAACTATTAAACAGGTCTACAGGTTGACTATTAAATAGATATATTTAAAATTCTTTCAATATTTTTAATTTTATTTTCTAATAATTTAATTTTTTCTAATAAAAGTGGTATAAAACCAACATAGTTTACTGAATCTCCATTTGATAAAATTGGATATATTTCTTGTATTTCGTGTGCTAAAAATCCGTAATTGTTTGTTCCATTTGATTTTAAATCAAAATTATAAGATTTAATTATATTTAATCTTTCAATTTCATCATCTGTTATTTCTCTAATATTTTTCTTTTTATTTACATTAGATGTTAGATATATATTATTGCATGTAATATTACCTTTAACATCAAATAATACATCTAATAAATTAGTATTATCAACTATTATAATATTAGATACATTTACTATATTTGAATCATTTATTGTTAATATTATATTTCCATTATATTTTAAATCTGTTTCACCAATTAATATATTATTATTTATATTTAATTCATTATTTATTTTTATATTTGCAACATTAAGATTACCATTTATTATTGTATCTTTATACACTAATAAATTACCTTCTATTGTTAAATTTTTTGTAATATTTGAATTCTCATAAATTATTACATTTGAAATAATTAATTCATTAATTACAGTTAAATTACCAGTAATATTAACATTACCTAGTATATCTATATCTGGATTAATTCGAAATAATTTTTCATTTGGACTAAATTCAATTTGTCCACTATTAGTACCTAAAAAATTTATTTGTAAGTTTGAACTATTATTTACATTACTTATATTAATAATATTACCTTCAGCATATATATTATCTTTTATTATAAGATTTCCTTGTCCATAAATATTTCCAATAGATATAATATTTTGAACATTTAAAGTTCCCACTGTTAAATATCCACTAATATATAAATTTCCATAAATATTACTATCAGCATAAAAATTAATAGTTTTATCAGAAAATAAATTTAAATTAGATGATATTAAATCTAATCCTGTATTTAATTTTCCAATTTTTAATACATTATCTGTATAAATATTAACAATATTTGCATAATTTAAATCAGGTTGAAAACTAACATTATTAAATAATAATACCTCATTTAATGGATCAGGTGAGATTACTTTATTGATTATTGATCCCTTACTGATAGTTAATTTATCAGGTGCATTTACATCAACAGTTAGTTTTGCATGCAAGGTATCTAATAAATAAATATTTTTTACAAATAAATTATCTAAGCTTAATGTAGCAGCACCTCCTGCAATTGTCACAGTAGAGGGACCTTGACTAGTTATAACTTGAAGAATACTTGATGATTGAACTATTGAATTTTTATTTAATGAATTTATAGGTCTAGACATTTCTATTATTATAATAATAGAAAAAAATAGTAAGAAAAATACTAGTTTTTT
>Ga0214921_10010519_pt1 | contig 11430 bp, 12 predicted proteins | sample LL1505_MetaG_FD_177992 | JGI IMG/M metagenome (GOLD analysis project Ga0214921, IMG submission 177992) | Freshwater microbial communities from Lake Lanier, Atlanta, Georgia, United States - LL-1505 | ecosystem: Environmental > Aquatic > Freshwater > Lake | place: USA: Georgia | collected...
GGTGCAAGTGCAAGACAACTTCATATGGCTAATGGTCAGACGATTATGGGTACTCAACCATTTTCAAGAACATTTAATGGTGGAAAACTACTTGCACTACTCTGCATTTCAGAACAAGTGCAAAAGGATTGGCAAACACGATATGGAGATAAGTTAGTTACTGTTGAAACTACATCTTTATATGGTGAAAAAGACCAAACTCAATATGATGGTCTTAAACCTTTCTGGGTAAATCTCGGTGAAAAGACAAGTGGTGAAACTGTCATTAAGCCATCAGATGCGTTGTATCACGAAATTAAAAGATGGATGAAACGCAGATATCCGCAGGTATATTTCCGACATTTGCGTGAAAAGAATATTAATGGTCAAAATGCGGTCAGAGAAACAAAGAATCAACTCATCGCAAAGACATATCAACGATTGCGTATTAAGAAATTGGTCAATACTTATACGAATCATCAACGAGGTGTCTATCTATCAAAACTTTATTCAAACGCAGAACAATTTTTGCAATACAAGATTGATGAAAAGGATTTGATACCGCAGAAGTTTGGTACTTCAGTTAAAGAACTTGTTAATTTCTGGAAGTTCGGTTTTCAAGGTGATACTAAACAATCTAAGAATCAAAAATTGCATGAAATTGCAAACAATAAGATGCGTCATGCAAATAAGAACTCACCCGCAAAAGTTCGTTTGCAATACTTAATTAATAAAGCCAAAGAACAGGGTCAATCCCACATCATTGAACATTTACCTACTGATTGGTATGGTCAGATGCAACATCTGTCGTTGGTTGAAAGTAAAAAACTATATCTTGACCAGGTTGGTCGTTAGTAACCTTAACAATTGGTTCTTGGATGTTTTGATTTCGTATGCAATAACTAATGTCATTCTTAGTGATGAACTTCATGTAATCATCACCATAAGTAGTAACAACACAATCACTTATCGGTACTTCTCTGAAAGTAGAAACATTAATTGAAAAACTTAAAGTATTTCGCATTGATGTTTTTTCTACTGATGTTTCGTAGATTGTTATAGGTCTATCTTTAACATACAATTCATTCACGAAACTTTTGTAATCAAAGACACGCACTTTTACTTCATTATTCTCTGCAAAAAATCGTATATGAGTGTAAGGAGTGTTCTTGTCTTTAATTAGATTTTGTATCTCTAAAACTATGTTTTTTTCAAGATAAAACTCATCATCGTTTATGTTCTCTAATCTTTGTAGTTTTTTATATAGATTTTGAATGTCTTTAATTGGTAGTTTTGAGAAGGTTTCACCATTCTTATCAAAGTAGATTGGCTCTTTGGTGAACTCATTACTACGGACTTGAATAACCAAATCATTCAGAATTTCATTAGAAAAACAATACAAATATTTTGATGGTGAGTAAAGAAATGTATTGCCATATCTTTTGTATTGTTTAAGAAGTTTATTGATAATGGATTGTGTTGTCATAATTTGGTTTTAATTTGAACTTTTCAGGAGAGTTACCAGTCGGTTTTCTCTTAATTTGACATATAGATACTCTTATATTATCGGAATGACTTAGGAATGTCGCTTAATTCTATCTTATGAGGTTAATTCATTGGTTATAATTGCACAATGCCTCGGTGATGGAATTGGTAGACGTGCTGGACTCAAAATCCAGTGCCGCAAGGCGTGTCGGTTCGACTCCGACCCGAGGCACCATTACTACTTACTCCCAAATCAAATCTTTGCTGATTGTCTTATTCAAATCCTTAAGTAGTGTCCCCCCAAGTTTATTTGCGTAGTGTTTCTGGATTACTTCAACGCTATTGCGACAGTTAAGTGCAATATTCTGAATTGGAGTGTCATTTAACAATCTAAACACGATGTATGTGGAACGCAATGATACGAAATCTCTTTTTTCATTATTTTTGTTTGTCTTGAGCTTTGTTTTTTCTAGTATTTCATTGAACAATGCCCTTCTTTTTACAAGAAATACTTTTTCAGTCGATGTTGAAAAATCTTTTATTTTTCGTCTTGTGATGATTCGTTGAAATGCATTGTATGCACCATAGTAACTCTTGCAATCATTTCTACCACTCTTACCTCTAATGTTATGAATATGTAGAACTTTGAACTTTTGTCCATTTATCTGTTCTTCAACTATTTTTACATCACAAAAACGCATATTCATTAATTCACCTACTCGCATACCTGTGTTTGTTGCAAGTATTACGAAATCATAGAGTTCCATTGCATTGTTTGCGTGGTGCGTTTTCTTTTCTTTCAGTAGTTTGTCTGCATGAGTTTTAATGGCTCTATGAAGTTTTTTGTATTCATTAAAGTCAAACCATGGTCTTGTTTCAACAGTTCTTTTTTGTTGATACTGGTCTTTGAACTCTGGTAACACATTGATTTTTTTATTTGCATAGGCATAGTTCAATACAGTCCGAATTCCGTTCTTATACTGATGAAATGTTCCATGTGATGTTTTTGGATATTTTTTTAATATCTCTCGTTTGAAATATTGCCAAGCATCGTTATCAATCCTTTTTATGTCGTAATCACCTAGGATTGAATAAATTCTTTGTTCTAAAACACTTTTAATACCGTCATAAGTTCGTTGACTTCGTTTTTGGTTGTCTACCAATGATTGATATTCAGACAATGCTTCTTTTGCAATCTTTTCAAATGAATGTTTTTTTGTGATGAATAGTCCATTGTCTATTTCACCTTTTTTCTTGTAGTACCACGATTTGGCGAATGAAATCGCAGATTGTTTATTTTCTTCTTTTGTTGAAGAACGAATTATTGAGCCATTGGAATGAAATCCACACCACCAATATTTTGTTGCATCCCTCTTATAAAGAAATACATCGTGACCCGCAACATAAAATCTTTCAGATGATTTTTTTCGAGGTTGTGGCATGAGAGTTTTTTATCAAAATCTCATTTTAATCAAAACACAAAATGTGCTGTTACTGTGTTGTTCGTTTGCAACACTTAAAATTGCGTAAATTATTGATTTATAAGTAATTTATTTTTATAAATCGCCAGATTTTGAGTGTGGCAATTATGACTTGGAAGTCATATATTTACTGAGTAAAATAAGTTACTGTGCTGTTTCTGTGATGTTCAATACTTATTTGAAAGGTAACTTTTATGAAAAAAGTCGCAATCTATATGCGTGTCAGTACCAAATCCCAAACTACTTTGAATCAAGAACTAGAACTTCAATCATTGGCTCAAAGAATGAACTATGAGATTGTTGCAAAGTATAAGGATGAAGGAATTTCGGGTGCGAAGCATCGGGATGAAAGACCAGCGTTATCTGAAATGATGAAAGATGCAGTTCGAGGTAAGTTTGATGGGGTCTTGGTCTATGACTTGTCTAGGCTTGGTAGAAATCTTGAAGAACTGATTCGTATACTAAATGAGATGAATCAACTTAATATCAATCTATTCTTCTATCGTGAAGCAATCAATACTGAAACATCATCAGGAAAAATGATGTTCTCAATGTTTGGAGTTCTTGCAGAGTGGGAAAGGTCACTCATTGCAGAACGCATTGTGAGTGGTCAAAATCGTGCAAGAACTCAGGGTAAACGCATTGGTCGTCCATCTACATTTAATGAAGGTATGAAACAAGCCGTTCGTAAAATGCGTGAAAATGGTATGGGTATTGTTGCAATATCAAAAACACTAGGATGTGGGGTCGGTTCGGTGTATAAATCTATTAAACAAGTTCAAATGATTTGATTAAAAATATGAAAAAAAATATGAAAAAAGTGGTATTTAAATTAGGTGAACTTTTTTGTGGTCCAGGTGGAATTGCGATTGGTGCATCCAAAGCTATTGTAAATACCAAAAACACAACCTTTTCAATTGAACATTCTTGGGCAAATGATTATCACGAAGATACTTGTGCAACTTACAAACATAATTTTCCAAAAGTTGATGTGATTTGCGATGATGTAAAAAAATTAAAAATAAAAGATTTGAAGCCAATTGATTGTTTTGCTTATGGATTTCCTTGTAATGACTTTAGTATAGTTGGTGAAACAAAAGGTTTTGACGGTGAATTTGGAGGTTTATACAAGTATGGAGTAAAAGTATTAAATCAATTTAATCCAAAGTTTTTTGTCGCTGAAAATGTTGGTGGTTTAACAAGTGCAAATGAGGGTCGAGCATTTCAACAAATTGTTAGAGATTTACGGAATGCTGGAAAGAATGGATATAACCTTACTGTTCACAAATATAAGTTTGAAGAATATGGTGTACCGCAAACAAGACACAGAATAATCATTGTTGGAATAGATAAATCTTTGAATCTTGAATACAAAGTTCCCGCACCTACTACATCAAAGAAATATTTATCAGTCAAACAAGCCATAGAAAAACCACCAATTAATAAAACCGCATATAACAATGAACAAATGAAACAAAGTTCTAATGTTATAGAACGATTAAAATACATCAAACCTGGTGAAAATATTTGGCAAACTGAGTTACCTAAACATTTGAGATTGAATGTTAAAGGTGCAAAAATGTCGCAAATATACAGAAGATTACATCCTAATAAACCTTCTTACACAATTACAGGAAGTGGTGGTGGTGGTACTCATGGGTATCACTATTCAGAATATCGTGCATTAACAAATAGAGAACGAGCAAGAATTCAAACTTTTCCAGATGATTATTTTTTTGTAGGTAAACCTGAAAGTGTAAGGCGACAATTGGGAATGGCTGTTCCACCTTTAGGTGTTCAGATTATCTTTGAATCAATTTTGAAAACATTTGCAGGAGTAGAATATGACTCTATAACTCCCAACATAATGGATTCATACGATTTATTTAATACTGAAACTCAATGACAAGACAACCTAGAGTTAGTAACGAAAGTAATATTAGTAATTTTGTAAAAAAAGTAATTCTGACAGATTACCCTGATATGCATTTTGAAACAGCTGTAAATTTTGTTTCAAAGGCATTTGATTCAACTGTTTTACTAACTACATCTGAAAATGATTTGAATAGTTGGTATCAAAACAACTTTAAGCCAAATATTTTTTTATTAGACGAACAAGAATACACAGAAGCAACAATTCAGTCATTACGAATTCAGTTTTTAATTGCAGGTACTGATTTTGGAACTACACGTCAAAGAGATTTAGGTCAAAAATGGTCTGACACAATCAGAGGTTATCTTGGCGAACTTGGTGTTAAACAAGTGTTAAAAAATAAGTTCAATATTGACATTGAACTTGGTCACGAAGAAGGGACATTAGAGGAATATTTACCCACAGATATTCATATGGTAAAAAGTATCAATGACTTTGATTATCGTAAACCAAATATCAATGTTTCTATAAAAACAGCAAAATCAAATGGTATATGGCTAGATATTCCTGGAGAACAATTTAGTAAATCAGATGTTTATATCTTTGCATTAATAGGGGTTGAGGTGGATCACTTATTTAGTTTTTTCAAACATATCTCAGTATTCAAGGATAAGATTTTGAAAAAAGGTATTGATGCGAATTGCATAAACGAAGATGAAGCAAATGTAATCTTTAATAAGATTCCTTCGTTTAATAAAGTGTATGGTTATATTCCCGGAATTATCACCAAAGATATAAATCCAAATTCTTTTTCTTATGAAGGAAAAATGGGGAGAAGCACTTATAAAATTAAAAATTGGTCCGGTAAATATATGTCTGAGTATTTGAATCAAATCAAAAATGAATTTAGTGCATCAAAAGTTGAATTTGAAGGTATTGGTAGTTTTTCGCAAAACAATAGACATATTTTTGGCTTGAAAAGTTTAGAATTTAATCATCAATTTTGGAATCAACATCTTATATCTAGGTTGTAATTTCTCAGTATCATAGCAAAATACCAATCAATATCACCGTACCACTTTTGTTCTTCTTTACTTGACCCTCTATTGACTTGAGAAACACCGCACCCTCTTTACTTAGTGATTGAGTAAGTGCAGATATGTCTTTGCGTATTAAGACCACATCCTTACCTTTTAGTTGATTGAGTAGAAGTGATAGCTCTCTACTCATATACCATTCCTGTATGAATCAATACGACATAGAGGTACTAGAGAACGAGGAAATATGGTCACAGAGAGTGATTGATGAACAGGACTCATTGAATCGGTTTCAAAGGTGGTGGTATCGGATTAGAAGGTTTCTTTCTAAATTGATATCCTGACTTTCTTAGATATGCCTCTAGTAATGGATTGGGTTTCTTAGTTTTAGCCATTGAAGAACCTATTTCTTGAGTATTGAGGTATGGTTCTCTCTAAACATATCCTAGCCAACTGTGCAGGTTTTAATCTGTTCTCATTTGCAATCTTTACAAGCTCATTGGTAAAACTCTCTGTTAAACGGAGATGGAGATTTACCTTAAATCTTTCTTTATGCATTTGGTTATTCCTATTGATTTGATAACTCTTTAACAGCACGAAAAACACTGGTTTTTGGGTAGTAACTGCTACCGGTTCTCGTTGCACCTCTATTTAGTAAAGTTGAGAATTGGTCTTACAACTGAATGTAATCAAACTACTCATATCTCTATTTGGTTATATCGGTTTGTCATGCAATACCAAATAAATATTCTTCAATAGATACCCTAGAGAAGAAACGAAGAACAACTCAGTAAAACTTTCTCATCTCCTACCACTTTACCCAACCGAACACTATCTTCTTGTCTTACACAATATCTAATAGGTTTACCTTTTGATGGTTGATACTTTTCAAGCCACACATCTGTTACACAAACTCTTTTTAATGATTTACTGACATAGGTAAACCATCTCTTGTTTATGTCCTCCAAGAAATACTCTGCATCACAATTTGGTGGAAGTTCAATAAATGCATGAATGTGTTTATTGATACCCAGTTCTTTACTTCCACCTATAAATGGTACGAATCTAAATTGATATTTGAACCTTCTTCTGTAATTGGTAATAGTCCAATCTAAAGCTCTCAGAATTCTAGGTTCAGATATATCATTAAATATCTGCCTTCTCATTCCAAGATTGTCTTTATAGGTACCTGACACCTTAAAGGTAGTGAAGTACCAATCATTGGAAGAATGTAATAAACACTTCTCTAACCAATCTTGAATCGTTTTAATTTTATTGTTCACACCTTTATATATGTATCTTTAGGTGTGAAATGCACCTCCAAATTCACTATTCCCTAAGTGGGTCTGAGTAAAGAGGTATTCGGTATCTACAAATCAATGGCTTAAAGAGAGTATTTCTTTATGTCGGAATCAATAGTTATCGGAATAGTGATTCTTGATTCACATGGGGTCTACTGGTAACTGGTTCATTACTCTGAACACCCAACACCGACCAATATACACTTGTCAATACTGAAAAGTAGGCAAAGATAGGGTGGTTTATTGCACTATTACCGAATGATTAAAACCACTCCCTATTCAATTTTTGATAGTTTTTCGTATCTGTGGTCAAAAAAGATGAAAAAACGCAATGGAGAAGGTTTTGGGTGTCCCTAAATCAATGTTTATAAGGTTAAAACTCCGAAACTTCCAATCGGAAGTATTTTGGTAATTTACAAGTTTTTAGTAATGATTACCTCTATAAATCAGGTAATCCATTTCTTTTTCTCTGTTCTCGTGCTTCCTTTTTATCTTTCACATTATCTCTATAAATCATAAAAGTGATTATTGCAAAACCCCAAAAAAGAAATTGAAATTTTGTAGCTTCTTCAACTCGTGTTAAAAAATAAAAACATAAACAACCTGCAACCAATCCCATCCAACCAAAATTATTTTCATTTAAAGTTTCTCTTGTCTGAATATCAATCATCTTATTATTGTCAATCTTGGTTTGCTCAATTTGTTGTAATCGTTGTTTTTCTCTTTCTTCTTCCTCTTTTCTATATTCAATTTCTCGTAATTTTTTTTGATTCCTATATTCTAATAATTTCAGTTGTCGTTCATTATGAATTTTTTTTGCTTGCTTTTCTATTTCATCCTTTAATTTTTCTGCTTCAACATCAACAAAATTTCTTACACTCTGTGAATTTGGCCAATCAAGAAAGTAACTTATCATTTCATTTGAGTATTGATTGACTATTTCAATTGCTGAACTTACTTTAATTGAAAAAAATTCTCTATCATTTGAAACTCTTGAATCACTCAATTTTTTGTGAATAAACTTTTCTAATACTTCGCAATTTGGTACGAACATTGAGTGAATAGGTATCCAATCACCAGGAACACCAGTTGACCTTAATTCAACTGCTCTTTCTTCTGGAGTTTTGGTTGTCATTCCTATCTTTACCATATTTGGAATAAATGTATTAGTCATTACATACACATAACCTATATTTAAGTGAAGCGTTTTAAGTGAAGGATCTTTTTTTATATTTTTTCTCACAATAGGTGTAAGGTCTGTATTCTCTATTACATCAGTTAGATTATTTGGTTCAAATTCACTATCTCTTTTTTTAATATTAGATTTATCAAAAAGATTTGATAAATTAAAGTTTTGAACATAACTATAAGAATCCATTTCATACGCAAATGATTTAGAAATAGGATCTTCGCGAACTGAGTTGTACCATTGTTTGAGATATGGTTTTGCTTCTTCACCAAGTTCTTCAATCATTACAATACAGTAAGGCATAAAACTTCTTACACCCTGTTGAATGTGATATCCAGACAAGGTAATACCATCTCTTAGAAACTCATTATTTGGTTTTGAAAAAAATGGTAGTCCTGAAGTTTCTGAATCTTTATCTGTCATCGAATTTCAGATTTCACCCTATTTAATAAGATGTGTACCCTTTTCTTATAGTTGAACCCTAAAAGCCCAGCCTTCTCTTTATTTTTATACAGTTTACGCAACACTTTTGGATGTGATGAATATTGTTCTGAAGTTATATCAATAATTTCATTTGTATGACGATTTACTATGAACCAGTGATACATAGGTTCATTTACCAGTTTTAATGAATCGTCATATGCACGATACATATGAACATTTTCTGAACCGAAAATCAAGTAGAAAACACCTGTTGCATTGTGGCAATGACCAAATGTCGGGTTAGTTTCATTCAAATTAATCCATTTCTTGGGTAATAAATCAGGGGTCAGGTTTCTCAAAATGGACTTTTTAACCCGATTAATATTAGAATTTGTAAACAATAAAAGAGGTTCTTTTCTTCTAGCCATAGGACACCTATATGTCATCAAATCTTACCATCACAGACAATCAAATCGTTTCTGCCAATGAACTTATTGATAAAAAAGAAGTTCAAAAAAAGGTAGATGAAATTGTTTTTGAAATAACTAGTGCATTTAGAAGAACTGCTGAAACTTGGTTAGGTATATCTGAACTATTAGTGAGGTATCAATCTGACAAATCTTTAGAAGGAAAAGAGATTTATAAACTTGTCAGATTTCAACTTAATGAAAAGTTAGGTCTTGGTGAAACAACTCTTAACAAGATGTGCACTATTGGTCAACACAAAAAGTTTCTTGAGAAGTATGTTGATAAATTACCACCTTCATATAACAAAATCCATGCAATCGCAATGTATGTAAAAGATTATGGTAGTAATGAAATTAAACAATGGTTCATAGAAGATAGAATAAAACCTGATATTTCAGAAGAACAAATAAAAAACTTACGCAGTTCTGTTGTTCCTACTCAGAAATCTCTACCTACTCCAAAAAAGAGATTAGATCCAATCACTAAAAAACTATGTATTGAAATACTTTTGACTGATACTTATGTTGCAAACAACTTGGATGAAATCAACAAAAAGTTTAAGAAGATAGAACTGTTATTTCCAAATAGTAAATCTGTTGCAGTAAACGCAAGAGGTTTATTTAATAAAAAGATAGTGCAAGGTGATGTTGATGAATAGCCAAGATATTGCAAGACAGATTTACGAACAATCAGACAAGAAGATTTCATTACAAGATATAAATCGTATTCTTGATAAACACAACTCAATTATTAAAGATTCGTTATCAAAGAATGAACCCATAGAAATTTCAGGATTGGGTACATTCACATTGAGTAGTAATATTGTTAAGCCACTTATACAACTTCGTAAACGAGTGAATCCTAAGAAACAATGAAAAAATTACTATCCTTGCTTCTTCTGTTTATGTATGATGCGAATGCACAACTACGACACTATCAAGATGATAATTTTGCTGGATACGGAAGTGGTGGTGCAATAATTGTTTCAATTATCGTTGTTTTAGTTTTAATTTTTGGAGGAAGTGCGGGAAGATGGGGTGTTTTTTCTATTGTTTCACTCTTTGCATTACCTACTGGACTTGCTTTTATAGGAAACAATATTTTTCCGGATCCAAAAATTGGAGGTGAAGCAAGTTTAGCGGGAATAATTGGTTTCTTTCTAGGCTTATATCTTTGGCCAAAACTTCTTAAATTTTTAGAAAATAAGAATTCATCCAAAGAATAATGACATCAAAGAAAAATTCTTTTAATTTCATAAAGAAATCAGATGCGTTTCTTCAATGGTACAAAGAAAAAAATATAAAAACAAAAGATGTAAATTTGTTGAAAAAGATGTATTCAGATTTTCAGTATAAGGAATGGCTTAAATTAAATCCAATTAAAACTTATACAGATACTCAAAATAAACAGTTAGACGAAAAACTTACAGCACTCATCATTAAAGAACTCAAACATACAAGTTCAATTGGAATTGATGAATACATGATTGAACACAAGTGGAATGAAATTAAAGAGTTTCATAAAGATTTCAAAACCACTCCTGAAGAAGTTGAAGAAGTTAAGAATTTAATGTGGAAACCCAAAGGTCGTAGTGATTTCAGAAGAATAGAACCTGAGTTGTTACTTACAACTGACAATGCAGATATTCAACATACTGACTTCTGGGGTAAAACGACTTATCGTCAAAAAGTAGTAGATAACAAGTTTCTTAAACATTGGAATATTCTTCGGGTCTTTATCTCATCTTCCAGACATGACTTTGCCATAGGCCGACAACTGCACTATCTTGTTCGTGATAAACATACTCAGACATACTTGGGAATTATCTGTATTCAATCTGCACTTCGCAATATCAAACCTCGTAATGATGAGTTATTTGGTAATCGTATTGATGAAAGTAAACTACAACAACTATCTCAACTAAAAACACTTATAGCAAATGCACCTGATGCAAAGACAAAGAAAACACTAGAAGAAAAACACAATAAAACTATATCTAATATTGAAACTGATATTAAGAATTTACATCAAGAATCTCGCAAAATTTATAACAAAGTATTCGGTGCGGGTGCAAGTGCAAGACAACTTCATATGGCTAATGGTCAGACGATTATGGGTACTCAACCATTTTCAAGAACATTTAATGGTGGAAAACTACTTGCACTACTCTGCATTTCAGAACAAGTGCAAAAGG
>Ga0214921_10010520_pt1 | contig 11430 bp, 6 predicted proteins | sample LL1505_MetaG_FD_177992 | JGI IMG/M metagenome (GOLD analysis project Ga0214921, IMG submission 177992) | Freshwater microbial communities from Lake Lanier, Atlanta, Georgia, United States - LL-1505 | ecosystem: Environmental > Aquatic > Freshwater > Lake | place: USA: Georgia | collected 2015-05-28
CGCGGAGATCGAGGGAGGCTTCTAAGCGACCGGTGGCCCGCCCCCGCCTGAGTCGAGAAAGCCCCATCGCCGCGACACCTGCGTGGCAGCGGTAGACGATCCCCCTGACGCGGTCCGGCCGGAAGGCATGCACCGGCCGGACCGCGGTATCTTTTCATGGGCAAGTTACAAACTCGCCCCCACGATCACGGGCACGGGCAAGTTATAAACTCGCCCCCACCATTTCCGGACGGAATGCGGCGACGAACAGCGATGCCGTCGGAACTCTTCTTCAGAATCGCGACGCCAGCAGCATGGCGGCCGTGACCGTGATCGCACCCACCACGTCGATGATGGCACCGCTGGCCATCATCGCCCGCAGTGGCACCCGGCCAGAGCCATAGACGATCGCATTGCAGGGCGTGCTCACCGGCATCATAAAGCCGAGGCTCGACGCAAACGTGGCGGCGAGCGCTGACATCAGCGGATCGACGCCCGCGGCGCGGGCCAGCGCGATCACGACCGGTACGACCATGTTGGCACTCGCGGTGTTGCTCGTGAATTCACTTGTTACCACTGCCACGACGGTCGCCACGGCGACCAGCACCGGACCGCTCCAGTCGCCGGACGGTATCCATCCCGTGATCGACTGACCGATGGCGCCGGCGAGCCCCGTGGAGAAACAGAGTTCTCCCAGCGCCATGCCGCCGCCATACAACAGCACGATGTCCCAGTCGATGCGGGCCTCCCGCCACTCGAGCGCCCGCCGGCGGTGGCCTCCCTCGTCACGATTCCCCGGCAACAGAAAGAGCAGGATGGCGCCGATAAGGGCCACGACCCCCTCCGGGAACCGCTTCGAGAGCCAACCGCAGACTGGAGACGAGCCCCCCAGCACGATCAGCAGCAGGCCCGGTAGCACCCACAGAAAGACCGTGATGGCAAACGCAAAGGCCACCGATTTCTGCGCGACCGTCCACGCGCCAAGGCGGCTCCGCTCGGCAGCGACATAGCTGCCGACCCCCTCGAGACGCTCGACGCCCGCGGGAAACAGCTTCACGAGCACCGCCACCACCACGGTCGTCATGACGGCGACAAGCGGCATGGCAATCGCACACCAGCCAAGAAAGGAGACGTGCACGCCGACCTGATCGCGGATGAACGCAAGGCCGATGAGGTTGGTGGGCGTGCCGATCGGCGTGGCCAGGCCGCCGATCGACGCCGCAAAGGCCACGCAGAGAAACAGGCTCGTGGCAAAGGTTGGGGCCGGTGGCTTGCCGTGGCTGGAGGCGGCCGCCTCCACTGCAGCGAGGATGCCCGTCACGATTGCCATCATCATGGCGGCCGTGACCGTATTGGAGATGAAGGCGCTGATGAGCACCGACACGAGTGCCACCGCAGCAAGAATCCGCGTGGGTCGTTCGCCGATCCACGGCACGGAGAGCACACGGTAGGCAAGCCGGCGGTCGAGTCCGTGCAGCCGGATCGCCTCGGCCAACAAGAACGACCCGATGAACAGGAAGATCAGGGGGTCGGCAAAGGGGCGAAACACCTCCTTCGCCGGTGCCACCCCGGCCACGACGCAGAGCACGGCCCCGAGCAGCGCCGTGACCGCCAGCGGCAGGGCCTCGGTCACCCAGAGCACGATCACGAGCAGGAGGATCGGCGCGAGCGTCAGGGCTTCGGGCGAGAGTGGCATGGCACTAATGTAGCGGGACGCTACAGCCACGGTTCGGGGCTGCCCATGCCCCGTCGCCGGACGTTCGCTTCGGCATCCTGCCTGCGCTCACTCGATGCTGACTGCGCTCCGGCATCCTGCCTGCGCTGGTCAGCAACGCCGGCTCTCGGGACATGGGCAGCCCCTCATGGATAACGCAGAGGTACCACGCACCAAACCGCCGGCGTGGCACGATGCCACGCCCAACGGCCACGCGAAAATGGCCCGGACGGCCATGTTTCGCGTGTATTCAGTACGTCTTGCCGAGCGCTGCCTGGGCCGCGGCCAGCCGGGCGACCGGCAGGCGGAACGGCGAGCAGCTCACGTAGTCGAGCCCGACGTGGTGGCAGAACAGCACCGAGTGGGGATCGCCGCCGTGCTCGCCGCAGATACCGAGCTTGATGTCTTTCCGTGTCTTGCGGCCGCGTTCCACGGCGATCTGCATCAACTGGCCCACGCCGGTCGCATCGATCGACGCAAACGGATTCGCCTTGAAGATGCCTTCGTCGGTGTACTTCTGCAGGAACGACCCCATGTCGTCGCGGCTCATGCCGAGGCAGGTCTGGGTGAGGTCGTTGGTGCCGAAGGAGAAGAACTCGGCCGTCTCGGCGATCTCGTCGGCCGTGAGGGCGCCGCGCGGGATCTCGATCATCGTGCCCACGAGATACTTGATCTTCTGTCCGGTCTCCTTCTGCACCTGCTCGGCGACCCGGTGCACGATCTCCACCTGGTTGTCGAGTTCCTTCTTGAAGCCGACGAGCGGGATCATGATCTCAGGCTTCACCTTGATGCCGGCCTTCTGCACCTTCGCGGCGGCCTCGAAGACCGCGCGGGCCTGCATCTCCGAGATCTCGGGGTAGCTGACCCCCAGGCGGCAGCCGCGGTGGCCGAGCATCGGGTTGAACTCGTGCAGGGCGTGCACGCGGGCCTTCACCGTCTCGACGGGCAGCTTCAGCTTCTTCGCCAGATCGGCCTGGGCCTTCTCGTCGTGCGGCACGAATTCATGCAGCGGTGGGTCGAGGAAGCGGATCGTGGCCGGGCGGCCATCGAGCGCCTTGAAGATGCCTTCGAAGTCGTCCCGCTGGTAGGGGAGCAGCTTAGCGAGCGCCTTGCGGCGGACGTCCTCGTTCTCGGCGAGAATCATCTCCCGCATCGCGTCGATGCGGTCGCCCTCGAAGAACATGTGCTCGGTCCGCGTCAGGCCGATGCCCTCGGCGCCGAAGGCGATCGCGTGACGGACCTGCTCCGGCGTGTCGGCATTCGTCCGTATGCCAAGTTTGCGGTACTTGTCGGCGAGCTTCATGATGAAGTCGTAATACTGGAACACTTCGGAGTCGGCCGGCTTCATTGTCTTCGCGATCAACACCTGCTTCAGCTCGCTGTCAGCGGTCTTGATGGCACCGGCGAAGACCTCACCCGTCGAGCCGTTGATCGAGATCGCGTCGCCTTCCTTGAGCTTCTGGCCGGCACAGGTGAGTGTGCCCTTCGCGTAGTCGATCTGGACCGCACCGGCACCGGCGACGCACACCTTGCCCATCTGCCGGGCCACGAGCGCCGCATGGCTCGACACGCCGCCGCGACTGGTGAGGATGCCCTCGGCGGCGATCATGCCGCGGAGATCCTCGGGGCTCGTCTCGACGCGGGCGAGCACCACCTTGAGGCCCTTGTTGGCCAGCTCCTCGGCCTTGGCGGCCGTGAACACCAGCTGCCCGGTGGCGGCACCGGGGCCGGCGGGCAGTCCCGTGGTGAGGAGCCGCGTGCTCTTCTTGGCGGCCGCGTAGTCGGCCCGGTCGAAGATCGGGGCCAGGAGCTGCGACAGGGCGTCGGGGTCGGCCGACTGGATCGCGTGCTCGGCCGACATCAGCTTCTGCTTCACCATGTCGTGGGCGATCTTCACGTAGGCCAAGGCCGTCCGCTTGCCGTGCCGCGTCTGCAGCATGTAGAGCTTCTTCTTCTCGACCGTGAACTCGAAGTCTTGCACGTCGCCAAACTTCTTCTCGAGCGTCTGGCGGACCTTCTCCAGCTCCTTGTAGGTGCCGGAGAACATCGCTTCGTGCTTCATTTCGGCCACGGGCTTGGGCGTCCGCACGCCGGCGACAACGTCCTCGCCCTGCGCATTGACGAGATACTCGCCGTAGAAGGTGTCCTCGCCGGTGGCGGGGTCACGGGTGAAGGCCACGCCGGTCGCGCAGTCGTCGCCCATGTTGCCGAACACCATGCTCTGCACGTTGACGGCGGTGCCCCACTCGTCGGGGATCTTGTACTTGCGACGGTAGAGGATCGCCCGCTCGTTCATCCAGCTGCCGAAGACGGCGCCGACGGCGCCCATCAGTTGCGCAAACGGATCCTGCGGGAAGCCCTTACCGGTCCGCTGCTTGATGAGCGTCAAGTACCGCTTGATCAGCTCGCGGAGGTGTTCCTCGGTGAGGTCGGTATCGTTGTGAACGCCGAGCTGGTGCTTGAGCCCCTCCATCGTCTCCTCGAAGGGATCGTGCTCGTTCTCATGCCGCTTCTGCACCCCCATCACCACGTCGCCGTACATCTGGATGAAGCGACGGTAGGAGTCGTAGGCAAACCGGGGATTGCCGGTGGCAGCGGCGAGGCCCTTCACGGTGTCGTCGTTGAGGCCGAGGTTGAGGATCGTGTCCATCATGCCCGGCATGCTGTCGCGGGCACCGGAGCGAACGCTCACAAGCAGGGCGTTTTTCGGGTCGCCGAATTTCTTGCCCGTCTCCTTCTCCATGAGTTTCATGGCGGAGGCGACGTCGTCTTCGAGGCCCTTCGGGAACTTCTTGCCGTGCTTGTAGTAGTCGATGCAGACCTGGGTCGTGATCGTGAAGCCCGGGGGCACCGGAAGACCGATCTTGGTCATCTGGGCAAGGTTGGCTCCCTTGCCACCGAGCAGCGCCTTCATGGTGCCATCGCCGTCGCACTTCTTGGCGCCGAAGTAGTAGATCATCTTGCCCGGCTTCGCGCTCTTGGTGGTCGCAGGCTTGGAAGACTTCTTTCCGAGAGTGGTGGCCATGGGCTGGTCGAAACCTTTCGTAGCGGGGAAGGAGCGGAGAAACGGCGTTGGCAGACCGAACAGGAAAACAACAAGTGAACGGCGACAACCCGGCCGTTTTCGACCGGGAAACTCGCCAGAATCTAGTTGCGCAGGCGGGCACCGTCAACGAGCGAATTGCGGCGACAGCGTCCGACCCGGGAGGGTAGAATAGGAAGTTGCGGCTTTGAGAATCCCCCGCTCCCTCTGGTGACCGCTACCATGGCGATCCCCCGTTCGCTGCTCGGACAGCCTCGGGCCCTTCACCGGCCAGCGTTCCTGGCCTGGCTGGCGGTTTCCGCACTGGGGGGGGTCGCAATCGCCCGCGGGGCTGACAGAGCCCCCGACTTCACCCGCGACATTCGGCCGATCCTGTCGCACAACTGCTTCGCCTGCCACGGTCCCGATGAGCACGACCGCCGCGGTGGCCTGCGGCTCGACGAACGGGATGCGGCCACAGCCGAACTCGACAGCGGCGCACGGGCCATCGTGCCGGGCAGGCCAGACGAGAGCGAACTGGTCGCCCGCATTCACGAGTCTGATCCCGACACGCTGATGCCGCCGCCCGAGAGCAACCACGTGCTCTCGGAGGCACAGAAGGAGACGCTCGCCAAGTGGATCGCGGCCGGTGCCCCCTACTCACCGCACTGGGCTTTCGTTCCGCCCCGACAGCATGCCCCTCCGGTGATCCGGCAGGCCGACTGGCCGGCCAACTGGATCGATGCCTTCCTTCTCGGCAGGCTCGAATCGGAAAACCTCACACCCGCAGCAGATGCCGATCCGGTCACGCTCCTCCGCCGAGCCACGTTTGACCTCACCGGCCTGCCACCATCGCCAGCCGAGGTCGACGCCTACCTCGCCGACACCGATCCCGATCGCTATGAACATCTGATCGACCGGCTCCTCGCCTCGCCAAGGCACGCGGAGCGGCTGGCTGCCTGGTGGCTCGATCTCGTTCGATACGCCGACACGGTCGGCTACCACGGCGATCAGGACCACAGCGCCTCACCCTATCGTGACTGGGTGATCAAGGCATTCCTCGACAACATTCCGTTCGACCGCTTCACCATCCTGCAACTCGCCGGCGATCTTGTCGGCCCGGCCGACGGCGAACACCCCGACGATGCGGTGCTGGCGAGCGGCTACAACCGCCTCTTGCAGACGACCCATGAAGGGGGACTCCAACTGAAGGAATACCGGGCGATCTACCAGGCCGACCGAATCCGCAACGTGTCTGGCGTATGGATGGGGGCGACGATCGGCTGTGCCCAGTGCCACGACCACAAATACGATCCCTACACCGCGAAAGACTTCCACACGCTCGGCGCGTTCTTCGCCGACATCGACGACGAGAACCACCTGGACAAAGGGGGCTTCGGTGGCAAGAACCTCAACACCCTCCCGACGAGGCGGGACCCCGAGGTACAGATCGTCGGACCGTTCGACCGCGACCGAGCCACTGAACTCGATGCCCGCATCCACTCGCTCGAAGCCCAGTTGCCACCGGTGGTACTGCCACCGCGTCTCCCACCGTCAGAGCCTGAGCCCGAGAACGTCGTGACCAGCCGCATCGCACTCGACTCGCTGCGGAAAGAACGCACGCGGCTCGATCGACGACTGATGGTCACGCGGCCGCTCAAGAAGCCCCGCGACGTCCGCATCCTGCCCCGAGGCAACTGGATGGATGAGACCGGTCCGTTGGTTGAGCCAGCGGTTCCCGCGTTTCTCGGGAGCGTTGGTGTGCAAGGGCGACCCAGTCGCGCCGATCTGGCCCGCTGGCTGGTGTCGCCTGTCGCCACCGGAGGCGTGGGCGAATTCACCGCCCGCGTGACAGCCAACCGGATCTGGGCATTGCTCTTCGGCGCAGGGCTCTGCCGCAGCACCGGCGACTTTGGCGGCCAGGGTGAACTGCCTGATCATCCTGAGCTGCTCGACAGGCTGTCGCTTGAGTTCATGCAGCAGGGCTGGGACCTCAGGAAGCTCGTCCGCACGATTGTGACGAGCCGTGCCTACCGGATGGCATCGTCCGTCTCCAACGAACTGCTCTCGCGAGATCCCGACAACCGACTGCTCGCGCGGCAGGGACGCTGGCGACTACCGGCCGAGGGTATCCGCGACACCGCGCTTTTTGCTGGCGGTCTCCTCCATGAACAGCTCGGCGGAGCCAGCGTGCATCCCTATCAGCCGGCAGGCTACTACCGGCACCTGAACTTCCCGCAGCGGGAATACACGGCGGACACCGACAGCAGCCAGTGGCGGCGCGGACTCTACGTCCATTGGCAGCGGATGTTTCTCCACCCGCAATTGCTCGCGTTCGACGCACCCACCCGCGAGGAATGCACCGCCACGCGGATGCGGTCAAACACGCCAAAGGCGGCGCTCGTGCTCCTGAACGATCCGACCTTCGTCGAGGCAGCGAGAAAACTCGCCGAACGGGCCATGACTGAGGGCGGGACGAGCGACCACGCCCGGATCGCATTCCTCTGGAAACGCACGCTCTCCCGCCAGCCCACGGTCGAGGAGCGAGCGCTTGTGCAAGGCCTGCTCGACCGCCGCCGCGAGGAATTCACGGCCCAACCGCTGGCAGCGAGCGAACTGCTCGCAGTCGGCATCGCACCGCGTGACACGTCCTTGAATGAAGCGGAACTGGCCGCCTGGACGTCGACTGCCCGCGCCGTGCTCAATCTCCACGAGGCGATTGCCAGGTATTAGCCATGAACGAGCCCCTTTCGATCCAGCGTCGCACGTTTCTGGCCCGCGCCGGGCTCTCGCTCGGCGGCGCTGCACTCTCCGGACTGCTGGCCCGCGACGGTCTGGCTGCAGGCTCGTCATCCCCGGACCGTTCGGTTCTGGGGGGCCGCTATGCCGGCGCGGTCTATCCACTGCATCATCCTCCACGCGCTCAATCGGTGATCTTCCTCTGCCTCGCCGGCGGCCCGAGCCATCTGGAAACCTTCGACTACAAGCCGGTGCTCGCCCAGCGTGACGGGCAGGACATGCCGGAGAGCGTGACGGCAGGCCAGCCGATCGCGCAACTGCAGGGAAAGAAGCTCGTCTGCCTCGGGCCGCGGACGGGCTTTTCACAGCGTGGCGAGGGGGGCGCATTCGTCAGCGACCTGCTGCCGCAGCTCGGTAGTCTGTCCCACAAGCTGGCGATCGTGCGGAGTATGGTGACTGAGCAGATCAACCACGATCCCGCTCACACCTTCATGAACTGCGGCACGGCCCTCTCGGGCCGGCCGAGCATGGGGGCCTGGGTGAACTATGGCCTCGGCAGCGAGGCTGACGACCTGCCCGGCTTCGTCGTCATGACGAGCAAGATGGGACGCAACCCGCAGCCGATCGCCGCGAGACAATGGCACTCGGGCTTCCTGCCGGGGCAGTTTCAGGGGGTTGAGTTCGCCACCTCCGGTGCCCCCGTGCACTACGTGGACAACCCGCCCGGCGTGTCGGTCGCGCATCAACGCGATCTGATCGATACGGTGGCGGCCCTGGAACACCACCGGCTCAGCTCCCTTGCCGATCCCGAAATCGCCACGCGGGTGAAGCAGTATGAGCTTGCCTTCCGGATGCAGGCGAGCGTGCCACAACTCGCCGATCTCTCCGACGAAACAGCCGAAACGCTCGCTCTCTACGGCGCCGAACCGGGCAAAGCGACGGTCGGCACCAACTGCCTGATGGCACGGAGGCTCGTTGAACGTGGCGTACGGTTCGTGCACCTCTACCACAGCGACTGGGACCATCACAGCGGTATCGACTCGTTTTTGAAGGAGATCTGCCCGCCGACCGACCGGGCCGCGGCGGCATTGCTCATCGACCTCGAACGCCGCGGCCTGCTCGATGAGACGCTCGTCGTAATCGGTGGTGAATTCGGCCGGACGCCGATGGGCCAGGGCAAGAAGGACGGTATCGGCCGTGATCACCACATCAAGGGATTCAGCATGGCTTTGGCCGGAGGCGGCATCAAGGCCGGCATCACCCACGGCGAGACTGACGACTTCGGCTATAGCGCGGTCAAGGACGTCGTGCACGTCCGCGACCTACACGCCACGATGCTCCACCTGCTGGGCATCGACCACGGGAAGTTCACGGTCGACTATCAGGGACTCGATGCGAAGCTCACCGGCGTCGAGCCAGCCAAGCCGGTGACGGCGATCCTGGCGTGACGCACCGTGTACGCGATGCCGTGCTCCATGAGCGTGGGCTCAAACATTTCCAGCGCCCATCGCGGCTGGCCAAGTGGGCGGAGGGGCGCCGGGCCGTCGAGGACATCACGGCGACCTCGGCGTGGGGAACTGGTGGTAGGCGACTCCGTCGAGCGTCGGGTTCATGCCGCTTCGTGCCCCGGCACCCTGTTTGTAGAAGAAGGCAACGCCAGACCGCTGACACGCCGCAAGCAGGTCGCGGGCCCATTGCTGATCGGCCGGGCGGTAGCCCGGGCCACTCTCACCTCCCCAGATACACCAGTCGATCCCCGAGAGGTTCACGGCATCCGCAACCGGTCCAAGGGCCGGCTCGACGGACAGGAACCTGACCTCGGCCCGCACCGCCCGCAGATGGTCGGCCCGGGCCGCGTATGCCGCCGTTTCGATGGAGGTGCCAAGCCACACGCCAGTCCAGAATCGACCCCACGACCGCGGCAGGCATTCGCCCAGCCGTTCTGGCCGCTTGGTGATGAACTGCCACGTGATCACGTCACGGGTTTCGTCCACCAGTTCCCAGAGCCGCGGCCGGATCGCGTTGATCTGCGGGGCGTTCTCGCAGAAATCGTAGAGCGAGTTCCCGAACACCATCACCCGCGTGCCCGTTTCGCGGGCTTCGCGGGCCCACTTGAGCGGCGCCCGCCAGAGTTGATCGCTCGTGATATATCGCGGATTACTCCTGCCCCAGACCGGCCCGCCCGTGAAGTGTCGAAACTTCGTGGCGGCCATCCGCTCTGCATAGCAGTTGGAGCACCCCGGGCTAACCCGAGAGCATCCAATCGCACCGTTCCAGGTCTTCTGCGTCCAGCTGATGCCTGTCTGCGCTCCCATAGTGTCCTCTTTCTGTTCCTGCTGTTCTTTCTGTTCCTGCTGTTCTTTCTGGCCCTGCCTGAGGTCTCTAGGCAACTCCTGCTGCTGCTGCCTGACTGCTGTCACATGCTGCTGCTTCTTCACAGCACCTGAGCAAGATTCTGCAGGTCCCTCTTTGACAGGTTTGGTCAACGCGAAGCACCGGGGCCTGCTGCTTTGACCAGGTGTGTCAAAGGGCGGTGCGCATGCTGGGCCCCAACGTGTCAGTGCCCGAGTCGAGCTAAAGGAACAGTCCCAAGCCCGAGGAACAGCCCCAAGGAGGAGCCATGGAGAACAGCGACGAAAGAGCGGCCCACACCCCCGACCTGCGGCCAGCGGAGCCGCCGGTGCCCCGCAGGAAGGTGACGCTCCGGGATCTCGCCCGGTACCGCGTCGGCCAGAAGGTCTACTGGATCGTATTCCGAGACGATAAGCGGCCGGACTCCGAGCGGTCGGAGGAGTGGATGAAGGAAGAGCACCCGTGGATTCTCTGGCGGCGCAAGGTGTTGCCATGGGGCGTGTCGATGCGGCCACCCCGGGCTCATCCCGGAGACACCATGATGATCATGATGGTCTGCAAGCAGAAGCCGAAGATCGAGCCGTTTCGGATCACCGCCGTCGAGCGCTCGGAGAACTCGGGCGAGTTCTTCTACACCGGGCCGCGGGGTGTGCGCATGCCGGAGGGGCTGCTGTTCCGATCGAAGAAGGCGGCCCGGAGAGAGATCGCTCGGATGGCGCGGATGTTCGCTACGTGGACCAGGACGTGGGAAGACGGTGCCGAGGAGACAAAACCGTGAGTGCCTCCGCACATGATAGAGATCACTCGACCGCATCTTAGAGAGCTGGAGCGACGAGTTGATAAACCTGGAGCGGTAGGCAAGGGGGTCGGCGGAAGTTCGAGGAGCCAAAACTCCAGATGGCGCCGCCACGGCCCCCGCGACGAGCCCTTCCGCCGCCGGAGCGGCGGACGAAATACTTTTGCCGCCCCCGAAGCCGACGCTCCACGTCAGTCAGATGCCGTCTAGTCGTGAATGCCGAGCCACTGCTCGCGGATGCGGCTGAACGTGCCGTCCTCCCGCATCCGTAGGATCGCCATGTTGAGCGGCTCGCGGAGCGGGCTGCCGTTGGGGAGTCCAAGCCCGTAGTCGAATGACTCAAAGATCGGCCCAACCAGCTTGATGTCCTGTCGATCGGGCTGGTTCGTCAGGTACATCAACTGCTGGTTTTCTCCCACCACCGCGTCCACGAAGCCGGTGCTCAGGGCATCGAAAGCGCCGCTCATCGTGGGGAACTCCCGCGGCACGCCGCCCCGCTGCCGGATGACCTGCACGGTGACGGCGCTCTCCACGCAGCCAACGGTGCGACCGACCAGGTCTCTTGGCCCATGGACTTTCCCCGTCACCCGTTCGGCAGTCAGTGTGGCGGTGAGCACGCTGGTGAATGCCGCCAGCAGCACGATCCCGCCCACCATCCAGGTAAACGCGATGGCTCGGCCGAGTGCGGTGGCGACATGTTTGTTGTCGCAGCCGCCGGCGACGATCGTCGAGGCGATCCACCAGATGGCCTCCCATACGCCACGCGGGTACTGCGGCGGAAAAGAATCCGGATTGCCACCTCGTTCGAACCACCAGAGCAGGTGGCCG
>Ga0214921_10010523_pt1 | contig 11427 bp, 9 predicted proteins | sample LL1505_MetaG_FD_177992 | JGI IMG/M metagenome (GOLD analysis project Ga0214921, IMG submission 177992) | Freshwater microbial communities from Lake Lanier, Atlanta, Georgia, United States - LL-1505 | ecosystem: Environmental > Aquatic > Freshwater > Lake | place: USA: Georgia | collected 2015-05-28
TAGAACAACCCATAAAACCAATTGCTCCTGTGAACAAGATGGCCATCATTTTAATTCCAGTATTTTTCATTTTTTTAAAAGTATAGAACAAGTTATTGATTTAATCCTAAAAATCAAATCTTAAAAATTTAATTAGTCCCTGATAAGAAAAATTTAGGCAAAAAAAAGGCGCCGAATCGAAGATTCGGCGCCTTTTAACTATTGAATAGCAAAGATTATTCAGTGATCATTAATCTTTCAGTTTGAACTTTTTTACCAGCTTTTACACTTACAGTATAAACACCAGGAGTCAATGAAGATAAATCCATGTTGTACTCATAGATAGAAGCCGCAACATTTCCTAAATCTTTCATCATCACTTCTTGTCCTAAAATATTGTGAACACTTACAGTAACATCTGAATTCGATTTCAAATCAAATCTAACTGCAGTTGATTTTGAAGCAGGGTTAGGGAATAAGCCAGTGATAGCAATATGGTTACCATCTTCAATACCTGCTTTTACACTTCCTTGAATTCTCAAGTTGAATGCACAATCCAAGAAATCTTCACCTGAAGCAAAAGCTTGAGATACGATATAACCAACCCAACCTTTCATTGAATGGTATGAGGTGAAACCATAAGCAAATAATGGAGAATTAAAGAATTGTGTATTTGTCCAACCAGTAGTTCCACTGTTCGATTCAAATCCAAAACCAAAATAATTCATTCTACGAGGTTTGTTTGTTACTGTAGCTGGATCTCTTTGGTCGATGTAAACCGCTGTATCATTTGTTGCAGACAATACAACTGGAACACCAGATTTAAAAGTAACGGCAAAGGCCATTAAATTGTCTGTTCTTTTACCATCAGTTATAAAATCCATTCCTTCTGGAACAGCCAATTGAGCGTATTTTGTTCCCCATGCATTTTCAAAACCACCATTGTTAGTTACATGTGTAGTGTCAAAATCAGGGTTTACACCACTGGTCAATAAGAAAGTGTCAATTTTATGGCAATTGCTTGGCATTCTGTTGATGGTATCCCATCCATTTTGAGGCAAAGCATATCTTGTACTGTCAGAAAATTTACCTCTTCTCACTTGCGTACCTTTCCAGTATGATACAAAAACAGTATCTACAACTGGTTGATCAACTCCGTTGCCATCTTTTATTGTTTCAACATTGCGCACATATAAATATCTAAACAAAATAGAATCCAATGTATAACTGTTGAAACGGCTCAATTTGTTTTCAGGTTTTGGATTACCGTCTGATAAATCAATGATATCATCAGTTGGATCTAACACGTGACCAACACTTAATACATAAGGATAACGAATGATGCCATCTTGGTCTACAAATTTAGCCAAAGTATCATGGTGTAAGAAATTAACATAATACTTTAAACTACCAGCCAATCCAATATCACTCTTTGACATCATATCTAAAATACTGTACCAATCAGATGAATCATTTTCTCCAAATTTTGCCAATTTCTTTTTAGGTTGGAACGAATTTGTAGATTGATACTTTGCTTGGTTAGGGAATGTAGTCATTCTTGATTCTACATTTTGAGCAAATGCCCATGCTGTAGCCATGAACAACGCTAAGGTTAATAGTAACTGTTTTTTCATGTTTGTATAATTTATGTTTATATTTTAGTCGGTTGTTTGCCTCTAAAGAAATAGTGGTTCCAATATTAAGCAATTCTTATTTAAAGTCAAAGTCAATTAAAGACAGAATTTGGTTGCATGTATTAACTCGGTTCAGACCAATCTCCATTCTGTTTGATAATTTCTATCAATTCCTGAACGGCAAGCTCAGATTGCACGCCCTTTTTCACCACTTCTTTGCCTTTGTAAAGGGTTATTTTACCTGGTCCGGAGCCTACATATCCGTAATCGGCATCCGCCATCTCACCTGGCCCATTAACAATACAACCCATGATTGCAATTTTCACTCCTTTCAAATGGTCGGTTACTTTTCTAATTTTAGCTGTGGTTTCCTGTAAATCAAAGAGGGTTCTGCCACAACTTGGACAACTGATATACTCTGTTTTACTGATTCTGGCCCTTGCTGCCTGACAAATTCCAAATGCCAAATCATTTAAATCTTCTGGCAAACAAGAACTTGCACTGATCATCAGCCCCTCTCCCATGCCATCAATAAGCAAAGTCCCAAAGTCTGCGGCAACCTGCAACATCACGTGTTCAAATGGCAAATCTGTATGGTATTGAATAAGAATAGGCCCTTTGAAACCTTGCTGTTTCAGGTAAAAAATAGCATTTCTCAAGTCCATTAACTGAGCCTGAGCGCTGCTTGAAAGTATCAAAACAGCATTTGATATTGTGTTGATTGTAACAATATTTTCACTCGAAACTTGTGAAGTTTCTATCTGAATGAAATTGATACCCGAAGAATAGGCTTTGTTTGAAGTTAATTCCTCTAATTTAAACAATGGGTATGCACCAATTTTATTGCCAATTTTCAACCAGGTTTCAGCATTGTAAATGGCTGAAAGTCCCATAGGAAGCATAAAATCAGGCTGTTTATTTCCTAAAAAAATAAAATCAGCGCCCAATTCGGTCATTTTCCATTTGTCTGTTACAGGCTCATAATGGTATCCAATTGCAGCCAAATCTGTTGTTTTAAGGGTTTGATTTATTGAAAAATCAGCAACAATTCTTGGCACTTGAGCACCACCAATTTGCAATACCTCATTGCTTTTGAGCTTAGTAAATTCAAATGGACTCCATGTAGATGTTGCATCTGTATTTACTATTGGCAATTGATTGTTTAAAGCTACTACTGGATTTTCTATTTTGAATCCATTTCTGTTTTGATATCTGTTCACCAAATCGCGCGCTACTGGTATTTCAAATTCTGGATCTTCCGTTAATGAAACGCGAACGGTATCGCCAATGCCATCTTCTAACAAGGCGCCAATACCAAGTGCTGATTTGATTCTTCCATCTTTACCATCACCTGCCTCTGTCACACCCAGATGCAAAGGAAAATGAAGATTTGCTTCATTCATTGTTTTGACCAACAAACGATATGCTTGAACCATTACCTGAGGATTGCTTGACTTCATGCTCAATACGATGTTGTGAAATCCTTCTTCATTGGCAATTCTTAAAAACTCCATGGCTGATTCTACCATCCCATGAGGGGTATCGCCATACCTGCTCATGATTCTATCACTCAAACTTCCATGGTTTGTCCCTATTCTCAAGGCTGTTCCGTATTCTTTACAAATTTTTATAAGGGGAACAAATTTTTGCCTTATTCTATCTAGTTCTTCTTGGTATGCAGCATCCGTGTATTCAATGACATCAAAACGTTTTTTATCTGCATAATTTCCTGGATTGATACGTACTTTCTCAACAATTCTTGCAGCCATTTCAGCCGCATTGGGTGTAAAATGAATATCCGCAACCAAGGGAATTTTAACTCCTTTTTGTTTTAAAACTGCTTTTATTTCAGCTAAATTTTTTGCTTCATTGATACTTGGGGCTGTCAAACGCACGAGTTCGCAACCAGCCTCTACTAATTTTATAATTTGAGAAACAGAACCCAAAGTATCCATGGTATCTGTAGTTGTCATGCTCTGAACCCGAATTGGGGATTGACTTCCAATGCTGAGATCCCCAACCTGAACCTGAACTGTTTCTCTTCTTTTGTATCGAATTAAACTTTCGGTATATGTATTCATAAATTATTCAATATCCCCTAACTGAGGACGGATTAATATTTCTTCAACAGCTGAAGCAGCAGAAAGTTCTGCGCTGACAAGAATCATTTTGGCAATGTCTTCGGAAGGCATAAACCTTGTTTCTGGCAAATCAGTTCCGTTCCAACTATTGGTATAGGTAGGCCCTGGCAACACCGCTGTTACTTTCACGCCATGTGGCTTCAATTCTTCTCTCAACACTTTTGTCATTCCATACAATGCAAACTTACTCATGCAATAGGAGCCTCCATTAGGATAGGCCTTGATACTTGCAGTAGAGCAAAGGTTAAATACATGCCCTGTTTTACGCGCAATCATTTGTGGAATAATGGCCCTGCTTAAATGGTAAGCACTGGCCAAATTGGTTTGCATTTGTTGCTCAAAAAAACCATCTTCTTCTTCCAAAATACTACCAGGAAGAAAAACCCCCGCATTGTTAACCAATATGTCTATTTCAGGAAATACAAGTAAAGCTTCTATTGCAAAAGCTTGTAATGCTTGTTTTGAAGAAACATCACATTGTTTAAAATGAAATTTTTGCGTTGGATAAGTTTGGCTCATTCTTTTTTGAAGTACTTCTATTTCAATTGCATTCCTGGCACATCCTATTACATGAAATGACTTTTGAGCAAAGGTTTCTACCAAAGCCAGTCCAATGCCTTTGGTACATCCTGTAATGAGTATGGTTTTGTTAATTTGCATGCTCAAGCAATATATAATTGCGATTTATCTGAAACAAGGAGAATTTTTAAATTATTTGTGTTCAATAATTAATTCGTAAATGGGAAATCTTTTGATTTATTTTGATGCCATTGAATTTGTTTCACAAAATGAAATACCTTAACACATTTGGCGAATACCTCCTGTTTTTAAAAATAAGTATTGGGAAACCCGAAAAATTTAAAATTTTCAGAGAATTGTTCGTCCGCGATTTATACAAAATGGGCAATGATTCATTTGGCATTGTATCCATCATTTCAATATTTATTGGTGCCGTGGCTGCCATTCAAATTGGCTACCAATTGGTAGGCAGCTTGGTTCCTATGTATGTATTGGGTAGAATAGTAAGGGACTCGAATATTTTAGAATTCTCTCCAACAGTTACCGCCTTGGTAATGGCCGGTAAAATTGGGGGCAATATTGCCTCAGAAATTGGCACCATGAAAGTAAGCGAACAAATTGATGCCCTTGAAATTATGGGCGTTAATTCTGCTAAACACGTGGTGCTTCCAAAACTAATGGCCAGCTTAATTGCCATTCCTGCATTGGTTATTTATTCCATGTTTTTGTCAAATTTAGGAGGGATTATCTCGGTTAATTTTTCGGGAATTGTTTCTGTTAGCGGCTATATACAAGGACTTTTAATGGATTTTGATGGATTCTCTATTACTTATGCATTAACCAAAGCTTTTACCTTTTCATTTTTAATCACCACCATTTCAGCGGCACATGGCTACAGAACTGAGGGTGGCGCCTTAGAAGTGGGTTGGGCCAGCACCAGAGCAGTAGTACAAAGTTGTATTGCCATTATCTTTTTTGATTTTATTCTTACTCAAATCATGCTATACAAATGATCGAATTAAAAAATATCAATAAATCATTTGATGGGAAACAGGTATTGTTTGACATATCTGCTCAATTTGAAAAAGGAGCATGTTCCTTTGTCATTGGCGCAAGTGGTGGTGGCAAGAGTGTATTGATGAAAACCATGGTAGGCCTGCTAACACCCGAATCCGGAAGCATTAATTTTGATGGAAGAGATTTTTTGAACATCAACTACGAAGAGAAAAAAATCATCAGACAAGAAATTGGCATGCTCTTTCAGGGAGGAGCCTTGTTCGATTCATTGTCGGTAGAGGACAATGTTGCATTTCCATTGCGGATGTTCACCGATTGGAGCAAAGAACAAGTTGTTGAGCGGGTAAACTTTTGTTTAAAAAGAGTGAATTTAGAAAACTCCAATCAATTGTTTCCTTCTAATATTAGCGGTGGCATGAAAAAACGTGTAGGCATTGCACGTGCCATTGCCCTCAACCCAAAGTATTTGTTTTGTGATGAACCCAATAGTGGTTTAGACCCAATTACATCTAGGTTGATTGATGAATTGATTGCTGAAATTACCCAGGAATTCAATATCACAACTGTTATCAATTCACATGACATGAAGAGTGTGTTTGATATGAGCGACCAGGTTACTTTCGTCTACAAAGGAAAAGTTTGGTGGCAAGGAACCAAAGAAGAAATCAGGGGTTCAAGCTGCAATGAATTGATTGATTTTATTAAAGCAAGTGAGTTTTGATAAAAGATTAAATTTAAAATAAACCATTCATGGTTTCAATTAAATATAATAAATTGCTTTTCAAATGGATTTCAAAAATAAATACAAAATAAGTGCTGCAATAGCTTTCTTATTTTTCAGCTTCTTACTTATTTCTGCCTGTTCTCATTTTGACGAACTAAACAATTCACCTAAAGAAAGTAAAGCAAACGGACGCTCTCACAATTCAGGAAAAAATTGTGCCACATGCCACAACAGCAACGGAGACGAAGCAAGTAGTTTGTGGTGGACTGCAGCAGGAACTGTTTACAATACAAATGGCTATTGGTTAAACAATGTGAGCATGGAACTCTGGGACGGGAAAAACAGAACTGGCAACCTAATTAAAAAAATCACCAGCGACAACAACGGGAATTTTTATACCAATCAAATCATCAATTTTAAATCAGGATTGTATCCAGTTTTGGTGTATGGAAATACCGTTAAAACCATGCAATCTGAATTCAATGGAGGAAGTTGTAGCAGCTGCCACAATGGAATTCAACAATCAATTTTAAAAATCAATTAAAATGAAATCAATCGTATTTTTAGCTATTTGCGTTTGTTTATTGATGAGCGCATGTTATTATGACAAAGCCGAAGAACTATACCCAAGTAATTTTAACCAAACGGATACCAGTGCAGCAACTTACGCCGCTTATGTTGCACCTTTGATCAATTCCAAATGTATGAACTGTCACAATGCCACTGCTCCTATTTTAGGAGATTACGCCAAATTAAAAACCATTATTGACAATGGCTCTTTCAAAGACCGAGTGATGGATCAAAAAAATATGCCTCCAGGTGGTTTAACAGCTTCAACTTATGTTAAAATTCAAAAATGGTTAGATGCAGGCGCTCCAAACAATTAATGTCATGAAGAAAATCAACTCCATACTTATTCTCATTTTTACAATTTTCACATCTCAATTATTTGCACAAGATGATTTGATGAAGGAATTGCAAGACATGAGCCCAAGCAAACCAGCCACTGTTTTTGCTACTTTTAAATCAACCCGAATCATTACAGGACAGAGCATAGAGCATATTGCAGCCAAACATTTAAACTTGGTTATACTTCACCGTTTCGGCGAAATAAACGGTGGTGCATATACTTTATGGGGAATGGACCAAGCCAATATGAGAATTGCTTTGGAATATGGCATCAACGACAAAATACAGCTTGGACTAGGAAGAAGTAGCATTGGCAAAACTTATGATGGGAATATCAAATGGAAAATTTTGGCCCAATCTAAAGGCAAAGGAGGCATGCCAATAAGTTTAGGCTATTATGGCAATATTGCTGTCAACACCATGGAATGGACAGACCCAAGTATCCATAACTATTTTACATCAAGGTTGAGTTATTTTCACCAATTGAATATTGCTAAAAAATTCAATGAATATTTAAGTTTACAAGTTTCTCCAACATTGGCTCATCAAAACTTGGTGCAATTGACCAGCGATAAAAACAGTGTATTTGCCTTGGGCTTAGGCGCCAGTTGGAAAATTTCCAGAAGCGTAAGGTTCAATGTTGAATATTACCCAAGATTAACGGGCAGAGACCAATTGACTTCTTCTGGAGCAAAAGCATACGATTATTTGGGCATGGGATTTGACATTGAAACAGGTGGACACGTTTTTCAATTGATGTTCACCAACGGAGATGGAATGCTTGAACAACAAATGCTAAGAGACACCAAAACACAATGGAGCAATGCAGGGATTAGACTTGGATTTAATCTTGCACGTACCTTTTCTTTTGAAAACGAAAAAACTAAAAAATCATGGTAAAAAATTTAATTAAAGGAGTAGCAATTACAGCAAGTTTGCTGTTGACTTCTTACATTTCAAAAGCTCAATTATACATTACGCAAAGTGGCAATGTTAGTTTCTTCTCTGCCACTGCGATGGAGAATATTGATGCAACCAACAAACAAGTAAGAACCCTTTTGAATGCCAAAGGCGAATTGGTTTTCTTGATTGGCAATACTGAATTTACTTTCCAAAACAAATTAATGCAAGAGCATTTCAATGAGAAATACATTGAAAGTGAAAAATACCCACAAAGTTCGTTCAAAGGAAAAATTAACGAGGCTTTTGATTTAACCAAGCCAGGAGAATACCCAGTAACTGCAACTGGCAAGTTAAATATTCATGGTGTTGAGCAAGAAAGAACCATCAATGGAAAAATAGTTGTTACCGATAAAGACGTGCAGTTGACTGCCGTATTCAAAGTAAAATTAACAGACCATAAAATTGATGTACCTAAATTGGTGATGGCAAAAATTGCGGAAGATGTTGAAGTAAAAGTAAATTGCAGTTTGCTTCCAAAAAGCAAATAAGCAATTACATATTTCTTCTGTACTGCCCTCCTACTTCAAACAATGCTTTGGTGATTTGACCCAATGAACAGAATTTAACGGTTTCCATGAGTTCTTCAAAAATGTTTTGATTTTGAATGGCCTTTAATTGCAATCGTTTCAACATCTCTTCGCTTTGGTTCTCGTTGGCTTTTTTCATATTGGCCAACATTTGAATTTGAAATTCTTTTTCATCGGTTGTTGAACGAATGACTTCTTTTGGCAGAACCGTTGGAGAGCCTTTGCTCGACAAGAAGGTATTGACACCAATGATTGGGAATTCACCTGTATGTTTGAGTGTTTCGTAATACAAGCTTTCTTCTTGAATTTTGGTTCTTTGGTACATGGTTTCCATGGCACCTAAAACGCCACCTCTTTCCGTGATTCTGTCAAATTCGCTCAATACGGCTTCTTCTACTAAATCTGTTAATTCTTCAATGATAAATGAGCCTTGTAATGGATTTTCATTCTTGGCCAATCCCAATTCTCTATTGATGATTAACTGAATGGCCATTGCTCTTCTAACCGACTCTTCGGTTGGTGTGGTAATGGCTTCATCATATGCATTTGTATGCAATGAATTACAGTTATCGTAAATGGCATACAATGCCTGTAAAGTAGTTCTGATATCGTTGAAATCAATTTCTTGTGCATGCAAAGAACGACCTGAAGTTTGGATGTGGTATTTCAACATCTGGCTTCTTTCATTTCCTTTGTATTTCAACTTCATGGCTTTGGCCCAAATTCTTCTGGCTACTCTTCCAATAACTGCATACTCTGGGTCTATGCCATTTGAGAAAAAGAAAGACAAGTTTGGTGCAAAATCATCAATATGCATGCCTCTGCTGAGGTAGTATTCAACAAAGGTGAAACCATTTGAAAGGGTCAAGGCCAATTGGGTTATTGGATTGGCTCCTGCCTCTGCAATATGGTATCCACTGATAGATACAGAATAGAAATTTCTTACGGCATTTTGAATGAAATATTGTTGCACATCACCCATTACACGCAATGAAAATTCTGTACTGAAAATACAGGTATTTTGTGCTTGGTCTTCTTTTAAAATATCGGCCTGAACAGTACCCCTCACTTGTTTTAAAGTTTCTGTTTTGATTTGCGCATAAACATCAGCTGGCAATACCATATCGCCTGTAACACCCAATAAAAACAAGCCTAAGCCATCATTTCCTTGAGGCAAGGTATCGTTATAAACCGGACGTTCAACACCTTTGGCTTTGTAGATATCGTTTATTTTTTTAGTAACTTCAGCTTCTAAGCCATTCTTTTTGATATACAATTCGCACTGTTGGTCTATGGCTGCATTCATGAAGAAAGCACAAATTATTGCAGCTGGCCCATTGATGGTCATTGAAACAGAGGTTTTAGGATCTGCTAAATTGAAACCCGAATACAATTTTTTGGCAGCATCTAAATTCCAAATGCTTACGCCTGAATTGCCAATTTTCCCATAAATATCGGGGCGATGCTCAGGATCATTTCCGTATAATGTTACTGAATCGAATGCCGTACTCAAACGGGCAGCAGGCATGCCTAAACTTACATAGTGAAAACGTTTGTTTGTTCTTTCTGGCCCCCCTTCTCCAGCAAACATCCTGGTAGGATCTTCACCTTCTCTCTTGAATGGATAAATACCTGCGGTATAAGGAAATTCTCCAGGGAAATTTTCTTGTAATACCCATTTCAAAATATCACCCCAAGCTTGAAATTTTGGAACAGCAACTTTAGGAATTGCCAATTGAGAAAGAGATGTTGAATGTGTTTTAATTTTGATTTCTTTGTCTCTTACCTTGAACACATAAAACTCATTGGTGTATTGTGCTTTTTTCTGTTCCCAATGTTCTAATGCCTTTTTATTTCTTGGATCTAAATCTAATTCTAATTGCTCATAAGTGGCTTTCAAAGATTTTACAATTCTGTCTTTGTCTTCTAATTTGCCGTTCTCAACCAATTGAATTGTTGTATGTAAACCATGCAATTGATTGGCAATTTGCACTTGGCTTTCTACCCATTTGTCATAGGCTCTGTTGTTTTCTGAAATCTCTGATAAGTAACGAGTTCTTGCTGGTGGAATGATGAAAATTTTCTCGCTCATTTCATTGGTTACAACAAAATTAGAATGCAAATCTGTTTTTGTTTTTTCAATGAGTTTGTCCATGACAGCCTTGTACAAAGTATTCATACCAGGGTCATTGAACTGAGATGCAATGGTACCGTAAACTGGCATTTCGTCTGGATTTTGTTCAAACAACTGGTGGTTGCGTTGAAATTGTTTTTTAACATCTCTCAATGCATCCAAGGAACCTTTTTTATCAAACTTATTGATGGCAATGATGTCTGCAAAATCAAGCATGTCAATTTTTTCTAGCTGTGTGGCCGCTCCATATTCAGGAGTCATTACGTACAAAGCCACATTGCTATGGTCCATGATTTCTGTATCGCTTTGGCCAATTCCAGATGTTTCTAAAACCACCAAATCAAAGCCAGCAAATTTCATGATATCAACTGCTTCTTGCACATGTTTTGACAAGGCCAAATTGCTTTGACGTGTTGCCAATGAACGCATATATACCCTGTTGTTTTTAATGGCATTCATTCTGATTCTATCGCCAAGCAAAGCTCCACCTGTTTTCTTTTTACTTGGATCTACAGAAATAATAGCGATGGTTTTGTCTGTAAAATCGTTTAAAAATCTTCTTACCAGTTCGTCAACCAAAGAAGATTTACCTGCGCCACCAGTTCCGGTAATCCCTAATACAGGAATTGTTGATTGGTGCGCTTCATTGGTAATTTGTGCATATAACTTTTCAAACTCTTGAGAATTGTTTTCTGCGAATGAAACCATTTCTGCAATAGCTTTCCAGTTTTTTTGTTTTAACAATTCTGGTTTAAAATCTTGAATAATTCCAGTAGGGAAATCGCATTTTGACAGCATGTCATTGATCATGCCTTGTAAGCCCATGGCCCTGCCATCATCTGGATGGTAAATTCTGCAAATACCATAATTATGCAATTCT
>Ga0214921_10010525_pt1 | contig 11425 bp, 8 predicted proteins | sample LL1505_MetaG_FD_177992 | JGI IMG/M metagenome (GOLD analysis project Ga0214921, IMG submission 177992) | Freshwater microbial communities from Lake Lanier, Atlanta, Georgia, United States - LL-1505 | ecosystem: Environmental > Aquatic > Freshwater > Lake | place: USA: Georgia | collected 2015-05-28
GTTCCGACTTACAATAGAAGAAGAAAAAAAAATAAGAGACAGCATGTCAAAAGAAGCAAAAGTAATTGCAGATTATAGAAATTTGATAATAGATATTACCACTATTGATAATAAAAAATTATACGAAATGGGTAGAGAATTAGAGTCGTATATGAAAAAATTTGAAATGATAAAAAAAAAAGGAGTACCTGCAGCCTTGCCGATAACATTAGAGTCTTATGATGCCACCTTAGAGTCTTATGATCCCACCAAACAACCACCTGACAAAAAAGGAATGTCAGATGCTGAACTATTAGCATATTATAATACAGAATTAACTAGGGACATAATTGGACCATTACTTGCTAATTATCATGATAAAGGATTGAATAAACTATGGGAAAATTACGAATGGGAAGATAGAAAGAAAACAGACAAAGAAAAATTTAATGGCACAAAATTTCAAGAAATAAAGGAAGGCGTTGATAGAATTTTATCAATGAAATCCCTTTATAAAAAAATTATGGACAATAAAGCAGCCGTTGATGAATACATTAAGAAACATGCACCGAATATGATGCAAAGAGCTAGTTCTAGTATTAAAAAGCTTTTTGGTAAAAAACCTAATGAAGAATCTCAGGCCAAAGGCGGTAAAAAAAGCGGCAAAAAGAAGAGTAAAAAGAAAAGTAAAAAAGGTAGTAAAAAGAAGAGCAAAAAAAAGAGTAAAAAGAAACTAATTAAAAAACACTAAAGAATAAATAGTAAAATATAGTATGTTTTTAATATTACCTACTCAATTATTTGAGAAAAAATATTTACCAAAATATATTTTAGAATCAAAAAGCCAAGTTATATTATGGGAGTGTCCATGGTATTTTAATAATCCTAAATACATTTTTAATAAAAAAAAGTTAGTATTGCATAAATCCTCTATAGAATATTACTATAAGTACTTAAAAGACAATAAAATAAATGTTGTAAAAGTTTTATATAATCAAGATATAAACAATGTAATAATTGGACCTTATTCAATGTTCGACCCTATTGATAATGTTAAGCTATTAAAATTACCCAAATATAAATGCGATATGATTGAATCGCCCAATTTTATGATGACAAAGGAACAATACTCGCAATATAGAACCAAAACTGATAAATTCTTTTTTAATCCGTTTTATATGTTTTTTAAAAAACAGTTAAATATTTTGCCCGATACGCTATCCCTAGATAACGAAAATAGAACTCCATTAAAGAAAGCCGATTATGATAAATTAAAAATACCAAAAGTTCCGAAAAATTCAATCGATGAAAAATATATAAAAATAGGTGTAAAGTATATAAATGAACATTTCCCAAATAATTACGGAAATGTCGATAATTTTATTTTTCCGGTATGTCATACAACTGCTAAGAAGTGGTTAAATTTTTTTATAAAATATAAATTTTCTAACTTTGGCAAATATCAGGATATAATTAATAAAGATAACGAAACAATGTTTCACTCATTATTATCCACATCATTGAATATAGGATTAATAAATCCACTCGATATAATTGATATAATAAAAAAATTAAAGATTTCTGATATAGGGTTAAATAATTATGAGGGGTTTATAAGACAGTTGTTTTGGCGAGAATATCAGCGATATACTTATATATATTACTTCTCTGATTTAAAAAATCAAAAATTAAACTATTTCAGTAATAAACAAAATTTAACACCAAAATGGTATAATGGCACTACTGGTATAGACCCCGTAGATGATGCTATAAAAACCGGATTTGAAACCGGATATTTACATCACATAATAAGGCTTATGATAATAGGAAATTATATGAATTTATCGGGTATATCGCCATTACAGGGATTTAAATGGTTCATGGAATTTTCATGTGATAGTTATGAATGGGTTATGTATCAAAATGTATTAGGTATGGCATTTTTTGCCGATGGTGGAAAGACAATGCGGCGTCCATATATTTCTTCATCAAATTATATAAAAAAGATGTCGAATTACGCATATGGAGATTGGTGCGAAAAATGGGATAAATTATACAAAGATTTTTTAACGAATAATTATGAAAAATTATTAAAATATTCATATTATTATAAATTATTATAAATTAAAATAATAAAAAATGAGTCGAGAGACGCAATTAGCAAAACTAAAAGAATTGCGAAAAAACTATCCTGATCCAAATGATCTTTATACACATCTTAGTCCTGAGCAGCAAGATTTAATATGGGAACTTGTTGATGCAGAAACAAAAGCATTAAAAATTTCGGATGAAAGGAAAGCCGAATACGAAAAAAATTATGGATCAAAGTATAAAGATGAGAGAGAAAGAGCTAAAGACAATGTAGATGATTTGTTAGCTGTAGGTTATAAACCAATACAACTTTATAAAGAGTTATCACATGAATCGCATAATCCAATAGTGGGATCAACTAATAAATTAAAAATGGATTATTTATATGAAACATTTAAGGAAGTAAGGGAATATATTGAATCTAAAAGTACTACAAATACTACAAGTAAATCAGAGCCTGACCAAAAATCACACCAATCTGATGAGGAATATGAAAAAGAAATGGCTGAAGTATTACAGTTAATGGAAGATAATGAAATAGATAATTTTGACACATTATTAGAAATGTTTCCTCAATATACTGACGTTGTTTTTTGGTATAATACAAAAGGAGGAAAAGCAAAAAGGTCGACAAAAGGAGGTTCTAAACCAAAAAAGACATCAAAAAAGAAGTCAAAAAAGACATCAAAAAAGAAGTCAAAAAAGAAGGGTAAGAAATCAAGTATGAAAAAATAATATATACAACTACAATCTACTAATGTCCATGCTATAATATTGAGCGGGGCCTATACCACAATATATTATTTTCTCGCCTAATTTTTTTTCAATATAATCCTTAATTTGCGGGAATTTATGAATTAGTTCAGGTGAAAATGTAAATTCGCTTATACCTAATTTTTTTGATGCCATTATAGAATTAATCAATAAATTCTTGAGAACTTCGATATCACACCCAAAACTACAGACCGAATTCATTTGCCGTATTATTTTTTAATAATTATAATTCATTTTTAATAATATAAATGAATGAAATTAAAGTATTAGTGATATGCCACACGAGAGAAGTTCAAGACCATCAGTTTGCATATGACATAAAATATATACAAGAAGATTATTGTAAACAAACAAACCAAACTAATTGTACCTTTTCATATACGACCATGGACATAAAAAACCAAGAATCATCCGTGAAAGACAAAAAATTAAAACATATAACAAGGGACATGTTTACCAAAAGCCCGATTAAAGAAAAATTTGATATAGTATTTGCATTAGATTGTGATGGTTCATGGTGGTTCGGGACAAGTTATAGAAAAATAACAAAATTAGAGGAACATATAGATAAATTAAAGCAATATTTAAATCCAAATGGTATTCTATGTATTTCAAAAATAGATGATATACTAGTTAATTTTATAAAATACAAATATAACATAGACCCAAATTATACTATGGCGACTCGCGATGAATATTTTATTTTAGGAAATGAGTCAATATCTAAGTCAATGAGAGTAAACTTATTAAAAAGATATCCATACGAATTTAGAGACTATGGTAGTTTTGATTTTATGTATATAGATTCTGGTAGTCGTAAGAAAAGAAATTTAAAAGATAATTTAGCATTTGCTAGGCATATGATGTCTAAACAACGGGATACGGATAATAAATTAGTTTGGACTGAAAAAGATATCAATACAATACTAGAACCGCTCGAAAAATTAAATGGTGGTGCAATACAATTACGACAGGAAGCTATAATGTTTTTAGAACACATTGATAAATTATACACACCTAGTAGTAATATATATGACCTTAAGTTAATAAGAGGCCAATTAGTATCTTTATATGATATGACTGCTACTAAACAATTAAGAATATATGAAGAAATAGATGAATTCACTGAGGACACGATTAGTAAAATATATTATGAACTGAAAACTACCACACCTCCATTTAAACGACGCAACGATCCATATGAAACCGAACCGCCTAAACTTACAACGCCTAAACCCACAGCGCCTAAATCCAACCCATCGCAGGATGAAACAGAAATGTCCCCTGAAAATATTGCAGCACAAAAGGCATGGATTATTTCTCAATTAAATGATGGTATTACTACTGATAAATTAAGTGCATCTATACCTCTTTCCTTAGTTCCAATATTATTTGAAGTTATACAAGAAAATGGACAGAAACCTGTAGAAATAACACAACTCAAAAAACCAGTTGCATCAAGTTCGCATGATGAAAAGACAAACGGACGTGAAAGACAAAAGAAATTCATAGAAGAAACGTTGCAAAGTTTTGAGAAGGATATGAAGTCTAAGGGTGTTGATCCAATTTCGCATTTACTCGATGTTTATCCAGATGATGCAGATATAATTAGTGAGATTATAGAGGAAAAAAAAGGAAAATATGACCCCGGTAAAATGGAACCTTTTTATATTGATTCCCGTGGTGAAATGACTAAACAATTGAAACATTTAAAAATACCAACAAAAGATATAACCAAGTGTATGTCAGGGAAAAAAGGTGGTTCACAAAAAAATATAAAGAAATTGAACAAAAACCAATCAAAAAAGAAATCAAAGAAGAAGTCTAAAAAGAAGTCTAAAAAGAAGTCAAATAATAAAAAGAAGCTAAGTAAGAAAAAATCGAAAAATAAATAATATATTATCGTTTATCATAATTAACATATGGAATATTTAATAATGTAAAAAAATCTTTCTCAGAATTAACATGAATAGGTTTATTAGGTGATTCTAGTTTGTATAAACCATATTGATTTAATAAATAACCTTTTCGTTTAGCAATACTTCGCATTTTAATGTTAAATTTTTTTGAACCAATTGCATATAATAGCATCGCATGCTGATATTCTTTAGAAGTTCTGAAAACATCTAATTTGATATAATCAGATTTAATCTTTAATATTAGAGATACTTTATCATTACCATGTGCATAAACATAAATGTCGAAATGTTTTTTTAAAAAACTAATATATTTATCCATTATTAATTCATCATCGGATACAATCATTACATCTATATCTTTACTAAAGGGTTTTTTCCTTATAAAACCCCCGACTAATTTTGTATCCGCTTTAAATGATGTTAGTTTTTCTTCTATTGATTTTATTAAGGAATATGGAATTTTTTTAAGTGGAGTTGTATTTAACATCAATATAATACCACTCGGTAAATACGACTCCCATTTTTTTTGACTGAGTTGTTTAATATTAGTTAATCCAAGTTTAATTAATTCTTCAGCTTTTGATTTACCTATACCTGTTATATTAACTAATTCTTCGTATAATTGAATTTTTTTTAATTGATTCTTCTCATCAGGGCTTAGTTTAATAGATATTAACTTAATTATTTTATTGCGCATATTATCAGTAACCTCTATTTTATTAATATCGTGTTTAGTAAAATTATGTTTTATATCGAAAGTCTCTTTCAATTTATTTATTACATTATTATATGCTATTTTAATAAACTTGAAAGAATCATTACGGGAACTAAGTTGTAATTCTTTGTTTAGTAAATATATTAACTCATACAGTTTCATTGTATGTTATATAAACAACTTAAAAAAAATATTTTATATTTTTCGTATTTATGAATAAACCACTTAAAAAATATAAATTAGTTTATATCATATTATCGAAATTTAGCGACATCTTTACCGTAAGACCATCCTAATTTAATTCCTTCATCAATAACTGATTCCACTTCATTAAGTTCCTTTATCCATGTTTTTCCGCCCTTGAACATAGAATCACATCCATTATCAGACATTAAGTCTTTTAATTTGTCTTCATATTCTTCAAGTTGTTGTTCTCTCTTCTTACATGCGCATTCTATCATATCCCTATAACTGAGTTTAATTAAATACTCATAACTAGTACCGGCTGAAATATTATTTATGATAAGTGTTTTAAGTTCGCTTATTTCTGTATATTTTGGATTAGTTAGTAATGATGCATTAAATGTATCATATTTATTTTCCGTTAATATTTTATTAACATTTTCCATGGTTGTCTTAGGTGTTATATTATATTGTTGATGCGATTTGGTAAATCTAATAATATTTTTAAGAAATAATATCATTAAGTTAGTCAAAATGATATGCCTATCGATTCTATCCATATATAATTGTTTCCTAACCGGAAACCACATATCGATAACATGTTCATATTTATCAAATTCTTTTACAGAACCATCGACTGCAATCATGTTGATATTATCATCTAATGACGTTTTGAGATTCATAAAATCTTCTACACAATCAAATGTGTCATTACCATACTTTTTAATTTCATCCCAACCGGTCTCAGTTAAATGAAACGTAATATCAACACCATCGTCATTAGTTCGGTCTTCTGGTTTACTTTTAAATTGTGGTTTATTACATAATTGAGACGTATCTTCACCATATTCACCAATAAATGACGCACTGAATTTTCCTAATGGTAATTCCGTGACATGTATTATATTCTTCTCCTTTATGTAAACATATTTACCAACAGAATAATCCCTGCCCTTATATTGCCTAATATCACCTACATTATCTTTTAACCATATCTTCATAGGTTCGGCCTTTTTAATTTTGCCCAATATCAAATTTCTTACATTCTTAATAACATCTTTATAATCCCGCGCCCATAATTTTACCTTCCAGCCAGTGGCCGGAATTTCCATATTTTCCATTATAGATAACGGAATAACTGGTACATAAAACTCAGGTTCGCATCGCTCTCCGTCATCAAATGTATATTTTAATAAGAAATCATCATCTTTCGGAAATATCGCTAAACACAATTTCTTATTTAATTGCGTAAAGGTATATCTTGGATCTGCTGAATCCTTACCTCCGTTAGACCTGGTCCCAAATTGACCATGAGGTCTAAGAAATGGAAGGTATCTAGCGCCAGGAAATTCTTGCGCCATTTTAGTAACAGTACCAGCCAACGAAGATTCGCCGTGATGATAATGCGTTGTTTTACTAGTTTCATTAACAAATGCATTAACCTTCATTTCACTATTCGAGGAGCCAAATACATTTCTGGCTGTAAATATAACCTTTCTACGAGATGGAACGGACCCATCCATAAGATGTGGTAACTTTCGCAAAATATTATCACGCTGGTATGATTTTAAATCTCTATCTAATTGTTCGGTAATATCTATTAATTTACCTACGGTTTCTTCTCTCGTTACTGGCGTCGATAGTGCTATTTTACGCAAATCAGTATCATTACCAAAATAAGCTTCTAATTTTTTCACAGCATCGGAATCTAATTGATATACGCATAATCTATTTTCGAAATTTTTAAACATGGATGGGATTTCCAATTTTTTATGAGACCCAAGTCCTTTATAATATTTTAGTGTATATAATGATGTAACCTTTTCTTCACAACCATCAAATTTATCTTTTATCCAATTTTCATAAGTACGCAAAGATTCAAACTCTTCTACGAATTTATTTTTATTATTTGGATATGCCCTTATAATAGGTGTATTAAATCGCGTTATATAACCACGATTTGCTAAATTAGGCCAGAATAATATAAAGAAATTAATTAATAATCCAAAAATATTACCTTTACCATCTTCATCTTGGTCTACAGCCGCGGTTATTTTAGCATATCTTAATGTTTCAAATTCTTCATCGCCTTTTTCATCCATTGAATATTTTTTTTCATAATCGAGTCCTAAAACCTTTACTAAACTAGATAATCTCTCGTTTTTTTGTAGTTTAGTATTCCTTATAAATGTTTGTTCGTTCGTCGTCTTATCTTGATATGCAGAAACTTCTTTTCTAGCATTCATAGGAACCCCTTGTATTGAAAATGTCCCATAATAATCATATCCCAAATTCGCACTTTTACAAGTCAAGCCTTCATGTACCGTACCCATGGCTGAATCTCCTTCGCATATTATCATTGTACAGTCTTTCCATTTAGTTTTATGTCCGGCAAATTTAGCATCAGTGCATTTCGGTACATTTATAGCCCCTCGAGTAACTCTATTTTTCTTTTTATCTTTATATTTATCGAGGAATAAGCTCATAATATGCGGTTCTAGCATATTCCATAGGTCATTATAATCTTTTTGTTTGAATTGGTATGATGCAAATTTCTCAATAGGGTCGCCTAATACTGATTTTATTTGACTAGAAAATTCAGGTTTTACAATAGAACCCTTAAAGAATATGAACAAATTATTAATGATATAATTTGCGTTAAATTTAGTTTGTGATTTTTTAATTAGTTTTTCAACATTATTTTTAAGATTATTGACAATCATATTTTGAATATGTTTGATATGAGTACCTCCATCATAAACATAAATACCATTTATCAAAGAAATTTGCCTAAATTTTCCATCTGATATCCCCACTGATACCTCCCATGGAAATTTGCTATAGGTTTCATCAGTAGATACTAATTTAGTACTATATAATCCATATTCAGGAAATGGAAGAAACATAAATGAAAAATTGTAAAATGTGGTAGGTTGTTTTTTACTCACTACATCGCAAACTGGAATATTAATTTTAACATCATTGTAGTAAATATCCGCTTTAGTAAAAGCCGCCGCTTGATACGCTCTAACAATAATTAATTTTTCTAAATCTTCAGCCATATTTTCTTTATCATATTTATCATACCCAAATACGTTATAACTTGGTAAAAACTCTATACTAGTGAAACTTTCTTTTTCATCTGTTTTGGTGATAATAGGTGGATCTATAATAGTTAATCTTTCGCGAAATGTTTGTTTGTAGTGTTTTTTTACCTTTGTATCTATTGTAGTTAATATTAAATAATCGGAAAATGCATTCGTTAATTTAAGACCGGCGCCATTGGTACCTCCTGTAATTCTCGCATCGTCGTTATCCTCATCTAGATTATCACCTGATAGGAACTCAGATGCAATAAGTTGAGGCGCATACATTTTCTCGCCATTTAGATTCTCGGTTTCATAAACCCCAATACTCGGACCAGTATTTAAAACCGTTATAACACCGTTATCTGCATTAAATGATATAGCAATTTTATTTACTAATTTAGGGAAATTGACCCATTGGTCTATAGCATTTACTACTATTTCATCAACTATTTTATACCAAGCCGGCGCGAATTTTATTTTTTCAATCGTAAATCTTAAATCTTTCGATAGACAATACATCTCAGTCGTTTGAACTTTTTTTGACCCGACCCACATGCTTTTATTTTTTGCGTGTTGTAATTGCGATATCTGTTTTACCTTTCTTTCTTTAGGATCATCTTGACTTGATTTATTTTCCATGTCTATGTCAGACTGACTTTCATTAGGGACTTTGGATGTTTTTTTTCTTGGTTTAACGACCTTAGACTGAGTGTTATCGGTTGAATCCGATTCATTATTAGTTTTCGAGCTTCTTTTAGCAGGCATTTCAATTCAATCGTTCTTGAACTCAGGTCGTATTAATAATATAATTTTGATAGTTTAATTCAAATTTAAAATCGCCTTATTTGTATTTTAATCAGGAAATAGAAAAACATCTAATTTCGTTCTTACACAAAAAACCCGATGTGATATAATACCGATTACAAATAATATAATTAATACATATAAAAAATTATAATTAAATGCGTAACTAATAACACCAGCGCCTATAATAGTAGCAAAAACATCAGACGCAGCCAAATCAACAAATGGTATTCTCGTTGTATGTGAATCTTGCCCGGGTTTTCCAAAAAGTTCTTTGTACTTACATAAACTCATTTTAGTTTTCAATTACTTATATATAATATACTTATATACTTATATATAAAAAAATACTATAGTAATTTTTTAGTCAAAATTACAATTCCTATACATATCGAGAGTATCGGCGTCTGTTTCCCAGTCTTGTATTTTTTTCAATGAGGTGCAGCCCCAAAACATACTCACCATGTCAGTCACATTTTCAATAGACCAAATACTTAAATCCTGGTTGAATTTACGACAGTTGAGGAACATGCACCTCATATCTATCACCCTACCGGTATTCCATCTGCTCAAATTAGAATTAAATATGTAGCAAGCGCAAAACATTTCATTCATATTCATAACCCGGCCTGTGTTCCATCTGCTCAAATCGCCATTAAATACGTAGCACCCGCAAAACATTCCATTCATATCAGTTACAGAACCGGTATTCCATCTGCTCAAATCGCCATTAAACTTGATACACTCTCCAAACATGTTACTCATATTAGTCACTGAGCACGTGTCCCACATGCTCAAATCTCCATTAAAGGCAGTGCAACCCCTAAACATACCTTTCATATTAGTAATATGTTTAACATCCCAATTAAAATTTGGCCTACCTAATTTAGTGCAGTATGCAAACATATATGATAAATCAGTCGTATGTGATAAATCGGGTCTATCAGATGCTGTTATATCAAGATTTACACAATTCAAAAATAGTTTATGGCCGTTTTTTATTACTATACTACCCCATTGTTTAATATCAGTTATATCTAGACGTTGAAAATCTAGCTCTATATCGCCATCTATCATTATCGTATATGATCCTACACTCTTATATGTATGATATAGTTGTGCAAGTTTCGTTTTTTTATTAAACTTAAGATTATCGGGATATATCACAGTATGGTTATTATCACCCCAATCTATAAATCCGCTGGTTCCGCTTTTGATGTCTAAGCAGACCTTATTTCTGTTCAACGTAAAGATAAAGGCTTTTTTATGGAACTCATCTTTTTCTTCCAGGCTGGATGGTTGCATTGTCGTTGGTTTGTGCCAATGATTTTATATTAACTATTAATTTCAATTTTTTTTTATTCTAGCTGTAAAAAAAATAATCATGATATTAGTTGACATATGTCTCAACAAATATAAGGCTTATCATATACGTTTTTAAGATATCGCTCCCAGGGGCCAAGCTTATATTTTAATTTAGTACAATTATATAACATACCATGTACATTTTTATTATTCGTAAAATCCCATTGACTTATATCGAAGTTCAAATTTTTACAACCACTGAACATAGAACGCATATTAACTACTTTGCTTACATCCCACTGAATTAGATCCTGATTAAAATTTTCACATAATTCGAACATATTACTCATATTTGTTACCATATTCGTATTCCACCCGCGTATATCTCCGTTAAAGTTTTTGCATCTAGAAAACATATAACGCATGTTCGTAACTTTACTTGTATCCCACTTACTTATATCACAGTCAAGTTCGCAACTACTAAAAATGCTCGTCATATCAGTTACATTACCGGTATCCCACGAGCTTAAATCCCCCTCTACTTTAGACATCGAAAACATATTTGT
>Ga0214921_10010526_pt1 | contig 11424 bp, 11 predicted proteins | sample LL1505_MetaG_FD_177992 | JGI IMG/M metagenome (GOLD analysis project Ga0214921, IMG submission 177992) | Freshwater microbial communities from Lake Lanier, Atlanta, Georgia, United States - LL-1505 | ecosystem: Environmental > Aquatic > Freshwater > Lake | place: USA: Georgia | collected...
ACAAGAACAGGGGTGTTGCTGTGTATTGTTCAACCGATGCCATTGTTCCCATGTGGGCCTATATGCTGGTTGCATCAAAGCTTTCGGGAATAGCAAAATCAATCATTTCTGGAAACCCAGAAGAGGCTTTTAAACAATTGTTTATCGAAAACATCAGAGGGGTAAATGCGGCAGCGTTTGAAGGAAAGCGGGTGGTGGTGAAGGGTTGTGGAGACAAGCCCGTGCCGGAGTATGCCTATGCGACAATATCCATCCTTCTCCTGCCTGTTGTCAAATCGCTCATGTATGGCGAGCCGTGCAGCACGGTTCCTGTGTATAAAAGAAAATAAAAAGCCCAAAACCCTTTCATCGAAGGCCATGCGCCGCCCTTGCCCTTTCTAGGTCCTCTGGAGTATCAATGCCAATGCTGCTTGTTTGTGTTTCTACCATTCTGATGGCAACCCCGTTTTCAAGATACCTCAACTGCTCAAGCATTTCTGTTTGTTCAAGTGTGCCCAAGGGCCACTGTGTAAAATTGAGCAGGGTTTCTTTTCTGTAGGCATATACCCCAACATGTTTAAAATAGGGCTGTTCTGAACTGCGGTTGCGTTTGAACGGGATTGGGGAACGGCTGAAATAGAGGGCCTCACCGCGGTTGTTACAAACCACCTTTACCAGGTTGGGATTTTCGGGCTCATCACCTTCCCCAAATTTTTTCATGACGGAGGCAACCGCTACGCCAGGATCTTCGAAACACAAGAGCAGGTCCTGCAGGGGCTTTTTCTCAACAAAAGGCTCATCTCCTTGAATGTTTACCACCACATCAACATCCATGGTTGCGATGGCTTCTGCAATTCGATCGCTTCCGCTTTGGTGGTCTTTGGTGCTTTTTATAACAGCCCCACCAACAGAAAGAATCTCATTCATGATTTCATCGCTGTCTGTAACGACCAAAACCTCATCAAAAAGATGCATGGCAACTGCATTTTCGTAGACCATCCTGATGATGGTTTTTTCACCAATCTTTTGCATTAGTTTTCCCGGAAAACGACTGGCGGCAAAGCGCGCGGGAATGACAGCAATATTTTTCACCCTTATTTTAATTTTTGAAATGGTCTTTTCAGGAGCGTAACAAAATCTTCATCCTTTTCGTTGGGATAGTATTGGTCGAGGCCATAACGGATCTTGGAAGGATCGAGTTTCATGAAAGTGCCCAACAGCCTGTCCCAGATCGAAAACACCGCACCATAGTTGCTGTCTGTATAGGGTTGTTTCCAGTGGTGGTGTACTTTGTGCATGTTGGGTGAAACCAAGAACCAGCTCAATGTTTTATCAATCCATTTGGGCAGGCTGATGTTGGCGTGGGTGAAACCCGTAATGAAAACAAGCGCTGTTTGGTATAGCAATACCGCAAACATGGGAGCCCCGGCCACAAAGATTCCGATGTAGAAAAAAACGCCCCGCCAAACAGATTCCAGCGGGTGATGGCGAAGGCCTGTGGTTACATCCACGTTGTTGTCTGCATGGTGGATGATGTGAAAACGCCAGAAAAGAGGTACCTGGTGTTCTACGAAATGACAAAGCCAGCCTGCAAAAAAATCAAGGACCAGGCAGGTGGCGATGATAAGCGCCAGGGGGCTAAGGTTAAACCAGTGAACCAATCCGAATTGGTGCTCATTCGTCCAGCCAGCAATGAACACAATTCCCCCGGCAAGCAGGGTGTGAATGATGAAGTGAATGGCCGTAAAGGCGATGTTGGTGGCCGCGTGCCGGCCCTTGCTTTTTTTGTAATGGGTTTGAAGCAGGGGTATGGCATTTTCAATGATCCACAAAAAGACCATGCCGGCTATAAAAAAACCCGCTCTTTCGAGGGGTCTTTTTTCAAGATCGCTGAAATAGGAAATCAACGCATCCATATCAATTGTTTTTTAGTTAGACATCAAAGGCATGGCAAGCATCAGTAAATCTTCGTTATCTTCTTGTTCTACAGGCTTTATCAAACCGGCTTTTGTAGGGGTTGACAGCTCCACGCGAACCTCTTCACTGTCAGTGCTTCCTAACATTTCAATCAGGAAGCGGGCATTGAAGGAAATGGTAATGTCTTCCCCGTCATATTGACAAGACATCCTTTCGTTTCCTTCGAAACTGAAGTCAACATCCTGCGCCAACAAATGAAGTTCGCTGCCAGAAATACTCAAGGTTACCAGGTTGGTGCTTTTGTTGCTGAAAATGCTCACGCGGCGAAGGGCAGATTGAAAATCCTGGCGAGAAATCGTCATTCGGTAAGGGTTGTCTGCCGGAATAACCACCCGGTAATCAGGAAAGCGGGCATCCAGCAAGCGACAAGAAAGCTCAACCGTGCCATGTGTAACAAACAAGTGGTTGTTGTTGTAAGAAACAGCAATCTCATCTTCGTTGTCGGGCAAGGAGCTCTTCAACAAATTCAAGGGTTTTTTGGGAACGATGAAGTTGTCTGTTCTTGGGCATTTCACATCCTTTATTTTGTAGCGCACCAGCCTGTGGGCATCTGTAGCGACAGCGGTGATACCGTTTTTCTCCAACTCAAAAAACACACCAGTCATGGCCGGACGAAGATCGTCGTTGCTGACCGCAAAAATTGATTTGTTGATGGCTGTCAACAATGCGTGGCTGGTCATGGTAAAGGCCGAGGTTTCATCTGCGGGAGGTTCTTTCGGAAAATTATCTGGGTTCTCCCCCATGACTTTATATTTCCCGTTGTCGCTGGTGATTTCGATACCAAAATTCTTGTCGATATCAAAAGTCAGTGGCTGATTGGGGAGGTTTTTCAATGAGTCCATGAGGATTTTTGCAGGAATACAAACCCGGCCACTGTCCTTGGCTTCAATATCAAGGTGGATTTTCATCACCGTTTCCAGGTCGGTAGCAACAACCGTCAATTTGTTGGCTTCAATCTCAAAAAGGAAATCTTCCAGGATCGGCAAAACATTGTTTGAACCGATGACGCCATTGATCTGCTGAAGCTGTTTGAGAAGGGCCGATGAGGAGACAATAAATTTCATATGCTATCCTTGTTTGTATCAGGCAAATATAGTCGCAACTGGCATATAAAATGGGCAAATTTTTCTGACATTTTTGGAAAAAAACAACCAATAATGTTGAAAACCACCCCGATGACTGTGGTTAATGATTAATTTGCCAACAATGGAGGAATATGGATTTAAGAGAAAGGTATTGACGCCCGAACAGGCCTATGTAAAGATTCGCCATTTTTGTGCCTTTCAGGAAAGGTCACACCAGGAGGTAAAGATGAAACTTTCCGGCTTTGGTATTGCATGGGCTGATGCCAACCTGCTCTTGTCCAAGCTCATTGAAGAAGGATTTTTGAACGAAGAAAGGTTTGCGGCGGCTTTTGTGGGTGGAAAGTTCAGGATCAAGCAATGGGGCCGAAAAAAGATTGAGATGGAGCTCAAAAAAAGACAGGTATCTTCCTATAGCATCAGCAAAGCCCTGAGGGAAGAAATTGACCTGCCGGCCTATGAAAAAACATTGATGAAGCTGATTGAAAAAAAGTGGACATCTTTGAGGGGCCCCGGAAATACGGTATTTGTCAAGCAATCCAAGACCCGGCAATATCTTTTGATGCGGGGTTTTGAAAACGATATTGTTTCAAAAAAACTCAAACTGTTTTTGGATGGACAAGCTGATCATAACAACGATACAGACTGATTTGCACTGGGAAAACAAGGTTGCCAACCTCAACATGCTGGGCACCAAAATCATGGGCATCAAGGAGAAGACCAACATTGTGGTTTTGCCAGAAATGTTTTCCACCGGATTCACCATGAAGCCAGAAATCTTGGCGGAAAAAATGGATGGAGAAACCATTGCATGGATGAGCAACACTGCCCGCGAAAAAGGGATCATCCTTGCGGGAAGTTTGAGCATAGAGGATGAGGGCCAATACTACAACAGGTTTATTTGGATGCTGCCCAATGGTCAATACGGACATTACGACAAGCGACATTGTTTTTCCCTGGGTGGCGAAGACGAACACTATGCGCCCGGCAACAAAAGGACCATCGCTTCGGTTGGGGGATGGAAGATCAACCTGCAAATCTGTTATGACCTCCGCTTTCCGGTTTGGGCCAGACAGCAAACAAAAGCGGATCCAGAAAAAGACCCCGCCCCAGAATATGACCTGATGATCAACGTGGCGAACTGGCCCGAGAAAAGAAGTCACCACTGGAAAACCCTGCTACAGGCCAGGGCCATAGAAAACCAATGTTTTGTAGTTGGCGTAAACCGTGTTGGCAATGATGGCAACGGACTTTACCACAGCGGAGACAGCATGGTCATCGACCCGCTGGGCCAAATCCTCTATCACCAATCCAGAGAAGAGGATATACATACCACCCTATTGGAAAAAAGCCAATTGGATGAAGTGCGCACCAGGCTTCCATTTTGGAAGGACGGGGATCATTTTTTATTGGTGTAGTACAATTGTTGCGCAAGGATTCAATTTTGCAAGGATGGTGATACGTTATTATTGGTACAGGGTCAGTGTTGCTCCAGGCCTGAAGTTGGCGGTGACATAACCGGAATCCTGATCAATGACTTTGACGCCAGCGCTGATTTTTTTGGACATACCCATTGCACTGATCTTGATTTTCACTGTTCCGCCTTTTTCCGACTGAATGGTAATGCTTTTGGTTTGACCCATTTTCCTTACCGCGCTTACAAGATACGCGCCTTCGGCGCGGAGCGTTTGAAAAGAAACATCCATCCACCCATCTGGCACCGCAGGAAACACCTCAATGTACCCCGCATGGGATTGCATCAACATTTCCTGCACTCCAGCTGCAAAGGCGAAATTGCCCTCCAGGGTAAATGGACGATAGGTCATGCTGGAACGCCCTGATTTTGTTTGGTCGCCATTGACATGAAAGCTATTGATGGAGCAGAATGCATTTGCGAATATTTGCAAGGCTTCTGCAGCCCCTTCGCCATCCTTTACCCTTGCCTTCAGGTTGGAGAGCCAGGCATAAGAATATCCACACCATCCTGAGGGCCCAATGCTATCGAGTTGATGAAGCGAATTTTGTATGATTTTTTTTTCTTTCTCACCATTTTCAGCCTTGATCAATCCCAATGGATGGATGGACAACAGGTGTGAAAAGTGACGGTGGGATTCTGCATAAGGAAGTCCTGGTGCTATGTTCAGCGCATTCTTTTCTGAGATCGAAAACGAAGGGAGCTGCATCATGATAGTATCCCAATGCGCAGCCATTTTATTCAAACCCAGCTCAAGGGCCAGTTCTTTCGCCGCCCTGAAGTTGAACTTCATCAACGCGAGGTCATAATTGGTGTTGTCATTGAACCAGGCCGAGAGGTTGTTGCCGTTGATTTCCGGGCTTGAACTGATGGGAAGTTTTCTAACCCCGTTTTTATCCACCACGGTCAACTTTTCAAGATAGCTTGCCGCGGCCGCAATCCAGGGGTATGCCCTATTTTTCAAAAACTGCTTATCCATGCTATACCGCCATTGCAGGTAATAGTGATGCGAAAGCCAGGAAGAAACCGTTGGCGAAAGCGCATATTGAATCCAGCCCCCCATTTCCGTACCTTCCAGCGTTGTAACCCCCGGAACATTCAAGCCCTCCACCCCGAAATACAGTTGGGTGTAGCGCATGTAGTTTTCCTTGTTTTGGTCAAGGTGGTCTAAGTAGGCAACACCTTCTTCAAGATGGTTTGCGCTGTAGGCGGGCCAGTAGCTCAGTTCTGTATTGAGGTCGTGGTGGTAATCGCCCTTCCATGGTGGAATCCTGCCGTTCTCTGCTGTCCAGATGGCCTGAAGGGAAATGGGCGGAGCGTCTTTTCGTGCAGCGGATCCAAACTTGTATTGTTCAAGATACCACTGTTTTTCAATCAACTGATCGGGAAGATGAATGGCCGATTTGTTCCAAAACCCCGCCCACCAGGCCTTGTGTGAGGCATGGTCTTGATTAAATCCAGAGGAAAGATGTTTTTCTAAAAGCGCTTCATTGGTTTCAGCAATCTGGAAGCGTTGATTTGTGCTTGAGATGGTCCAAACGCCTTCTATGGTTTTGCCATCAAGCCGCTTCCAGAGCAGGTTAATGGTGTACCTGAAACCACCCCACCCTTCTTGTGTGTAGCTGATGCTATTGCCCTGTTTTGTGATCTTTCCTTGTTGATAGCCCAGCCTGGAAAGGTCGTCTCCCCTTACAGGATCTCCCGCATTCTTTGTGGCTCCGGTGTACTGCGGCGCAACAAGGTTGATGTTAAATCCTTCGGGGGCATTCTCCAGCCTGATCCAACCAACAGGGGCCGTTGCGTGCACAAAACTTTTCAGAATGGTTCCGCTCTTCCATGTTACGGTTGAAGTGGCGGTTTTGAGGTCTATGGAAGCTTCGGATTGTGCCCCCCAGGTCTTGATGGGCACTTCTATGGCCCCACCCGGGATCTTGCTTGGGGCGGGCTCATTGTCGTAGGGACGATCAAAAAGCTTTTGAACCGTATCGTATTGTTTTTTGGCAACCTGTTCTTGGACCCACTTGAAGCTAAACTCATCACGATGAAGGCCTTTCATCGGCCTCTCATCCCAAAGGTCTGCCCTGTCCAGCGATAAGCGCAGGTTTCCATTTTTTTCCCAAATCAATGCGCCCAGCATGCCATTGCCGATGGGCAGTGCCTCATCCCAGCGCTTGGCCAATGTGTCAAATTGCAGGTTGTGTTTTTTTTCCTGGGAGGTTGTTTGAAGGGTTAAGCCGCAGGAAAGCAGCAGCACCCAAATGGTTCTTATCATGTGGGTTAAGGTAAGAAAAATGACCCGATGACAGAAGGATTACTTCAGTTTTTTGAGGTATAATTAGCCGAAGATGGCAATACTCATCTAGCCACCTTTTCTAGCCCCAGTCTTACCAATTCATTCAAAGAAATACCCTTTTCTTCAGCAACAGATGCTGCTTTTTTATGCAGGTCAACCGGTATTCTTACGTTGAATGTTCCTTTATAGGTTTTTTGTGGAGATCTTCCTTGGCTATTGCATACATCTATATAATCATTCACTGATTCCCTGAATGCTTTTTTCAATTCCCTAACTGAACTTCCCTCAAAGCTGATCAAATCATCTATTCCCAAAATCTTTCCATAAAATGTTTCGTCTTCTGCGCTGTAGTGAACAGTCCCCAGATAGTCACCATATTTAAATAGATTACTCATGGTTTTATATTTTGTCTTTACAAAGTTCTATGATCTGTAGTATGATGTATTTTTTTACAATCTTTCTGGGATGGGGCTCGTGCAAAGAAATTACCCGTCCACGTTCATCTATAAATCTTCTTCTAGATCCCCCACTTATACCATTTGATAACTGATGATATCCCAGGTGTGCCAGTACCAAAACCAGTTCATTCCAGGTAAGGTCGCTTGGAATTGTGAATAGCCGTTTCAGCAGTTTTTCTTTCTTGCTCATGGAAATGAGCAACTGATATTCAGTTGCAAAATTAATCAATAATGAAATACCTTATCTCCTGACAAAGAAAATCATTGGTGATTCAACCAAAAAAAGGAAAAAACCAACAAGTAAAAGAAAATCATCAAGCGTCCACGAGGGATTCCCGCCCCCAAGGGTAGATTTTAGCTCAACAAGAATTTAAAAAATAATATTTAGGTTACTGCTTAAACGCATTCCAACCCTGTGCAGTAACATCATAGGTGTTACCACCCTTGCTCTTGAACTTGGCGCCTTCTTCTGCATCGGTAATGTAACCGATTACACTGATCTGTTCGTTGAGGGTGAGCTTTTCGTAATCGTCCTGCTTGATGGTGAAGACCAGTTCATAATCTTCTCCTCCGCTGAGCGCACAGGCGGTAGGGTCTATTTCAAATTTGTATGCCGCCATCCTGGAATCTTCTGCAATCGGAAGTTTTTCTTCATAAACAACACAGCCAACGCCACTTTTTTCACAGATATGGAGCAGTTCAGAGCTGAGGCCATCGCTGATGTCCATCATGGATGTTGGAAGAATTTCCTTCTCCTCTAAAAATATGAAAATGTCTTTTCTTGCCTTGGGCTTGAGCAGACGTCCGATCACATAAGTCTCGTTTTCAAGGTCTGGCTGTACACCCGGGCTTTCAAGAAATATTTTCTTTTCCCTCTCCAGAAAAAGAAGACCAAGATAGGCGCCTCCAAGATCCCCTGAAACACAGATCAAGTCGCCTTTTTGGGCAGTAGACCTTTTCACCACCTTGTCCGCCACCACTTCTCCGATGGCAGTAACAGAAATGATAAATCCTTTTTGTGAAGAAGAGGTATCACCACCGATCAGGTCTACCCCGTGCTCTTCGCAAGCCGCATAAACACCTTCGTAAAATTCTTCAATGGCCTCAACACTGAACCGACTGCTGAGTCCGATGCTCAACGTGATTTGTGTCGGCATGGCATTCATCGCATAGATATCGCTCAGGTTCACCACCACTGATTTATAACCCAAGTGTTTGAGCGGCGTGTACGACAGGTCGAAGTGTACACCTTCAATCAACATGTCGGTTGTAATGACTGTCTGTTTTCCAAAATGGTCGATAACAGCAGCATCATCACCTACTCCCAAAATGGATGATGCATTTTGCAGTTCAATGTTTTTGGTGAGGTGATGGATCAATCCGAATTCACCATAATCCTTTATTTCAGTTCTCGACATAGCTTTTTATTGATGTGTGTTATGAATCCAGTGAATCAGTTCGTCATGGATTTTTCCATTTGTTGCCACAATGCGGTGTTGATAGGGCGAATATTTATTGCCATTGAAATCTGTAACCCTTCCGCCGGCTTCTTCCACCATCAGATAACCGGCGGCGCTGTCCCAGGGCATGAGTTTGTGTTCATAAAAGCCATCCAGACGGCCAGCAGCCACCCAACAGAGGTCAATGGCAGCGGAGCCCAGCCTCCTGACGGGAACCCCTTCCCTGATCAACCTGCCGAAAACCTCCAGCGGGCCATTTTCCATGTCCAGGTAGACGTAGGGAAATCCTGTAACCAGACATGAATGCCGAACATTGTCTTTTTCGCTTACGCGGAGTTTTTGATCATTCAGATAAGCGCCTTGGCCTTTTTCTGCAAAAAAGAACTCATTCATCATGGCATTGTACACAGCACCCATGATCATTTCACCATCTTTTTCGATGCCTATGCTTACGCAGCAGAGCGGAATGCCGTTGGCGAAATTGATGGTGCCATCGATGGGGTCGATGATCCACTTGTAGTTGGAATCCATCTTTACTTCACCGATTTCTTCACTGAGGATAAAATGATCAGGAAATGCTTCGCGGATGATGCCCATGATCAGGGCCTCGGAGGCTTTGTCTACTTCCGTTACGAGGTCGTTGGGACCATCTTTTACAGCTACAGTGAACGTTGAGTTGATTCTTTCCTTGATGAGCAGTCCGGCTGCATTTGCAGCCTTAAGAAGTGTGCTTTTGAGCATGTTGCAAAGATAGCGACTCTTAGATATTTCCTTTCTTCATTTCCTTGACCGCATAATCAACCGCCCTTGCAGTAAGCGCCATATAGGTGAGGGAAGGATTGATGCAAGCGCTGGAGGCCATGCTCGATCCATCGGTGATAAAAAGGTTTTTCACCGCATGGAGCTGGTTCCACTTGTTCAGTACAGATGTTTTTTCATCATGCCCCATTCTGGCTGTGCCCATTTCGTGGTTGGCATTGCCAGGAAAAGACATGGTTCCGCTTTGTTTTACGTTTTTCAGCCCGATTTCCTCAAACATCGCCTTCATCGTTTCTGATGCGTCTTTGAAGATGGCTTTTTCATTGTCTTTGAAAGAACAATCAATGGTCATCCCGGGTCTGCCGTAAATATCCTTGATGTTGTGATTGAGTGTGATGCGGTTTTCTGCGTAAGGAAGGGTTTCGCCATAATAACCCAGGTTGATTTTCCATTTTCCGGGTTCGGTTGCGATGGATTTGAGGTCTTCGCCGATTAAATCACTGCGGCCGCCCCTTTCCCTTGATGCGGAGCCCTGGTAATAATAACCCCTGATGAAGTTGGGCTCTTGTTGATCAATGTTCTTGAAACGGGGCACATAAATACCTGTTGGTCTTTTTCCGTATGTGTATTTGTCTTCAAATCCCTCTATTTCAGCAGTGGTATAAGAACCCTTGTGGTGGTCCATCAGGTGTCGGCCTACAATATCGTAATCATTGCCCATGCCTTTTTGAAAACGATTGCTGGTGGAGTTCAGGAGGATATACGCCGTGGCAAGGGTGGATGCGTTGAGGAAGATGATCTTGGCAGTATAGACATAGGTCTTGAGGGTTTCCCTGTCAATGACTTCAACCCCAGAAGCCCTGCCGGATTTTTCATCGTACAAAATGCGGTTTACGACTGCTCCTGTTCGGATGGTGAGGTTCCCAGTTTTGGCTGCCGCAGGAAGTGTGGAGGACTGAGTACTGAAATAAGCGCCAAATGGACATCCGCGGTGACAGAGGTTTCTGCTTTGACAGGCAGATCTACCATCCAGGGGTTGGGTGATATTGGCGGATCGGGTATTGATTATTTTAATTCCGGGAAACCGGCTTTCAATTTTTTGCTTGACGTGTTTCTCTGCACAGTTCATCTCAAAAGCCGGTTGAAAAATACCATCTGGAAGGATGGGAAGCCCTTCCCTGCTGCCATTTACACCGATAAACTTTTCAGCATAATCATACCAGGGGGCTATGTCCTTGTAGCGGATGGGCCAATCCACGCCATGACCGTCTTTCAGGTTGGCACCAAAATCTACATCGCTCCAACGCACTGAAATTCTTCCCCAAAGCAGTGATCTTCCTCCAAACACATCTGCCCTCACCCAATCATAACGCTGTTTTTCTTCGTATGGGTTTTCGTTGTCCTTGATGTAAAAATGCTTGTTGTCTTCACCAATAGAATAGTGGCGGGATTGGACGGTGTATATTTTCTTTTCTTCTTCAGTAAGGCTGTTCCGGTGCGGGAACTCCCAGGGGTTTTTGTTGGCCGTAGGATAATCCTTGATGTGTTCCACCATGGTGCCCCTTTCCAGCACAATCGTTTTTAGCCCGCGCTCACAGAGTTCTTTGGCTGCCCAGCCTCCTGAAATGCCAGAGCCAATTACTATTGCGTCAAAGTCAAAGCGTTCAGCCATGGGTAAAAAATATTGAGAGAGATTCTAAATTACAAACAAGTGTTGATGTTTTGAAAAAATACTCTCGATTTAAATGATGAAGGATTAAGTGGTTAAATAATTGATCTAAAATACACCCTGAATAATGAGAAAAAAACGGCGAATATCTGTTGAATCAACGAATTTTTAAAAACGAGGCCGTTTAATTTTATAATATGATGGCGAACAATAAAGAAAGCCCAAACAAAGAACAAATCATCACCAATATTTTCAGAATAAGGGGTGTAAGTG
>Ga0214921_10010527_pt1 | contig 11423 bp, 9 predicted proteins | sample LL1505_MetaG_FD_177992 | JGI IMG/M metagenome (GOLD analysis project Ga0214921, IMG submission 177992) | Freshwater microbial communities from Lake Lanier, Atlanta, Georgia, United States - LL-1505 | ecosystem: Environmental > Aquatic > Freshwater > Lake | place: USA: Georgia | collected 2015-05-28
ATATACTCCCGGACATTACAATTTCTAATTATGCGAGATTTTATTTTCAGTAATATGTATCGTTACGCGTGTTTTATTATACTTTTAGTTTCTTTTTTATGTGATTTTGTCGGTACCGTTAAGTACCTTATTTAAGGCCACCCTATTCGGGTGGCAAATAGGTATTTGACTAGTAGAGGTTAGTATGGTCTTAAATACCATACTAGACGGTACTGTCTACCGTACCAAATAATTTCTGCATCATGTCGTTAGTAATACTTAAATCATTGGCTTGTTGGAAATATTTCTCAAATTCGGCCAAACTAGCAGGTGTTAGGATAACATCAGCCTCATCTTTACCAGGGTTACGCGAAACTGTATTGGCAATTTGCTGATTATAATATTTCCTGAAACGTTGCAAGCCATCTGCAGAACCTAGCTGTGGCATATCCTTAGCAAGCTTATCAAACATACAGGTTTCCACATCATAATTAACTAATTGCGGTGTATCCATACCGGTTATAGAATCATTAATACGGCGGAGATATCCGTATGTATCTGACCATAGACCAGATATATAACCGTCTGTTTTAATCTTGGACTGGTCTAAACCAACTAATAATTCCGGGCGCAAATTTTCTAAGTCGGCAGTAGTTAGCCCAGTATTTCCATCACTTTTGGGACTGTTATCATCACCACTCTCAAATATCTTGTCAAACGCACATCGGCCAACCCAATAATTAGGGTTAGCAGTCTGTTTGTTACACTCGCGCTCATAGCTCACAGTTGGGTCAGCCGGATTAGTGACTCGGGTTAGTGGTATGGGTTCCAAAGGGGGACATTTATGTGCTGCTAACCAATCAAATGCACCCGCCTGTGTATCGAATGTCATTGGGTTAGTCTTTCCGTCTAATGGCCGTTTATTCCATACTAGATAGAATTTGGCACCATCAGTTGTAAGGTAATCAGGACACTGCTCTGGTATATCAACTTCATCAACAGTTACTATAAAGTTTTCGAGTGCACCTCCCCTAATAGAACAATAAAGCACCCCAACCACTAATACCACAAACAGAACTAATCCTATAATTGTTTGATTTCCGATTGCCATCTGTCAACTATATATATAAGCAAGTATTTATTAATTACTGCGGGTTTTTTTCCGTGTTCCTAGATGTGATTTTAAAGTTTGGGGTAAGCGAATATTTTTAATAGTTTTGGTTTTTATGGGGTTTGTAGCTGGTCGAGGTGCTATTAATTTAATTTCCGGCCAACCACTTTTCTTAGCTAGGTGTACCCTAGTTAATTCCGGGTACAAGTGATGTAAATACTCAGCTGCCCTCATTGCATTGTTGCGTCGTGCCGATGTCCGTAAACTGGCTTGCATACCACCCATTGTTTTAAAATATCTAGTGCGAACAGTAATATTATTATAGCGGACGACCCGCCCATCTAGTGTAAAATATTGCAGAGTACGTTCGACATTCTCTTTTTCATTAGTTGTTAATTTGAGTGCAGCTGCATGCCGATTTATAACCCCAAACAAAGGCCCGACTATGAATCGTAAATCTGTTGTCTGTGTTGGTGTCATAAAATATGCATTGGGGACCGGGTAAATACCCCATATATATGCACCTGTTGATTTACACTTTTGAAATGCTCCTAAAATGAATTGATACAAGTTGGCAATGGGTAGGAGGCGGTTACCGCGATTTGGGCGTTTACCTTCCCGTTTTTGTGGTAGTATCAGTTCTAGGACATCATCAATATCATCATCCATTTGAACTATATTAGTGCCTGTCGGGAAATAGTTCATAATAAAATTGCGCTGGTTTTTGAGCCCTTTTTCACCTATGACGAATTGAATTGCCTTTTCTGCTAGTGGAAAATTAGGGGGTCGTGCATCTTTGTATTCACTAAGTTCATTTTGATTTGCCAGGAATACATAGATTTCCACTTGGGGATGATGTCCTAGATGTCGCGCTAGGGTCGCAAGTGTTTTCTTATATATTAGTGTAGCCCGCTTATAACTAGGTATTGCTATGACATAGTCACTGAGTTTTTTTTTACTTGTACTATTATGCATGCTAATATATTTATTATCCAGATATATTTTGTACCGTCAAGTACCGTTAAGTACCGTTAATTACATTATTTAAGACCGGGACCACCCTATTCGGGTGGCAAATAGGTACCGTTAATTACATTATTTAAGGCCGGGACCACCCTATTCGGGTGGCAAATAGGTACTTAACTTGTAGAGGGTTAGTATGGTCTTAAATACCATACTAGGCGGTAATAAATTATTGATTCTTGCTAGTAAATGTTAAATTTTAAAAACTAATGGGTACCGTATAGTATGCATTTAAGAACATACTAGGTGGTGGTGGATGACTTTTTAAGGCGCACCACCGATTTCAAGAGGACGACGGTTGCCATCATATTCGATGGTGGTGTTATTCCAGGGGCTGACTGCTAATTGAGGGCAGGGTGGGTCACTGCGTAATTGACGGTTAGCGTTGCGTAGGGTTTGACCGATGGTGTTGATACCAATGTGGTAACCAGCAGTTAAAAAGTTTTGGTCGGAGAGAGCACCTTGGCCGTTGGGGTTAACCATGGCATAGTGGCTATTGGCATCGGATGGTAAAAGGTCGACGCTGCTTAGAACATCCTTGGGGTAGCATTCGCTAGGCATTTGATTCATGCCAAGAGTATTGTCAGCTGCCTGTGGCTTAGGTTCAGATTCCTGTTGTTGTTCGGCAGGTTGGGGGTCAGCAAAGCCTTCGCGCGCAACCTGGACGGGGCATCCGGCAAAGTTTTCACGTTCAATAGGTGCTTCGGTGTCAAAGCCTTCCATTCCCATAACAGGTTGGTGACCTACGGTACCACCCATTTGGTGGGTGTCGATGCCTGTAAACATAGGAGTAGTTTCAGGGTGTGTGGTAGTTGCGTCACCGTGCTGCGAACCAGCAGTGAAATGGTATACTAGATATGCAAGGCCACCAAGCACAGCTAGGACAACCAGTATCATAAGCGCACGTTTTAAGGAATCAGACATTTTAAAATATGGCAAGGTTTTCAAATTATTAATATTTACCTATAAAAATTATTTTTTTTTTGAAACATACGACATAAAGGCCAGGTCATCCAAATATTTTTCATGTTTTAATTTTGAATTTTTGTTTTGCATTTTTTGGATTCATAGATTCTAATTTACTTTGTCAGATAACAGTCGGTTAGATAGTAATTTTTAAGTCCATCTAGGAATATAAATGTTGATTGTCGGGATTGATGAAGTTGCACGTGGTTGCCTAGCTGGTCCAGTAGTTAGCTGTGCCGTTATACTGAGACCGGAAATATACAGGGACTGGGACAAAGACAATTCTACAAGACCTCGGATTACTGATAGCAAACGTATGACACCAGCACAACGCCAAATTGCAAAAGACTGGATAGTCGGCAGTCCTGACTCTGGGTGTCCTAGTCTAGCATGGGGATTAGGTCAGGCGACAGTCCATGAAATAGATGAACTGAATATTCGGGAAGCAACATTTCTAGCTATGAACCGGGCACTAGAAGTATGTCTAGGTATGTTATTACTGAAGAACCCGGCACATCACAATGAACCAATAGAAGTCTGTGTAGATGGCAATGCATTTAAGCCAATGCCAGATATTGCACCAACCGCGAATATGTGGGCGGGAGGTGTTACTTATCGCACACAAGTTAAGGGCGATTTATTGGTACCTAGCATAGCATGTGCTAGTATTTTAGCTAAGGAATTCAGGGATGCTGACCTAGATGCACTGGTTGCTAGTAATCCGGAAGAGCTAGGTTGTTATGGTTGGGAATCTAATCGGGCATATGGTACTGCCGACCATTTTCAGGCAATTCTCCGTAATGGTATTACTGTATGGCACAGGTTGTCATTCCTAGATAAACTCCTACGACCAGGTAGGGAACCAATACAAAAATAATCAGTGAAAGACTAATTACACCAACAATAAAATGATAATAATGATAATCATGATAAAAATATACGTGTAAAATAAACAAAAACCAACAATGAGTGGATACATAAGTGAAACAGAGGATACATTAGCACACTTGCAAACAGGTGGTGCAGCAGTCAGGAAACAAAATAGAATTGTGCGGAAAACACTTAAACAACGAATGGTAGCTAAAGCCAGACATGATGCGCGTAAATTAATACAAATGACGGATACAATACCCCGAGAAGTACGTACATCGGGGTTCCATTATGATGATGAAAGCAGTCGGGAAGTATTAGAAGAAAGCCGGGAACTAGGGAATCAATCAGATGACGAATCCGGACCCAATCCAGTTATCAAACAACATAGTTTGGCATATAGGGTTGTTTCTAGCAAACGGTCCGGTGCCAAACCTAAAGTCCAAATCCGTGGTCTAGCAATCGATTATGACAATACACAGTCACCATTTGTCAGTGCTGCATATTTAAATAATGGCAAAATAGTTGAAGGCGTTTTAAATACTGCTGTGCGATTAGGCGACCAGACTATTACAGAAAGTAAACCACGAGTTGTCAGACGTCGCAAAATTAATAAGACTACTGGTACGCAAAAACGCCCAAAAAATAAGAAATAATTACGAATAGTTATGGTGCTTGATTTACATAATAAATGGGTTGTATACATTGAGGATGCCGTCCTTAACATCACTTATAACTACATTTTTGCTCCCTCTAATACCACTATGCATTTCAGCTAGATTAACAAAATATTGTCCGATTTGGTCTGCATGGTCTTTTTGTAATGTCGCTATTGTTCTATCTAATTTAGTTATATCGCCCATAAGTGTATTAATTTGCTTAGTCACTACATCCACACCATATACGGGTAATTGTAATTTTTCACGTCGCAGATCTGCTATTCTTTTTTGAATTGCTATCTTTAGTTGTATAGCCTTTTGTATTTCTTCTTGTAATTGCTGTACTGATTTATTATCTGCCGGTGCTTGCGATTTTGTTGTTGTAGTTGTCGCCCCACGTGTACTTGTAGTGGTTGTCGCACCACGGGTACTATTTGTAGCACCGGTTGTACTGGTTGCCGATCCGCTTGTAGTGGTGGTCGCTCCGCTTGTTGTAGTCGCTCTGCTTGTAGTGGTCGTACCTGCGGCTCTTGTAGTGGTCGTACCTGCGGCTCTTGTAGTGGTCGCTCCGCTTGTAGTGGTCGCTCCGCTTGTAGTGGTCGCTCCGCTTGTTGTAGTCGCTCCGCTTGTATAGGTCGTACCTGCGGCTCTTGTAGTGGTCGTACCTGCGGCTCTTGTAGTGGTCGCTCCGCTTGTAGTGGTCGCTCCGCTTGTAGTGGTCGCTCCGCTTGTTGTAGTCGCTCTGCTTGTAGTGGTCGTACCTGCGGCTCTTGTAGTGGTCGCTCCGCTTGTAGTGGTCGTACCTGCGGCTCTTGTAGTGGTCGCTCCGCTTGTAGTGGTCGTACCTGCGGCTCTTGTAGTGGTCGCTCCGCTTGTAGTAGTCGCTCCGCTTGTAGTAGTCGCTCCGCTTGTTGTAGTGGTCGCTCCGCTTGTTGTAGTGGTCGCTCCGCTTGTAGTAGTCGCTCTGCTTGTTGTAGTACCTCGATTGTTTGCAGCAGGTGTGTTTGCTGTAGTAGTAGTTCCATTGTTAGCAGCAGGAGGATAAGTATACGTGGTCGATGTAGTAGTAGTTCCACGGTTGTTAAAACCAGGAGTAGTATACGTGGTCGATGTAGTAGTAGTTCCATTGTTAGCAGCAGGAGGATAAGTATACGTGGTCGATGTAGTAGTAGTTCCATTGTTAGCAGCAGGAGGATAAGTAGACATGGTCGTGGTAGTTCTGTTGTTAGTACCTGTATTTACATTAGGTATTTTGGTTTTAAAAATAGTATTATTTGGATAGTTTGATAATTTAAATGAAAATATTAGTAAAGTATCATTATAATCACCATCATAAATTATATGTCTAATAGATGTAGTACCATCAATTAACTCATTCTTTACAGAAATGCTGAAATATAAATAATCATCATCATAATTATTAGGTGACTTATGTTCCAATAATCTGAAATAGGTTGGAGCACAATATTCACCGGATTGGTCAATTGCTTGAATATATAAAATTAATGTATTTAAATAATCAACTTGTTTACTTGTGTCTATATATATTTGTTTTTTGCCTTGAAATTTGCAAACATAATTATATCCATCTGGGTCATTTCTACTAGGAACTTTATCAAACACGAAACTACTGTCATTGGATGTAGTATCAGATTTCAAATAAAATTGATTTGCATTGCATTCCATATTTCCATTTGCCATATATATCGATTTAGCAGGTTTATGTATATTACAATACATGTTTGTAACTGGCATACTGTTATATTCGTGTAGTAACAATGGATTACATACTACTGAATATACTTTAAAATGATTTGTTTTTTCATTTACAACGGGTGTGTATAAAGAAGTAGTAATTAATGTAGCTACTAGGCTTGTACGTGGTGGTACACCCGTAGATAATGTCATTTTGAATATAGTGGCATTGTTACTATCAGCCATTTTAAATGGCGTATAATAAATATTAATATCTGGATTAATATTACTATATGGATTAATATTAATATTTGGTATATTGTCATAAGTTATATATTTAGATGGTGATTTTTCAATATTAGGATATGTGCCGCTTTCATTTCTAAATGAAATGCTGAAATATATGTATCCATCAGTGTTATTAGTAGGTGTTTGATTTAATAATTTAAAATATGTTATAGGGCAATCTGTATCTGACTGGTAATTTCCTTTTATATAACATACCAAATAATCTTTATTTATAGTATCAGATGTTTCTATATAAATTTGACCCATATTATCCAGCTTACAAATATAATTATAGCCATCTGGGTCATTTCTACTAGGTACTTTTGCAAATGAAAAAGAATGATTATTTCCTGAATGATTAGACACTAAATAATATTGATTTAGATTACATTTTACTACTGATTGACTACTACTTAACTGTGGCGGTGGCGTCCTAAAAACTACATTAGCATGTATAGGTTTGTTTAACTCAATGTTTAAATATTTATGCAATATAAGTGGTCCACCTAAGGTATCAATTGACAAATAATTAGTAGAATTATTATTGTTAGTGTTGTTGGTGTTGGTGTTAGTGTTGTTAGTGTTGTTAGTGTTGTTGGTGTTAGTGTTGTTAGTGTTGTTAGTGTTGTTAGTGCTGGTGGTGTTGTTAGTGTTGTTAGTGTTGTTAGTGTTGTTAGTGTTGTTGGTGATGTTGGTAGTGTTGGTGTTGGTGATAGGCCCTGTTTCTGTTTGTGGTTGTATTGGTACACTGCTTCCCGTCATATCACTTACAAATTTGAAAGCTGCTATATTTGTGTCAGATGTGATAGATGTAGTCAAAATAACTCCATCTTTATAGGTAAAATATTTTGGAACATATACATTTTGGAAACTTGATATTATTTGTGGAGGATTGAGATAATTTTCTAAAGCTTCGTGTATGTAATATTCATATCCTGTTTCTTTGGATTTCCATATATTAGTTTGAGTATTTGTATATTCATTTATGAATTCGGGATACCAATCATAAAGTAAATCATTGTTTTCGGTAATACATGTAATAGTTTCCTCCATGGACAAATTATTTTCTGAGTTTGGGTTTTTATTGTCAAATGGTAACATACCACTATAACATTTCGCAAATTGGTCATAATTATTACCACCTGAAAAAAACATACGGTTTGAAGCTGGTGCAGTTATTGCACCTGTTGTCTTAGTTTTATCTGTTAAATTTTCGGCATCATAAGAATTTAAAATTACGCCCGACGACACTGTCGGCCTAGTAGTTGTCACTGTTGGGTCTACTGTGCTAATATTTATTATTGCTTTTTCTGCGGTAGTTGTAGATGGTAGAGTTGTAGTAGTAGTTGTAGATGGTAGAGTTGTAGTAGTTGTAGTTGATGGTATAGTTGCAGTAGTTGTAGTTGATGGTAGAGTTGTAGTAGTAGTTGTAGATGGTAGAGTTGTAGTAGTTGTAGTTGATGGTATAGTTGCAGTAGTTGTAGTTGATGGTATAGTTGCAGTAGTTGTAGTTAAGGTGGTAGTAGTCATAGTTATGCTAGGTGTAGGTCCAGTCTCGAAATATTTATTTATGAAAGCAATATTATATGAGTAGGTAGATCCAGTCATGTCAGTAGTGCTAGGTACTTTTTTAACTGCAAAATATGTCGGTACACAATCCGTAGTATTATAAATAATATTTGTAGACATATTTTCATGTAGTTGTATAAGCAAATTACCATTTCCGGTCATATCTTGGGAATTTATATATATTTTGGAACCGTTGATTCCATCAAATGAATAATAACATGCATATATATATTCATCACTTTCTAGCTGCCGATTTTCAATTAAAAATTTAAATAAGCCCCTATTAGTAGTGCCAGTAGTGCCAGTAGTGCCAGTAGTGCCATATAAACTAGGATTATAATCGACAACATTAAATTTATATTTTGGTAAGTTACATTTAGATTCACTAGTATAGCTATCTGTATATTTTTCTAATATTAAAATCTTATTATTTGGAAGGATTAACTGGACATATCTGCCGACATACAAAGTTTGTACATCACCATCAGGACTAAATGATTCCAAATTGTTATGGTTTTGAAGGAACCTATAAATTATATACACGATAAGACTTAGTAATATTATAGTAACACACAAAAGGCATATTTGTAAATATCTTTTTCTATTTTGTGCAATTTTAAATAGACTAGTATTTTTGAGTAATACTATCATAATTAATATTACTAAAATAATTATAATAGCCGTTATAATATAAATGGTCCCAATATTATACCTTTTGGGCTGCATGATTTTTTTTATACGCGAACCTATATATTTTATTATTAACTGTTAAAAAAACATGACATATAAACCTAAGACAAAAATTGTTTTATTTATAAATTCTTCTAGAATAGCTATTTAAAGAAATCAAATAGGATAAATAGAAAACCTAACTTTTAAAAAGAACTAAAAACCAAATACTAATAAGTAATGTCGTCATCAACATCCGAAATCTGTATACCACCGCTGATAGGTACAAATGAAGTAATATGTACAGAAGAACCTGCAAATGAGCTAGGACCAGTTGATATCATAGTCGCACATAGTTGGCCGGAAATGGGTATTGGTGCAGGCGGGCAACTCCCATGGTCTATCCGGGCAGATTTGCTTAATTTCCGCAGGATAACTTCCAATGCACCTACGAATAAGATAAATGCTGTAATCATGGGCCGACTTACGTATGAAAGTATCCCAGCAGCATATAAGCCTTTGCCAGGCCGATTAAATATAGTTATTACCACGTCACCGCACAAATCGACCCTAGAATTGGTGGAATTCATTCGGCTAGAAGACCTAGTAGCAACTCTTGCCAAATATCAAATCCACCATAAATTCATAATTGGTGGTGGTAAACTTTATGATTGGGCTTTCAAGAATTGTAGATTGGGTAAAGTATATGCAACTGAAGTTTTTCAAAATGAAAAACGTGACATTAGCAAATATGACACATTTTTCCCAGATTATCTCAATACGGCGACGTCCTCGTCCTGGATGCACACCGGAAGTGACCTAATGATTCCGATTGAAGTATCCCCTATTAAAATGGACGCGCAATCAGGGTTGCATTACAGGTTCATTACATATGAAAATACAAACCTACCAGGATACACACCGTCAAAAACAAATACATGGCTTAGCCCAGAAAACCAATATCTACAACTCATGAACCAAATTATTATCGACGGGATTGACCGTCCTGATCGTACTGGGACAGGTACTATATCACTTTTCGGAACCCGGCAAGAATATAATCTACATGATTCATTCCCGCTCTGTACCACTAAGCGGATGTTCTTCCGGGCGATATTCGAAGAATTAGCACTATACCTGAGTGGCCGAACAGATAACCAGATTTTACAAAAAAAGGATATTCATATTTGGGATGGGAATACTAGCCGTGAATTCCTAGACAAGCGTGGGCTCACTGAATATCCAACTGGTGATATGGGTGAAACGTATGGGTTCAACTTCCGGCATTATGGTGCCGATTATACTGGGTGTAATAAAGACTATACCGGTGAAGGGTACGATCAGATTGCTAACCTAGTACACCTATTGAAGACTGACCCAACTAGCCGTCGTATGATAATTAATCTTTGGAACCCTGCAACACAACATAAAGCTGCACTACCTGCATGCCTAATGATGTACCAGTTCTTTGTGGACCCGATTGCCAAAAAACTGAGCGTTCAAATATATTTGCGGTCAAGTGATTATTTCTTGGCTAACAATTGGAATGCATGTACCGGTGCACTCCTAGTACATCTCATTTGTAGACTGGAAGGGATTGATTTAACCCCCGGGAAACTGGTTGTTGTAACTGGTGATACTCATATTTATAAGACACACCTCGATCAGGTTAATACTAATCTGGTGCGGCAACCCTTTCTGCCATGCCAAGTATTTGTTTCAGGCGGGCGCAAACAGTCACTGTCTGACTTCACGTTTGACGACCTCCGATTAGTAGGGTATAAAGCGCATCCTAATATCCCGGCGCCAATGGCTGTTTAAAGCCACTGGTTCATGGTTATACAACCATCCAATGGCTGTTTAATCGGCAACAATATTATTAATGGCTGACTGGCTGACTTGTTTGTTTTTAATAGAACTAATAACTGCTAATATAACTAGAACTAGGACACCTAGACCTGCTGCTATATATAAATTCTGTTCGCGGACGGCAATTGTAATAGGTTGTGTGGTTGATTTCATTCTTAGGTTTACTGTGGGTTTTAAAAATCTGGGATAAAATAATTGCGTTATAAGTTTTCAATCGGTGCCGAAAAAAATAAATGTTGTTAATAAAATAATAGATTACTTTCACACAACGGAATATACTTCTCTAAACTACAATGAGTTTTACAAGGCTTCCTTATGATACATGTGCGTATCGCCATGAGCTCGCTGAAAGTGTCGGCACTCTTGGCTGGGTTTTAGACCCCAACCGTTATGAAAACAACAGCAAATGCCGTATTGAATTCGGTATTGTCGGTGGCACTAATGTCAGCCATGCCAAAGGTAATTTGGTAGATGTTGAAAGTGATTTAATGGGTACAACTCGTCTTCAGACCAAATGCCCTACACTCCAATACCTTAACCCCTGCCCTAATGGTGATATGAATACCTGTCAACCCAAGAATATTGTTATCCGTAATACTCCCACTACTCAAGGCCGTATTGTTGATACAACTCCTCTTCATCTTAATAGCTGCCAGATGTTCCGCTATCGTCCCATTCCCCTTCCTCCAGCAATGGAACCCGTTAAATGCACCTATAAATAATTA
>Ga0214921_10010529_pt1 | contig 11422 bp, 9 predicted proteins | sample LL1505_MetaG_FD_177992 | JGI IMG/M metagenome (GOLD analysis project Ga0214921, IMG submission 177992) | Freshwater microbial communities from Lake Lanier, Atlanta, Georgia, United States - LL-1505 | ecosystem: Environmental > Aquatic > Freshwater > Lake | place: USA: Georgia | collected 2015-05-28
TAGTTCCAAATCCTAACATAATAGTACATGAAGCAAAAGATACTATGCTCAAAGTGGACTTTATTTGCGATATCAAAGATAAGGAAAAAGCAACAGAATGTTTAATTAAGAATTACTCAGATTTTGATAGTCTGCGCAAACTTCCGTATATAAAAATTAATGGAATTAACAGAAAACTTCCTATCAATTGGAGCACTTACTTTGAAACAAATAAATGAACCTTAATTAGGGATGAAAATAAGCCGAATACTACCAATACTATTAGTCGCAATGCTAGTATTGTCAGTCATACTTTATTTCGCAACGCAAGCAATACACCAAGAACAGGAGGAAGCGCAGTATCACATACCCAAGATTATCTGGCAATTTTGGGATAAGGATCCGCCTCTAATGATCCAGCAAATGAGAGAATATAATACAAAGCGTTTAGAGGGCTGGGATATTCGTTTTTTAAACGCGACAACCATAAAAGAATACATCCCCGACTCTGTACTTCCTCCCACGTTTGACAAGTTTCTGCCCCAGCACAAGGCCGATTGGTATCGTCTATATCTTCTTAAGAAGCACGGAGGATGCTGGATGGATGCCTCCATTATTATTAATGAGAAAGGGTCAATAGACAAGATTCGCAATGATTCATATGCTAGAAGGAGTGAACTGACCGCATTTCAAGCAAAGACGCCTTTGAATATTGAAAACTGGTTTATCATGGCTCCTGAAAATAGTCCGGTTATTACGCTCTGGTTTAATGAATATAACGGAGCAGTTACAAATGGTATGGCGGAATATAAGAAATTTATCATTGAAGACGGTGTAAATTGGGGACTGGGCCGTGAAAATTCAAATCCCGTAGAAGTGGAAGATACCTATTTTACCCAGCATTATGCGCTCCAGCGGATTCTCCAAAAGAATTTACACAAAAATGCGCCCATTTATATTCTGGAATCCAAAGATACAATGCACAAGTTCTTCTATGATTGTAATAAAAACGAATGGACAGAAAAGCAAAAGAAAGCATGTTTTGCTAGTAAGCTAAGAGACCATAAAGCCATGCGTGAACTTCCGTACATCAAACTAAGTCAGCATGAACGGAAATTAAATGTGGATTTAACTGAATATTTTGCCGATAAATAACCGCAACTTTATTAGATGTGGGCAATAGACTCAGTAAAATCATTCTGTATTAATCTAGATAAACGCACGGAACGCTGGGACCGCATGATTGCGCAACCTGAAATTAAACGGATTCCGAATCTGAAGCGTTTCTCAGCAGTTGATGGTTCTACGTTGAATATAGATACGGATACGCGTGTGTCAACACTTTGTCGCTACAATATTAAAAATCACACACGGAGAAGTCATGATATGCTAGATTCTATCGGCGGCGTCGGCTGCGCATTAAGTCATATAACACTCTGGCAGAATCTTGTAAAGAGTCATGAGAATGTGTTTCTCGTTGTAGAAGACGACCTTGTTTTACAACCGGGTGACTGGTCGCGTATTCGTCGTTTATACGAAGAAAATGACTGGCTTCATGATTCAACGAAATGGGACGTCTGGTCTGTTGGAAATCTCAGATGCCGAGCAGGAGCCAATAAGCCATTCCCCGATGAAGGTAAAAAGGAGAATAAATGGCTTCAGTGTAAAGAATTTGTGGGCTTCAATTCCTATTTTATTTCACGATCTGGCGCACAGAAACTTTTAACCGAATGTTTTCCGATTCAGCATCATATTGATTGGTTTACGGGTTTCTATGCGCAAACGCATCCCGATTTTAAAATTGTATATAATAAGTCGTTAAACTTGGACCAAGACGAAGCATTTGCTGGAAAGGAACTGTCAGATATTAGAACAAAGGATGCCTGTCATATCTGCGACTTGCCTTCTGATGTAGAAAACAGTCATATAATTCTAAAGAATGATATATATAATGATAGAGTTCTTCTGCTAGTTACAGCAGGAATACTCGTATCGGGCTTCTTTGCTTTGCGTAAAATTAAGTTGATTTAATCGTTATTACTATTCAAATGCGTGTTGTATTATATAACCCAGCACACATTGGAGATATGTATCTAAATCAGCAAATTTTAATACATTTTATTCGCTGTAATCCAACTATAGACATTAAAATTTTTCATGAATATAATCACTATATGTATAATGATATATCCAATAATTTAATGATAAAGGCTGAAGATTACAATAATCCTATTTTTAAAGATTTTAAGGAAATAGTCCTTCCAACACTTAAATTAGAGCATCCGGATAGTGCGAATATACATTTTATTATTCTAAATCAAAATACTCTTTTTATAAATACATGGATTGGTTCTTTGGGTGCCTATTTACCAGGTATCAGTATGGGCACAAATGTTTTAGCAATTGAGATGGGCTTTATAAATAAGATACATCAGATTAATAAGGACTTTAATTTATCATTAAATTACACTCCACTTCCCCTTTTCAATTTAATCCCTTATATTCCAAAAACCAATATTGATAAGTTCTTAGAGTGGAAACAGCAAACTAATAAACAACTCATTTTTTATTATAATTATTTTCCTGGATCATTACAAGATTTTCCGCTTATTAATCCAGCAGAGGAACATGCTGATATCTTAAAATATATGGCAGCCGAATATCCAGATAGTTATATCCTTGTTCCAAATTTAAGTTCAAATAATACTTCTATGTGTAATGTATCTGATATACCAAATATTATAAACTGTTCTAGTTTATTTGATTGTCACGAATCACTTTCATGTGAAAACATTTATAAATTAACCTATATATCTTCACTGTGTGATGTATCAATTGTTTTTGATATGGGTCGTTGCTTTACCTTTTATAATCAATCTTTTCCTGATTATAAAAATAAAATTATTCACATTATTTCCGCTGACAATATATATTATTATAATCTATTTAAGACACATTTTGACCATTTAATGATGGATACATCACGATATGTTGGTATTAAATGTAAATCCGCACAAGAAATCAAAGAATTTTTGAGTTCAAGACCATTTTAGGTTTGCGGATGAATCCAAATACTTTAAAATAATTATCATTAAAGTATGATATATTTTTTTTATCATATTGGGCATATAGGTGATACATTTCATACACAAAGAATACTACAGAATATAATTCATTGTAATCCGGATAAAAACATTTTGTTTTACACACCTAATAATCAGTTTATTCAGAATGATATTTCAAATAATATGGTAGTTAGAAATGAAGAAAGCGCAAGTATTATTGATATTATTGAACTAATTCATAAAAATCCATATACATTAGTTTTGAAATTTGATACTATCGTAACAATTCAACTAGGTATCAATAAATTAATTAATACTGGATTTAAGATGGCTGAAATGAACCCCATTTCATATCAAGAAGGAATAATAGACTTTCTAAAAGATATTGCGAAAAACTGCGACTTTCAATTAAACTATATTCCATTATCACCTAGAGAAGTCATACCTAAGATACCGTATACGAATATTGATTTATTTTTAGAATGGAGAAAAAAAAATACACGACCACTGTTATTCTATTATAATTATTTACCCAAATCAACTCAGCATATACCATGTATGACAGAGGATGAACATATGTGTGTAATAGAGCATATTCTTAAAATAAATCCAACATATACAGTGCTAGTTCCAAAATATCACGGTTCGCATCCACGTATTATTAATTGCGAAACTATATTTAATTGTAAAGAAACAATTACGTGTGAAAATGTGTATATGCTTACGAGAATTCAAAGCCTTTGTGACTATTCAGTACATTTTGATATTGGCGCTTGTATGACCTACATGAATACTGATTTTTTAACACGCAGAAATACCATTCTCCATTTTAATGTATATGGTTCCGGATATGTAGATACAATACGTGAAGTTTTACAAAATGTTGGGGAAATAACTAATTTACACGCAATTATGTGTAAAAATCCCAGTGAAATGACGGAGTATTTTTCCCAAAATCCTTTACCGGCATGGGAGCTTCATGCGCGTAGTCAAGGATATGGCGCTTCTTTTAACAATTTATATTTGCTAGAAGATAAAATAAAGAAAGAGGCAAAAACATCATATGGTGTTAAAAAGATAGAGAAGGAAATTCTTTTTTACAAATATGTACAAAAGCATCGCTGTCTTCCAATGCCAGAATTCTTAGAAAATTCAGGTATATCTTATACAATGAAGTATATGCGTGACTATAAACCCTTATTTCGCGTATTTCCTACTTTGTCAGAAAATATAAAAGCGGACATTCTTCAACAGATAGATACATATCTCCAGCGACTTCATGCAACTGAAACACAATCTGTATCTACTGAAATCTATCAAAAAGCAATACGCACAGAGATGATTGATAAATTAGAGAAACGCTACGATGAAGTAAAAGATATTCTCAGTGAATATTCGTTTATAAAATCGGTAAATGGTGTTCCAGTCCGCACATTTCAAGAGAATCTAGATCTTCTTCAAAAAGCAGCAACCAATTTCATTGAAACACAGAAAAACTCTGTGTTTACACCAATTCACGGAGACTGTCAGTTTAATAATATTCTCTACAATAAGCAAAAACACGATATTCTTTTTATTGATCCCCGCGGCTACTTTGGAGATACTGATTTATACGGTCTGCCTGAATATGATTTCGCAAAAGTTAAATTTGCGCTAAGCGGATATGATGCGTTTGATGCGAAAGATGTTACTGAACTTATTATCCGCAATAATAATATCCTGCTTGATATTCCCACATTAATATCATCTCTTAAAAAAGATGATTTTATAAGCCAACTTGTCGTGTCCATTTGGATGGCCAATGCACATTGTTTTAAAGAAAATAAATTTAAAACAGCATACAGTTATTTTATTGGGGCTTATTATGCTTCACTTTACCTTTGAGAAATCATCAATGGAATACACATCCTCCTTTGTTGAACCTACAAAATAGATACAACGTGTAACAGTCTTAAGAGATTGAAGGCCTGCCGCAGTGTTTTCAAAACCAATAATCATCTGTCCCTCTTTCCAAAATCTATTCTTTGCCTCCTCATATGGCTGAGAATGCGGTTTTCCAAGAATGGTATCTTCGCGCGTAATCCAATTTGTAACCTTAGCTAATACAGGCAACTTCTGCTTGAAGAATTCTACGTTATCTTTCCCCGTATTTGTAACAATTGCACAGTTGATTCCACCCGCAAGGACTTTTTCTAAAAAGACATCTGCGCCAGAAATCCACGGAATTGGCCCATCAAAGGACTGTAGAATCTTGTTTTTCAGTGCGCGGATATCTGCTAGATTCTGGCACTTTGGATATTGTCCATTTTGAATTAGTTTTTGAAAATCCTCCTCATTAAATGTATAACCCCACTTAGCAAATGCTGTTTTATACGCATTAAAATGGAGCCCCTCTGTATCAAGTAGAGTTCCATCCAAATCCAGCAATAAAAATACATCGGAAGGATTTGTAAAAATAGGCGGATGGAGAAGATGCTGGAAGGCTCGTTGAATTCCCGTTCTAAGAGGTGTAAATGAATATGTATGAATATCATATTTTGTGTCAATTAACTGTGTATCAAAAGGACGAGCAGCCGCTGTAGATGGAAACGAATTCTCCGGCTTAATATGGTCTGCTGAAACTCCCAGTATCTCAGCAATGAGTAAAGCCATTTGATATTTTGTTGTTACATCTTTTGGATTGTAAAAATGATATATCCCCATGCTTCTTGTATTTATAGAATCTAGAATGAAATGACAGAAATCGGGAATATAGACAGGCCGGCGCACAGACCAATTATCCTCCTTTGTTGTTACAATCCGATTAAGCACTTTCTTTCCAATCACGGTCACGGCATTTTCCTCTAGATTTTCTACAGCATCGCAATACAAAACGGGGACACGAATAATCATTGCTGGACAGCCCGAAGCCAAAACCCGCTTTTCCGCAATCAGTTTAGAAATACCATAATTCTGAAGCGGATTTACTTCACTATCGGGCCTATAGGGTGCGGCTGAACCATCAAATACATAATCGGTTGAAATATGAACAAGAAGAACTCCGTATTTCTTACAAATACGAGCAAGTCGGTCTGGAATATCCACATTTACCTTCTTGATTGCGGGCCAATTGAGTTCACAGACATCAGTTAGACGTTGAACAATACAGTTTACACAAACAGTGGGCTTTTCCTTTTTAAAAAAAGCATCTAATTCCTCTTCTGATTCATAGGAAATACAGTGACTATTTTTGAAAGGCCGCGTATGATGCGTAGAGATATAATCAATCCCCTCTGAATCAAATAAGTCTGACAAGCTTCTTCCGAGAAGTCCCGACACACCTGCTAGTAACACCTTCATAGTATACTTTCTTATTAAATGTTTAAGTTTCCTATTTTCTTAATAATATTTGTCGTACTTTTATTTTCAACAGTTGGTATTAATACTATTTTTTTAAGAGACGGATGCTTTTCTCTTATCTTTGATTCGGTGTACTCATCGCCCTTGACCCAAATTGCTGGATTAACCGTTTTCATCATTTGGTCAAGCGTTTCTTCAGTTTCAATATTAGATTCTGAATAAAGCACAATATAGTCAACATAGGATATAGTCTTAAAAAGATTGATTCTATCCTCATAATTATTCACTGGACGTGTTGTACCCTTCAATTTCCGAACCTGCTCATCATTACTGAGGCAAACAACAAGCAAATCACCGAGTGATTTCGCCGTCTTTAAATTTTCTAAATGACCAACGTGTAAAATGTCAAAACAGCCCGATGTTAGTATAACCTTTTTATTGGCATTTCTAAATTGCTGAGATTTTAGCAGCAAATGTTCAGGAGAATAAATGATTTTGGAAAATTCATGAGCATCAATACGGGATAAGGATAAGACAAGCGCGCCTAAACTGCTAGATTGATACGGCTGATTAGTAAGAAGACTTCCCTCCTTCATGTACGTACCATTTGAATACACTTCTCCAGCAAGAAGGATTGAATAATTGTCCCGAGGATTTATTTCTTTGATTGACCCCACACGAATTTGAATTCCTTGAATAATTTTATTAAAGCCGGATTCTAAGAAAAAATAACCAAAGTCTCCCAACTTATCAAACTGAAGATTTACAGATGATTCGTATCCTGTCTTCTTTCGCTTGTAAGGATCATCAATTCGTAACAAATCATTCTTATCTGTAAATCCCACCGTGGAATCAAAAATCTCAATTTCCATCAAATACGTCTCTTCGGAAAAGGTGGCAAGAGAATGAAACTTATACTTGGGAATAAAAACACTCTCCATACAGGATAAATCTATCACCTCGTTGTCAATTAGCGTAATTTTAGCACATCCTGAAATAACAATCACAAATGAATCCTTGTGAAAATGCGTATGTAAGGACGTAGCACCGCCTTTTGTAAGTTTGAGAAACCAAATACCAAGTTTGTTGCTTTCATAGGCTAAAAATTCATATCCCCACGGTTTTATGCAAACAGCATTCTTATATTCTTTGCGGGAATGAACTTCCTCAGCAATATTCCAATTATTTTGAACAATTTCTTTTTCAGAGGCGGTCGCTTCCAGATAAAGTGCCATCAACTCAGTTGCTTCGCATCAAAGTTTATATTTGCGACTACTGTCCGCGACCACGACCTCGGCCACGACCACGGAAGCCACCACGACCTCGGCCAGATGGAGCCGCTGATTTAGAATCCGCTGCCAACTTATAAGCTGCGGCCACATCAGCAATACTAATTGTTTCGGCCACGAGATTTGCTGGAAACTTCACGAAAATCCTCTTGGCTGCTCCTCCCCGATAGAAGAATAATCCATACGGCCCCCTCTTAATTGTATAATCTCCTACTACACGACAGAAGGTTGGAAGAGTAGAATCTGTATCCTGTGTCCCGCCAGTCTTAGTCTTCAGTTGTTCGCATAAGTCAGTAAACACTGTATCTGCCTTATATGACTGTCTAATACCATTCCATTCTACATAGCTGCCATACTGCCCCTTCTTTAGTAGTACAGGAAATCCATCAAGATCACCTAGAGAATCACCCGCATTCGCAGCGAATAATGCTTCCGCTTCCTCCTGTGTAATAGTTGTAGCATCCTTAGTGGGAGGCATAGCAGCAAACTCGGCCTTCTCCACACCCGGCTTTTTCTTAATAAGTAGAACACCCTTCTTTGTATTTGCGATTGAAATTGTACCATCTTCTACGGTAAATTCCTTGATGGATTTTGTGTTTCCTCCTTCTCCTCCTGTGGAACCAGCAGGTCCGACGGCATTATCTCCTACACGGTCCTTCATTGTATTCCACAATCCATCTAGAATAGCCACGCGCTGCTTCTTTCCATGCGCAACCAAATCCAAATCCTCCTCCATTCCAGCAGTAAATCCATAGGCGAAGATATCTGAGAATCGGGTATCCACAAAGTCAATCACAGACTTACCGAGTGATGTTAGATGGATCTTATCCTTATCACCGCCCACGTCCTTCTTTACTGTAGTCTCCTTTAGAGACCCCTTTGGCCCTGACTTTTCCAACTTATAGAGCTCAACAGGAACACCCTTACTTGTCTTCTTCTCCACATACTTGCGGTCAAGAATTGTTGCAATCAAAGAAGCAAAGGTTGAAGGCCGTCCAATACCCTTTTCCTCCAACTGCTGGACAAGCTGAGCCTCGGAAAATCGGGAAGGCGGCTGTGTGGCAACCTGCCGGCCAACCATATCAGACCACTTTGCTTTTCCGTTTTTGGATAGGTTATCGGTCTTAGCAAACTGCTCCTCTTTCTCAGTGTCATTCTCCTCATTCAGAATCTTCCATCCCTTGAATGTAAGCATGCTGAGAGAACCCTTCCATTTCTGTTCGTCTGAAGCATTATCCAATTGAAACGTGAAGGACCTACTTTTCTGCTGCGCCGCCGCCATTACAGATTGTAGCGTCCGCTTCCAAATATGCGAATACACCTTACGATGCTGGTCACTCCATGTCTCCTCCGTGGGAAGTGATAGCAAATTCATATGCGTTGGATGAATCGCCTCGTGTGCGCCTTGAACTACAGCCTCCTTCTCGGCTTTTTCAGCTTTTGCTGCTTTCTTATTCTTTTTCTTTCCTGCTGTGTTACCAAAAGCACCAAGATATGTCTCCCCATATTTTTCCTCCACATATTCACGACACTCTGCTAGACAGTCCACCCCTAAAACAGGATTATCCGTTCGCATATACGTGATATGGCCCGCCTCATAAAGTTGCTGCGCAATCATCATGGTCGTCTTCGGATTAATATGATAGACCGAAGAGCATTCCTGCTGGAGAGATGAAGTAATTAGTGGCATTGGTGGAGACTGGTTCATAGTCTTATCCGCAGTGTCCACTAACTTTCCCGCTGCTGGAACAGCACCCAAATATTCACGAACTTCATCCAAACTTGTAGGAAACCATGTTCCTACACACGAAATTGGAAACTCTAGGCCAGCGGGTGTGAAATTTGCTTCATAGACCCAAGACTGCTTGGAAGCAAATCCGGCAATTTCCATTTCCTTATCAAACACAAGATGGAGTGCGGGAGTCTGGCAGCGTCCAGCAGAAAGTCCGTAAGCAATATTCTTCCATAGAACGGGAGAAATAGAGAAACCAACAAGGAGATCTAGCATGGACCGAGCAAACTGTGCTTGAACCATCGGTCCATTCAAGCGTTTATTCTTATCTGCTACGCTGGCCTGAATCGCAGTCTCCGTTACTTCGTGGAAAATCGCACGTGGAGTATTCTCCGGAGACAAGCGAAGTAAGTGACAAAGATGCCACGCAATGGCTTCCCCTTCACGGTCATCGTCTGTCCCCAGCCAGACTTCCTCAGCTCCTTTCGCAGCGTCCTTAATTTCCTTAACAGCCTTGGTCTTTCCTTTGAGCACTTCAAACCGGGGATTCCAGCCACTTTCACGACCGAGCGCATCCAGTGATTCTTCTAGACCGCGAACATGACCCATGCTGGCAATTACTTTCCATCCATCCCCAAGGAAGGAGCGGATTTTCTGACATTTAGCGGGTGATTCAACAATAAACAGACGCATTTCGGATATTCCTGTATGTGCCTAAGTATTTTGCTGGTATTCAAATTTATTTCATAAGAAGCGTTTGTGAAATTAAGAACTGTGCTATGACAGTGTAGCACCAAATCGCAGGAGCCTCGTGGATATTACTCGTCAGAAGAATACCTAACCAAGGACCTGCTAGAAGCATAGCAATTATAGGTTTGGCTTGAAAGGTTACGAGGGTTGGAATGAAAAGCATAAAGAAATGAAGGGCTATACTTGGAGTGTAGTATCTAGCACCTGCTGCTCGTAGCCGAATATTCCATGCGACATGTCGTTCACCCGTGAAGGCGCATGTTTTTTTACCACAGAGTGGTTCATTACGTGTATCACAGAGTTCATCATCTTTCACATTAAAAATACGGGAAAACAGGAGGAGTCCAGCAGCAATTGACATATAGACAAAAATCCACATTGGCTTCTGCACGAAAGCAAAAAGCCAGATATTCCAGAATACGGGTTGGAAGGAAATATGTAAGTAGCCAAGATTTGTTAGAAATTTATTCCAAGGATCATCGCATTTGTCTATGACACCATACTGAAAGAATTGTATAATTTCCATTAAGGCAAAATACATAATACCGATTCCAGCATATTTGTTCACATTTATGAAAAAGTATAAACCCAGCAATATGCCACCAAGACCTATTGCTAAACTCATTGGTTGAGAAAAACACATCCACCCTAATTCTTCTGCTGCTTTTGTTTGCGCGTCTGCTTGCGCTTCTGCTGCTTCTGCTGCTTCTGCTGCTTGCGGGAACGAGTCGGGCCGCCGCCCGGAGGTGGAACGCCACCATTTCCAAAGATGAGGGGAGGTATTAGAACACGGGGTCTACCAGCAGGCCGCGGCCGAATAGGAGCGGGCGGAGGAACTAAAGGACGCGGGGGCGCACGAGGAGGAGTCCGATTGGCCATTTCTATTATTCCTCAATATATAATTCTGGCTTGGGGAATCCATTAAATTCAGACGCAGTAACTGTTGTATAAGCGCCCATATTATCAAAGCGTAACCAATCGCCTTCATCCATCTCGGGCATCATAAAGTCTTTCCCAAGACAGTCTCCCGAATCGCATGTTCGGCCATAGATTTCTGTGGGATAGATTTTAGCGATTCTGCCAGACATCTTGAGCGGAACAGGAATCGGCCGCTGATGGTCAAAGGGAATATTACTAAAGGACCCATAAATACTTTCATTAATTGTATAGCGCCATCCTTCTCCGTCCACACGACGCTTCTTTCCAATAATGGGCACATATAATGTAAAAAATGTAGAAGCAAAATAACGTCCCGGTTCTGCAATCCA
>Ga0214921_10010530_pt1 | contig 11421 bp, 9 predicted proteins | sample LL1505_MetaG_FD_177992 | JGI IMG/M metagenome (GOLD analysis project Ga0214921, IMG submission 177992) | Freshwater microbial communities from Lake Lanier, Atlanta, Georgia, United States - LL-1505 | ecosystem: Environmental > Aquatic > Freshwater > Lake | place: USA: Georgia | collected 2015-05-28
ATGCTGGAAAAAGTGGTGGAACTGATTGATGGCCTACCCAGTAACGAATGGTCTGGCTTGGCCTATCTGCCCAAACTGGTGGCAGCGGTGGTGGACATGTGGCGCGGGCAAGGTCGGCTGGAGGAATCTGCGCAGTGGTGCGCAAAACTATACGCTGTGGTGGGCGACCCCTTGTGTTTTGCCACGGGCATGGCCATGGCGAACGCAGGCCGCGCTGATGAGGCTGACAAACTTTTGAGGCGGTATCTAGAAAAATCCCATTCCCGTCAACAGAGATTGATGGAACCTGCCCAAAACGAACAACCTGTCTCAGCTTGCCTTGCCTTGGCTGGCTTAGCCAGAAAAAACAAGCGCACAGAATTGGCGCGGGAATGGTTACAAAAAGCCAGAGCGTTCGCAACCGAGACTGACCCACCTGCTGTGGAGTGCGAAAACATCGAAATTGAATTGAGTGTGGGCGATCTGCTGGCTGCCACCCAGGCCCTTGAGCATTTGCACCTAAAAGTGTCTCAGCACCCGCGCTACTTTACCAACCTGATGTATTTGTCTGCCAAGATCGCCCAAGCATCGGGCGATAACGCCACCGCACTGGACTTGTCCCAAGCGGCATTGGGCTTGAGCGACGACCGTGCCGCATGTTTATTGGCCAGCCTAGAAATAGATGCTGGTGATGTCACTGCAGATCGGCTGAAGCACCACTATCAAGCAATTGGTGGGCAATCCTACGAGACCTTGGCCATCAAGCTCATCATTGGCCGCGCACTTGAATTGCCTTTCCCTCACGATATTCCATTGGCAACCCTTGCCATATTGGAATCCAATTAAAAAAGCCCATGCTGAAAAGCATGGGCTTTTAGACGCTGAGTCTTCAACGAACTTATCTAAGCAAGGCCAACACCATCGACGGCATTTGGTTTGCCTGTGCCAGCATGGCCGTACCCGCTTGTTGAATGATTTGCTGCCTTGCCAAATCACTGGTTGCCTGAGCGTAGTCCGTATCGGCAATTTTGCTGCGGGACTCAGTAGCGTTTTGTGCCACATTGCTGAGGTTATCCACTGCATGGGTGAGGCGGTTGATAGAGGCACCTAAGGTGGCTCGTGCCGTGTTGATCACTGTGAGCGCTGTGTCTAGATCTGGCAGGGCACTGGTCGCACTGGTCGCAAGGCTAATACCTGCCGTTGTCAAACTCAAAGCGCCCAGGCCCATACTGGTCAAGGTGACCGTCATGGTTTGAGCGTTGTTCGCACCCACTTGGAAGGTGTAGACCGAGGTTGCAGTGCCACCAGGCGCTCCGCCATTTCCATCCAATACTTTCATGCCATTGAACTGGGTGTTGGATGCAATGAATGTGATCTGTGCAGCCAAAGCTGTGAACTCGGTACTCATTGCACTTTTTTGGGTAGATGAGTAAGTGTCGTTGATGGCCAAAACAGCTAGCTCACGCATACGCTGCACCAAACTGGAGGTCTCTGACAGTGCACCGTCTGCCGTCTGCAGCATAGACATAGCATCATTGGCGTTTCTAACAGCCGCATTCAAGCCATTGATCTGCGCTGTCATGTTGGTAGCAATAGCAATGCCGGCAGCGTCATCCGAGGCGCCATTGATGCGTTGCCCTGTAGACAGCCTTTGCATGGTCAGCTGCATATCACGCGAGTTTTTGTTGAGCGCATTGGTGGCTGTCAAGGCATTGACGTTGGTGTTTATTTTTGACATTTTTTTCTCCTAACAAAAAATGGTTGGCTGCTAAAGCCCAGCAGCCAACCCATTAAGTGCCAACGCCGCAGGCGTTGGTTGCGAGGTGGCTTACTTCAGCAGTGACAGCACCGACTGCGGCTGCTGATTGGCCTGCGCCAAGATCGCCGTGGCCGCCTGCGCAATGATTTGCGTCCTGGCCAGCTCGCTGGTGGCTGCTGCGTAGTCGGTGTCTTCGACCTTGCTGCGCGAGTCTGTTGCGTTTTGTGCGACGTTGGTTAAGTTGTCAACGGCGCGTGTCAATCGGTTGACCATGGCACCGATGGTCGAGCGCTGCGTATTCAAGGCGGTGAGGGCTGTGTCCAGATTGGTAATCGCAGTGGCTGCGGTAGCCGCGGTTGCAATCGATGCACCTGAAATAGTGCTGAACATTGGACTTCCAAGGACGGGAGAGGCGGTGCTGGTGATGGCCATGTTACCAATCGTTACCGATATGGTTTGCGCATTGTTGGCGCCTACTTGGAATGTAAACTGCCCTGACGACCCCACACCACTGTACAAGCCGCCTGAACCATTCAAAATGTTCATGCTGTTCCACTGTGTTTGCCCAGCGACACGGTCAATCTCAGAAGACAGCTGGTTGAACTCGGTTGACATGGCTGTCTTTTGGGTGCTCGAGTAGGTGTCATTGACTGACAACACCGCCAACTCACGCATGCGCTGCAGCATGCTGGAGGTTTCGTTCAACGCACCATCTGCAGTTTGCAGCATGGAGATGGAGTCATTTGCATTCTTGACTGCTGCATTCAAGCCGTTGATTTGCGCTGTCATGGTCTCGCGAATCGACAGGCCAGCTGCGTTGTCAGAGGCACGGTTGATGCTCTTGCCTGTGGACAGGCTCTCCATGACGTTTTGCTGAACGCGGCCATTTTTGTTCAGCGCATTGGAGGCCATCAAGGCCTTCACATTGGTGTTGATCACATTACCCATTTTTTACTCCTGTTGTATCAAAGTTACTTCAATAAGGACAAAACGTATTGCGGCTGTTGATTGGCCTGCGCCAAGATCGCCGTAGCAGCCTGCGCAATGATTTGCTGGCGCGCCAAGTCACTGGTGGCGGTGGCGTAGTCGGTGTCCTCCACCTTGCTGCGTGAATCGGTAGCGTTGGCCGCCACATTGGTTAAATTGTCCAAAGCGTGGCTGAGTCGGTTGACGGCAGCACCGATGGTGGAACGCTGCGTATTCAAAGTGCCAATCGCCGTGTCTATCGAAGTAATATTGGATGCAGCACTTGCTGCCGTCCCAAGGGTCGCACCCGTCAGGCCATATTGATCAAGTGCTTGAGAGGCGATCGTAACGGTCATGGTTTGTGCGTTGTTCGCACCCACTTGGAAGGTGTAGACCGAGGTTGCAGTGCCACCAGGCGCTCCGCCATTTCCATCCAATACTTTCATGCCATTGAACTGGGTGTTGGATGCGATTTGGGTGATTTGCGAGGCAAGTGCCACAAATTCGGTACTCATGGCGGTCTTTTGTGCAGACGAATAGGTGTCGTTCACAGTCAGAACAGACAATTCCCGCATGCGTTGCAACAAACTGGAGGTCTCTGCCAGTGCACCGTCCGCCGTCTGCAGCAGTGAGATGCCGTCGTTGGCGTTTTTGATGGCGACATTCAAGCCGTTGATTTGTGCAGTCATCGTCTCGCGGATCGCCAAGCCAGCGGCATCGTCAGATGCGCGGTTGATATCCTTGCCTGTGGACAGCTGCTGCATGGTCACTTGCTGAGCCCGGCCATTGCGACTGAGCGCATTGGATGCGGTAAGTGCATTGATGTTGGTGTTGATGGATGTCATTGTTGGCTTTCAGTTAATGTTGACTTACTTGAGTAGTGATAAGACAGACTGGGGCTGTTGATTGGCCTGTGCCAAGATTGCTGTCGCCGCCTGCGCGATGATTTGCGTCCGGGCCAATTCGCTGGTGGCTGCTGCGTAGTCGGTGTCTTCGACTTTGCTTAGTGAGTCCTCTGCGTTTTGTGCCACGTTGGTTAGGTTGTCAACGGCGTGTGTCAATCGGTTGACCATGGCACCGATGGTCGAGCGCTGCGTATTCAGATTGGTGAGGGCTGTGTCCAGATTGGTAATCGCAGTGGCTGCGCCAGCCGCGGTTGCAATCGTTGCCCCAGACATGCCGCCCAGTGTTGTTGCAGCTGGTGTCAGATTTCCACCCTGGGCAATGGCCATGTTAAGGATGGCGACTGATACGACTTGTGCGTTGTTCGCGCCCACTTGGAATGTAAACTGACCCGCTGAGTTATTTGTTGCAGTGTTGGCCAAGCCACCTGATCCAGTCAGGATGGCCATGCCGTTCCACTGCGTTTGCTCAGAGACACGGGTAATCTCAGATGACAGCTGGTTGAACTCGGTCGCCATGGCTGTTTTTTGGGTGCTGGAGTAGGTGTCATTGACTGACAGCACCGCCAACTCTCGCATGCGCTGCAGCATGCTGGAGGTCTCGTTCAATGATCCATCTGCGGTTTGCAGCATGGAGATGGCGTCATTTGCATTCTTGACGGCTGCATTCAAGCCGTTGATCTGCGATGTCATGGTCTCGCGAATCGACAATCCAGCTGCGTTGTCAGAGGCACGGTTGATGCTCTTGCCTGTCGACAGGCTTTCCATGACGTTTTGCTGAACGCGACCATTTTTGTTCAGCGCATTGGAGGCCATCAAGGCCTTCACGTTGGTGTTGATCACATTTCCCATCTTGTTACTCCTGACTTTGCGTTTTCTTAAAACTCAGTACTTGGTCACTGAGCATCGGTTCTTTGTGGAAAAACAGAAAGTGGTGTTTGTCTTCCCGTTAGCTAAAGAATCGGCCTCTGTTTTTATTACTTGAGCCTGTCTTTACATTTTTTCGCTGAAAATGACGCCTTTAAGCGAATCAATGCTTTTGGCTACTCTCAAAACTTCTTCTGAAGGAATGGTTCGAACCAATTCGCCCGTATGGGTGTTGTGCACGGTAATTACTGGGCCGTTGGTGTGTGGGTCCATGCGAAAACCCAATTGCTGATTGTTGGCCTTGGCCAGTTCATTCAACTTGGAAATCGCCTCTTTGACCTGTTTTTCTTGCTGACCCACATCTATCGTGATTTCTGCTTTCACAGGAGCCTGAATGGTTTGGGGCTTTTGAACGGCAGTGGTCTTTACAACAGGTGCCGTCTCCGTGGTCTTTTCGGCACTACGCACTGGTTTGGCTGCAGGATTGATGTTTCCAATGTCATTGACCATGGGTTTCTCCGTTGTGGCATATAAGATGGGCTACCAAGGGCTAGAAAATTACCCTTCTTGTCCAACTAATCGGCACGAGAAACACAAACTTGAGTGCTGAAGAGCACTCTTCTTTAAAAAATCTTATTTATAAGCTGAATTAATTACTTGATTTGCTCATACCATCAAACGTGCTCTTTAGGCTGGCCTTGAGCTTGTTGTTACTACCCACCAGGTTGTCCATGTTGGCAAATTGTTTTTGGTACCGGACCAATAAAGCATCCATGCGGGTTTGCAGCTTTGTAAGGTCTTCCTGGTATTTCTTATTTTGAGTTTCGGCATTGGTGCTAACGGTTTTTACCGGTCCCGACGCCTTGAGCAGTTTGGTTAAGGCCCTTGAGGCGTCTCCTGCTATGCCTGCTGGCGCAGTGCTGTATTCGCCCAGATCATTCATATTGCCGGTCATGGCGGTGACGACTTGGTCAAAACGATTGGCAAGCGCATCGTTGAGCTTGGCATTGTCAAGCGTCATGGTGCCCTTCATATCGATGCTCATACCCAAATCACGCACGTTTTTGATCTTGCTGGATGAGGCGGACGCGCTGGAATCGGTAAACATTAGGCTGCGCAATTGTTCGCGCACCGTCCGCACCATGGAGTCACCAACCAGGGCCCCGCCGTAAGTCTCCACTGTCGATTTGGGATCAGACAGCACATTGAGCATGGACATGGCCTCGTTGTAGGCGGTCACAACATCTTGGACCTTGGACTTCAATCCCGAATTGTCACGGGTCAAATCAATCGAGGTGGTAGCAACCGCTTTTAAATCCAGCGATACCCCCGTCAAAGCGTCAGCCACTTGGTTGCTGGAGCGGGTGAAACTTACGCCATTAATTTTGAAAGTAGCGTCGGTTGCGGCCTGAGAGGTATTGGCGGTGTCAAAACCGACCACCTTTGCAGTGCTGTCTGTTAAAGAAAAGGTGTTGGCAGCGCCGGTCTTGCCTGACAGTACGATTTTGTAGTCGCTGCCGGAATAAACCAATTGGGCTTTGACTCCGCTCAGAGGCGCGTTGCCGTTGATTTCTTTAACGATGTCGGTGGGGTTGGTGGCCGCTATGGTCTGCGTAGCCGCTACGCTGCCACTTGAGGCAGCACCTGTGCTGTAACCCGCGAGGAAGGTGCCCGTATAGGCGCCATAAGCGGCACCCCCACCTGTGGTTGCAGTGGCTGACAAGCTGGCAAATGCTGTAGCCACTTCAGCTGCAGTTACGCTTCTGCTGGCAGTGAACTGCAAGCCATTGATAGCCACCGATTCACCGCTGGCCAAGGGCTGGAAGGTGATAGGGTGGGAAAGGCTCAAACTACCTGCGGTCAAACCAGTGATGGCGGTGGTGGCATCAGAAAAACCCGCGGATGAACTTGAACCAAACACCGCTCGCTGTGGCTTGGCAAGCTGCGTGATGGTTAGTGCGTGTGAGCCTTCTGTGGCCGTAGGTCCAGCAGTCGCGGTGGCGGTTGCTGCGTTGGCCACACTGGCTGTGGTACCCCCGAAACTGCGCTCATCTTTCAAAGCATTCAGCGCGGTTTGCACACCCGTTGCGACATAAGCAATGGCGGCATAGCCCGAAATACGCGTCTCGTTTTTGCTGATCTTGGCATTGATGGCATTGGCCTTGGGGACACGCTCAGCGTCCGTCAAGTTTTGCGCCAAAGACGCTACGTCCACACCGGATCCCGTACCCAACGCCGTAATGAGCTTTTGCGCGTTGGTGCGGTTGTTGGCCGCAACGCTGGCCGCAGTGGCAAGCGCCGTCGGTACGCCAGAAGACGTACCGGTTGATGTGCTGGATGAGACAGATGTGGCCATGGGTCAACCTTTAGGGTGAATCAGTCTTATCGACACATGTTAAAGAAACTTGAGTGTTTAATTTATATAACTGAAAAGTGTTAGCTTTGAAATCTTCGCGAAACTGCTTTGCGCAGCCTCCAAGGCCAACTGGTCTTTGTTCATCTTGGTGATGGCCTCGGTGTAATCCAAGTCCTGCACATCCGACAAAGTGGTTTTCAGGCGCAAGGTAATCTCGTCGAGCACGGCGCCTTGCGAGTCCACCACATTCATGTCGGTGCCCAACTGCGCACTGGCGTCACTGATGCCTTGCTGCATACGGTCAAGTTCCTTGATGCCGCGTTGAATATTCGGTCTGTCGGTGTTCTTCACCGCGTCCACCATGTCAGACAAAGCTTGGAAGAAACCCACGCCTATCTTGTTGCCCTTGTCATCGTCGCGCACCAAGCGAACAAAGACGTCAGAGCCCGGGATATTCAAATTCATTTGCCGGTTGTCGCCCACCGGCACCAGCATACGGCTTTGGTCACCTTGGTAGACCACCCTTCCCTTGGCGTCCTCCCCAAAGGGTTGTTGGGCAACGCGAGAGCCGGCAAACAAATAATTGCCATTGGAGTCTTGGGAGTTGGCCATGCTCAAGATTTGCTCTCTGAGTTGGATCATCTCGAATGAAAGGGTGTTCCTGTCCGCGGTGCTCAAGGTGTCGTTGGCTGCTTGAACTGCCAACTCTTTGAAGCGGTACATCACATTGCTGGTGTTTCTGAGCGCTGTGTCCTCGGCTTGCAATCGGACGTTGACCGCATTCAAGTTGCTTTGGTAGCTGGCTTGACGCGTCATTTCAGACTGCAAACGCGTGATCAACGAAGATTTATCGGGTGCGTCACTGGGTCTGTTGATTTGTTTTCCCGTCGACAGTTGCGTTTGCGTTTTAGCCAAGCTGCTTTGAATGCTGCCGAGCTGCTTGCTGGCATTATCAAAAAACATGCTGGTCGAGACTTTCATCACCATGGCTTGAAACTCCTTCAGCGAATTTGAACAATCGAGTCAAACAACTGACCCGATATTTGCAATGACTTGGCAGCCGCTTGGTAGGCCTGCTGAAAACGAATCAGGTCTGCGGCTTCGTCATCCAGGTTGACGCCAGAGACTTTGTCGCGCGACTGCTTGGCCTGATCGTTCACCACGGTCAAGGCTTGTTGGGTGATCTTGGCCTGCTGAGCGGCATTGCCCACAGAATTGACTTGATAGATATACGAATCAGAAAAGCTTTTGTTGCCAACCACGCCTTTTTTGGCCAAATCGACCATGACCAGCATGTTTTCGTTGTTACCCAAGCCGTCGCGGTTGCCGTCTACCGAAAACACATCGCCCACATCCGGGGCGCGGGTAAATTTAATGGCCAAACCTTGGTAATTGACCACGGGGTTCAATACCGTGTTGTCGTATTTTCTTTCTGCCAACACCGTGCCAGTGGCGCCGTCTTTGATGGTGTAGCGATCGGCGGCATCAAATGTCACCACCAATTTTTGAGCGCGCAATTTTTGCTGAGGATCGGTGGGTTGTCCTGCAAAACTGGCGGCTACGGTGGCTTTGCCCTCGCCTGTCACAAACACTTGCAAGTCGTCGGGCACCTTGCCTTCGAGGTAGGCCGCGGAGCGTAAACCCACAATACTCAAGTCGAAAGGTGAGCCTGCATTGGGCGATGTGCCAAAGGACAATCGGATATCTGACTTGACGGGGTCGCCCAAGGTACGGGTCAAACGCACTTGACCTTGGATCAAGCCATTAGAACCACCTAAGTTCATGTTGAAGGCATTGGAGGATTGACCATTAACGTCTTTGGGACCCAAGGTGATGGTTTCACCTTGACGGCCCAAGGCGTTTTCCAAAATCAAATCACCGTTGTCGGCAATACGCGCTGTGACACCGGTTTTTTCTTGGGCGACTTGAATAGCTTTGACCATGCTAGGCAGGTCTTGGTACTCGTTGGCGACTTTGCCGTCTTGGCTAGGCGTACCTATGTTGATGCCGTTGATTGACATCGGTTTGCGGTAGTCCAGCGAGGAAGCATTGAAGCGAATCTGGTTATAGACCTCCACACGCATGTCGGAAATCTTGTTGGTGTCCAAGCCCTTTTGCAGCCAAGCAGCCACTTTTTGCGGTGTCAGTGTCTCTCGAGCCTCGAGCACCAAGGGGCCTAAGTCGTTGTTATTGAGCTTGATGGCACCGTTGGCGATCAAGGTCAAACCGGTGGCACCCGCTTGCAATTGCTGGATATGCGCAGTTTCTAGTTTGGCGGGTGTGGGCGTGGGTGCTGCAGGCTGACCCAGTCGATCAAACTGCTGGGCATAGACCACGCTGCCTTTGGCACCATAAAACACATTGGTATTGAGGTAACCGTTAGGGCCTGACTTATTCAAATAGGCGTCGCTGAAGGTAACAGGGTCTGTGAAGCCATTTTCCTTCGTGAGCAATTGGTACTTCTCATCAACGCTCAATTGACTGCCAATGAGCTGTCGCCCATCTTTGGTCAAGACTTGCAATTGTTGACCCGGTTTGACGTTATCCAAGTAAATGACAGGATTTTCTATACCAGCAGAGAGCGTTGTGACGGACGCATACAAGCGACCACCACCGACCTCAATCGGCACAGGTGTGGAAGTAAAAGGGTTATTGATCAGCTTGGTATTGCTCACACCCATGGGCGCAGGAGGTGGCGTGTACGCCACCTTGGCCCTGACATCACTGGCGTTGTCGTTGTTGGTGGTCACCCGAAACAAGGCACCTGTCGCCACCCGCATGGGGTCGCTCAATACCATGCCAATGCCTTGGGCTTTACTGACTGCCGTCACGTCGATTTTGAGCAAGGGTGAGCCCATGTCGCCATAGCCATCGATACCGTTTTTCTGAATCTTGTTGACCTCGTCAACAAAGGTTTGCGCCAAGAAGTCGAGGTTTTTCTGTGCAGGCTCGAGTACCTGCGAAATAAAGGTATTGAGTCCGCCAAAGGTGCCGCCGCTGGCGCCCGACAGAGGCTCGGTCATGCCATAAGGATCAATCACCATGTCCAACTTGCTGTTGGAGTTGGAGTTGGGGTCCATGCCCACGGGTCGCGACCTGATGCCGTCGACCACCAAGCTTTGCTTCATGGTGGTGCCCAAACTCACCGACACAATGCCGTTAGATGTGAAACTGGTTTTGATGCGCGAGTATTCAGACATCTGACGCAGCAGCAAGTCCCGCCTGTCAAGCAGCTCTGGGGGTTGGGTGTTTTCGGAATTACCCTTGGTCAATTGCTGATTCACCAAAGACAACTGCTCGGTCAAGGTGTTGAGTTGACCCGCCGCACTCTCCAAGGCTTGGCGGGTTTCGTTAGAAACCAAATTCAGCTGACCCGACAACTCGGCAAAACGTGAGCCCACGCCCCCGGTAGAGCGTAAAAAACTGGTGCGCATGACGCTTGAAGCTGGGTCGACCGACAAACTGCGGGCCGATTCAAAAAACGTGTCCAACGCAGAACTCAAGCCCACGCTATCGTCGCCCATGATGTCCATCACCCTTTGGGTGTATTCCACCATCGGGGTTTGGGTAGATAAATCGGTGTTGCTGTTGCGAAGGTTGGATTCGGCAAAGGTATCGAAGGCGCGTTTGACCGAGGTGAACAACACGCCGGTGCCCAAGTACATATTGGCTTGCTTGGCGGGCGTACTTTGCGTCAGGGTAGAGGTCTGGCGTGAGTAGCCCTCGGTGCTGACGTTGGCAATGTTGTTGCTGACGGTGCCCAATGCACGCTGGTAGGCGGCAACCGCCGTGCTGCTGATGCCGAGTAAGTCACTCATGGCTCATTCCCCAATTTCATGGGCATGGCAGGCGCCAGCGGCAAAGGCTTCAAGGTGTTTTTCTGCAAAGCCATGCCCGCTTGCGCTTTGTTGGCCAACGACATGGGCAACACAGGTGCGTTCAAGGGCATGCCGTTTTGGATGGTCGAGGTTTGGCGCAACTGCAGCAGTTCTGAAGTGCTGGGCACAGACTTTTGCTGGCTCAGGTTTTTGATCACCACGTCGGAAAAGCCCAAGGCATTGCGCTTGGCCATTTGCATGGAGATTTCTTTGTCGTACATGCCCTCAAAGGTTTCTTGCGCACTGTTGTGCATCAAGTCGCTTTTCATGGCGCTGGAAGCTTCGCGCATGGACTTGAGCATCATTTGGATGAACAAGGCCTCGAATTGCTCGGCAGATTCACGCATCGCACCCGCTTCATTGCGCTGCGCTTTGCCGCGCAGTTCGCCCAATGCCGAGAAGTCGTTATACGACTTGGCGCTGGTGATGTTGGTGGATTCGCTCATGGCTGTCTTCTAGGGGCTTAGATGATGATCAGCTCGGCACGCAAGCTACCCGAGCTGCGCAAGGCCTCAAGAATGGCAATCAAAGACGAAGGACTGGCACCGACTTGGTTAACCGCATCCACAATTTCACGCAAGTCCACGCCAGGCTTGAAGAGGAACATGGGGTTCCTAGGCTCATTCACAGCGATATCGGCGTTTTGCACATCCCGTGTTTGACCTTGCGACAGGGCATTGGGCTGAGATACCTCGTTGGTCGCCGTGATGGCCA
>Ga0214921_10010531_pt1 | contig 11421 bp, 5 predicted proteins | sample LL1505_MetaG_FD_177992 | JGI IMG/M metagenome (GOLD analysis project Ga0214921, IMG submission 177992) | Freshwater microbial communities from Lake Lanier, Atlanta, Georgia, United States - LL-1505 | ecosystem: Environmental > Aquatic > Freshwater > Lake | place: USA: Georgia | collected 2015-05-28
CGTGTCGGAGACCTTCAACTGCTCCGTCCAGTCGATCCCCTGGAGGGCTGCATGGAGGGCCGTCGGTGAATCCACCCGAAACCGCCCGAGTGGCTCGAGCACGCGGATCGCCGTGCGGCTCTCCAAAACCGCCCGGTAGAGCGTCTCCCGCTCGCGGCCCGGCGGGGCTGAGAACTCGACCGTTCGGCGGCCCACCCGCAGGTCGACCGCCCCGATGGCCTCCAGTTCCTTCGCCAACAGCCACTCGAGGCCCCCGAGCGTGCGGGCGGTGAGGCGGGGCGGCTCATCGGCCACGGGGGCCGGCAAGGGCCGCGGCTCGGGGTACACCGGCGGAAAGACTGGTAACTCCATCCCTTCCGACTCTACCCGTCGGCTCCCCTCCAAACCATGAGGCCCGACCCGTTCCCGGGAAACCTTGCCGCGCCACCGCCCCAACAGGTATCACGCCTGCGTCCGGAGCCGCCTGACCGGGTCTCCTTCAGTCACCGCCATGAGCCGCATGCCCCTCTATCGCCGCCGTGCCGATGCCGGTCTCCTGCCCCGGCAGTTTCGCCGCGACGCCGCGATCTTCATCCACGTGCCCAAGTGCGCCGGCTCCGCCCTGCTCGACGCCTGGCTCGGCTTCCAGACGGGCCACGTGACAGCCGAGGCCTATCGCGCCGCCGACCCGGCCTTTTTCGAGGTGGCCTACGTGTTCACCTTCGTGCGAGACCCGCTGGCCCGGTTCGTCTCGGCCTACGACCACATCCAGACCGACGACCTCTGGGACTACCTCCCGGAGATGAAGCGGTTGCTCGACCGCCACGGCGGCACGGCGGCCGAGGTGGCGGAGGGGCTCGCGCCGGACTCCGAGATCCTCGCCCTGCCCTGGTTCGCCCCGCAGCACAGCTTCCTCGAGATTCGCGGGCGGCTGGCGGTCAACCGGGCCTTCAAGACCGAGTCGTTCGCCGGCGACCTCGACGTGATCCGGGCGGAGACCTCGATTCGGTTTCGGACCCCGGCTCCGGTCAATCGCCGCGGCCAGCCGACCGGATCGCCCGCCGACCGCCTGGGCGCAGCGGCCGTCGCCAACCTGCGCCGGATCTACGCCCGCGACTTCACACTGTTCGGCTACTACTGAACGCCACCGGCTCGGCCGCGATCCGGAGCCGTTGGTCGCACGGTCGGCCGGCGCCGCGCCGGAACGCGACGAGGGGCCAAGACCCGGCAACCCGGGTGCGCCTGCCTCGCTTCAGAAAGCGCGAGCACCGCCGAACTGGATCACCGACGTCGGTCCGGCCCGGTCGGTGCCGTAGTTCCAGCTCCCGAACATCGCGTACCGCCGGCCGAACGTCCTGATGAACCCGCCACCCACGACGGTCTGATTGGCGACCCGCGGCAGCGCCGCCTGGTTCTTGAAGCCCTGCAAGAAGAGCGACAACCCGTCTGCGACCTCCTTTTCGAATGACCACTGCACCGCATCGGTGAAGCCGACCGCGTCGCCGCTCGCCTGGTCACCCACGACGCCGACGTTCCACTCCGCCTTGATGCCCCAGGGAAGTGAGTTGCGGAACAGCATCATGATTCCTGGCTGGGTGCCCACATTGAAAGCCGGGCTGCCCCACGGCGTCTGCACGTAGACCTCCATGCCCGTGGCCGGCATGAACCACTCCGGCACCTCGTCGGAGAAGTGAATCTTGGTGTCGAAGACGACCGGCGAGAAGCCGCTCGTGGCGGCGGCGCCTCCACCCGCCGCGGAGGCCGTCAGGCCGTTGCCGAAGAACCGGAACTCGACCCGGTCGGTGAGCCCCACCCGCAGCAGATACTCCCAGTTGTAGGTGGAGGTTTGCAGGTCGCGGACGCTCGTGGTGTACGTCAAGGGACTGGTTTCCAGATAGACCCAGCCACGGGGCAGCGTGTAGGGGCTGTTGGGAAAGTTCGCGGTGTCGGGGCCGGGCTCTCGGATGTCGGGCTCGGCCAGCGAAGTGCGCGGATCGACTGGATCGGGAAACCAACGGGCGAGCAGCCGCGTCAGCGCCCGGTCCGATTCAAGATCCGGGTCGTCGTCTCCCGCAAGCGGGTCGCCATCCAGTTCGCGAGGGTTGCCACCGGGAGCGGGAGTATCGAAGCTGCGGCCCCCACCCCGTGGCTGCCGCGCCGTTTGGGCTTCGGTCCGTTGGGAGACCAGCCAGACGACCGCCACGATCGTGGCCCGTGCGACCGCCCACGCCACCCGCCGGGTGGAAAGCGGGGGACGCGATTCGGAGCGGCTCTCGTGCACGGGCGTCATCGCCGTTGATCCAGGCCGTTCAGCCCCGCACCGAGCGGGGCGACGGACGGTGGGCGGGGGAACGGCGGCGGGAGCATAGCGGCCTGCGAGACGCGGTCAATGGAGAAGGACGGCCGGCACCGGGCGGAGTTGGCTGCCTGCGCGGGACGGGCAAGGCTCGCGCTCCGGGAGGTTTCCCCGGACACCCTGTGGCGTGATGCCGTGGTGAAACAGTGGGCTCTCGCTGGACGCCGGTGACTTGCCCCACCTCCGCCCGAGGGGATTCCGTTCCCTCCGCCGGCTTCCCTGATGACCGAGGGTCCGGCCCGCTTCACTCACCGCGTGGTCGCCGTCTCCGGAAAGCGGTCCTGGATCGGCTGTACCGAGAGCGGCTCACTGCGGATGCCCTCCATCGCCCGCACGCAGGCCTCGGCCGCCGGCAACGTGGTGATGCAGGGCACGCCGTAGAGCACGCTCGCCGCCCGGATCCGGCCCTCGTCGGTGCGGGCCCCCTTGCCCCGGGGCGTGTTGAAGATCAACTGCACCCGGCCGTCGATGAGATGGTCGATCAGGTTGGGATGTCCCTCCTGCAGCTTCTTGACCACCTCCACGTCGATGCCGGCCGCAGCCAGCGTGCGGGCCGTGCCGGCGGTCGCCATCAACTCGAAGCCGAGGGCCAGCAGCCGCCGCGCCAGCCCCACCATCTGCTCCTTGGCGTGCTCGCTGGCCACGCTGAGGAAAATCCGCCCCTTGTCAGGCAGCAGGATGCCGGCGGCGACCTGGCTCTTGGCGAAGGCGATCGCGAAGCTCTCGCTCACTCCCATCACCTCGCCGGTGCTCCGCATCTCCGGGCCCAGCGCGATGTCGACGCCGGCGAACTTCACGAAGGGAAACACGCTTTCCTTGACGCTCACGTGGGCCGGCTCGGGATCGCCCGTGATCCCCTGCGCGGCGAGGCTCACGCCCGCCATCACCTTCACGGCCACCTTCGCCACCGGCAGCCCCGTGGCCTTGGCCACGAAGGGCACCGTCCGACTGGCCCGGGGATTGACCTCGATCACGTAGAGCGCGGGCTTCGTGCCCCCGTCGGCGTCCGACTCCTTCTTGACGGCGAACTGCACGTTCATCAGCCCGACCACGCCGAGGCTGCGGGCCAGCCCCGTCGCCGCGGTCTTGATCTCGGCGATCACCTCTTCCGAGAGGCTGTGGGGCGGGATACAGCAGGCCGAGTCGCCCGAGTGGACGCCGGCCTCCTCGATGTGCTCCAACACGCCCGACACGATCACGTCGCGGCCGTCGCAGATGCAGTCGACGTCGACTTCGATCGCGTCCTCGAGAAACCGATCGATCAGCACCGGCTGCCCCTGGGCCACGGCGAAGGCCTCGGCCACGTACCGCTCGAACTGAGCCTGGTCGTAGCAGATCTCCATCGCCCGCCCGCCGAGCACGAAGCTGGGCCGGACGAGCGACGGGTAGCCGATCCGGGCCACCTCGCGGCGGGCCTGCTCGAGCGTCTTGGCGATCCCACTGGCCGGCTGCCGCAGGCCGAGTCGATCGAGCAGGTCACGAAACTTCTCCCGGTCTTCGGCCATCTCGATCGTGTCGACGCTCGTGCCGATGATCGGCAGCCCCGCAGCGTGCAGGGCCCGCGCCAGGTTGAGCGGCGTCTGCCCGCCGAGCTGCACGATCACGCCGTCGGGCCGGACTCGGTCGGCGATGTTGAGCACGTCCTCGCAGGTGAGGGGCTCGAAGAAGAGCATGTCGCTCGTGTCGTAATCGGTGCTCACCGTCTCGGGGTTCGAGTTGACCATCACGCTCTCGATGCCCAGTTCGCGCAGGGCGAAGCTCGCGTGGCAGCAGCAGTAGTCGAACTCGATCCCCTGCCCGATCCGGTTCGGGCCGCCGCCCAGGATCATCACCCGCTTCCGCCCCGGCGGCTTGGGCCGAGTCTCGTCTTCCTCCTCCCAGGACGAGTAGTAGTAGGGCGTCTGAGCCTCGAACTCGGCCGCGCACGTGTCGACCGCCTTGTACGCGGCGACGATGCCCCGCCGCTTCCGCTCGGCCCGCACTTCCAACTCGGCGGAACCGAGGAGCGTGGCCAGCTGCCGGTCGGAGTAGCCGGCCTGCTTGGCGGCCCGCAGCAGTCCGTCGTCGATCGTGGCCAGCGACCCGACCGTCCGCAGCAGGCTCTCCAACTCGACGAGCTGCTTCAACTGGTCGAGGAACCAGGGGTCGATGGCCGTGACCTCGTGGATCTCGTCCACCGTCATCCCGGCGAGCAGCGCATACCGCAGATACCAGACCCGGTCCGGGTCGGGCGTGGCGATCTTGGCCCGGATGTCGTCCAGGCCGGGCTCGGCGAGAGTGCCCCACAGGTCCTTGCCGTCGCAGCCGAAGCCGAAGGCCCCCACCTCGAGTCCACGGAGCGCCTTCTGGAAAGCCTCCTTGAAGGTCCGCCCGATCGCCATCGTCTCCCCCACGCTCTTCATCTGCGTGGTGAGCCGTGAGTCGGCCTCGGGAAACTTCTCGAAGGCGAACCGCGGCACCTTCACGACCACGTAGTCGATCGCCGGCTCGAAGCAGGCCTTGGTCATGCGGGTGATGTCGTTGGGCAGTTCGTGGAGCCGCCAGCCGACGGCGAGCTTGGCCGCGATCTTGGCGATCGGAAAGCCGGTCGCCTTGCTGGCGAGCGCCGAAGAGCGGCTCACCCGCGGGTTCATCTCGATCACGATCATCCGACCCGTCTGCGCGTGGACGGCGAACTGGATGTTGGAGCCGCCGGTCTCCACGCCCACGGCCCGGATCACGGCGAAGCTGGCGTCCCGCATCCGCTGATACTGCTTGTCGGTCAGCGTCATGGCGGGCGCCACCGTGATCGAGTCGCCGGTGTGCACGCCGCAGGGGTCGAAGTTCTCGATGGAGCAGATCACGACGGCGTTGTCGTCGGCGTCGCGCATCACCTCCATCTCGTATTCCTTCCAGCCGAGGATCGACTCCTCCACGAGCACCTCGCTCACCGGCGAAAGGTCGAGGCCCCGCTGCACCTTCGTGTCGAACTCCTCGCGGTTGTAGGCCACGCCTGAACCGGAGCCACCGAGCGTGAAGCTCGGGCGGATCACGGCCGGCAGGCCGATCTCGGAAAGCACCTCGCGGGCTTCGGCCAGGCTGCGGACGATCCGCCCACGGCAGGTCTCGAGGCCGATCTTCTCCATCAGCGCCTTGAAGCTTTCGCGATCCTCGCCCCGCTGAATGGCGGCGGCCTTCGCCCCGATCATCTCGACGCCGTGCTTGGCGAGGATTCCCCGGCGGTCGAGCTCCATCGCCAGATTCAAGGCGGTCTGCCCGCCGAGCGTGGGAAGCACGGCATCGGGCCGCTCCGCCGCGATCACCTTCTCCAGCATCTCGACGGTGAGCGGCTCGATGTAGGTCCGGTCGGCCGTGCCCGGATCGGTCATGATCGTGGCCGGATTCGAGTTGACGAGCACCACCCTGTAGCCGTCCTCGCGGAGCGCCTTGCAGGCCTGGGTGCCGGAATAGTCGAACTCGCAGGCCTGGCCGATGACGATCGGACCAGAGCCGATGAGAAGGATGGTGTGGAGGTCGTCGCGACGGGGCATGGGTAGGTCACGGAGCCTGAAAAAACAAATCTCCCGAAGGTAGCATCCGCGCTGGCCCGGCAGCAACGTGCCATCGTGGTTCCGCAGGATCACGCAGGGGCCAAGGCCCCGGGACCATGCGCAGCGGCCAGACCGGAGCGGTCGGGTTATCCTGAAGGAAATGTCCATCTGCGTCTTGCAACCAACGCCCGGCCGGCCGTCCGGCGACGGAGCCGCTCCCGCCGCCCAGGCATCGGCCGGACCGGGCGGCCGCGCGCGAATCGGGTGGCAGCTGATCGCCGCCGCGACCTTGGTGGGCCCGGCCGCGTTGCAGGCCGCGGAACAAGACCCCCGTCTTCCGCTCAACGTGATCGCCGAGCGTTGCCTCGAGTGCCACGACGGCCGGGAACCCGAGGGCGGCCTCGACCTCACGTCGCAGGTGACTGGCGAGGGTGGTCGTCGGACCTGGCGGCGGATCCGAGACCGCGTCGCCAACGGCGAGATGCCGCCCCCGGAGGAGCCACCGATCGCGGCCGCCGATCGCGAGCGGCTGCTGCGGTGGATCGACGTTCGACTCGCGGCCGGCGACACCGGGCCGCGGGACCCGGGGCCACCGCTCATTCGGCGACTGTCGCGGGATGAATATGGTCGCACGCTCCGCGACCTCGTGGGGCTCGATTTCGACGCCGCCGCCGTGGTCGGCATCCCCGATGATTCCCAGGGCCACGGGTTCGCCAATCGGGCCGATGTGCTGGGCCTCTCCCCGGCGCTGATGGAGAAGTATTTCAGCGCGGCCGAGGCGGTGGTCGACCGGGTCCTGGCCGCCACACCGCACGCGGCCGTCCCCCCACCGGCCGCACCGCCTCCGGCGGTCACAGGGCTTGTCGCGCAATACCGCTGCAGCGGCCCCAAGGCCGACGACAACCAGATTCGGGCCACCCTGCAACTGGTCAATCGCGGGACGGCCGCCGTGCCCCTCGGGGAGATTTCCGTCCGCTACTGGTTCACGGCGGAGGGGATCGATGAGTTTCAGCAGTGGTGCGACTATGCCGCGGTCGAGGCCAGCACCATCACGCTCGCCGTCAAGCAACTCGACGAGCCGGTCGCCGGGGCAGACCACTTCATCGAGGTCGGCTTCAAAGCCGGTGTGCTGCAGCCTGGCCAAGCCACCGGCGACATCCAGCTCCGGGTGGCCGCCGGGGACTGGTCGGGCTTCGACCAATCCGACGACCATTCCTTCGCCGCCGCCGTCACGACCCTCACCGACGCCCCACGGATCACGCTCCAGCGCGGCGGCAAGACCGTGTGGGGCGTCGAGCCCAGCGGGCCGCCCGCCAAACGAGGCCCCGCCACGCCACCTCCCGGCCCCGACGCGACCAGAGCCTGGGAGCGGCTGTTCGTGGCTCGGCCAGGCCCGGGCGTCGCTCCGGCTGACGCGGCCAGACGCGTGCTCGAAGGCTTCGCCGGCCGCGCCTGGCGCCGGCCGGCCACGGCGGCGGAACTGCAGCGCCTCATGGCCATCTGGCGGCGTGCCGGCGTGGAAGGGGCCGCCTTCGAGGCGGCGATGCGGCCCGCGCTGACGGCGATCCTCGTCTCACCCCACTTCCTGCTCCGCGTGGAACGCGACGTGCCGGCGACACCCGACCGGCCCTACCGCCGCGTCGACGACCAGGAGTTGGCGGTCCGACTCGCCTACTTCATCTGGTCGAGCATGCCCGACGACGAGCTCGTGAATCTTGCCCGGCGGCGGCGACTCTCGGCGCCGGACGAGCTTGACCGCCAGGTGCGGCGGATGCTGGCCGACGCGAGGGCCGCAGCGCTCACCAGTTCGTTCGGGGCGGCCTGGCTGCAGTTCGGCAAACTGGCCACGGCCAGGCCGACACCCGAGTTTTTCCCGGACTTCACCCCGGAACTGCGGCAGGCGATGCTGACCGAGGCGACCATGTTTTTCGACACGCTGCGCACGGAGGACCGCAGCCTCCTCGACCTCGTCGACGCCGACTACACCTTCGTCGACGAGCAACTCGCACGGCTGTACGGGCTGCCCGGCGTCTCGGGGGCCGCCTTCCGCCGCGTCCAGCTGCGGCCCGGCGATCACCGCGGCGGCGTGCTCGGCATGGGGGCCGTCCTGGCGGCGACATCGCACACCTTCCGCACCAGCCCCACGCTGCGAGGCAAGTACGTGCTCGACGTCCTGCTCGGCGAGCCGCCGCCGCCGCCGCCCGCCAACGCGAGCGTGCTCGCGGGCGAGCGGCACGACGCGCCGACTGCCACCTTCCGCGAGTCGCTCGCTCGCCATTCCCGCGACCCGGCCTGTGCCGCCTGCCATTCCCGCATCGACCCGCTCGGATTCGGCCTGGAGGCCTACGACGGCATCGGCCGCTGGCGCGACACCGCGGCGTCGGGCATCGACGCCTCGGGCAACCTGCCCGGCGGGGTGGCGTTCACCGGGCCCGAGCAGCTCAAGGCTGCCCTCGGCGCGCGACGATCGCAGATTTTGCGAAACGCGTCCGCCCAGATGCTCTCATTCGCGCTCGGCCGCGCGGTCGAGGAGTGTGATGAGGCGTCGATCGACGCGATCACCCGCGCGGTCGAAGAGGAAGACGGCCGCTTCTCCACGCTCGTGCTGGAGGTGGCCCGCAGTTTTCCGTTCCAGCATCGCCGCAACGTTCCCCCGGCCGCCGACATCGAACGTCCTGACGCTGATTCCCTCCCGGAGACCCGGCCATGAAGCTCACCCGCAGGGCGATTCTCCGCGGCGCCGGCACTGCCGTCGCGACCCCGTTCCTGGCATCGTGGCGACCGGCCCGCGCGGCGGCGGCCGTCACGCCGCCCTTGCGGATGGCCATCTACACGGTTTCCGGCGGCACCGTCCTCGAGCACTGGAAGCCGGCGGCGGCCGGACCGCTGAAGAACCTGCCGTCGATCCTCGCCCCGCTCGAGCGGTTCAAGGACCGGCTGCTGCTCGTGTCGGGGCTGTCGCACGGCGGCGCCGCGACCGGCTGTGCGCATGCCACCTGCGCCCGACTGCACCTGTCCTGCGGCGGCGCGGAGTCGGTCGATCAGGCTGCCGCGCGGCTCGCCGGCGGCGACACGCTGCTGCCATCGCTCGAGTTTGGCCTCACGAACCACCAGACGAAGTTCGCCTACCGCGACGGCACGCCGGTGCCGTTCGAGATGAACCCGCACCTCGTCTTCGAGCGGATGTTTCGCGGCCGCCCGCCGATCGTGCCCGACTGGAACGCCGGCCGGGCGGAGGCGGCCCGCGAGGTGCGGGCCTCCGCCCGCCCCGACACGGTCGAGCAGAGCGTGCTCGACACCGTGCTCGAGCAGGCCCGTGACCTGCGGGCGGGCCTCGGCGCAGCCGACCGCCATACGCTCGACGAATACCTCGACTCGCTGCGGTCGGTCGAGCGGCGGCTGGAGTTCCTGGCGGCCCGCCGACGGGACGAGGCCGACCCCGCCCGCCGGGCCGCGGTGCCGGACTTCCCGCCAAAGTCGCACCATGGCGACTACACCAACCCCTGGATGGTCTGGCGGAATCCCGAAATGCACGCCGAGTACATCCGCATCATGTCCGACCTGCTGGTGCTCGCCTTCCAGACCGACACCACCCGCGTGGTGACGGCGGCGCTCGGCGAGGACAACGCGCTGTTTCCGGGCGTGGTCACGGCCGGCAACGAGTTCCAGGCCCACGCCCTCCAGCACAACGGCAACGCGTCGGGGAGCCAGCGGCCCAACGCCGAGGCCCGCGAGGCCTGCCGGCAGATCCACGAGTGGTACACGCACCTGTTCGCGGAGACCGTCGCCAAGCTCGCCGCGATCCCCGAGGGCGAAGGCACGCTGCTCGACCACTGCATGCTGCTCTACACGTCCTACATGGCCGACGGCGGCCACGGCCTCGCCGACTACCCGACCCTGCTCGTCGGCGGTGCCCGGGGAACGTTGAAGCCGGGCCGCCACCTCGCCTTTCCGGTGGGCACGCCGGTCGCCAACCTCTATGTCGAGATGCTCGATCGCCTGGGCGCGGGGGGCAAACCCTTCGGCGACAGCCACACGGCGGAGAAGCGGGCCTTCGGCGGTCGGCTGCCGGGGCTCGCCTAGCGGGATCACGGTCGGTAGGATCGCGGCGTCATGAGCCAGCGCCGTTCCGATTCGTTCGGCCGCAACGCGGCCCTCGTCGCCGCGGTGCTCGGCTGGATGTTCGACGGCTTCGAGATCGGGCTGTTTCCGCTCGTGGGGCCGCGAGCGCTCGACGACTTGCTGGCCGGCCAGCTCGCCGCCGACCCGGCCGCCAAGGATGCCTGGTTCGGTTCGATCATGGCCGTGTTCCTGGTGGGGGCGGCCTGCGGGGGAGTGCTCTTCGGCTGGCTCGGCGACCGGATCGGCCGCGTCCGAGCGATGAGCGCGAGCATCCTCACGTATTCGATCTTCACGGGGGTGTGCGGCTTCGCCACCGACGCCTGGCAGATCGCCGCGGCCCGGTTCGTGGCCAGCCTGGGGATGGGCGGCGAGTGGGCTCTCGGCGTGGCGCTCGTGAGCGAACTCTGGCCCGACGCGTCACGGCCGCTGCTCGCCGGCATCATCGGGGCCGCCGCGAACGCCGGCATGGCCCTCGTCGCCGTGGTCAGCCTGCTGCTCGTGGCGATCGTGGCCACGGCCCGCGAGGGCCTGCTGGCCGCCGGGCTGGGTGACGCGACCGTCGAGTGGCTGACCAGGGGCGACGCCTGGCGGCTCCTGATGATGGCGGGCGCCCTCCCCGGGCTGCTCGTGTTTTTCATCCGGCTGCTGGTTCCCGAGTCGGAGCGGTGGGAGGAGTCGCGGGCCCAGGGGGCGACGTCACACTGGGTGACCCGTGACCTGCTCGGTGTGCTCGGGGGCGGCCTCGCGGTGCTCGCGATCGTGGCCGTGTGGATGCCGGGGGGACTCGTCGCCCGCACCGGCAGCGGCCTCGCGGGGGCCGTGGCCACGCTCGTGGGCCTGGCCCTCGCGCTCGCCGGCTTCCTCCATCCCGTGCGGGGCTACCTCCGACGGGCCGAGGACGCCGGCGCGATCAGCGTCGATTCAGCCCGCCGCACGCGGCGGCATTTGCTGCTGGCAGCCTGCCTGGCGGGTGTTCCGCTGATGGGCACCTGGGGCTCGGTGCAGTGGATCGTGAAATGGGCGATCGCGCTCGACAAGGCCGCCGTGGCGGCCGGGAGCGAACCAGCCTGGCACGCCAAGGAGGCGACGCAGATCGCGATGGGGATCGGCGCGATCGTGGGCACGATCGTGGTGGCGCTCGCCGCGGGCCGGTTCGGCCGCCGGATCGCCTACCTGGCCTTGTGTGCCGCGTCGATCGCCAGCATCGCGGCCCTGTACCTCGGCTTCCGGTCGTACGGGGGCTGGTTCCTCCTCGCCGCCGCGGTCGTCAACGCGACCACGGCCGGGTTCTACGGCTGGTTTCCCCTTGTCCTGCCCGAACTCTTTCCCACCGCCGTGCGGACCACGGCCCAGGGCTTCGCCTACAACTTCGGCCGCGTGCTGGCGGCGATCGGTTCATTGCAGACGGCGCCGCTCGTGGCCTTCTTCGCCCGC
>Ga0214921_10010532_pt1 | contig 11420 bp, 8 predicted proteins | sample LL1505_MetaG_FD_177992 | JGI IMG/M metagenome (GOLD analysis project Ga0214921, IMG submission 177992) | Freshwater microbial communities from Lake Lanier, Atlanta, Georgia, United States - LL-1505 | ecosystem: Environmental > Aquatic > Freshwater > Lake | place: USA: Georgia | collected 2015-05-28
CCGCGGCGAAACAAGTACCCCCCCACCATGGCAAAAACGTCCTCATCTGGGGATAAAACCGGATTTTTCGCCCCAGGATGCGCGGGTTTTTCGGTTTTTTTGAAAAATCGAGGCGAGGGTCGGAATCAAACCGACGATCCGATCCACTTTATATTCCTTTGAGGACATCTTCCATCTTTTACCGCTATTTAAATGGTCTCACGATCAGTTATGACCGTTTCCAGGCATTATGGCTCTTATTTCCAGTCCACTTTGTTGTATGGAAAAGCCTTTCTTTAATAGGAAGGACACGGTGTTTATAGCTGCTCGAGGTCAGTAGTTTATCGAAGCAGTTGAGATTATCTTCTGGGATCGCCAGTCGGCCAGGGAAAAGCCTTTTGGTCCTAATACCGTAATTGTCCTATTCAGTTTGGTGGGCATGATTTGCAAATCATGGCTGTGCACGGTGCCTTTAGATCTCTTCGGACATTGACCCTCCATAACACATTGGCCTTACCTCTTCTTGGATTTTTTGGTGTCACTGCCCTTCTCACCTTACCAGCACAAGCCAGGTTAGGTTGGACGCTTGATCAGTACATCTTTCAGATCATGGATGAGTCGAGCGCCCATATCTGCCAGGTCATGGGTTTGTCTAAAAAGAAAGACGACTCACCCGATCTAGACTGCTACCTGAGCCTCTTTTCTCACTCGCCTTACTCTAATGACACGCTTTCGCGAGGCCGAATTACAGCTGAGGGGTGGCTTGGACTCCTTTGGTGCATGCAACCCATCATTAAAGAAACCCTGCAGAACTCCAAAGACTTCACCGGACGAGGCTTTTTTGCCAGATGCCTATTTGTCGATTCACGAGCAACTGAAATACCTCTTAGCAATAATCTGGATCAACCATGTCCTCTTCTTTGGGAATCGTATCACACCGGAATGAATAAACTCCTCGATGCTAGGTTAGCTAAGGTTACGACTGAACTTGAGTGCACAAACGAGGGCAGAGAAAGGCTCAATGCGATTGATAGTCAGGAAAGCCAGTTTAGAAACAGCGTATTGAGGCAATATCGAGACTGCTTTGGCCGCCAAAGGGAGATAGCCATCAAGCTTTACATCATTTTTTATGCACTTGAGTCGGTTTTTGGAGATACTGCAGTAAACACAGCGTTTTCAAGTGAAAGGCTTGATAAAGCTTTTCGTCTGTCAAAGTGGTTTCACGAAGAGATGGCCGGGATGGTCCTGAAAGACGGAATGGCCAGCCACAGACGGGACCTTGAAAAGCTCACAAATCTATTAAAGAGCTACCCTCACTCAATGTTGAGCCAAGGCGCACTAAAGGACCTAAATGTCAGCTGGGATCATTTTCAGACACTGTGGTCGATATTCCCTGATTCCTTCGTCGTTTGGAAAAGCCTCTCAGTCGCAGGCAGGCCTGGTATATTTGTTGCGTTAAGAAGTCAGGCTTAATGGCAGGTCACCACCGAAAATAGAATTAGTATCAACACGGTTCTTAGGCCTGTGCGTAGGGAGTTTTCTTGGAGGGGTTTTGAAGTTTAGCTTATCTAAGGCCTCCTTGGCTTCCTTGGAGGTCTTCGACATCTCATCAATATTCTGCCTGGCAGATATATATCCTTGAATAGCGGACTTATAAAACCAATAGATTGCCTGGGAATCGTCTAGGGCGATTCCATTCCCTGTACGGTATGCTAGGCCTATTTCGTACTGGGATTCTGGATGTCCTTGTTCGGCTGATTTCAAGAACATGGCTGATGCTTTAATCAGATCCTTAGGAACACCTATTCCATTTTTAAGGCACAACCCATACTGATATTGAGACGGAGCGTTTCCCTTAATAGCACCTTCATAAAAGTATCTAGCAGCTATCACTGAATCCGGAACGACACCCAGACCGCCAAGATACATAAGACCCAGATAATATTTAGAATCAATATGTCCCTGTGAAGCGGGAATATTAAGGACTTCGCGAGAAGCTGCGTAGTTTTGCGCTACTCCAGTACCGTAATATAAACGGAGGCCAAGTTCGTAAAGTTCATTGGCTTCTTTATAGGAAAGCAGACGGGTATGAAGCTGCTTAAAAAAGGCTGAGTCGAAGCTCTGTTCATTTGTTTTTACGTTTATTGGATTCACCCATTCCCCAAAGAAAGGACTAGTGGACACCCCTTTCTCTTCACAGCTTCCTGAGCTCACTAGAAAAGATGCCATAAAACAAAGGCAAACAGAGCATTTTGTAAAAGTATTAATACCTCTGCCCTTTTTTTATTTATAGAAGCAACAACTGCTTACCAAAAAGAACTTTTGCTCTACTTAACGTGCATATTTTTCTTGAAACAACTGATCGGAAAGTCGGTTTTCTTCTGAAATAAGTTGGTCAATCATATCCTGCCTTCTTTTCTTGCCCTCTTCAGAATCCGGTTTTAGATCTTTGTAAAATTGTAGTTGTTTCTGTATCTCTTTTAATTTCGATTCTGTCGAAGTCATGCTATTAGGCATACTTCCAGAACTCTCAGCAATTTTCTTCATGCTATTATTAATTTTATCAGTGGTTTTTTGAACCTCTTCTAGTGTTTTATTAATTGAAGCTACTTTTTGGTTGGCTTGTTCTTGTATTTTCTTGAACCAGTAATCAGCTTTTTCAGTGCTCTTTTGTACACCAAGACCTTTGTCGTAACACTCTGCAATATCTAGTTGGGCTTTTAGGTCCCCAGATTCCGCTCTTTTCAGAAGTTCATCCGTATATTCAAGCTTTTTATCACTTGAGCCTGCTTCCTTTTTTTTATCCCGCTTAACTCGTGATAAATCGTCCTTGGCCTCGGGAACACCGTTTTGAAGGGCCTTTTCAAAGTATAAGACGGCAAGCCCAAGATCTTTGACAACACCCAGACCTTCCTCATAGTTTTTCGCGAGATTGTAGGAGGCACCTCCATCACCAGCATCAGCGGCTTTTTTTAGCCATATCGAGGCTTTGGCGGGATTCTTCTCAACCCCAGTTCCATTCTGATAACACAGACCAAGGAGAGCTTGTGCCGCCGCATCCCCCTGCTCAGCCGACTTTGTAAGCCACTTCACCGCCTCTTTGTAATCTTGGGTGACGTTTTGGCCTCTGTAGTAGCACAGACCAAGATTGAGTTGCGCATTCGCAACCCCCTGTTCAGCCGACCTCGTCCACCACTTCACCGCTTCCTTGTAATCTTGGGGAACGCCCTCGCCGCTGGCGTAGAACGCACCAAGACTGGATTGTGCCACCTCATCCCCTTGCTCAGCCGACTTCGTCCACCACTTCACCGCTTCCTTGTGATCCTGGGTAACGCCGATGCCTTTGACGTAGCACCCGCCAAGATTGCATTGTGCCCATGCATTTCCTTGCTCAGCCGACTTCGTCCACCACTTCACAGCTTCCTTGTCATCTTGGGCAACGCCTTCGCCACTGGAGTAGTGCACACCAAGACTGAATTGTGCTTTCGCATCTCCCGCCTCTGCTCTCTTCACCAGTTCTGGTGAATAGGGTTCTAGCTTTTTATCCTCCGCCCGTCCACCTACCGCCAACAATCCAACTAGCAGTAAAAGAGGAATTAGTTTCACCAACTCACTCTGCTCCTCCTGCCCCATTTATAGCAAGCGATTCGTGGACCATTCCTAGGTTGTTTTAGAGCGTTTCTAGGGGGTTTAATCCCCTTCTCCGCAGGAATGAGGCTACAGCCCCTTTTCCTCTTTTTTAATTGCTGGCTCAACCACCGATGAGCGTTCCCGGATCAGAACACCTCGCATATCGCCTATGTCGATCTTGTCCTTAACCCACTTTCCAAAGATACCCTCAAGTTTCCCATCGCTGGATTGATAAACAACCAAAGGGAGATACTCCTTATCGTCCACAACCCGATCCTTTACCACGACAGATTCCCAACTAACTCCCTCATCGCTGTTGTTCACCAATACCCGCATGACATCATCGCTGGAGATTTCCTTCCTATAGTAAAAGATCTGATAAGTTTTATCGTTCCGCAAGAAGCACATAATCCAGTATCCATCCTTAAAAAACTTAAGCTCTTCCACGCTCTTCTTTTTACTCGTGTCTGTAAGTTCTGCCTCTCTTTCCTTAAGTCCCCTGATCGTCTGCTCAGTCTTTTCGATTACATCCGCTGATTTCACGAGTTCCTTGATTGTCTCTTCATAGGCAAATGGATAACCAGATCTATTGGCTATGTAGGAAAGCCATTCAAGATTCTTGTCGAGCTTCTCAATTTCAGTTCCCAGCCCCTCATAGCTGACTATTCTTTTACCGAAGAAGGCTGCAATATCCTTGTTGTTTGCCACACCAGAGACTCGCTCTGCTCCTGTTTTATTTTTTAGCTCTTTGTAAAAGTCCTTTATTCTGCTGAATCTTTCATATTGTGCGGATTTTACCGCCAGGTCCTTTACCCTATTAATATCTAGCCTCTCATACGATTCACGATCCACAAAAGAATTCCGTTCCTTCTCAAGCTGTTGGGACGCTTGCGGAGGATAGATCACCTCCTTAAACGCTTTTTTTATGCCTGCTAACGACACCTCCAACTCATCTATTTTCTTTTGCACAAACAAAAGCGTCTGCTCCTCACCATACCTCTTTTTAGATTCTTCGGCCGTCTCGCCGATCCTTGCCTCGGCTGTCCAGCTTGTGAAGAGCAGAGCAAGAAGGAGTGGGGGGAGGTGCTTCACCTCACCAATGCTTCCCGCTTCTGTCGTGCCTGTAAAGTGATCCCCTCTTCCCTCCTTCCTAACCAGTCCTAGAGCGATTCGTTGGGGCTTATGGACCCCTTTACGTTCGTCGTCGTCGTTGTCTGTAAAACCCTTCAGTACGTATTGGCCAATGTGGTAATCTTTATGGTGTTTTTGGTGGCGGTTGGGAGGAAGTAAGAGTAATTCTACATTTTTATGAAAAGTATCAAAAGGAGAGCTCTTGATCCATATTTAGGCACGCAGTTCGTTGCATATCATGACAAGTATGGTGCTTCTTCGGCATTGTCCATAAGTGAAGAAAGACTGAATTCGTGGAATAAAGAAAAAGATAACGATATAGATAAAGTTCAAAGCTCAGGACTTCGACTTCGAAAAGGCGAACTTTTTGAGGTGGAACCTTTTACGTTTATAGGTGTTGACGAAGGGCAGACCACTTCTCGTCCAACTTTTGTTGCTAGTCCGTTTTTTATTCCCAACGCTTTCTACCCTGTAGTTTTAATAGATTTCATGTTTTTTAATTATACTTTTAGCCATTTTGTCATTTTGCCAGCAGACAGATTACCTCTTGATAAACTTAAAGCTCTTCGTTTTCAGGTCGGGTTAATCAAAGGGGAGAAGAAATTCTTCTGGGAGGTAGATTTAGCTAAGTTTGATTCGCAGTTTTGGAGTAACCAAGAGAGCTATGTGATAAAGAAAATGGGCTACCATGATACCCAAGCAGCATATTGTTTAAGCTTTGAGGGCTCTTTAAAGACTTTGGATAATGCAAGAAAGTACACCATCGCCGTGATGAGTCAGAGTGACGATAATAAAGCAGCCTTTAGTTACTGGAGACGTATGGAACTTGAGGCAAAATCTCTTTGTTCGGCTAATGCTTTAAGCCAGGAAAGCTTCATGTCAGAAAAAGAGTCGATGCACGAGCTTACTAAAGACTTTCCATTAGGAGATTTACCTTCGATGTTTACCGCTTACCACAAAGCATTTGAGGAAGATCCAGCTAAATGGCTTAAGGAGTCTTTTGATTTGATAAGATTGTTAATAGCAAATAAGGCTTTTCAACTAGCAATACAAACACAGTTGCTGCAAAGACTTTTTTTGTTCTTAGTTCCTCAGATGCAAGAGGGCCTTCGTTTTCCATCGCTTTTTTTAGATGCGGGAATAGGTATTGAATTCGTTGCACTTAATGCTGAGGTGCTAGACGGGAAGTTTGAAGAGTTTTGGCATGAAGTTCCCATTGGATACAATTGGAGTTACGATAAGGTTATAGGCAGTGGAAATATTCACGTTTCTAAAGCAGTTTTTAATGCTAACTGCCCTAAATACGAAGAGGACATTCCGGAAGTTATTGATTTTATAAAAGCTCAACTCGAGGAAGCTACCAGATTAAAGGAGTGGACCTTACCATTCGGAGGTCTCTTTCAACTAGTTGGCCCGGTTGCAGCAGTGAAGACTTTTGAAATCAATAATGATGTCCATTTTGTTTTTTGTTTTCAGAACGGAAGATATTTTCATCTTATTTTAACACCCGGAACTCAATCTTACAGCATTTCTCCTGACCGCGGAGACATCGCTTTCAGAGGTGAAGATGGATCTTACACTGAGCTCGATGGGAAGATAGATCAGATTAATGATCGCCACATCTTAGCTCTTATTTTGATAAGTAGTTCAATAATTCGTGATGCTTGGGTGGTAGAAGAACGAGAAAGTGTTTTTGGCGAAGGACGTCTTACAAGGAAGATTTCACCCTTACTTGGAGATCACCGCAAAAAGATTGTCGTTTATTTGCCTAGAATTAAATACATTAAGAAACAAGATGACATAAGTCGCGCAAAGGAAGAACTGAATTACGCTGTTCGTCGTCAGCATTGGGTAAAAGGGCATTTGCGGAAAGCAGTTAAAGCATCACCCGCACAGATATTGTTGGCTCAACGACACGGGGTTTACATTCCAGATGGTAGAACTTACGTTCAGGGTCACAATCGTGGACAACTTGCAGCTGAAAGAATTTATCGTAGCCGTTCGGCATTAAAATGTTTGCGGGCTTTAGACGGTATTGGTCTTGGAGTAGATGGGTGGTTTAGTTTCGAGAAGAACGTTAAACAATGGCTTGATTCATTCGGATACGAGACGGATCACAAGGCGGCTTCACGTAACGGTGATGGCGGAATCGATATTCAGGCTTCCAAGGGTTCTGATTCTTTATTAGTTCAATGCAAATACTGGAGAGATCCTGTGGGAATCAATGTGGTGAGAGAAATGATAGGAACTCTCATTACTTATCCTGCTGGATCTCGGGGCGTAATTGTCACAAGCTCAGAACTCACAATACCTGCAAAAGAGTTAGCGATTCAGCATAACATTCAGTTTGTTGAGAATGTGAGTTTTGAAAAAGCTATTGATAAGGATTTGAAAGGAAAATCTTGAAACCTTTTTTGCTTTTCTGTTGCGAACTGAAAAATCGGGTAAACCCCCCACCTCCCTAACCCTATCAGCCAGAACAGGTTTTCACGGGCTTTAGTTCATCGTTCCGCTGCGATTTGAACCCGGGACAACTATAAAGCCACCCTTTGACTGCATATGTGCCGAATGGGATATGCCTTCTACGCTATTTACCCAATGCTTTGATCAGTAAACCCTTCGCCCATGAGATCCAGTTCTTCCATCCTGTTTCAGGCTTAACTTCGACCTTCGCAACAACAGGCTCAGACTCCTCGATTCCCGCTGCCGTCTGTACATCCAACTCTGGTGCTGTTTCAGTTTGTGCAGAAGCCACCACTGGAGCCTCCAATGCGGCCTTTATCGTCATCCACTTCGCCCTTCCATCAGCCAGGAGCGGTTTAAGTTCACCTGCCGTCTCTGCTGAGTCGTATTTACTTAGTGCCAGTTCGACCTGTTCTTTGGTCAACTTAATGTCCTCTGAGGGTGGAAGCGGAACAATTGCCAAAACGGACTTGGAACCCACGATCAGAAGCTTCCCGTCATCACAGGTGATTTCAGCGGCATCGCCGTTGATCTTCGCCTTAGCCACCTTGCATTCCATGGTGCTTTCAGCCGTTTTCTTCCACACAACGATGCTTTGACTCTCTGGCAGCGTAATCGGGGGTGGCAGGGGAGCTTGGGCAACAATCGGAGTCGGTGCAGTTACAGGTTTCGGCTCTTCCTTAGGCTCAGCAGAAGCAATTGCTGCTTCTCCCTCCCTTTCGATACCCTTCTTTTTTCCTGTTGCTGATTTATCTACTATCATCTTGAGATTCGATGCGGTGGAGGCCGTCAGTGTGTTAAAGAACTTGTACCCAGTGTTCTTTTCAATCACTTCGACGGATGTTATGTAATCCGTCCAACTTGTTCCTTGAACCTCGTTCTTGTTGGGCATTGAGACCGCAATAACCCTAGAGGAGGAGGTAATGGTTCCGCCTTCCTTGCGAACCACAGCAATCTTCCAGAAAGCCTCTGGCACTGGGATTCCCGCATGTGTTTTCTCTCCCTTGAAATTGCTTGGCCCACAAATAGCCAAAACTTCCTGACCGCCAGAAACCAACGTGCGGCAATACTGCTCAAAGTCATTCCACGGCCCTCGATTATTGCCCGCAGCCTGTGGTGCAATATTGCTCATGATAAAAGTCACTTCGTTGTGTTGTGGGGTGCATGTGCGGTCTGCCGAGGGACACATGTGTCCCCTATCCAATCCACCACCAAAGGTTGCGCCATCCAAACGGGCGAACCCTGACGGCAAGGTTTTGTCTTCGGTAAAACTGTCGCTTCGGCCACTTGAGCCGCGATCCTCCGAGGTAAAGCTCCAACTCACCCAGTTAGGCTGTTGGTGGGCGCTGTTGTAGCTAAGTGCGTACTCTGGCCTCTTAATAAGGTAATTGGTCTTACTGCTGGCATCTGTTTTGGCATCGCTAGGGTTGCCTAGCTCCATTTGGTACTGAACGCCTATTCGGGCAAAACCCAGGTTGCTCTGAATAATGAGCAAAAGGCACAAAATAAGAGGCACAAAGGTCACACAATCATTAAAGAACCGATTCCTGATTAATCAAGGTGTTGCCAGCTTGACGGGTCGGTGAGGCTGACGATTGCGGAGGTTGTCTCACCGGAAGAGGCCGAAAGAGCAAGCAGTGATAAACAGAGCAGAGTGATACAGAGTTTAATATGCAAGGATAAGGACAACCGATTTCTTGGAATCTTCAACTACAGACTCAAACTTCTTAAACAATCCACGCTGTTTGGCTGAAGGAAGCTTGTCTGTGAACTTTTCAAGCATTGGTATTAAGTACGCATTTTTTACAGCATAGTTCACATTTTGGACAAGATCGCCGGTCGTCTTGGCCGTCTCTAGCGCATTAAGTTTAGATACAACAATCCCCACCACATTTCCAGACTCGTCAAAAAGTGGGCTGCCAGAGTTTCCGCTTTGCACGGGGACGGAGATCTGCCACTGCGTAGGCTCATCTCGGATGCCACTCACGCTAGATATTTCACCCCGCGTGAATTTGGGACTTGCCCCCTGAATGTCAGTATTTGGGAACCCAATGGTAAAAACCGACTGCCCAAGCTTTACGTCCCTCGACGGAGCCAAAGGTGAAACCGGATAACCCGAACCGCTGGCTCTGAGAATCGCCAAATCGTTCTTGGAGTCGATTTCAACAACAACTGCAGAACGATTACCCCCGGGGAGGCAGACTTCGATCTTATTGGCTCCTGCAACCACATGGGCCGCAGTCACGACAAGGCCTTCAGAGGAAACAATTACCCCTGTACCACTGGTGGCAGCCCTTCTTGCCTTTGGCTGGTTACTGTTTTCCCCCAAAGTCGCCTGTAAACTTTTGATCTGTGAGGCAATCTCTCTGGCCTTGTTGCGTATCGTCGAAATATCTTGGCTGGTAAACTCTTGTTCCATTAAGCCGACCAGCTTATCGCTCAATAAACCGCCACACGCCCTGTTCACATATACCCAAACCAGTGCCATCGCGTTGCTTGGAATCACACCATTTCCGTAATAATACGCACTGGAAAGCGAAGCCATCGATATGTTATCAGCCCCATAGGCTGATTTTTCAAAATATTCAAAAGCCCTTTGGGCATTTTTTTCTACTCCATAGCCATACTGGAATGCTTCTGCCAATTTTCTTTGGGCAAGCGGCTGATTATAGAATTTTTTTGCCATGTCCGACGCCATGGTCAAATAATATATTGCTCGGTCTGGACTAGGTTTGACCCCCCATCCGTTTGCGTAGCACTCACCAAGCCAATAAATGGCGTCCCCATCCCCCGTTTTTGCTGCTTTATCTAAATAAATAAACGCATCCAAGTGGTTGGGGGGTCCGCCGAAAAGACCAAGGTAAGTCATCCCAAGAACTTTTTGACCGGTGGGATCACCCTGGTCGGCAGCGACCTTTAGCCACTTTTCTGCCTCGGCCTGATTTCTTTTTTCCTTGGGGTAATCTTCCGAATAAATCGATGACAACACAAGTGCGGCAGTGATTGAGTTTTCACCCGGCCCTTGGGCGATCGCTTTTTTTGCCCATATCACGGCCTTATCTAAATCTTTTTGGGCAACTCTTTTACCTTTCCAGAATGCGACGGCCATATAACGCTGGGCAGTAGCGCTTCCCTTATTTGCCAGCTCTACTACGTCTATTATCGAAGCAGTTTTATCAAGGTATTCCCAAGATGGTTCATTGCTTTCCGGAATAAACTCATATCCAGCATTTGCAGCATCTCTGAGTTTTAGATTTCTATTTTCACGGATAACCGCAATGGCGATGACAGCCAAAGCGAGAACTCCTATGTACTTTGCACTTTTTGGCCATGAGGGCCGGAAATTCTTTTTGGGTGACATCACCGCGGATCAGAAGCCCAGCTAGGCTGGTTCTTTTTCTTTTTATTCGCGGTCCCGCTTTTTGTTTTTCCCTCTTCCTCATCTTCCTTCGAATCGCCGCCAATGATACCGGCCTTCCACTTATAGCTCCGAAGTATTCCCTTTGAGTCGAACCGTAGCATCTTGTACTGCTCCCCGCGCACAATATAACCGCCGATTAGCCCAGGGGGTGTATCTATCTGAGTTATATCATACGACCACATAGCGATGATGGAGCCGTCGGGTAATACTTCCTTTTTGTTGGGTGGCCCCACCTCCATCACAACGTCACCGTAATCAACCTTGTTGATGTTCTTCTCGAGGTAATCGAGGGAGGGGCCGTTGGCGCCGTAGGAGGAGAAGGCAAAAAGCACTAGAAGGGAGACGACCCGTTTCATGGGGTAATCTTGGGCATTTATTTAATCCCCCACAAGCAAGAGAAAAGCACTCCCCTGTTCAGGTCAAAAGGCGTTCGAAACCACAACGCAGAATCCGCTTAACACAGCCCAATCTTATCCACCTAGCGCATTGCTCCTGACTGAATTTTTTCCGGAGATAGTCGCTTCAGCAGGACGCGCTGAAAAAAGGGAATCGAACCTTTGGTTCGATATTTTTTGGGGGACTTTGTTGTAACTTTTCGTTGTAACTGGGATCAATTCCCGACCCCCTTCAAGCCACATCTCCTTGCAAGGGAGAGATTAAGAAATTTTGGAGGCGAGGGTCGGAATCGAACCGACGAATACAGCTTTTGCAGAGCCGTGCCTTACCACTTGGCTACCCCGCCCAAAATTTTATCTGTGCCCACTCAGTATTCTCCGCCTGCACCCCTTCGTCAAAC
>Ga0214921_10010534_pt1 | contig 11416 bp, 13 predicted proteins | sample LL1505_MetaG_FD_177992 | JGI IMG/M metagenome (GOLD analysis project Ga0214921, IMG submission 177992) | Freshwater microbial communities from Lake Lanier, Atlanta, Georgia, United States - LL-1505 | ecosystem: Environmental > Aquatic > Freshwater > Lake | place: USA: Georgia | collected...
ATAATGTGGATGATCACCTAAAAAACCATGGCTTCTTGCACACCACAGACGATCAGTGGGTACTGGCACCAGCATTTGATTTGAATCCCTTCCCTGACAAAATGAGGGCATTAAAAACGTGGATTTCTCAGCAAAGTGGAGAGTTTGCCTCGTTAGATGAAGCGTTGGCTATTTCAAAATCATTTGAGTTGTCAAATAAAGAGGCAAAAGTCATTTTGTCTGAAATGAGATCAATCGTCTCCACATGGAAGCCCATAGCGCAAAATTTAGGAATGAATGCTCGTGATATCAATCAATATGCTCCTGCATTTGAATATCAGGAGCCATAGGCATTTTCGTTTGGATCTGTCAGAATATTATAATATCCTTTGCAATAAAACGAGCCAGCAGATAATTCTTTGAACGATAAATTGTTAAACCCGCTATTAAAACCAGGCCCATGGCTTGATCGGATTGCCTGGAACGAACTCGGTTTGGTGGCAGTCATTGCGCAAGAAGCCTCGAGCGGTGATGTCTTGATGATGGCCTGGATGAATCAAGAAGCTTTATTGCAAACCTTGCAAAAGGGTGAGGCGGTGTATTGGTCGCGCTCACGCAATAAACTTTGGCATAAGGGTGAAGAGTCTGGTCATACGCAAACTGTTCGAGAGATTCGGTTGGATTGCGATGGCGATACTATTTTGTTGATTGTCGATCAGAAGGACGGGATTGCTTGCCACACCGGCAGGCACAGTTGCTTTTTTAATGAATGGGACCCGGTCGCCAGTAACTGGGTCGATACAATAAAGCCATGACAGACAGCAAAGATAATTTAGATTCTGTATTGGCCTACCTTGCCGATGTGGTCGATCAGCGCCGTGCTGATTTAGCGGCCGGAAAAATTGATGCTAGTAGTTCTTACATTGCTCAACTCTTTACCAAGGGAGATGATGCAATCTTGAAGAAGATTGGGGAAGAGTCAACCGAGACGGTCATGGCTGCCAAGGATTCTCGTCAGCATCAATTGGACCCAAAATACCAGGCTCTGTTTGTCGGCGAAATGGCTGATTTATGGTTTCATTGCCTTGTTGCGCTATCTAAGTTCAATTTGCGTCCTGAGGATGTGTTGGCAGAGCTCAAGCGTCGTGAGGGCGTTTCCGGAATTGCAGAGAAGGCGGCCCGGGGTGAAAAAACCCCTTAAACAAGTGATTTGTTGGGCCAAATTGCCGTTTTTAAGCCTGACTTCAGGTAAGATCCCCGCCTATGAAACATACCAGTTATGACCCAAATTGCATTTTTTGCAAGATTATTGCCGAGGAAATCCCTTGCCAGAAGGTTTATGAGGACGAAGAAATCCTCGCTTTTAATGACATTCATCCGACCGCCCCAGTGCATTTTTTGATTATTCCCAAAAAACATATCCCTATGCTGGAATCTGCTAGTGCCCACGATGCACCATTGCTAGGTAGAATGATGGAATTAGCCCCGCGTTTGGCTCAACAACAAGGATGTCGCCCCGGTAAAGATGGGGGATTTCGGGTGATGGTGAACAATGGCGCGGATGGGGGTCAAGAGGTTTATCACCTGCACTTGCACGTGATGGGCGGACCACGCCCCTGGAAAAAATAATTTGAGGAGAAATTGAGATGGGCTCATTTAGCATTTGGCACTGGTTAATCGTACTGGTGATTATTTTGTTGGTCTTCGGTACCAAAAAGTTGCGCAATATTGGTTCAGATTTAGGTGGCGCAGTTAAGGGGTTTAAAGACGGAATGAAGCCTGGTGAAGAAGCTAAGACCGATCAAATACAGTCACAAGCTACACCTGCTGATAAAACAGTTGATGTACAAGCGAAGGATGTGAACAAGTCCTAAGATTATTTAGGCTTTTTTGTTTCCTCACAATATCGATTACTCTGTCTCGTAAACACTAATCAAGAACCGGCTATGCTTCGATGATTGATCTTGGTGTATCAAAGCTTGCACTGATTGCAGTGGTGGCTTTAATTGTTGTTGGCCCCGAACGTTTACCCAAGGTTGCTCGCATGGCGGGCAATTTATTTGGTCGTGCGCAGCGTTATATGGCAGAAGTGCGCTCCGAGGTCAATCGCCAAATAGAACTTGACGAGTTCAAGAAACTGCGTGAAGCCAGCACCGACGCCATGAAGGAGATGGAGAGCACCTTAAATGCTACGGTGCAAGAAGCCAATGCGAATCTCAGTGATCAGGCAGAACCAAAGACCGATGATTACGCCAGTGCTATTTTGGAATCCGCACCCGATGTGACGAAGGTCTATCGCGATGCTCTGCGTCAAGGGCGAGACAGTTGGGGTGTGAAACGCACAGCAAGACCATTATGGTTTAAACATTCTGCCGGTATTCGAACGCGAGTACAGTCGGGTGCTGCACGTGTGAAGCGCTTTAAGAGACCAGCGTTGCATAAGTAAATCCAAAACACTAAACAAATAATCAACAGAACACTAAAGTCAACGATGTCTGATACAAACTTCGACACCAAAGAGACAGAGCAAAAAGAAGGTTTTCAAGAAACCTTCATGTCACATCTCTTTGAGTTGCGAGATCGAGTAGTTAAGTCGGCCATCGCGGTGATCATTGTGTTTGTTTCACTAGTCTACTGGGCTCCCGATATCTTTCATTTATTTGCCAAGCCGATGTTGGATTCCTTGCCGGCAGGTGGCAAGATGATCGTCACCGATGTGACCGGCTCCTTCTTCGTGCCGATGAAAGTCACCATGTTGGTTGCCTTCTTAATTGCCCTACCCATTGTTCTCTATCAAATGTGGGCTTTCATAGCACCAGGCCTTTACACCCATGAGCGTAAGTTAGTTCTTCCCTTAGTAGTAAGTAGTTACTCACTCTTTCTAATCGGCATGTCCTTTGCCTATTTCTTGGTCTTTCCAACCGTATTTCAGTTCATGGCCAGCTATAACGCCCCCTTAGGCGCAGAGATGTCGACTGATATTGACAAGTACCTGAGTTTTGCTATGTCAACCTTTTTGGCCTTTGGTATTACCTTCGAGGTCCCGGTAGTAGTAGTGGTCTTGGTCAAAATGGGCATTGTCTCGATTGAAAAACTACGAGAGATAAGACCGTATGTCATCGTCGGCGCCTTCATCATTGCGGCTGTTGTTACCCCCCCAGATGTGCTTTCCCAGCTTTTACTCGCTATTCCCATGTGCATTCTTTATGAGCTCGGCCTATTTATTGCTCGTTTCTACCTACCCAGAACTAAATCTGCAGAAGAAAAATAAGATTAATTCTATAAGCTATTGATTTATATAGACTTATTTTCATAAAAGCTGCTGTTGCACTAATACAACGAATAGCCATATAAAAGCCCCAAAAGGCTGTGATTACATACAAAAACGGGATAATTGCTCTTGTCTCGAAGAAATTCGGGCATTTCTTAATTTATGGAGATTTAAACAATGAAAAAATCACTATTTGCACTCGCCGCATTAGGCGCATTAGCTGGTGCTGCTCAGGCTCAGTCTAGTGTGACTGTATACGGTATCGTGGATATGGGTATGGTTGGCTACAACACTAGAAACGCAAACCCTATCTCAGCATCAGCCACAAACCCCGCGGTTGTGGGTGGATCTGGCCTTGGTTTTGGTCAAAGCGCTCAGTCCACAAATCGCCTTGGCTTTAGAGGCACAGAAGATCTTGGCGGTGGTACAAGAGCATTCTTCACTCTGGAGCTTGGATTGGCTCCAATGACAACCCAGCTTATTAACTCTGGCGCCACACAAAATCGTCAAGCTTTTATTGGCCTTGGGCAAAAGGGTTTGGGTCAAGCTTCGATTGGTACGCAAACCACATTAGTTCACGATGCTGCCGCAGCAACTGACGCTGGCGAGCTGAATAACATTATGGGTAATATGATTTATACCGTTAATACTGGTCTAAACAACGGCGCAACCCCTTATAGTGCCGCAACCGGTTCCGCATTAGCGAACGCTCAAAGTGCTGGTATCTCCTACACCATTCGTCAAAATAACATGTTAAAGCTTCAAACAGAAAGAATGGCTGGATTTAGGGGGGCTGCTACGTTGGTATTGAATAACACCAATTCGTCGACCCAAAGTTTTAACGCTACGACTGGCGCAACTTCCGGTGGTGTAAATAACCAAATGGGCTGGGGTATTAGCGCAGATTACTCATGGAAACAACTGTACGCTACAGCTAACTATCAAGCCTTTACATCGCAAAATCCATGGGGATCAGGCACAGCAGGTTCTTCAGCTACAGGCTCCACATCATCTACAACCGTCGGTTCGGGTGTTATTTTGGGTTATCCAGCCAATGGAACACCAATACTGGCTGGTTCTGGACAAGGAAGCACGTTGGGAATCAACGTAAAGGATAATCAAGCTTACTATGCGATCACTTATGATTTTGGTATTGTTAAGGCTTACTTACAGTACGTAGATCGTAAAGTAACAAACGAGAATTTTTCTTCCAATTACATCCAACGTACTGCACAACAGATCGGTCTTCGTAGCAACTTAACACCGACAATTTCAGCTTGGGCAAGTGGAGGTACTGGCAAGTACAATGCCTACGGTTCTGGCGGCACATCTAATAATATTGCAGGTATGCAAGTTGGTGCCAACTATAACCTAAGTAAGCGTACAAATTTGTATGCAATCTATGGTCAATATAGTGTTAGCAATGCGCCATCAGCAACTGCGGCGTCCTCTGGTTATCAAAATAACGGGACAAATACAGCGCAAAACCTAAATGCTAATAGTTATAATGCCAATAACTATGCTGTCGGCGTTCGCCATACTTTCTAATCTAACGCTAGCTTAGGCTAGTTGACAATTAGTTGGGCATTAAATCAACCCACTGTGCGAACACAGTGGGTTTTTTCATATTAAAGTTACTTCAATTATAGTTTTCGGTCTGGAAGATTTAAGCCCTAGGAATTGATTTGATCTGGCCTGTTTGGCCGTCTCTGGGCAACATCTAATGTAGTATAAATTCGGTTTTACTACTATCCATGATGTACACCTCAAATCTCAACATAAATGCTAATCACATTGTCTAGACCAATCCTATAAAATTTGAGTTTGAAACAATATTGCTACTAGTGCTATAGTCGACATTAAAATGCATCAAGGTTTGATCATTACAAAAAATTTCTCATACAAATATTTAATGGCAAGGCGCTATGGTGTCTTGCTTGAAAAACCCCCTGTTTCATAACAGCTATTAACCCCAACGCATTTTTTTGAATTTCTTAGTTACCACGAATTTAATTATCTCCTGAATCTGGGGGCATTGAATATGACTCCTATATTAAAAATCTGAGTCGTTTAGATGGAATTTGATTTTATCCAACACACTACTCCAATCACCAATACGGGGTTGCCTGTATAACCTAATTGAGGGATACCAAGGACTATCAGCCCTATCCAAAAACCATCGCCAATCAGGCATATGAGATAAAAGAACCCACGTTTTTTCCCCAAAGCTGCACTTATAAATGCGGAACACAAGGCGCAGGTACTAATTACATATAAACAATCCAGTAACTGGTCTAAAAAAAGCTATGATTAAAAAAATTGTCCCATTTAATCAATCCCAACCCTGTTTTAAAATTAGTCCTTTAAAACTACTCTTGATTAATATAAATGAATTTAACGAAAAAGCAATTTTTTGTCTTTTTACATATTGGAGATGATCCTAATGTTGATTTGATGGTTAGATCAATTAATTCGAGAAACCAAAATGCATACATAATTCAATGTTCGGATAATAAAACAAAAAAAATAGATGGAGCTTCTGATATCTTTAGAGTAAGTGCAGATACCACCAATCTAATGACATTTAGATTGCAAGCATTTTCTAATTTAAAACTAAAAGAGCCGGCAATATATTTAGATACAGACATGTTGGTATTAAAGAGTTTAGACACACATGGCTTAATTGGTAACTCAGAGGTTGTTTGCTGCAAAAGATCTTTTGGTTTAAATGACATAGTAAATACATCATTTAGGGGTATGGATTTATCGGAATACAGAAATAAGACTTTAGGTGAAATTTATCCCATTCTTGCGAGTTTCACAATTACAAAATCCTTTGAATTTTGGTCTGCCTGCCTCAAGAATTTATTAGAACTGGATAAAAAGTTTCATTGGTGGTATGGAGATCAAGAGGCAATGCGAAATGTTGCAAATAGTAATCAGTTTGCCATAAGTTACTTGCCTGAATCGACAGTGGCGTGCCTTCCTGAATTTTTTAATAATAATAATCCGCCTATGTGTCTACACTTTAAAGGCTCACAAAGAAAAGCTTGGATGCGAGAAATATTTCATCAACTAAAATATACTTAAGAAGTTTTTTTTAAGCTATGTCAAATATGACGAAAGATTTTTTATATGTGATTATGACGCCACCACCGAATCCTAAATCGGCTGGAATTACATATTTAAATAATCTGGGAAACTATTTACGATCTTTAGGAAAAAAGGTTGCTAATATCTATCATATTGAGCCGCAGGGCTCTTTATATCTCTGGAGCTCAGTAACTATTCCAAGCACCAATCATTGGAAAGAGCCCTGGCAAGGCGCCTGGATACCTTGGTCTCAAGGGATTTTCAGGCGTACATTTGGGGAAACACCCTTTATTTTGATCCATGGAGAAAACAAACATTACAAATGGTTTGAAGGTTTGAATGTTGTTAGATACTACCTTGCAGGGATAAATGATTTACAAAAAAAAGGTGTTCCAAGGGATGGGGAATTTAAACTCGCTTGGGATTCAATGTATTGTGATAACCCTGATTTTCTATTGCAAAAGCCAATGTTTCGCGGAGATCTTAATTCCCTATTAAGGCATGATTTAAAAGGACGAAATCTTGATTTAACCTATGTCGGTAAAGCCTGGATTCATAATCCAAATACCCCTAGGCTGCGAGACACATTAGAGTTAAAACGGGACTGGCCAGAATCAGATGAAGAATATCTTTTTTTGTTATCAAAAACTAGATTATTATTTACGTATGATTCAATTACATCGGTAGTTTCGGACGCAATCCTAATGGGGGCGTTCCCCGTATTTTTGGATAGCGCAAAGCGAAATGATTTAAAGTGGTACAAATCAATAAGTGAACAATTGTCTGGATGCTTCTGTTTTTTTGGCGATTCTTATGAAGAATATCTTATAAATTTTCCTTCAAATAGAGAAAAGTATATTCTAAGCACTATCTCTAATGATGGGCAATATATACTTTCTTTAAAAAAGTTTTGTGATGTAGTAGAAACTTTTTTTGCCAAGACCTGATAACTAATTTTGGTCAAAATATGAAATATAAGAATCTTTTTTAGAATCAGATTAACTAATATGGCTTACTTATTCCTTATCTTTAAACTATCTCGAATCTCTCTAAGTAGAAGAACATCCTCTGGAGTGGGTGGTGTTGGTTTCGGCTCTTCATCTTGTAATCTGATTTTGTTCACGACCTTCACCATTTGGAAGATAACAAACGCTAGGAGGATGAAGTTGATGGAGATGGTGATGAAGTTGCCATAGGCAAAAATTGGGATACCTGCTTTTTTAAGAGAATCAAAGGTTCTGGGTATGTTATCCGGTACGGTTCCCAGCACAATAAAGAGGTTTGTGAAGTCAATTCTCCCGCCCAGAAGGGAGGAAATTAGGGGCATGACAATATCATTTACTAAAGAATCAACAATTTTCCCAAACGCGCCTCCAATAATCACCCCAACCGCCAGGTCGATCACATTTCCTTTGACAGCAAAGGCTCTGAATTCTTTCATGATGTTGGAAGCCACGTTTTTCTCCAAGGAAGTTCTATTTTTAACAAGTTAAGCAGCATTAAGCGGGGTTATGGCTTTTTACCTTAAAATTAGTGGTTTAGGCAATTCACCCTATAGAACCTTTTTTTGAATTCGGTATAAGGATAGATCGTAAATGAGTGATACCCCCAAAATGGATAAAGATCGACGCACTTGGCTCATTGCGACCTCGGCCGTTGGCGGCTGTGGTGCCGCGGCAGCCCTATACCCATTTGTTGATAGTTTTCAGCCCTCAGAGCGCGCTAAAGCCGCTGGGGCAGCAGTTGAGGTCGATATCTCTGGCATGAAGCCTGATGAAATCCGTACCGTGGAGTGGCGTGGTAAGCCTGTGTGGGTGGTTCGTCGTAACCAAGACCAAGTCAAAGAGCTCTCTAAGCTGGATGGCGAATTGGCTGACCCTAAGTCTCTACGGGATCCTGCCGCCTTAACACCCGCCTATGCTCGTAACGAGTACCGCTCGATCAAGCAGGAGTACCTAGTAGTGGTCGGTATTTGCTCCCATTTGGGCTGCTCACCAAATCCTAAGTTACAGGCAGGCGCCCAGCCCTCCTTGCCAAATGATTGGCCAGGGGGTTTCTTATGCCCTTGCCATGGATCTACCTTTGATTTGGCAGGTCGGGTCTACAAGAACAAGCCCGCTCCCGATAATTTAGAGGTGCCACCCCATATGTACTTAAGCGACACCAAGATTTTGATTGGTGAAGACAAGAAAGCTTGAGTAATTTACTTAACTATTTTATTAATTAGCTAAATACGAATTAGGAAATTAGCCATGGCATTCCAAGAAATCAAAGTCCCAGAAAACGCCTCTGTTGCCCAAAAGGGGTTGGCATGGGTGGATTCACGCTTTCCTTTGAGCAAGATGTTCAAGGAGCACATGAGCGAGTATTACGCTCCCAAAAACTTTAACTTTTGGTATTTTTTTGGCTCTTTAGCTATTGTTGTTTTGGTGATTCAGATTGTGACTGGTATTTTCCTGGTCATGAACTACAAGCCAGATGCGGCTAAAGCGTTTGACTCAGTCGAATACATCATGCGTGAAGTGCCTTGGGGCTGGTTGATTCGCTACATGCACTCGACCGGCGCATCGATGTTCTTCGTGGTTGTCTACTTACATATGTTCCGCGGTTTGATCTATGGTTCCTACCAAAAGCCGCGTGAGCTCATTTGGATTTTTGGTTGTTCTATATTTTTGCTATTAATGGCCGAGGCCTTCTTTGGTTACCTCTTACCCTGGGGCCAAATGTCCTATTGGGGTGCACAGGTCATTGTTAACTTGTTTGCGGCCATTCCATTAATCGGTCCTGATTTAGCGCTGTGGTTGCGTGGTGACTACGTCATTGGTGATGCAACCCTAAACCGCTTTTTCTCATTTCATGTAATTGCCTTACCACTTGTCTTGGTTGGCTTGGTAGCTGCCCACATTATTGCTTTGCATGAAGTCGGCTCAAATAACCCTGACGGCGTTGAGATTAAAAATAATTTAGATGCCTCTGGTAAGCCAGTAGACGGTATTCCATTCCATCCTTATTACTCGGTGCATGACATTATGGGCTTGGGCGTGTTTTTGATGATCTTCGCTGCGATCGTATTCTTTGCTCCTGAGATGGGCGGATACTTCTTGGAAGCAAATAACTTTATACCGGCTGATCCTTTACAAACCCCATCCCACATTGCTCCGGTTTGGTATTTCACACCGTTTTATTCCATGTTGCGTGCTACTACAACACCTTTCTTGATCCCGCTGTGGATGCTCTGCGCACTGGCGCTAGGGCTTGTGATCAAGAGCACAAAAGATGTTCGCATTAAAGGTGCCTGCGCTGCAATTTTGGGAGCGTTAGCCTTGGGCTTCTACTTTTTGGATGCCAAGTTTTGGGGCGTTGTAATCATGGGTGGTTCCGTTGTAATTCTGTTTTTCTTGCCATGGCTTGATAAATCTCCAGTGCGCTCGATTCGCTACCGTCCAGATTTTCACAAGTATATTTATGGTGCTTTCATCATTAGTTTTGTGATATTAGGCTACCTAGGTATTAAGCCACCATCGCCACTCTTTGAGAAAATTTCTCAAGTTTGTACCATTTACTATTTGGCATTCTTCTTTGCGATGCCTTGGTGGAGCAAGATGGGTACGTTTAAGCAAGTGCCTGTTCGCGTAAACTTTGTAGCGCACTAATCCATAAGAACAAGATAAAAAATTAGGAACTCGAATGAAATATACGCTTAGTCCAATCAGTGCTTTCCAAAAGGGATTGGTTCTGGTTACCACTGTTCTGATAATGAGTGTAGCGAATGCCGCCGGAGGAGACTTTCCTCTTGATAGCGCACCAAATCGTTTAAATAGCAATGCATCTTTACAAAATGGCGCTAAGATTTTTGTCAACTACTGTTCTGGTTGTCATTCCGCGGTTAACTTGCGCTATAACCGTCTGCGCGATATTGGGCTTACCGATCAACAAATTAAAGACAACCTCATTTTGGGAGATCACAAGGTGGGCGATTTAATGACCATCTCAATGAGTCCCAAAGATGCCAAGGCATGGTTTGGTAAGGTGCCCCCCGATTTATCGGTAGAAGCGCGTGCTCGCGGCACCGATTGGTTGTATACCTATTTCCGAACTTATTACAAAGATACTGAGAGCCCAACCGGCTGGAACAATCTGGTGTATCCCAACGTCGGTATGCCCCATGTTTTATGGCAATTACAGGGTGAGCGTGCTGCAAAGTTTGAGCAGCAAAAAGATCCACACGATTCAAGTAAAACAACAAAAGTATTCATGGGCTTTGAGCAGCTAAGCCCTGGATTAATGAAGCCCCAAGAATATGATGATAATATTGCAGACCTTGTGTCGTTTATGTCTTGGATGGCTGAGCCCACTCAGTTACAACGTAAGCGCATTGGCGTCGTTGTCCTTCTATTCCTAGCGATCTTTACATTGATTGCGTGGCGTCTAAATAAGGCGTATTGGAAAGATATTCGTTAAGTCCAGCTGTTTTGATTCAATAATTTGATTTAAAGGATACCTGCTTATGATGGTGTTGTACTCGGGCACAAACTGCCCATTCTCACAACGCTGCCGCCTTGTTCTGTTTGAAAAAGGTATGGATTTTGAGATTCGGGATGTCGATTTGTTTAATAAACCAGAAGACATCTCGGTCATGAACCCTTATGCACAAGTTCCAATCCTGGTGGAGCGCGATCTCATTTTGTATGAGTCCAATATCATTAACGAATACATTGATGAGCGTTTTCCTCATCCACAGCTCATGCCGCCTGATCCAATTGCCCGTGCCCGTGCTCGTTTATTCCTATTCAACTTTGAGAAGGAGCTCTTTGTACATGTCAGTGCCCTTGAGAACGAAAAGGGTAAAAGTGCTGAGAAACTGCATGAGAAGGCACGTTTGGCCATCCGTGATCGCTTGACGCAATTAGCGCCGATCTTTGTTAAAAACAAATACATGTTGGGCGATGAGTTCTCGATGTTGGATGTAGCCATTGCCCCATTGCTCTGGCGTTTAGAGCACTACGGCATTGACCTTTCCAGAAATGCTGCACCACTCCTCAAGTATGCTGAACGTATCTTTAGTCGTCCACC
>Ga0214921_10010535_pt1 | contig 11415 bp, 8 predicted proteins | sample LL1505_MetaG_FD_177992 | JGI IMG/M metagenome (GOLD analysis project Ga0214921, IMG submission 177992) | Freshwater microbial communities from Lake Lanier, Atlanta, Georgia, United States - LL-1505 | ecosystem: Environmental > Aquatic > Freshwater > Lake | place: USA: Georgia | collected 2015-05-28
GCGGCTCGACGCGACCACGCCCCAGTGGCCGATCATGCACGCGGTCACCTACGGCGTGACCCGCGACCAGATGATGGCCCGCCACAAGGCGAACCACGTGCAGGTGGCCTATGCCCGGGACGCGGCCGCCGCCGACCGCGCGGCCCTGGCCAAGGCGGCCGTGGCCCGGGCCCTCGGCATCGAGGTCTCGTTCTGCGGCACCCGCGGGCTCGGCTCGGCTCCGAGCGTCCGGTGGTAGGCACCACGCGGACCACGTGGTGGCGTCCCGGGCGTGCCCGTGCCATGGCGCCCGCGGGCATTCCGGGCTCACCGCCTTGATTCGGCCCGGTGCCCTCCCGGAAGATGCCTGGCTTTCTCGAACCCCGGCAGGGAGCCAGCATGAAGACCCAGGGCTATCTCGGCATCGACGTCGGCACCCAAGGCTTGTCGGTGATCTTCGTCGCCGAAGATCTCCGGATTCGTGGTTCCGGTGACGGCGGCTACGAGATGGTGCCCGGCCTCGATGCGGGCTCCTACGAGCAGCGGCCCGCCGACTGGGAACGGGCGCTCGCCGCCGCCATGGCCGACCTCCGCGCGAAGCTGGCAAGCCTGGGCATCGAGCCGGACGTGCGGGCGATCGGAATCTCGGGGCAGATGCACGGCGAGGTGCTCTGCGACGCCGCGGGCGACCCGCTGGCTCCCGCGCGGCTGTGGTGCGACGGCCGCAACGAGCCCGAGGGGCATGAGCTCACCGAACGCCTCGGGATTAAGTGCCCCAAGCGGCTCACCGCCTCGCGCTGGCTGTGGACGATCCGCCATCGGCCGGAGCTCGCGGCCCGAGTCGCCCACATCACCACGCCCGGCGGTTGGATCGCGCGCCGGCTCACCGGCCACTGGAACCTCGGGATCGGCGACGCCTCGGGTATGTTTCCGATTCGTCAGGCCACGCTCGACTACGACGCCGAGCGGCTCGCCGACTTCGACGCCCTCGCAGCCCGCACGGCGCCCGGCCTCGCGCTGCCGGCGGTGCGCGACCTCTTGCCGGCGGTGCGCAAGGCGGGCGAGGACGCGGGCACGCTCGACGCCCACGGCGCCGCGCTCCTGGGCCTTCCGCAGGGCATCCCCGTCGCGGCCGCCGAGGGGGATCAGCCCGCGGCCCTCGCCGGATCGCTCGTGGCTGCCGCCGGAACGGTGTCGATGAGCTTCGGCACGAGCGTGGTGGCCAACTCCGTGGGCGACCGGCCCTTCCAGGGCGTGGACCGGGCGGTGGATCATTTCTGTGCCGTCGACGGCAAGCCGATCAACATGGTCTGGCTGCGGAACGGAACCACCGCGATGAACACGATCGTGGGCATGTTCGGCGGGCTGCTGCCGGCGGGCGGCGACCCCTTCGCGGCGGTGATGCCGCTGGTGCTCGCAGCCCCCGACGACTGCGGCGGCCTGGCCGCGTTGCCCTTCATGGACGACGAGCCGGGCCTCGGCGTCTCCCGGGGCGGATCGGCCTGCCTCGTGGGCCTCGACGCCACGAATGCCACGCCCGGCAACGCCGCCAAGGCGATGCTCCTGGCCACGATCTTCAATCTCAGGCTGGGCAGCGACGTGCTCGACGCGCAAGGCTATCCCCGCCGCGAGATCGTGCTCTCGGGCGGCCTCGTGAAGACGCCCGCCCTCGGCCAGCTCGTAGCCGACGTCTTCCGGACGCCGGTGGTGATCCTCGCCGGCGCGAGCGAAGGCAGTGCGTGGGGCGCCGCCTTGCTGGCCGCCTACCGCGACCGCCGCATCGCCGGTGAGTCCGCCTCGTGGGAAGCGTTCCTCGCCGCGCACGCCCAGACACCGGCCCACCGGTTCACCCCGCGGGCCGCGGCGGCCGCCGCGTTCGACCGGTCCTACGCGCGTCATCGCCGGCTCGTGGCCATGCAAGCGGAACTGGTTTGACGCCCGGCGGGGCATCCCTGCCCCCGGCGGGCTTTGCGGCACTCCGGCCTGCGGCCGCTGCCGCCGGCCGCACCTCCGGGCGGCCGTGCTCGTGCCCGTTGTGGCGCGCCACGTGCGTTCAGACGAAGCATGGATGGCCGCGTCAACCGTTGGACGGCGAGGGGTGGCCGGTGCCCCGGAGCCGGCGTTGCTGGCAAGCGCAGGCAGGATGCCGGAGCGCAGCCAGCATCGAGTGAACGGAGGGCAGGATGCCCGAAGTGAACGTCCGGGCGACGGGGCCCGGCCACCCCGAGCCCGCATCACCAGGCGGCTACCGCACCGCCAGCATCCGCTCGAGCGCGGTCACGGCCCACGTGGCCGTCTCGTCATCGACCCGGATCACGTTGACGGGCCGGCCCCGCTCCAGGTGCTCGAGGCTCCAGCAGAGGTGGGCCAGGTCGATTCTGTACATCGTGGCGCACATGCAGACCGTCGGCGAGAGAAACCGCACCGTTTGCTCAGGATGGTTCTTCTCCAGCCGCTTGACGAGGTGGAGCTCGGTGCCGATCGCCCACTTCGTGCCCGGCGGTGCCTCCTCGACCTGGCGGAGGATGGTGCTCGTCGAGCCGACGAGGTCGGCCTTGTCGACCACCTCCATCGAGCACTCGGGGTGGACGAGGATCTTCACGCCCGGGATGTGCTCCCGCATCGCGTCGACGTGCTCCGGCCGAAACATCGCGTGCACGCTGCAGTGCCCCTGCCAGAGGATCACTCGCGCCCGCTCGATCCCCTCGCGGGCGTTGCCGCCGAGCGTCGGGTCGTGCGGGTTCCAGAGGGCCATCTCGGCGAGCGGGATGCCCATCGCCCGCGCGGTGTTGCGGCCGAGATGCTGGTCGGGGAAGAACAACACCCGGCGGCGGCGGGCGAAGGCCCAGTCGAGGACGGCGCGGGCATTGCTCGACGTGCAGACGATCCCGCCGTGGCGGCCGCAGAAGGCCTTGAGGCTGGCGGCCGAGTTGATGTAGGTGACGGGCGTGATGTCGGCCGTGTCGACCACCGTGCCGAGATCCTCCCAGGCGTCTTCCACCTGGTCGATCGCCGCCATGTCGGCCATCGAGCAGCCGGCGGCCATGTCGGGCAGCACGACCGTCACGCGGCGGCCCCCGCGGGCGGCCACCTGCTCGGGGCGGTTGGCCAGGATGTCGGCCGTCTCGGCCATGAAGTGGACGCCGCAGAACACGATCGCCTCGCAGCCTTCCCGCTCGGCGGCGCTCCGCGACAGCTGGTAGCTGTCGCCCGTCAGATCGGCGTGGGCGATCACGCCGTCCTGCTGGTAGTGGTGGCCGAGGATCACGAGCCGCGGCCCCATCCGCCGCCGAACCGCCTCGATCCGCTCCTGGAGGAGGTGGTCGGGCAGGCCCCGGTAGGACGGGAACGGGCTGGCGAGCGGCAGGTCGAGGACGGCATTTGTCATGTGGGAAAGTATAGGTCGCCGCGCGGCGGCCGCCGCTGACGCTATACTCCGGCCTTTCCGAGGAACGCTCTCTCGGACACCTGGAACCTCCTCGAGTCAACCCATAGGACGGCAGCGGCGAGATGGCAAAGAAACGGACCCAGAGCATCAGCGCGAAGCGGGCCGAGGTGGAGGCCGCGGAGGCCCTCGGCAAGACGGCCAAGACCAAGAAGAAGGCCGCGGAGAAGGCCCCCAAGGCGAAGAAGGAGAAGGTCGCCAAGGAGCCGAAGAAGGCCGCCGCCAAGAAGCCCAGCCGCCGCAAGGTCGCCAAGGAGGCCCGGATGAAGGCCTACTGGGGCGTGTTCACGCAGGCGATGAAGCGGGTGGCGATGTTCGAGTATGCCGACAAGAAGGCGGCCGACAAGAAGGCCGCCGAGCTCGTCGCCTCGTCGCGGGCCCATCATTTCGTCGGGCTGGTGAAGGAGCCGATCACCGAGTAGGACCGCCACGTCGGCGGGCCGAAGACCACGCTTGCCATCAGGGGGTCGTCATGCACCGAATCGTCGCCGCACACCTGCTCATCCTGGCGGCCCTGCTCGTGGGCTGCTCCGGCCAGGATGGAGCCGCTCCGACCGCCGGTGACAAGCCCGGCTCCGCGGGGCTTCCCGGCCTCGACCCGGCCTCGCGGCTCGATCTCGATAACGGTCGCGTGAGCGTCTTCTCGCCGCAGGGCTGGCGGCGGGCATCCCGGTCCTACGACTATCTGGTGCGATACCAGTCGACGCCGCAGCTGCCCTACCCCGCGGTGGTCGTGCTCGCGGCCGATCCACCGGAGGGGTTCGCGGAGGTCACCGCCGACAATCACGCCGCCTTCGTCGAGGCGATCGGGGCCCGGCTGGCCGAGGGCGAAGGCAAGGGTCTTGTCCGCAAGCCGGCCCGGGCCAAGGTGGGGCCGCACCACGCCGTGAGTTGGGCCGCAGGCGGCGAGGCCAAACTCGACGGCACGCCCAAGAAGATCGAACGGGACTGCACCGCCGTGGTCGTCGCCGGCCGGCTGTACACCGTCGAGGCCTGGGCTCCCCGCGGCAAGCTCAGCGACGCCGGCCGGGCAGCTGCCCGGGCCGTCGCCGCGGCCCTGGCCGTGCCCTCGCTCGAACCCGTCGAAACCCTCGAACCGCTCGTGCCACCGACGCCGGAACCGACCGATCCGGCCAAGGAGCCGGGCGAGAAGCCGACCACGGAGCCGGCGGCCCCTGCCGACGACGCTCCCAAGCCCGCCATGCCCAAGCCCGACGCGCCCAAGGCGGACGCCGACGCTGCCACTCCGGCGACCACCACTCCAGCCGCCGACCCAGCCCCGGCCGCAGCCGAGTAAGTCGCATCACTCCCCGCGCATCCATGGGCCGCGAGGGGTTGGCCGTGCCAATCGAGCGGGCTGTGGAAGCAAGCGCAGGCATGGATGCCGGAGCGCAGCGGACACGCAGTGAACGGAGGCCTGGAGGGCCGCAGTGAACGTCCGGCGAGATGGCACGGCCAACCCCGAGCCGCGTGCGCGACAGCCGCTCCCGATCGTCCGGCGAGATGGCACGGCCAACCCCGAGCCGCGTGCGCGACAGCCGCTCCCGATCGTCCGACGAGAGGGCATGGCCGACCCCGAGCCCACGCCTGAGCCTCTGCCCGTCAGCCGCGCGGATCCTGCCAGTCGCCCCAGGCGGCGAGGTAGCGGGCGAGGCCCCGGCTCGAGCCTGCACGGGCCTCGATCCAGGCCTTGGTCTCGTCGATCAGTTCCTGCTCCCGTTCGAGGGTGATGTCGCCGGCCACCACGCGGCTCCGCAGGAAGACGAAGTAGGTGTCGAGCACGTCGCCCCGACAGTAGTCGTGGATCTCGGCCTTCTTCCCGGCATCCCACAGGTCCTGCACCATGTGGCCGGCCACGTCCATCTTGCCCGGCTTGCCGATCAGATTGGCCGCCAAGGACAGGCCGCCGGCGAACCGACTGGCACCCGAGTTGGTGAGCCACTCATGAAGGTCGAAGTGGGCCTGGGTGTTGTAGCGGTAGCGGGGCTGATCGAAGTTGCGGGCCTCCTCCGCGAACCAGTCGGGGATCTGGATCCCGTAGCGGAAGGCGCAGAGTTCCAGCAGCGGGATGTCGAAGCCGCGGCCGTTGAAGCTCACGAGCCTGGGCCGCTTGTAACGCCGCCAGCCCTCCCAGAACCGGCGGGCGATCTCGTGGGGCCGCGACTCCTCCTCGTCGAGGGCCACGAGGTCCTGGAGCGCGAGGTCTTTCCCGACCTTCGCGATCACCAGCGAGACCGGCACCTGGAAGGTGTAGGGAATGAAGTCCTTGCCTGTCTCGGCCTGGAGTTCGCCGCGGTAGCGGGCGATCGCCTTCTCGGGGGAAAGCTCGTCGGCGGCGTACCGCAGCCGCGAGACGAGCGGCCCGTCGGCCACGCTCTCGATGTCGAACACCAGATACTTCGGGTCACCCGCGGCCATGGCTCACCGCCTCGCCAGCGGATGGGCCAGCGGCTTCCAGCCGCCGTCGGCCTTGCTCGAGGCCACCGCCTGCTCGATGAAGTGCATCCCTTCCACGCCGTCGCGGACGTTGGGGTAGACCGTGTCGACCGTCTCGAAGGGCCTGCCGGTCAGGGCCAGTTCCATCGCGTCGAAGCCCGCGCGGTAGACGTTGGCGAAGGCCTCGAAGAAGGCCTCCGGGTGGCCCGACGGCAGCCGGCAGGCGGCCTTGCCCGCCTCGTTCGTGAACGGGGCGTTGGGGTCGCGGGTATAGACGTAGTGCGGCTTGCCGTTGTGGCGGACGAGCATCTTGTTGGGCTCCTCCTGGTGCCACTCCAGGCTGCCCAGCGTGCCGTCGATCTGGATCCGGAGGTCGTTCTCCCGGCCGTGGCTGATCTGGGAGGCGGTCACGGTGCCGAGCGCCCCGCCCTGGTAGCGGATCACGGCGTGGCCGTAGTCGTCGAGCGGCCGATCGGGCACGAAGATCTTGAGGTTGGCGGCGATCCTCTCCGGGATCAGGCCCGTCATGTAGCGACCGAGGTTGTAGGCGTGGGTGCCGATGTCGCCGAAGCAGCCGGCCGCGCCGCTCTTGGTGGGGTCGGTCCGCCAGGCGGCCTGCTTCTGCCCCTCGCTCTCGAGCCTCGTCCGCAGCCAGCCCTGGATGTATTCGGCCCGGAGCGCCTGGATCTCGCCCAGTTCGCCGGCCAGGATCATCTCCCGCGCCTGCCGCACGAGCGGATAGCCGGTGTAGTTGTGGGTCACCACGAACACCTGCTTCGAGGCGGCGACGAGCGTGGCGAGTTCCTCCGCCTCGGCGAGCGTGAGCGTGAGCGGCTTGTCGCAGACCACGTGGAAGCCGGCGGCCAGCGCCGCCTTGGCCACGGGAAAGTGCATGTGATTGGGGGTGGCGATCGAGACGAAGTCGATCCGCTCCCCTTCCGGCAGCGCCCGCTCGGCGGCGAACATCTCGGAGAACGAGCCATAGGCACGGCGCTCGGCCACGGCGTAGTCGGCCGCGCTCGCCTTGGACCGGGCCGCGTCGCTGGAAAACGCTCCGGCCACCAGTTCGGCCCGGTTGTCGAGCACGGCGGCCGTGACGTGCACGCGGCCGATGAATGACCCCTGCCCGCCCCCCACGATCCCCATCCGCAGCTTCCTGCCCAGCGCCCCGTTGGTTGCCATCGCTCGCTCCCTGGTGTCATGCCTGCCCGCCCGAACCAGCGGGGCCGGCAGCGTAGCACACGCCCCGGCGCGGTGGCAGCAGCCTGCGGTGTGCGGCTTTTGATTCGGGGTGCCGGGTCGCGGTACGATTCAATGTTTCCTCTCCCTCCTCGCTCCCGCCGCACCATGCGGCGGCTCTCATGGGCTTCCAGGATCGCGGCTACTATCGCTCCCCGACCGGCGGCTTCTCGCCCGATTGGTCGGCCGTCAACGCGATCATCATGGTCAACGTGGCGGTCTGGTTGGCCAACTTCATCCTCGCCGGCGACCTGCTCCGGGAAGTGGTCTCGCTCAAGCTCTCGCTCAACGACCTGTTCTGCCTGCGGAGCGACCTGCCGAGCCAGCTCTGGAAGTTCTGGACGCTGTTCACCTACGGCTTCCTCCACGACGACCAGGCCCCATGGCACCTGCTGTTCAACATGCTCACGCTCTGGTTCTTCGGCCGTCCGGTCGAGGCGATCACGGGCCGGGCCGAGTTCCTCCGCTTCTACGGCGCGGCGATCGTGGCGGCAGGGCTCGTCTGGGTGATCGGCGAGCGGCTCGGCGGCGCCGGGGACGGGGCCCGGCTGGTGGGCGCCTCCGGCGGCGTGATGGCGGTGCTCGCCGCCTTCATCTGGTACTACCCCCGGCAGACCGTGCTGCTCTACGGCGTGCTGCCCGTGCCCGCCTGGGCCCTCGGCATCCTCTACCTGTTGCTAGACGTCCAGGGCGCCGGCGACCGGAGCAGCAACGTGGCCCACGTCGCCCACCTGGCCGGCGCGGCGTTCGGCATCCTCTATGCCTGGCGGGGCTGGAGCCTCGACGGGCTGACGGAGGCTCCGGCCCGGCTGCTGGCGAACCTGCGGCGACAGCGGCTGCGGATCGTGCGGCCCGACGACGAACCGGCCGGCCGGACTGGCGGTGACGGCGACGCCCCGCCGCTCGAGCAGGAGGTGGACCGGATTCTCGAGAAGATCGGCCGCTCGGGTGAGGCGAGCCTGACCACCGCCGAGCGGGACACGCTCGCCCGTGCCAGCCGCCGGCTCAAGGACCGCCGCGGGTAGGCCACGCAGCTCGGGGTTGCCCGTGCCTGGGAGCCGGCCTTGATGGCAAGCGCAGGCAGGATGCCGGAGCGCAGCCAGCATGGAGTGAGCGGAGGCCAGGATGGCCGCAGCGAACGTCCGGCGATGGGGCACGGGCAATCCCGAGCGGGCCATGCCGGTTATTGCCGCACGGGAGCCGGAAACGAGGCTGTCCGGACGTGCGGCAGCGCCTGCTTGCGGAGGTCGTCGATCAGGACCGCCAGTTCGTCGAACTTCCGCTGGTCGAGGTGGCCGGAGATAACTCCCTGGGCCGTGCCGCGGGTGTCGATCAGGAGCACGTTCGGCTCATCGGGCACCATCCCGAAGCTCGGCCGCATCACGTCCTCGAAGTCGAGCCAGACCGGCACCACGGGTGATTCCTGCTTGAGCCGGCGGCGGACCATGCCGTGCAGCGCCTTGGGCACCTCGGGCACGCAGGCCACCGGGATCACCTTCACGTCGGGCACCGGCAGGCCCGCCGGCCAGCCGGCGAGGCCCACCACCGGCTGGGTCGACCAGGCCTTCGGCTCGGCGCCTTCCGCCGTGGGGTGAAAGCGGGTGTGGAGCGTGCGGCCGAGTTCCATCGCGGCCTCGGCCCCGTGACGGCCCGCATACACGAGCACGACGACGTCGCCCCGCAGCTGCGCCGTCTCGACGCGATTGTTGAACTGGTCCCCCATCGCGATGTTCACGGGCCGCTCCTCGCCGCGGCCCACGGCCGGCAGGATCGCGGCCGCGAGCAGGGCCATGGTCGAGAGCGGAAGGGAGACGCGTGCGGACTTCATGACGGCACCTTGGGGGGGCTTCGGGGCCGGGGGAAGTACCGCGCGGCAGCCGGCCGGCACAAGGCGGGTTTCAGGCAGCCAGGCGGGTGGGGGCCGCGGAGTCGTCCTCCGGCTCGGGCTCGCCCTCGGCTGCGTCGCGATCATCCTCGGCCGCGGCGTCGGTGCCGGCCGGCCGCAGCCAGGTCAGCACCGCCGGCAGGAAGACGAGCGACGTGACCGTGCAGGTGGTCACTCCCAGCGTCAACACCCGCCCCAGGCTCTCGAGGCCGCGGTGGCTGGCCACCATCAGGGCGCCGAAGCCCAGGACCGTCGTCAGGGCGTCGACGAGCACCGAGTTGGCCGTCGAGGCGCTCATCCGGTAGGGCCCCGGCCGCTCGAGATAGTCGTGCACCACGTGCACGCCGTAGTCCACGGCGATCCCCAGGATCAGCGGAATGCCGATCAGGTTGGCGGGGTTCAGGTCGATGCCCACGAGTCCCATCAGCCCGAGCATCTGGATCATGCCGAGGGCCAGGGGCAGGACGGCCAGGAACGCGTGCCGGACGTTGCGGAAATCGAGCCACAGCACCGCGAGGATCACAACCAGCGCCCACAGGCCCGCCTGCTCGTAGCTCCGCTTCATCTCGAGCGACGCCTCGTAGGCCTGGAGCGGGTTGCCCGTGGCCCGCGGATCGACGCTGCGGACCTCGCGGACGAACCGCTCCAGCGACTCGAAGTTCCAGATGTCGCCGCGGCCGTAGATCTTGAGCAGGTGGCGGCCGCTCGAGCCGACGAACCGCTCGACCAGGCTCGGCGGCAGGTCGTCGAGCGCCGGCGCCTCGGGATTGGCCACCGCGGACAAGGCGTGCAGCCGCGAGAGCAGGTCGCCGGCGGCCCGCTGCTGAAAGGCCGCCAGGCCGCGGTAACACTCGTCGGGTCCCTTGGTGCGGAGGCTCTCGCGCACCCGCTCCAGGTGCCAGGCCGTCCGCAGGCCGCCCGGCCGCTTCGAGGCCTCGCCCTGGGCCCAGGCGAGCGTCTCGCCGAGCGCATCGAGCCTGTCCACCGGGATCTCGGGGGGCCGCTCGGGCAGGGTCGCGAGCCGGCCGCCGATCCGCTCGATCGCCGGCCGCTTGAGATCCTCGTCGCCGGGCAGGAGCGACGCGATCTCGTCGATCCGCTCCACGCTCGGGAGGGCCTCCAGTCGCGCCTTGCGTTCCAGGAGCTGCTCGCGGGAGTCGGCGATCGACAGGGCGTACCAGACGCTCTGGTCGCACTCCTCGAGCAGCTTCTTCTCGACCTGGACGCTCTCCAGCCCGTCGGGCTGGAGGTTGAGGAGGTTGTGGTCGTAGTCGAGTTCGTGCAGCCCGCCGGCGAGGGCGAGCGTGCAGGCGACCGCCGCCAGGGCGACGAACCGGGGATGCCGCATCAGAGGCTCGAGCCAGGCGTGCACCGGCACCGGCTCGGGAATCCGCCGCCCCAGGAAACTGCGGTCCACGATCGCCAGCGTCGCCGGCAGCACGAGCAGTTCCGCGGCGCAGCACAGGAGGATCCCGCCACCGGCGATCATGCCCAGTTCGGCGACCCCGACGAAGCTCGTGAGGGCCGCCGCGAAGAAGGCCACGGCCGTCGTGACGGCGCCCGTCAGGATCCCCGGCCCGACGCTGCCGCTGGTCTCGAGCAGGGCCGACTCGCAGCCGAGGCCGCGGCGGCGGGCCTCGAGGTACCGACCCACGTAATAGGTGCCGTAGTCGATGCCGACGCCGATCATCGTGACGGCGAAGGTCACGCTCAGGATGTTCAGGTGGCCGACGCTGACCGTGGCCCAGCCGAAGGCCCACGCCATCCCGATCACGAGCACGGCGTTGGCCAGCAGCGCGTGCCGCACGCCACCGAAGCCGGCGATCACCACCAGGATCACGGCCGCCAGGGACAGGCCGCTGGCCCAGATCATCGACTGCTGGCTGCTGCGCATCTCGTCGTCTTCCATCACCGGCAGGCCGGTCAGGCCGATCGTGGTGGCCGGATGCCGCGCGCCGACCCGCTCGATGATCCGCCGCAGCTCGTCGGTGGCGGCCGAGGCCCCGGCGAAGCCCCCTTCCTGCTTGGCGAGCCGCAGGAGCACGAAGCCCAGCCGGCCGTCCTTGGCCAGCAGGTTCTCGCTCGACAGGTCGCGCAGCGTGCCGACCGACTCGGGCATCGTCGGCCAGGGGGAGACGTACTCGGGCGGGCGGCCCGGCACCGGCGGCGGCGCCTCGAGCCCGGCGAGCAGGCTCTCGCTGTAGCGTTCGATGGTCGCCAGCGGCGACTCGCCGAGGCCCTGCGGCTGGCCGCCGGCCACCATCTGCGCGGCCAGACCGGCCACCATCGTGCCGACGCGCAGCTGCATCCAGCCGCCGTCGAGCACCGGCTGCGTCCGCTCGACGAACTGGTCGATCGCCGCCAGATCCTCCGGCGAGAGGTAGTGAAGCCCCTTGGAGCGGACCCGTGAGAGGTCGACCTCGTGGAGCAC
>Ga0214921_10010536_pt1 | contig 11415 bp, 12 predicted proteins | sample LL1505_MetaG_FD_177992 | JGI IMG/M metagenome (GOLD analysis project Ga0214921, IMG submission 177992) | Freshwater microbial communities from Lake Lanier, Atlanta, Georgia, United States - LL-1505 | ecosystem: Environmental > Aquatic > Freshwater > Lake | place: USA: Georgia | collected...
ACATTAAATTGAAAAATTAATAGATAATTAATTATCTAAGAAAAATTTATATCTTTAAGATCTTTTGCTAAATTAGATCTTTGCTGATCACTCAAAGCAACTAAAGGTGGTCTAATATTTGACCAATTACTATCTTCTTTAATTTTTGTAGCTTTTAATGCTGGAATAACAGGATATTTTTCAAAAACATCTCTAACAGATTTTATCTTTTTATTAATTGATTCTCCTTCTGATTTGTCGAAAGAATTTATTAATTTTGCAGCCTCAATATTCACGTTAGTAGTTGCGCTAATGCATCCTGAGCAACCAATATGTAGTCCGTCATAAAGAAACTTTTCACTACCTGGATAAACAATAAAATTTTTTATCTCTTTATATTTTTTTGTATTTTCAAAATTACCAGAGCTGTCTTTAATTCCTGTAATGGTGTCTGAAAATTCTTTTTTAAGTCTATTAACAAGATCTATGGAAATAGTAACGCCACTTACTTGTGGAATATTATATAAAAAAATACGAAGATTCGTTGATTTAACTGTATTGATAATTTCTTTGTAATATTGGTAAACACCTTCATCGGAAACATTTTTATAATAAAACGGCGGAAGTAATAAAACTGAATATATTTTATTTTCTACTGATGTTTTAGTAAGTAAAGCGGCATCTACAAAAGAAGTATTGCCGGTTCCTATAATTATTTTTTCTTTTGGTAAATCACTATTGGCAATTGTTTTAATTAAATCTAGCTTTTCAGATATAGAAATTGAATTTGCCTCACCTGTTGTTCCAAGAGGAGCCAAGCTAATATTATTTTTTAATAAAAATTCACAATGTGAAATAAACAATTTTGTATCTATAGTTAAGTCCTTATTAAAAGGAGTTAAAATTGCCGAATAAACTGCTTTTTCCATGAATATTATTTAAATTTTAATAACAATGATATCTATACTAAATTAAAAATTTTGTAATAATATTTTAAATTGAAAATAGCATTAATTATAGGGGGAACGGGACAGATTGGAGTTTATTTAGCAAATTACCTCCTTAAGAAAAATTATAAAGTATTTATTTCAACTAGAAAAATTACTAATCATAAAAAAAACAAATTTAAAATTATAAATATTTACAAAAAAATTAATTTTGTAAAATTAAATATATATAAAAAAAAAGAAGTCCTAGATTTAATTAAAAAAATAAAACCAAACAGTATTTATTATCTGTCTGGTCAAAGCAGTGTTGACAAGTCTTTTAAAAAACCAAAAGAAACTATTGTAAGCAATTTTAATGGATGTAAAAATGTATTAGAGGTTCTGAAAGAAATTAAATTCTCTGGAAAATTTTTAAATGCCTCTTCTAGTGAAATATTTGGAAATCAAAAAGGTTTTAAATCTTTAAATAAAAAATTAAAACCTGTAAGTCCTTATGGTAAGGCTAAATTAAAATCCTTTAATTTAACAAAAAAATTTAGAAAAAAATTTAGATTAAAAACTTACAATGCAATTATTTTCAATTGTGACTCAATTCTAAGACCTAAAAATTTTGTTATACCAAAAATATGCTTATCAGCTATTAGAGCTTTTGACGGTTACAAAGAGAAAATTAAGTTTGGCGATCTTAATATCGTCAGAGACTGGGGTTGGGTAGAAGAATATGTCGTGGCTATATATAAAACTACCCGAAAAAAGCCAGACGACATAATCATAGCATCAGGAAAATATTTTAAATTAAAAAATCTAATTAAATATGCTTACAAATTTTTCAATCTTAATTGGGAAGATTATATTATTCAAACAAGTAAATTGAAAAGACCTGAGGAAATTAAAGAAGTAAAAGTTAACACTAAACAAACGCATCGTAAAATTGGTTGGAAAGCAAAAACTGATGGAAAAAAAGTTATTTTAAAATTAATTAAGTATTATTTAAATAAAAAATAACATGAGAATTTTATTTATTCAGCCAAGGGTTGGTATTGGTGATTTTATTTTATTTTTACCATTTATAAAAGCAATAGCAGAACAAGAACAAAAATCTGAAATTTATATTCTTACAAAAAAAAGATCTTCCGCTGATCAAATATTAATTCATGATAAAAAAATTAAAATAATTTTTCTTGAAAGAAATGTAGATAGTAAAGAGAAACATAATGGAATTAAAGGTTTTTTCCAACTTAAAAAATTAATTAAAACATATTCTTTTGATAAGGCATTTATCTTACATCAAAGTTGTAGATATGCTTTATTATGTAAATTAGCTGGTATTAAAAATATTCAAGGTTACGGGAGAAATTTTCAATTTCTTTTTTTATCTCCTTTAAGTTTCAATAATAATTTTTTTAATAAAAATTTTAATATTTACGAAGAAGCCTTAAATTTTACAAAAAATATTATTAACAATAAAGAATTTAAAAAAAATGCTGAAATAATAGTTACTAACGAAGAAAAAGATGATTTTAATAATAAATATAAATTTCGTAAAAATAAAAATATTATAATTGGAATCGGCGGGTCTGGACCTACCGTTAAATGGCCTATTGAAAATTGGATAACGCTTATAGATTATTTAAATAAAAAGTTTACAGCTAATTTTATAATTGCTGGCGGAAAAAATGAAGAAGTAGAATTTAATTTGATTAAAGAAAAATTAAGAATTGATAATATATTTTCACTATGCAATTTAAATATTAGAGAAGCGATTATTGGTATGAGTTTTGGAAAATTTTTTATCGGAAATGACAGTGGTATGCATCATCTCGCTGCTTCAATTGGTATAGATACGTTAGTACTTATCGGCTCCACGCCTTTAAATTACACTAAATATTCAACTTTTATGAATCAAATAATTCCGGATGGCTATAAAGACGTGGGCCATTCATCTAATGCCATGAAAAGTATTTCGATTAACAATGTTATAAAAAAAATTGAAAATATAAACTTAATAAAAAAATTATTTTAAAACTCTTCCTAATTTTTTCAATAAATCTTGTGGAATTTTATTTTTTGGATCTTTCAATTTTTCTTTAATTTTATTTTTTAAATCACTTTGAATAATTTCATTATTAATATTTAACAAAACATTAGCAAAAACCATTTCTAGAACTTCTTTAAATTTAGTAGATTTTTCAACAGTTCCTACATTATTAAAAGACATTTTATTTAAAGTGATATCTTTATTAATATCTAAAAACTCTGAATAAGCATTTATCTTGGTGTTGTTAATAATCAGTTGATTAATTAAAAAATCTTTATTTTTTTTCTTTGATTTATTCTTAGATTCCAATTCTTTGGACGCCTCAATTTCTTTCGCTGCAGAGACCACAGGTTTCTTTAAAGCGGGTTTAAACGAACTTACATTGTCTTTGACGTCTTTAGTATTTATTAGCACTTCGTAATACAAAGTTGCCCCATCAATATTAATATCTTTAATAACAATGATATCTTTGAAAAGGCTGGTTAATAGAAAGTTTGCATTAATATTTTTGATCTGAATAATATTTTTATTTTTAAAGCCATCTAAATTTTTAATTTCGATATTGCTAATTTTAATTGAAGAGCCCAATATACTAGTATCTATTTTTCCTACGGATACTTGCTGTCCTAAAGCCTGATTTCCTTGATCAATAATTAAATTTTTTACTATTTTATCTACTCGGTAACTTAAAAAATCTATGATTAAGAATACTATACTTAAAAAAACTACTAAAAAAATAATAATTTTTTTTTTATTCATATAGTAAAAAATAAGATCATAATAATTAAGGGAAATAATAAAATAAAACCTATTAATTTATTTTTAACAAAAAAATATTTTAATACTTCTAAAAAATCTTTAATGACCATTTATGTATATCAGTATATAAAATTATAATTTTAGCAATATACATTTCAATGAATGCATCAATCCCAAAGATAAATAAAATTTTAAATACAGTAAAAATTCACAATGAAGAATTAGTTGATAATTATTCATGGATTAAGCAAAAAGATTGGAAAGAAGTAATATTAAATCCTAATAAATTAAACACCCAAGTCAAAAAATATTTGAATGAAGAAATTTTGTTTAAGGAAGATCAGCTTAAAGATATTAAAGATGTAGAAAAAAAACTTTTTGAAGAATTAAAATCTAAAATTAAAAATGAAGACAACTCAGTTCCAAAAAAAGATGGAGATTATTTTTATGGCTATAAATATAATAAAAATAGTGAATATCCAATTTATTATAGAAAAAATATCATAAAAAATTCTGAAGAAATTATTTTAGATTGTGAGAAAAAATCTAAAAGACATACTTATTTTAATGTAATTTCAGTATCTCATAGTCACGATCACAAACACGTAGCTTATAATATTGACACTAATGGTTCTGAATACTTTTCTATATTTATTGAGGATATCCAAAAAAAGGAGTTACTAAGTCCTGAAATAAAAAATACTACTGGAGATATTGTTTGGTCTTTAGACAATAAGTATATTTTCTATGTTAGATTAGATCAAAATCATCGACCTACAAAAGTTTTTCAACACAAAATTGGTTCTAATAGTGAAAAGGATTTATTAATTTATGAAGAAAAAGATCCATCTTTCTTTTGTTCTATAAATTTATCAAAAACTAAAAAGTATCTATTTATTAGAACAGCAGACCATGAGACTTCGGAATATCTTTTTATCAACCTACAATTAAATGAAATAACGCCAGTACTTTTTAAAAAAAGAATAAAAAAAATCGAGTATGATTTGGAGCACCATGAAAATTTTTTTTTAATAAGCACAAATATTGATGAGGCAAAAAATTTTAAAATAATGATTAGTCATGAAGAATCTTACCAAAAATGGGAAGAATTTATTGCCTATGAAAAAAATAATTTAATTTTAGATTTTATTTTATTAAAAGATTGGCTTGTTAGAATAGAAAGAACTGAAGGTTCTGAAAATATAATCATATTAAATCTTAACAATAAAGATCAGCATAAAATTAGTTTTGATGAAGAAGCCTATAATCTTTCATTAGATCATGGATATGAATATGAAACAGATACATTTAGATACTCATACTCATCTCCAACAACGCCTAAGACTATTTTTGATTATGACTGCAAATTAAAAAAACAAGAATTAAAAAAAACACAAGAAGTTCCCTCTGGTTATAATAAAGATAATTATATTTGTAAAAAAATATTTGCAACAGCACATGATAATGAAAAAATTCCAATTACAATCCTTTATAAAAAAGGAGTTAAATTAGACTCTAATAATTATTTATTACTTTATGGGTATGGATCATATGGGATATCCATACCAAGCAATTTCTCTACTAATAGATTAAGTCTAGTTGATAGAGGAATTGTCTATGCGATAGCTCATGTACGAGGTGGTAAAGAAAAAGGGTATGAGTGGTATGAAAAGGGAAAACTTTTAAACAAAAAAAATACTTTTTTTGATTTTATAAGTTGCGCTAAAAAGTTATGTGAAGACAAATATACTTCTCCTAAAAAAATTATTGCTCAAGGTGGCTCTGCTGGTGGATTATTGATGGGCTATATTGCAAATGAAAGTCCAGATTTATTTCTTGGAATAATTGCACAGGTGCCTTTTGTTGATATTTGTAACACTATGCTTGATGAGGATCTGCCTTTAACCGTAACGGAAATTCCAGAATGGGGAGACATTAAAAACGATAAAAAATCTTTTCTATATGTAAAAAGTTATTCACCTTACGATAATGTAAAAAAACAAAACTACCCGCATATGTTAGTTACCGGGGGGATTTCTGATCCCAGGGTTACGTATTGGGAAATGACAAAATGGGTTGCAAAATTAAGAGAAAATAAAACAGACAATAATTTATTATTACTACATATGAATATGACTGCTGGCCACAGTGGCGCTAGTGGAAGATTTGATTATCTTAAAGAGATAGCAATGGAATATGGTTTTGTTTTAAAGATCTGTAAAATGCTATCTTAATTTTTTTTCAACTCGATCCCAGAAAAACTTTTCTATTCTCGCTCCATTTAATCTATTAATCTCTTGAATCCCGGTTGGGGAAGTTACATTAATCTCTGTTAAATAATTTCCAATAACATCTATCCCTGTAAAAAATAATTTATTTTTTTTCAAAAAAGGTTTCAAAATATTACATATTTTTTTATCTCTTCTTACTAAACCAACTTTCTTTGCAGTCCCTCCTGTATGAAAATTAGCTGTAACGCTACCTTTTTTAGGTATTCTTGCAACAGAGCCAGCGTATTCACCGTCTATTAAAATAATTCTTCTATCGCCCTCTTTAATTTCACTTAAATATTTTTGCATTACTATCGGCTGCTTATATCTATTAATTAATTTTAAAATCTTTCTTTTTAAAATAACACTTGTTCCTTCTAATTTTGAAATCCCTTCGCCACCATTGCCATAAAGCGGTTTAATAATTGTTTTTTTATATTTTTTTTGGAAATTAAAACATTGTTCAATATTTTTAGAAATAAGAGTTGGTGGGATAATATTTTTAAAATTAAACATTGATAGTTTTTCAGGATTATCTCTGATTGATTTAGGATCATTCAAAACAAGAGTTTTATCGGAAACCATTTCAAGCAAATAAGTTGCTGTAATATAACTCATATTAAATGGTGGATCTTGCCTGACTAAAACAATATCATAATCATCTAGAAATATTTTTTGAGTTTTAAATTTTTTGAAGAAAGTTTTTTTATTTGGAAATAATTTAAAAACATTACCTAAGGCGAAAACTCGCCCGTTCTCATATATCAAATTCTCTGGCAAATAATGAAACAGTCTGTGCCCCCTTTTTTGCGCCTCCAAAGCTAAAATATATGTACTATCTGCTTTAATGTTAATGGACTCAAGCGGGTCCATTTGAATGGCTATTTTAAAATGCTTCTTCATCAAAGATCTTAAATATATCCTGTTTCCATTTAGTATTATACTTTTCTATAAGAGATTGGGCTGGAGATTTTTTGTCTTTAATAAAATTATGAATATCATTAAGAAAAATATTTTCATCCATTCCTTTACTATTAGTCTGATTTCTATTCTTTAATCCTAAAGCTGACAAATCTACTAACTTTTTAGCGTGATCAAATATTTTTTTGTTTTTAATCTCAGTATCAAAACCTTTTTTTGGAACATCTAAATATGCATTATGAATATCTCGGAAGTTCCAATTTTCTACATACTCTAAAGCCTGATTTAATGAATCCTCATCATATAAAAGTCCTGTCCAAAACGCAGGTATCGAACATATGCCTGCAGATGAACAAGAGTCCGCAGATCTAATTTCTAAATATTTTTTTAGTCTTAATTCAGTAAAAATAGTTGATATATGATTTTCCCAATCTTGAATGGTTGGTTTTTTATTTGGATAGTTTTTTAATTTTCCAGAAATAAAATTATTGAAACTCTCACCAGCGCAATCAATATATTCATCTTCCTTAATTATAAAATACATTGGTACTTTAAGTGCGAAATCCACATAACGTTCAAAACTATTTTCATTCTGCAAAAAAAATTCTGGGATACCAGATCTATTTTTATCGGTATTTTGCCAAACATGAGTTCTGTAAGATAAATAACCATTCAACTCTTTTTCTTTAAATGGAGAATTAGAAAATAATGATACAGCGACAGGAGTGATCGCTGCTATTAATTTTGATTTTTTTTTATAATCAGTCTCATTTAAATAATCTAAATTAACCTGTGTAGCGCAAGTTCTATGCATCATGTCTAATCCATTTCTCCCAACACTTGGCATGTATTTTCTCATAATTTCATATCGCTTTTTTGGAGATTTAAAAACGTCACTTAACTTTGCAATGGGTGCAAATCCATTTCCTAACAAGCCTATTCCTAGTTTAGCACAAACAATTTTTAATTCTTTTAAATAAGAATTAATTTCATTACAGGTTTGATGAATATTTTGAACCGCATCCCCTGATAATTCAAATTGCAAACCTGGCTCTAGAGTAATGTTTTTTTTATCTTTAACTAATCCTAGAATATTTTTTTCTTCTTTAATTGGGGTCCAATTATTTTTTAAAAGCTCAGAAAAAATTTTTAAAATACTAACTTCACCATCATAAGGAATAGGATTTTTATTTTTTAAATCAAATAAAAATTTTTCATGTTCGGTTCCAATTCTCCAACTATCTTTTGATTTGGATCCTTGAAAAAAATAATTGATTAATTGTTCTTTGTTATCAATATATTGCAATGTATTACTTCTCTATTTTATATTAAGCTTATAATAATTATAATATTTTAAGATACAATTATGAAAGTATATGACTGTATAACATATTCTAATGAAAGGCTTCTTTTCAATTTACGTCTTAATATTTTAGATAAATTTGTTGATAGATTTATAGTTGTTGAAGCAAACTACTCTCACAGCGGAAATAAAAAAAAAATAAATTTTAATATCAATCATTATCCTAAATTTAAAGAAAGGATTACTCATATAATTCTTAAACAGGAATCTCCCGAACTTAAATTTCCGAATAAAGATTTTAAAAGATGGAATAGTCTTAAAAGAATGGAATTTCAAAGAAATAAGATTGCTGACGCATTAACTAATGCTGGTCCTGAAGACATTATTATGTATAGCGATAGTGATGAGATACCTGATCTGGAAAAGATAAATTTTAAGAATTTAAATCAAAAAGTAATAATTTTTAAACAAAAAATGTTTTATTATAAATTTAATTTGGTATTAAAAAATTTTAATTGGTACGGAACAAGAGCCTTTAAAAAAAAGAATTTAACCACATTTCAATGGATGAGACATGTTAAACCTAAAAAATATAATTGGTGGAGATTAGATCTTTTATGGAAAAAAGATAAGTATACAAATATGACAATAGTTGAAAATGGAGGATGGCACTTTACACAGTTAAAATCGCCAAAAGATTTATATTATAAGTTTTTAAACGATGAACATCATGACGAGTTCGAATTAAGTAAAATCACATTTAGCAAGGTTAAGGACATGATAAAAAATGGGTACACGATATATAGTCACTTTATAGATAAACGTAATTGGAAAGATAGATGGAACAATAGAATTAAGCTTACAAAAGTCTCTAATAAAGAAATGCCTATTTTTCTATTAAATAATTTAAATAAATATAAAAAATGGCTAGCGTAAATTAAAAATATGAAAAAAGCATACTGGATAGCAAAATATAAAAAAATAAATGATCAAGAAGCTCTAGGAAAATATGCGGAAAAAGCAAAAAAAGTTATTGAAACATTTGGAGGAAAAGCTCTAGTAAGAGGTGGTAAATATATTACTTTTGAAGGCGAAGATTTTATCAGAACTGTAATTTGGGAATTTGAAAATATTGATGTTGCAATTAAATGTCACGATTCGAAGGAATACCAAGAAGCTTGGTTTCTTGCTAAAAATACTACCAATAGAGATCTTTTGATCGTTGAGGGTGTTTAATATTCAACTGGAACAGGATCTATACTTCTCCACATATACCAAGTGGCAACCGTTGTGTATGGGTCCCATTTATTTTTAAAAAAATCTAACTGATCTTTTTTTAAAGGATATTCTTTTTTATAATTTATAGAAATTGCTTTGATTAAACCAATATCTGAAAATGGAAAAATATTTGACCGATTAAGATTAAAAATAAGAAACATTTGCGCAGTCCAAATTCCTATGCCTTTAATCCTAACTAGGTGCTTTATAGCCTCTTCATCTGACATTTTTTGTAAATTTTTTATATCTAGTTTTTTATCAAAAAATTCTTTTGCAATCGTTCTCAAATACAAAATTTTTTGACGTGACAAGCCAATAGAGACAAGTTTTGCTCTTGGTAATTTTATTAAATTAATTGGAGTAATTTTTTTAATAACTTTTTCAAATTTTAACCATATTGAATCTGCGGCCTTTACCGAAATTTGCTGACCTATAATAGCTCTACACAATGAATAGAACGGATCATTTCTTGTAACCAAATGTCCACCATACTGATTAATAATTTTTGCCAATTTCTTATCTTTTTTAGATAAAAATTTCTTTGCCTCATGCCAATAATGTGGTGGTTTAATTTTTTTCATTACAAACTAACGCTTCTTATTTTTTACTTGTTCACGCTTAAATATTATAAAAGAACTAATAATAATTATTATTGCACCAATAATTGTTGAAACTGATGGAATCTCAGAAAAAATATAATAACCAAAAAAAATTGCAGATAACACGCTTAGGTATTTAAGCGGTGTTATTAATGATGCATCAGCTCTTCTATATGCTGTTGTCATAAATAAATTTGCAATAGATCCGCAAATTCCTATCATGAATAAATAAAAAAAGTCTAAAATACTTGGAATCTTCCATTCTTCAAAAAAAAATGCTGTAGAGCTAATAATTATTAATAAAGCTGTAAAATAAAAAGCTATTAAATAATCTGGTTCAGTTTTTGATAATCTTTTAATTGAAACTGCAACAATGCTAAATCCGATGCAGAAAAAAATTGGGAAAATACAATATATATTAAAAAGACTTGTTCCTGGTTTAGTAATAAACAGAACACCAATCAGCCCCGCTATAACCGAAAACCATCTTCTATAACCAACAACTTCTTTTAAAAAAATTATTGAAAAAATTGTTACAAACACTGGTGTTGCTTGAGCAATAGAAACCACGTCGGCTAATTTCATGTATTTTACACCAATAAACGTTGAGATCATTGCAAATGTTCCAGCAAAAGCTCTTATAAAATGCAATGTGGGTTTTTTAGTTTTAAAAAAAGTAAATGCTTTATCTTTAGGGATTAAGAAAAAAATAGGAATTAATCCAAATAACCCTCTAAAAAAAGCAATCTCACCGATTGGATAATTACTTGTTGTTAATTTAACTAGAATATCCATCACAGAAAAACAGATAACGCTTAACAGCATATAAAAAGAACCTGTTCTATTAGATGATAGCATCAATATATTTTACCTAAATCTTTTCATAACATATAAAAATAACTTTAATATAAGTTTAACTTAATATAAATTTTTTATGAGTATTGCTATTTTTGCAGCTGGGTGTTTTTGGGGTATTGAAAAAAAATTTGATCTTACAAAGGGTGTTACAAAAGTTGAGGTGGGTTACACTGGAGGAGAAACTAAAAACCCAACTTATGAGCAAGTTTGCTATGAAGAAACGGGTCATGCTGAAGTGGTAAGAGTCAATTTTGACGAAAATATTATAACTTACAAAGAACTATTGAATGTTTTTTGGTCTTGTCACAATCCAACTACTTTAAATAAACAAGGACCCGATATTGGCAAACAATATCGTTCAGCGATATTTTATTTAGATAATAAACAAAAACTTGAAGCTGAAGAATCTAAAAAAGCAATGAATGAGAGTATGTTTGACAATAAAATTGTCACAGAAATTACT
>Ga0214921_10010537_pt1 | contig 11414 bp, 15 predicted proteins | sample LL1505_MetaG_FD_177992 | JGI IMG/M metagenome (GOLD analysis project Ga0214921, IMG submission 177992) | Freshwater microbial communities from Lake Lanier, Atlanta, Georgia, United States - LL-1505 | ecosystem: Environmental > Aquatic > Freshwater > Lake | place: USA: Georgia | collected...
GCTAATAGATGGACTTAACTTATTTTTTAGAAATTTTAGTGCTATAAATGCCGTAAATTCAAATGGAGTCCATATAGGAGGTTTAGGGGGATTTTTTCGATCTTTAGGTGCTTTAATTAGAACACTACAACCAACACAAGTTTACATGGTGTTTGATGGTGTAGGATCCTCTAACAATAGAAAAAATATTATTCCTGAATATAAATCAAATAGAAATACATCTCGAATAACTAAACACGAATTATTTGACAATTTAGAAGAAGAAGATGACTCTAAAATAAATCAAATTGTTCGCATCATCCAATACTTAAAAACATTACCTGTTAAAACAGTATCTCTACCTACAGTAGAGGCGGATGATATCATCGCATATTTAAGCAGTACATTGCCTACAAAACCCGAAGACAGAGTATTCATAGTATCTAGCGATAAAGATTACTTGCAGTTAATTAGCGATAAAGTTATAGTCTACAGACCAATTGAAAAAGAATATTACACTACAGATACAGTAAAAGAAAAATTCAACATTACCCCCCATAATTTTTTACTTTACAAGTTACTAATGGGAGATAGTTCAGATGGTGTAACTGGTATTAAAGGATTAGGGGCAAAAGGTTTATTTAAACGATTCCCTGAACTTGCAACCCAAGATTTATCCTTTGATGATTTAATAAACTTGGCTGAAGCTAAATTAAAAGAGCATATTATATATGCAAGAGTACTACATAACATACCATTACTAGAAGACAAATATAGGGTAATGGATTTATCAAATCCTATGATGGATGATAAAGATAAAATGTTTATTGATAAATTTGTAGAAAATACACCATTAAATTTTCTTCCTGATACATTTGTTGAAATGTGCAATGAAGATCAAATTGGGAACCTAATAAGAAATACAGATTATTGGGTTCGTGATATTTTTAAAGATTTGTTGGAAAACCAACAATAAGTTATTACATTTAAATAAAAGTTATAAAATGACACTTCAATCAATTGATGAATACGGTCCCTCGTTTCAAATGAAAGTTATATCTTCTTTATTAACACATAAAGAATTTTTACAAAACATAAATGATGTACTAAGCGATGAATATTTTTCTAACCCTGCACATAAATGGGTTATAAATCAAATCATACAATATTACGAAAGTTATCACACTACCATTTCAATGGATATTTTAAAAGTTGAAATGAAAAAGTTAGATAATGAGGTACTTAAAGTATCTGTTAAAGAGCAATTACGTGAAGCATATAGAGCAGATTTAGAAGATTTAGAGTATGTTCAACTTGAATTCTCAACATTTTGCAAAAATCAACAACTAAAAAAAGCACTATTAAATAGTGTAGATTTACTTAAAGCAGGAGATTACGATTCAATTAAATACATGATTGAATCAGCAATGAAAGCTGGACAAGATAAAAACATAGGCCACGAATACAGAAAAGATACTGAATCACGTTACCGTGAAGATCACAGAACAATAGTTCCATCTCCTTGGCCCGCTATTAATGAATTAATTCAAGGTGGTTTAGGAAATGGAGATTTAGGTTTAATTTTTGGCAGTCCAGGTGGAGGAAAATCATGGACATTAGTTGCTTTAGGTGGATTTGCTGTTAAAATGGGATATAATGTTATTCACTATACTTTAGAATTAAGTGAATCCTATACAGGACGAAGATACGATGCATTTTTTACAGGCTTATCAGTAGATTCTTTAGACAAAAATAAAGATCAAGTAAATAGCATGATGTCTGATTTAAAAGGTGAATTGATAATTAAGGAGTATCCTATGGGAAAAACTACAATAAACACTATAGAATCTCACATACAAAAAGTAAAAGATTTAGGGATTGAACCTGATCTTATCCTTATAGATTATATTGATCTTCTTTCAACAAGAAAAAGAAATGTTGATCGTAAGGGAGAAATAGACGATATTTATACTAGTACCAAAGGATTAGCTAGAGAACTTAATTTACCAATTTGGTCAGTTTCCCAAGTAAATCGCGCGGGAGCTAAAGATGATGTTATTGAAGGTGATAAAGCCGCAGGTAGTTACGATAAAATGATGATTACCGATTTATCAATTTCATTATCAAGAAAAAAAGAAGATAAAGTTAATGGAACCGGAAGATTCCATATCATGAAAAATAGATATGGGATGGATGGATTAACTTTTCAAGTAGATGTTAATACATCAAATGGTCATATCATTATTGGAGACCATTACGATGAAGAAGCAGATACAGTAGCACCAAGAAAGTCATTAAATGGTAATTTTGATGATTTAGATAGACAAATGTTAAGTAATAAATTTTTTGAATTAAACACATGATAACAGAACCAAGACACTTTTACAAACCATTTGAATATCAAATTGCGTTTGATTTCTTTAAAGATCAACATCGAGTACACTGGCTAGCAGATGAAGTACCTTTATCTTCAGATTTGAATGACTGGAAACTTAAATTAAGCGAATCAGAAAAAAACTTAATTGGAAATATTTTAAAATCATTTACTCAAACCGAAGTACATGTTAATGATTATTGGTCTACAAAGGTATCAATATGGTTTCCAAAACCTGAAATACAAGCTATGGCTCGTGTGTTTGCTGATTTTGAATCAATACATGCTGAAGCATATGCACGCTTAAATGAAGAACTAGGTTTAGATAATTTTGCAGCTTTTATGGAAGATGAAGAAGCTAAAGCAAAAATTGATCGTTTAATCGAAACTCCTGGAGAAACGTTAAGTGAAAAAGCTCTTTCATTAGCTATATTTTCTGCATTTACTGAAGGTGTAAATTTATTTTCTTCATTTGCTATTTTAATGTCTTTTCAACTACGAAACATGATGAAAGGAACAGGCCAAATTGTAGAATATAGTGTTAGAGATGAATCCTTACATTCAAAAGCAGGATGCTGGTTATTTAGAACATTAATGGAGGAAAATCCACATTTAGCTACAAAAGAATTTGAAGACCAAATTTCAATAGCTTGTAATATATCAGTACAATTAGAATTTGATTTTATTGACAAAGCATTTGAAATGGGTGAAGTTGAGGGTTTAAATAAAGACCAATTAAAAAACTTTATTAAGGAACGTGCCAACCAAAAATTAATTGAATTAGGTTATAATCCTTTATACAACGATATCGATCCAAACTTATTAAAACAAATGGAATGGTTCGGACATTTAACAAGTGGTAAAACACATCAAGATTTCTTCGCAGGAAGAGTAACAGATTATTCAAAATCAACAGCAGATTGGAGCGATTTGTAGACAAGTATGGACGAAAATATAATATATAAAATTGAAATTCTCCAACTTATTGAATCTAAATATAATATTAAAATAAAGGATGGAGAAGTTGAAAACATATTAACTTTAGAAAACTTAATTGAACTAATAAAAAACAAACTATGAAACTAGATAATTTAAAAGAAATAGTTAAAGAGGAACTTCAAAACCATTTTAAAAATCACCCATATTCTCTTAAAGATGAAATGATCATAACAAATGAAATTATGATTGGAGAACTACTCAACCCAGACAATTCACTTCCATATGAAGGAAAAAAAGGATTTTATACTTATATAGACCCGAATGGAGTTGAATTTTTTGTTCGAGTCCATTATGCTCCTGAACCCCTTAATTATTTTGAATTTAAAACGGGGTGGCTTGACAAAAATAAAAAAGCTACATATGAACCCTCAGTTCCGTATGGAAACCAAAATACATCAACATTATATATTAATACTCGTTCAGATACAGTAGCAAAAATTTATAGAGACGAAATATTACCATTTTTTAAACAACAAACTTTAACAGACATAATGGTTATTAAACCTATTTCTTCAAGTAGAATGAAATTTGCTGAACGTTTAGTTAAAAAATTTACCCCCGAAGATTTTACAACGGAATTTAAAGACAAAGAAATAATAATAAAAAAATGAGCAAATTAAATGTAGACACCAGTAAATGGGTGAAGGGTAAAGATTATCCTGAATGGTTAGATGAAATTGGTAAATCCATAGTTTCACAAGGATATTTACTCCCAGAAGAAAATGTATTTAAAGCATTTAATCGAGTATCAAAGGCTGCCTCTCGTAGACTAAAACGTAAAGATCTTCAACCATTTTTTGCTGAAGCAATGGAAAAAAATTGGCTATGTTTAGCATCCCCTGTTTTATCTAATTTAGGCACAGAACGTGGTATGCCAATTTCTTGCTTTGGAATAGATACAGACGATTCAATTGAGGGTATTGCATTAGCAAATTCTGAATTAATGCGTTTATCCTCTCAAGGTGGTGGAGTTGGAATTGGTGTGTCTAGAATTAGAGGTAGAGGTAAAGAAATTTCTGGAAACGGTGTATCTGAGGGTGTAGTTCCTTGGATTAAAATATATGATTCAACAATTTTAGCTACCAATCAAGGATCCGTTAGACGTGGTGCAGCATCAGTTAATTTACACGTGAATCATCCCGATATAGAGGAATTTTTAATGGTTCGCCGCCCTAAAGGAGATGTTAACAGACAATGCCTAAACATGCATCAATGCGTTGTTATAGATGATGATTTTATGAACAAGTTAGAAGAAAAAGAACCACGTGCTTTAAGATTATGGGGTGAAATTTTAAAAACTCGTTTAGAAACAGGTGAACCTTATTTGATGTTTGAAGATAATATAAACAATGCAAACCCTCAAGCATACAAAAACTTTAACTTGAATGTTTCAATGACAAATATTTGTTCTGAAATTGCACTTTACACAGATCCACTACATTCATTTATTTGTTGTTTATCTTCATTAAATTTAGCAAGATGGGATGAATGGAAAGACTATAAATTTGAAAATGGAATGACTTTACCTGAACTAACTTGTTGGTTTTTAGAAGGTGTATTGCAAGAATTTATAGATCGCTCTAAAAGTCTTAAATTTATGGAAAATACTCACCGTTCTGCTGTTAAAGGTAGAGCAATTGGTATTGGAGTACTTGGATGGCATACATTTTTACAAGAAAAAGGAATCCCTTTTGCAGGTTTACAAGCAAATTCTTACACTCGAATAATGTCTCAATTTATTGAAGAAGAAACATTAAAAGCATCCCGAGACCAAGCAAAAGAATATGGAGAACCAGAATGGTGTAAAGGAACAGGTTTAAGACATACACATCACCAAGCAATTGCTCCAACAGTATCAAATGCAAACATTTCAGGTGGAGTTTCTCCTTCAATTGAACCAATCCCCGCAAATGTATTTAATTTAAAAACAGCTAAAGGTACATTTATTAAACGTAATCCAACATTGGAGCGTTTACTTGAAAAAAAAGGATATAACATTAATAGTATTTGGGAACAAATAGCTAAAGACAAAGGTTCTGTAATAGGTTTACCTGATCATATATTATCTGCTGAAGAAAAAGAAGTATTTTTAACATTTAAAGAAATTAACCCTTACGAAATTGTTCGTCAAAATGGAATTAGACAAAAATATATTGACCAAGCAATTTCTTTAAATTTAACATTTGATCCATCTGATTCACCAAAATATATTAGTGAGGTGCATAAATTAGCATGGAGAGAAGGTATTAAAACATTATATTATTGCAGAAGTGAAAGTATTTTAAGAGGAGATAATATTTCAAGGGATAATTCTTGTAATAGTTGTGAAGGTTAAACATATGTATAATAAATTAATTTAAAAATCAAATTATGAAATTAACTAAAGAACAAATTTTAGGTATTGTAAGACATACTCTAACATTTATTGGTGGTATCGTTATAGCAAGAGGTCTTGTTGATGAAACACTTGTAACCGAGTGCATTGGTGGTGCTTTAACTTTAACTGGTGCTATCTGGTCTATTATTAATAAAAATAAATAAAGCCATGAAAAAGATTCTTAATTGGATAACAGGATTATTTAAGGATGAAAAAGGATCTCCATCATCTAAAAGATTTATTGGTATACTGTGTGGAATCACTTTATGTGTGACTTTATATGCAAATAGCTATACCCACGGAGATATTAAACCTGCAGATACTTTAGTACAAGCGGTAGCTATGTTAGCGTTTGGATGTTTAGGATTATCCTCAGTAGATAAAATTTGGGGTAAAAGAGAGGGAGATAAAACAGAAGAATAATATGAAAAAAATAATAGCGTGTATTATATTAACTCTATTTAGTTACACATCTTTTACTCAAATATGTACCCCAAAACCAAAAAATTGGTCTTTAAGTGCAAGTGTTGGTTACATTAATGTATCCACTATAAAACAACCAGTATCAAGATATCAATCAAATACCTGGACTTCTTTAAATATTAATTATAGTACAAGTAAGTGGTCGTTTGGTGGATGGGCTGGAGCTAATTTTTGGATTGATTCAAAACAACCTGATTTAAGATTGGGTTTTTCTGTTACTCGCACTATAAAAAAATGGTAATTTAAATTTATGAAAGAAATAGGCATAACTATAAGTTTTTTAATTAGTGGATTGTTTGGAGCTATTTTAATGGCATCTAAAAATACTGAAACTGGTATTAGATCAACTATATTGTCTATTTTTGGTGGTATGGCAGCCGCAAACTATCTTACCCCCGTAATGATTGAATTACTTAATTTAAAAGAAGCTAAACTACAAAATGGGTTAGCTTTTATTGTTGGATTTTTAGGATTAAAACTAGTTGAAGTACTAAGTAATAAATTCTTAAACCAAGTAGCACCTCAACCTGAAGTTAAAAAACCAGTTAAAAAAACCATAAAAAAACCAGTTACTAAAAAGAAAGTTGTATGATTTTAGAAAAAATAAAAAATAAACTTTGGCTTATTTCAATACCAGTTGCAATAGCTGCCTTGTTATCAATATCAGCAATAAAAGACATTGAAGATGCTCACGTAGAGTTAGATAATGGCAAAAGAACAGCATATTACTTAAGAACATCTACAGATAGTTTAACATACTTAGCAATAGCATATACTGCTACAGGTAAAGAAAAATTTATCAATGAGTTTAATTCCCATTTAGAAAGAAGAAAGCAACTTAAATTTGATATTATACCTGAAGGGTTAGTCTATTACAATGAAGGTTTAAGCTTGAGCAATGAATTAGCAACAGTTATAGAAGCCCCAGCATTTTCCGCTATGAATGACACTGCATTTTTTACTGATCAGTACTTATCTTATAAAACTAGAATTATTACTAGTATAGAAAATTTAAGAAATGTAACTTATGAAAAATCTAATGACAAACTTCAACGAGCTGTTTTAGAACTTAATATATACATTTACTTTTTAATTTTATTGCTATTAGGTTTAGTTGTTTTAATTAGATTTGATAAAAAAGAAATTATTAAACCTATTAAAAAGAAGAAATCAATTAAAAAACCCATAAAAAACAAAAAATAAAATGGCAAAGTACACAAAAGAACAAGTTGAAGCAGCAGTAAAATCAAAAGGATATGTTTGGTTTGAAGGAGCAAAAGATTATGACGTAAACATTGTAGGTGTTAGAAACGCAGCAACTGGTCAAACAGTAACAAATGTGTTTGACGATGTTATTACAGTATCCTATAAAGTAGGAGGTGAATGGCAATATAAAGAATGGACAAATACAACCGACCCAGGTAAAAAAGGTGTTATGGAATTTCATAACAAAGGTGGTGTTGCACGTTTAGTAGAAGGCCAATACAGAGGATCACATACAATTAGATTACATCAAGGAAAATATGAAGCTTTAGGTCAAGCAAAAAACGTTAAAGTATATCGTGATGCTAATAAAGATTTAAAGTTTGATGAAACAAAAATTGATGAAGGTGTATTTGGAATTAATATTCACAAAGCAGGAGTTGATTCTACTTATGTAGAAAATTGGTCAGAAGGATGTCAAGTATTTAAAAAAGCTAAGGATTTTGAAGAATTTATGGCAATTTGTCGTAAAGCAAGAGATATCCACGGAAACTCATTTACATATACTTTGATTGAATCAACAGATATTAAATAAATATTTGGAGGCCTAAAAAAGTCTCCTTATTTTTTATCTATGAAACAAAAACTATTATCTTGGTTCCTACTGTTTTGTGCAGTAGGACTATCTTTAACAGCAGCATACTATAGTGTTATGGGATTATCAATCCTATTTGCAAGTGTAGCTATTCCTGTAATTATAATGGGTTCATTTTTAGAGTTATCTAAAATAGCAATTACAACATATTTACACGACCAATGGAAAAAAACATACACTATGTTAAAAGTGTATTTAACTACTGCTTTAGTAATTCTATCATTTATAACTTCTTTAGGAATTTATGGACTATTAACTACTGGGTTTCAAGAAAATATATCTAAACTTGAAATTGGTGGAAAAGAGGTTGCAAATGTTCAATTAAAAAGAGATCGATTTAATGAAATTAAAAAAGAATATACTTTAGAAAAAAATACATTAGATAATGACATTTCACAACTTAGAAATGCACTTTCAACAAATACTACAACCCAAACTGTAGACAAAAAAACAGGTCAAGTTATAAGCAAAGCAAATACAGGAAATCGTAAAGCATTTGAATCACAATTAACATTAGCTTTAGAAAATAAAACTAAAATATCTACAAAAATAGAAGCATTAAACGACAGTTTAACCAACCTAGATATTCAGATTTTAAATATGGAATCTAAATCTCAATTAGGGAACGAACTAGGTGCTATTAAATATGTAAGTGAGCTTACGGGAATGCCTATTAAAAAAACAGCAAATATATTTATTTTACTTATTATTTTTGTATTTGATCCACTAGCTATTATACTTGTAATTGCTACAAATCAATCATTTAATAATCTAAAACCAAAATTCAACATTTATGGAGAACCAAAACCTACTTTAATAGTCCAAGAATACCAACCAGATCCTGCTATTGAACAAGAAAAACAAAATATAATAGCAAAAATGGCTTCTATTCAAAATAGTAGTAAAGGATCTAGTTCTTCTAGAAGTTCAGCATTAAATGATCTTAATAACAAATTGTCTTTATTAAACGATGATAACACAAAGACATATTAATATTTATATGTGATATGGCTGAAAAAATTACAAATTTATTTAAATTAGATTCTAATATTAGATCAAATTCTAAAATAGGATTACAAAAGCTTAAAATTGAAGATATTTTTGATAGTAATGAGATTAAAAAAATTATTGAACAAACTAAATCTCAAGATCCAATAGATTTAACTGAAGCTAAAGGTGATACAGGACCACAAGGTCCGCAAGGTCTAATAGGATTAACTGGCCCAACAGGACCAACAGGACCAACTGGCCTAACAGGATTAACTGGCCCAACAGGGTCAATTGGTCCAACAGGACTAACTGGTCCCGCAGGTATTAATGGAACTAACGGTACTAATGGAAGAGATGGTGAACCTGGAAGAGATGGTGAACCTGGAAGAGATGGTGAACCTGGAAGAGATGGTGAATCTGGAAGAGATGGAGCAGATGGAATACCAGGATTTAGTTTTGAAGTTAATAAAAATATATTAATAATTTCAGATGGAACATCAACATGGACACTTAGAGCAAATTAAAATTTTTTTTAAAAAAACTTGTAAATAAATATAATATGGCTACAAGAATCCCATTTCAATGGAACACAGCTAATTTTAAATGGGATGCTATAAATCCAACTGATGGAAAAACATATCCACCAAATGAAACGGTAACAGGAACAAATAGATGGGATGATTGCGCTTTAATTATTGAATTAATTAATGTAGGAGGAAAAGGGCTTGGCAGTTATTTAAAAAAACATCCCGAAAAGAAAAAACGATTTATTAAACTTTTATGTCAAGTTGAGGGCATAGAATACAAAGAAACTAAAGAGGTACTAAATCGCCAAATACGTATAACAGATGTAACACTAGTGGCTAAAGAAGTACTAGGAATTGATATTAAAATAAATAGGTAATGTATATATTATACACGGATAAACAAGAAGTATTTGAATGTTCTATTTCACTAGAGGGTGCTTCTGTTAAAAATAGTCAAGCACGTTTAATAGTAGAATCAGATAATTTAAACCTTTTATTTAAAGGAACTATTGACTCTAACGGTAAATGTACCGTTCCTATTAAAAAATTAAAAAACTTATTAGAAGAATCAACAAAAGGCAAAATAAGGCTTGAAGTTATAGCAGACGATACGTATTTTACACCATGGGAATCAAATTTTGAAGTAGAAACAGCAAGAAAGGTAACAGTAGAAGTGAAATCACAATCAAACCAAAATATTATATCTGAATCTAAACCATCAATTAGTGTAAGAAACATTAAAGCTGGAGACCATATTCAAAATTTAACTCGAATACTTGTAAAAGAAAATATTGGCTTAACTAACATGGCTTCAAATAAAGTTAAATTAAATAATATTATATCTTCTTACTTAAAAATAAATAAAATCAGCAATGATGAAAAAAGCGGAATAATCGAAGGAATTATTCAAACATTAATATAAAAATAAGTTATGGCAGGACCTTACGATTTAACAGGTCAAGATATTGAAAACACATACCAACGTGTTCTTCAAACAGATGGAACCCTTATATATGATGGAACCGGATCATTGTTCACAATTTCAGGATCTGGAGGTAATATTGATACAGGATCGTTTGTAACTACATCTTCATTTAATTCATATACAGGTTCAAACACCTCACAATTTGCAGGTACTGCTTCATATGCACAAACAGCATCTTATGTCCAAAATGCACAAACGGCTTCATTTGTCCAAAATGCACAAACGGCTTCATATGTTCAAAATGCTCAAACGTCCTCTTATGTTTTAAATGCAGTAAGTGCTTCATATGCTACTTATGCAGCTAATGGAGGTGTAACAAAAATAATAGCAGGTGGAGGAATCACAATATCCCCATCATTAGGTTTAGGAGATGTAACAATTAATTCCACAGCAGCAACCTTCAATACAGCTACTGGATCATATGGTAGTTTTTACGATACTGGATCACAAACAGCAACCAGTGCTACTGCAATCTATTCAATGTCTTTAAATACAACGGATATTTCAAATGGAGTATTTGTTAGTGGATCTGATAAAACTAGGGTATATGTTACTAATGCTGGAGTGTATAATTTTCAATTTTCAGCCCAATTTAGAAATACTGATACTAGTGATGAACAGCATGTAGCGGTTTGGGTAAGAAAAAATAATATTTCATCTGCTAACGATATAGTTGATTCTAATAGTTTTGTATCTGTTTCAAAAGCTAAAGGAGGAAATCCTGGAGAAACTATAGCAGCTTGGAACTTTTTCTTACAATTAGCAGCTGGAGATTTTATTCAATTATTATGGCATGCTGAAACAGCTAATGTAATTACATTAGAAACAATACCAGCGGGTGT
>Ga0214921_10010539_pt1 | contig 11411 bp, 4 predicted proteins | sample LL1505_MetaG_FD_177992 | JGI IMG/M metagenome (GOLD analysis project Ga0214921, IMG submission 177992) | Freshwater microbial communities from Lake Lanier, Atlanta, Georgia, United States - LL-1505 | ecosystem: Environmental > Aquatic > Freshwater > Lake | place: USA: Georgia | collected 2015-05-28
CATTCGCGCATCATTCGCGCATCATTCGCGCATCATTGGCACTTCATTGGCGCATCATTCGCGCATCATTCGCGCATCATTCGCGCATCATTGGCACTTCATTGGCGCATCATTCGCGCATCATTCGCGCATCATTCGCGCATCATTCGCGCATCATTCGCGCATCATTCGCGCATCATTCGCGCATCATTCGCGCATCATTGGCACTTCATTGGCGCATCATTCGCGCATCATTGGCACTTCATTGGCACTTCATTGGCGCATCATTGGCACTTCATTGGCGCATCATTGGCACTTCATTCGCGCATTGGGCCGGTGGTGTGCGGCCGAACGCACGCGGAACGCGCGTGTAAAAATACGGTATCCGGCGCCCGTCGCTCTTGTATCGCCTTCAAATCGCTCGGCCGTGTAATACTCGCTACGAAATCCCGGTCTACATACGTTAAATGATATAACCGCGCATTATTCACAAAAAACGATATATACTTCGGTATTGAATCCGCGTCCGTCCAACACCAAATCGCACGGTTTGGAAGGTCATACTTGTGTGCGTCCCATTCGTGTACCGATGCATATTGAAACGCCAATGGAAACGCGGCGTCATACTCATATTCTTCATCCACAAATGTGATAAAAATGTCGTCCACTGGAAAAGACGACGACGGCGCCGCAAGCACTTGTTCGTAGATGGACGCTCCGCCAATCAACCAAACGTGGTCATAATTCGCGGTGTGTGCGTGAATCTCCGAGAGATTGTTGATAAATGTCACACCTGGCACTGTCTCGGTATCGGCGGCGGCGGCAGCACCGCACGCAGAAATCACGAAATTGTCGCGAAAAGGCAGTGGGCGAGCATTATCGGGAATACTTTCCCACGTCTTTCGCCCCATCACGACCGCGCTATTATATGGAAACACAGACGACCGTGTCATTTCCGAAAAAAATCGAAGGTCTCTCGCGAGTTTAGGCCACGGGAGTTTGCCTTCATAACCAATCCCGCCACCGCGGCAAAGTGCAACAATCATTTTGAATTCGGTGGTGTGTGGAGGAGGCGACATTCGAAGCGAAGCGAAGCAATTATATATCATACACGAAATCTATTTATTATTGTATTCGGTAACTATATAGAATACAATGGCATCCGCCTCGGCTTCGGCCTCGGCTTCGGCCTCGGCTTCGGCCTCGGCTTCTACGCCAACACCACTGCCAGAAGGCGCAATCGACGCATCCGAGTTTAATGCGTCATTGTTAGACCCGAATACACATTTATTTTTTGATGATGATAGAAAATACATTGACCCTGTTCAAACAAGAATGAATAAGGAGGGAATTTCACTGGCGTGTGTATATTGCCGTCCGCCAGAGACTATCGTATTACACGCGCACGACACTGGTAGTGCGGTTACTGAAATAAAACGACCAAACACGTTTAGAGAGATGAAACAACTCGGAACTCCAGTGGGTGCTTTTCGCGATTTTTTAGGCTACAATATCGAAGAAAAAATCGGAACCGGGTTCACCAGCGCAATGATTTCTCAGTTGATTGATTTTGAAACCAGTTTGCACGCGGCGGAAAGTAAACGAACACCGCGACGACTTTATTTTTTTGATTTTGATAGAACCCTCACATTTGCGCCAGGTATGTCGTTTGCGTTTCTTCCGAAGAAGTCAAAGACACGGTCTGCTCCGCCTATGACTGAAATACCTGAATCCGAACGTGTTTTATTATCTCAATATGCGAAATATTTATTTTCGGATTATTGCGGTGAAGAACCCGCGAAAGGCGGTGGGCGTATGAGTTTACTTCGTCAGTTATTTACTGTCATTGGTAATAAACGAATTTATATTGTGACCGCAAATAGCAGTGCGAAAAATGCCCCAGAAAACCCTTATTTCTTACATTTCAAGTTCTTAATAACCCAGTTATTGCCGGATTTTTTAGAAGACCATATCGTCGGGGTTCATTCAACAAATGAGGCACCGTTAAATAGCAAACAAGATGCGATAGCCAGTATACTAGAGCATAGCCCGCGTAGTCCTAAGAAGTCACCACGTAGCCCATCAAACGGACACGGACACGGACACGGACACGGACACGGACACGGACACGGACACGGCGGAAGAAAAAGGATGTCACGAAAAACGTGTTATCGCATTCGTCGTTATTCTCGTTCTCGTTCTTCCTTGCGTCGTTCTATACGAAAGCGCCGCAATTAGCATAATATCGGATTATTCTTTACCTCTAACCCTAATAAAGTATAATCTTCTATTCATATAATAGGTTCACGCGTAAGAAAAATATGGAAAAACCCGCGTCGGAGATTCCAATTTATAAAATATGCCACATTCGGTCGCCCGATGAAGGACCTGGGGCTGCGTCGTCGTCGTCGTCGTCGTCGTCCCTGTCCCCCGAATACAATACATTATACGTTTTCTATGGCAATGTTGAATTCACAACGGATGAAGGCACCGTTGTAAACATCAATGATATATTTGTCCAAGAGCGAGAGAATCCATTCTTCCGAACCATATTTAGTGAATACGAACTCCAAGCAATTATCCAAAATAACATCAATGTCGTGTTTTTTCCCGAGAGAATTTACCCCGATGACTCCATTGAAACCATCAAAAAGAAGTTTCTTTATCTGACGCGCGACAAGGTCGGTCTCTCGTATGCGGAATTGTATTTCTTCTGTAAGCAGGTAAAACAACTCACTGCGCAAATCGCACACGATTGTATCACTGCTAACGGGAAGTTGGAAATGACGCATATACGATTAGAGAATTATTTATTAAACATAGAAAACCCGCCCACGCCCGCGCCCGCGCCCGCGCCATCGACCGGTTCTTCTGGTATCACATATACCACCCTATTTAACTTAAAATTGGAAGAGAAACCCCGTATTATAAATAAAGCAATGGGTCAAGAACTAAATATCGCATCATCTCACGAGTATCCTTACGCAGTGAATCCGTTTGACGTAATGAACGCTGACCCCTTTCTAGAAATCCACGCAAGCGAAATCGTGAATACGACGAATAAGATGGTTCTTGTCGATTATGGCGTATTTCTTCACAATACGATTTATTTGGTATCAGCAGAAGACGCGCTCGTATATACCAATGACGTCGCGGCGGCGGCATCGGAGGCGGCATCGGCGCATCACCGACCCGTCAATGAATCGTATATGATTCGTCTATATTTCCCCTATCTCTCAGCATTCCGCGACGATACGCGCCGCTCGGCGCTTGAAATGGGTTCCGCCGAAGCATCCGGTGAAGTTGACCTCGCCACAATCCATTCACGCGAAACGCTTCTTCTTCATAAATTAAAGTTATTTGACGCGGATAAAAAACTACTCAACGAGAGATTCCTCCGTCAAACCGCGAATATCAAGTTACTTTATGACATCTACGAGAGACGCACGAGCGAGCAGAATTATATCGACGACGGTATCCGCGGTGTAGAGTTTCTCATCCACCCAGAAACCTCTTACAGCCAATCTCTCGATGCGGTCTTCAAATTGATTCATTGTTCTGAATATATCCCCTACATTAAATACAATCCAGGCAAGAAGCGCGACAATATCTATAAGTTCTACATTTCAGGTGTAAGCCGAAGTGGACGTAAAATCCCGTATCTCCCGAAGGGCGATATTTTTCGTCTCATTAAAACAACCGCGCGTAAAAAGAGCGTAACAATGTATATCAATTATACATATTCCAATCCAGAAGTGCCAAATCATAAAGCAACGCATTTACATATACCGATATTATGCGAATTTTATCCCGACGGTTCCATCTACGTGAAACTCTTCGTCAAATTCTCGTTTACGGCGATAGAGATGGAGAGTATTATTAAAGCCACTGTCAACCCCATCTTAAGTGTCATCAAGGAGCGTGTTGAACAAAACGGATTTCAAATGGCCCTCTTCACAAAGTTGAATCATCCGCAGGTGGAACTTATTAATTTGGAATATTTCGCACAACTCGCGATTACAAAGAACATCGAAATCAAGCAAATGATACAGTGTATATCGAGTGCGTTTAATGAAATAGAGGGAAGCCTTAAGAAAGGTATTGTCTTGCGATACAAGCGCGTGAGCAACTATAACGAAATGTCGAGCCAAGACGCATTTATTATTGAAATGATGAATAAACGCCAGAACGATTACGACATTATGGAAGGTTTACGTTCGAATTATATGATGTCGGAGAGTGATGCCCGTGCCAAATTTGCGTCGATTTTATCATCACTACAAACCCAACAATTCTCTCGGTTTCGTGGTGGTGCGATTCGCATCAAAAACAACCCCGGCTTTCTTACAAAAATAACCAAAGGCGCATTCAATAACGTTATTACAATGGAGGTTTCTAACATTAACAACATTTTGTTTCTACCGGCGCTTCATATTTACCTTGATTCTATTATTCGAATGTATCAAAGCCCTGGGACGACTGAAATACCGTATGAAAAAATCGCGGAATTGTGCACAGGAAAAATCACTCCGGAGGTTTCTTCCCCGAAAAAGAAAACTGGCACAAAAAAGGCCAAGGGGGCGGCGGCAGCGGCGGTGGCAGAGACAATGGCGGAATCGGAATCGGGAGCGGCGGCAGCGGCGGCAGCGGCGGATGAAGAGCAAGAAGAAGTAATGCCAGAAATCGTCCCCGTGATTAAAAAACCTACAGCATCGATGTCTGCGAGTGCGATAGCACCACCGGTTGTCTTTGGATTTGAAGCCGAAGTTCCAAAAGAAGAAGAGATTGATTTGTTTGATTTATTACAGGATGATGATGACGATGATGACCGCGCAGGTGATAGTGCGCCAAGTAGTGCGCAATTTGGTGGATTGAAAGGAAATCACGATGACGATTCGCCGGAGAGAGACGAACACTCCGACGCAGACGCAGATGCAGACGCATACGAAGATTCTGATGAAGAAGATCTCTCGGATATCACCGGTATGGAATTATCAAATCCAAACCCATTCTCGAAACGCATTCAAGAACGCGACCCCGTCATCCATTTAAATGAAGATGTCGGAAAATTCAATGCGTATTCTCGGAGTTGTCCTTGGAATGTTCGTCGACAGCCGGTAATTTTAACAAACGAAGAAAAAGCGCGTATTGACCGTGAACATCCGAATTCCTATTCACATAGTATTACCTATGGTTCTGAACCAAGTAAACAATATCATTATATTTGTCCACGCTATTGGAGTTTGAAACATAACACAAGTCTAACAGAGGAAGAAGTAAAATCCGGAGAATTTGGCACAGTTATCCCCCAAAAGGCAAAGAAGGTCCCTCCGGGTGCCACCATTTTTGAATTCACGGATGACAAATATCACAAAGATGATAAAGGGAATTATAAACAGCATTATCCGGGGTTTTTGGGTAAAGATAAACACCCGAAAGGGTTATGCGTTCCTTGTTGTTTTGCCCAATGGGATAAACCGTCGCAGACATCACGGCGAAAAGAATGCGAAGCCGCGAAGTTTGAGTCAGTTCAAATGGGGGAAGGCGCTGCTGCCTCTCCCGCTGCCGCTGCCGCTGCCGCTACACCTCTCGCCGCCGCTGCCGCAGCCCCCGCTACACCTCTCGCAGCAGTAGTCGCTGAACCTACCAATATCGATGAAATGAAGGATGACCGTATTTTAAGTTCAGATAAATTCCCTCTTGAAAACAACCGCTGGGGATATTTACCCCTTCAGGTTCAAAAATTCCTCTTTTCAGATAGCCGAAATTGTCAAGTAAGTCTAAAAAATGCGGCTATCAAGAAAGATACACCGTGTCTTTTGCGTCGTGGAGTAGAAACAAGCGACCGTCAATCGTTTGTATCCGTTGTTGCGTATTTTTATAAAGAGAGTATTGGTGTTTCAGCACCCATCGTTACTACTGTGACGAAACCGCCATTATCTATACAACAATCGATTATGTCTTCGATAACCGATGAAGCGGTTGCCTCGGGGGGCAATGTATCTCTCAAAGATAGAATATCTAAAACAATCGCCGAGAATATCCAGCGACATTCGCTAATGATAACAAATGCTCAGACGAAAACACAGAAGCCGGCGTCGGCGACAGGGTCGGCCGCCGTAGAATCCGGGCGCGAAGAATACTCTGATGATGAAACTCCCGTGGCAATGACACCTCGCGCGTCAACTTCGACAATGGCGGGAGCAGCAGCGTCAGCGGCGAAAGCGTCATTTAATGCCTTTCAGCCTATTTCGTCCACGTCTGTCCCCACTATCCGAGAGATGCGAAATATCATTATTCGGTCTCTCACACTAGACACATTTATGACATTAAACAATGGAACTCTCGCGGATATATTTTATAATCCAAATACCGAAGTTCGAGAGATTGACCTAATTCATAAATACGCACCCACATCTCCAGTCCTTCGCGCACTTCCCCAAGAAACATTTGCCCGTCTTTGTAATGCGTATGAAAACTTCATTGCGTATCTCGACGATGACAACTCCATCATTGACCACACCTATCTGTGGGATATCATCTCTCGCCCCAACGAGAGATTATTCAAGAGCGGAAATAACATTATCCTCATTCACATCCCCGATGATGACATCACGAATAATGTTCAAGTGATATGCCCGACAAACGCATACTCTGGTGAAGTATTTGACATCAATCGTAAAACAATTATCATAATGAAACGCGATACATACTACGAGCCCATCTATTTATTTGAAAGCAAGTCCAACGGAAAATTCAGCGTATTGGGGCGTTTTGCCTTAAAAAGCAAAACGCTTATGCCGAAAATCCGACACGTCATTGAAAATATTCGCGACATTTACTTTTCATATTGCCGTCTTCACGAGAGTCAACCGCGTGAATATAAATACAAAATGAATATGCCAGCTAGTGTCATTGCGAAACTCGCGCGTGACGCCGGATTTACAATCAATGCGCAAGTCCTGAATTTTAATGGTAAAGTCATTGGACTACAAATCTCTCAAGCATTGACAGTTACAAGGTTAAATCCGAGCGCCGTCGTCAAGAAAACCACCGCAAAGAAAGAGTTGAAAGGCGTGATTCCGACTGCTGTATCTGCACCGCTGTCCGCCGCCTCTGCCGCCATTCCATCCGTTTTATTAAATGACGATGAAACCCTTTGGACAATGAGTTATCGCGAAACCGTGGATTTCTTAGAAACAGTCGCGTCACATATTAAAAAGGTAACAAAGAAGGAATTGTATTGTCGCCCAAAAGTGAAAGTCGTTGAGGATGGGCTTATTGTCGGTGTTATAACGGAAACAAACCAATTTCTTCAAGTAAATGTAAATAAAGACCCACAATTGAATCAGGATGATGGTATACCAACCATTACAGAGAATAATCACCTCGTGGCGGATAAAGAAGTCGTCCTTGCGGGTGCGAGACTCGACAAGACACGCGAGAGATACGTAAGAAATATTCGCCTAGAAACGAACTTCTATAATGTCTTTCGTAATACCGCTAGGAATGTATTGAACCGCCCAGAAAATAAGGCGAGAAAGGATGACATTGAAAAACTTATTTCATCGCCTTTTGTCATTTATCAGAATAAACTCTCGCAAATCATCACCCATTTGAAGCAAATGCTCGCGAAGTATATCACATTTATCAAGTATAGTAAGAATACCCTGAAAATGGTCGGTGAAATCTCTGGATGTATTACAAATGACGATGAAACCTGCGGAAAAAAGAGTTACTGTTTGAAAGAATCGGACGGTTTTTGTAAACTTCTTATTCCACAACGTAACTTGATGTATCCGGATATTGACAATGAGATTGCGTATTATGGTAAAGTCGCAGATGAAATGATACGGTATGAGCGCGTAAAATTATTTATGTTTGAACCCACGAAATATCTATCATTCCAAGATATAAAATACAACCTTCAAGAAGACGAAATTATATTGTTGGAATCGTTTATTACGCAAGAGTATTTCGAAAATATGGAACCTGCTGACGAGAACCCCTATGCGTTTCAGACCAATTTTTATACAGTCGCACCGAGTAATGCTGGAACGCGCCGGGTTCAGCATTATGACCCGGTATATCGACGAGAATATGTTGACCGATATTTGGAATTAACATCGGGTCAGGCACCCGCACCCGTGCCTGCACCCGTGACCGACATCGCCCCTATTTCTGGCGCATTACAAATCAATGAAATCAGCCATGTTCTGGATTTCTGTCGTGAGGTATCTAAACGTAAAGTCAGTGAAAAAATGCGCAAGTTTTTTTTCCCAAATGCGAACACATTCGAAATCCTTTTTTCCAACGAAAGTAATGAGTGTTCATTTGATGTTATCCTTACAATCTTACGTATTGTTGCGCAAAATGCGTCGAAATGCCCAAGTGGTCATATGTGTGTTCAACGAAAACAAAGTGGATTCGCAGCCGCCGCAGCCACCGCAGCCACCGCATCCACCGCAGAGTCCGAAGTATGCCAAAAATGTCGCGAGACCATCGGGCACGACCAAACCGAGTTTGCGTGCCGTCAATGTAATTATTTTGTATGTGAACATTGTCAAACGAGACACGTGGATGAACTTGCGGGAATGACAATTACCAAACTTAAGGGTATCCTTGTTACTGAATATGGCAAATTATCTGAATTGGGACTCGATAAGAAACTTATAATGATTCTTAATGGATACGGAATGAAGAAATACGCGAATCTTATTCAAGAAGGCCGCGCAACACTACCGCAAATCATTCAGAGCGAGAATTACTTTCTCACAAATATTGATATTTGGATATTGGCGTTGTATTTCAAAATACCGATTGTATTTATCTCTCAGTCATTATTGATTGAAAATGGCGAAAATATGATGGTGCTATATGGAAGCGATGGTGAGAGCCAATATAGTAGCCACTTTTTTGTTCATCCGTTTACTGTAACACAGGATTCACCATCAAGATATGGGTTGATTGAGGTGAAACACGGAGACGTATCTCTTTTAAAGATTCCGAATGAACTTATATCTCCCGGCCTTCGAGATAGTATTGAGCAATACAATCCACGCGATTTACCAATCGACGAGTATATTCGCAAATTTAAATTAGGAGATATTAAGCATAAAAAACGTATATTTACATTGTCTCAGTCTACCGCGGGACCTGCGCCGATGCCCTTATCTTCTTTGCTCCCGCCAATACCTGAATCGCAACAACCGCCTACTGAAAATACATCCGCGTTATTTCAATAAAATAAACAGAAAGATATATAGGGAATGAATACATTCAACGTTACAGCCGACATTGTGGTGAAAAACGAAATAATGAAGCCGCCAGAAGAAGTAGTAGTCATAAATGAAATCTTTGATATTCCAGACGCGCAAATGATTAAAACCATCAATCATACCGCAATGACTGATGTTATGAATAATACAATGATTCGGAACACTCAACCGTCTCCTAATATAAAAACACCATCGGTGTCTACAAAACGCACGAATGTGACGGTGCCAGTGCCAGTGCCGGTGCAAGTGACAGCAGATGTTTCACCACCGGCGCCTGTGCTTATTACATCACACGTTGCTGTGCCGTTAACATCTGCGCAAGTTACTACATCAGATTTAAAATCATTACCAAAACACCGTTCCACATTGTCAAAAAATACTAAAATTATTGTTGAAGAAGAAGATAAGGACACTGCGATTGATTATGACGATGATGACCCTGAAATCAAAAAAACAAAACTCTCACTTTTTCACTTCGCAAAAGACATTACGTTTAATCTAATATTTATTATACCATTTTTACGAACAAAATTGACGAATCTCCTCCGCGACCCATCTTTAGCAATAAATCAAATTGAGCGCGTGTTTGACGAATTCAAAGACAGATTGAATCGCCAGGAATTGGAAAGCCTTAAGAAATATGTATGCGAAGATGGAATACGAGATAAGTTGAACTACATTCTCGAGACGGGCTTCAACAAAATTCTCTCGGACGGAAAGATTGACATCAATGACGCACCCCAATTCAATCAACTCGTGTATTTTATTATTCGGTCGTTTAACAACATCAATCAAGGAAAGGTGTATCGGTTTTATGTATCTAGCGAACACGTGATGCTTCTTCTTCACTTTATTTTGAAATCCGTGTTTACATTAACATTAAAAGGAGATGAAGAGCAAATGGCGATTGGATTGTTAGATACTAGTTTTAAACTTGTCCAAATTGAGGTATTGCCGTTGATTTCAAAAAGATGGTATCATAGATTTAGGATATGTCACGGAGTAAAGGAATTCGAGGAACTGATAGAATGAAATGAAATGAAATTCGCGAGCGGACGCGATGAGCGGACGCGTGGCGGAATGAAATGAAATGAAATTCGCGAGCGGACGCGATGAGCGGACGCGTGGCGGAATGAAATGAAATGAAATTCGCGAGCGGACGCGATATTTAGGAAAATCGGCGGCGCGTTCACGAAAAAGAAAGTTCTTTTCACGAAAAAGAACTTAAAGATATTTTCTCTGTATAGTATGTGAAAGGCGGATGGCGCCGGCCGTTGGCTGCCTTTACAACAAAAATACCGGTGTAGCTCAGCGGAAGAGCGTCTAAAACATCGTTTGTTACCTTTTTACTAGCCCCGCAAGGAGTTGGTCCGTTCTACGAATGATTATCGCCTTATAAGCGGAAGGTCGTAGGATCGAAACCTACCGCCGGTAACAGTCAAGCTGGACGCTATAAACGTAGCACACGACTAACGTCGTATTTTACCGGCGTGGCGCAGAGGAAAGCGCAGGACATTTTGTCTACTAGACAAAATACTCCGAGGTCACTCGATCGAAACGGGTCGCCGGTATTGTCAAGCTGGACGCTATAAACGTAGCACACGACTAACGTCATATTTTACCGGCGTGGCGCAGGGGAAGCGCGCGGGGCTCATAACTCCGAGGACACTCGATCGAAACGAGTCGCCGGTATTGTCAAGCTGGACGCTATAAACGTAGCACACGACTAACGTCGTATTTTACCGGCGTGGCGCAGGGGAAGCGCGCGGGGCTCATAACCCCGAGGTCACTCGATCGAAACGGGTCGCCGGTATTGTCAAGCTGGACGCTATAAACGCAGCATTTTTTACCGGTGCGGTGTAGCGGAAGCACACAGTTGCGTTCATTAGCGCTGAGATCGTAGGATCGAAACCTACTGCCGGTATTTTTCATCACATCGCACCAGTGCTTTTAGGCACTCGAGCAACCTCACAAACCTCCTTAGCTCAGAGGCAGAGCGCGGGGCTCATAACCCCGAGGTCGATCGGATCAAAACCATCAGGAGGTAATAACCTATATTATTGGGTTTTCATTATTCACTTTATAGAAAAGGCACAACCATTTTAAACCACTTCCACGGCGGACGTTTTATCGTCTGACATCTACTTTACTGAC
>Ga0214921_10010540_pt1 | contig 11410 bp, 13 predicted proteins | sample LL1505_MetaG_FD_177992 | JGI IMG/M metagenome (GOLD analysis project Ga0214921, IMG submission 177992) | Freshwater microbial communities from Lake Lanier, Atlanta, Georgia, United States - LL-1505 | ecosystem: Environmental > Aquatic > Freshwater > Lake | place: USA: Georgia | collected...
GAGCCGTCGTAGACTACGACGTTGATAGGACGGGTGTGGAAGCGTGGTAACACGTTAAGCTTACCGTTACTAATAGCTCAATTGGCTTGATTTATGCACTGAAAAAGTTTTTTTTGATACAAATTGCCATGTTAGATCTATTAATATTTTTACTTTTGAACATTAAAAAAAATATTTATATTTATAAAATCCAAAAAAGACAAATGGTCAAAATAAAGTGACTTTAAATAAATCGGTTAAATTTTATTTAATATTCATACTCTTGCTTTTATTGATAACTTTTTATTTTAGTAGAAATGAAAATTTTTTTTTATTATTAAATTATATAAGCAAAATTAAAAATGAAAATTATTTCATTGCCATTTTTTTCTTATTATTGATTTCAATTTTAATCATTATTGCTGGATTTGTTATGCCAGTTTTGTTCATAAATGGCTTAATATTAGGCGGTAATTATGGCGCTATAGTTTCTCTACTTTCAATAACAATCGGTAGTTATATTTTTTTTTTAATTCACAAAAATAATATCCCAAAAAAGCTATTTGAAATATACAAGAATAATTTTAATGTTTTAAATAAACTAATTAATAAAAATCTATTATTAAGTTTAATATTTATAAGATTTTTTGGATTTGGTCTCCCTTTTGTAGTGCATAACTTAATACCTATTTTTTTTAAAGCTAATAAAATTTATTTTTTGATTTCAACATTTTTTGGATCAATGCCTTTAATGGCCCAAAGTTATTTTATAGATGGAATTGCAAATTTTTTGATTAATGAAGATAAATCGTTGAAAAATTTTTTATTTCAAAAAGATTTGACCATTCCAATTATTTTTATTTTATTTATAACTATAATTTCAGTTTTTATTAAAATTAAATATTTTAAATAAAATAAATAATATGAGTATATCTTTAGTAACCTATGGCTTAAATGAGAAAAAAAATATCCCAAAATTTCTTTTTTGGGCGAAAACTTTTTTAAAAAAAATATCTCATGACTATGAAATAATTTTTTTTGACGACGGCAGTACTGATAATTCATATGATTTGTTACGCTTGCTGAAAAAAAAATATAAATATTTAAAAATTATTAGAAATAAAAAAAATTTTGGACCAGCATATTGTATTAAAAAATCTTTAAAATTGTGTCGAAAAAAATACTTACTTATTCAAACAGCAGATAACTCATATATTTTAGATAGTTTTATAAAAAAAAAAAATAAACTTTTTTCAGGAGAGTATGATTGTTTGCATGGTTATAGATCAAAAAATATTTTTATAAGATCTGATAATTTATGGAAGGGCGTGATTTCTTTAGTTAATCATTATTTTTTAAGTATATTGTTTGGATTTCATACTTTAGATTATCAAAATACTTATATGGTTAGATTTAATCTTGTTAAAAATATTAAACTTTATGCTAATTCTTCTTTTATAAATCCAGAACTGTTCTTTAAATTAAAGAATAAAGGCGCAAAAATATTAGAATTAAATGTTCCATTTAGGAAAAGATTTGGTGGAATTTCTAAAGGAACAAGATTTCCGAAAATTATAGAGTCTGTTTTTGAGATATTAAAATTTAGGATTTTATCAGCAAAATATCATATATCTTAATCTACAGATTATTAAATGATAAATTTTTTTTAGTTTATGCGTGTAGTTCTTTTTGCTTTAACTGGTCTTGGAAATATTGTTTTCAAAAATTTATTAAAAAAAAATATTGAAATCAAAAAATTAATTACTAGAGAAGAAATTGGAACTTATCCATATTATAAATGTGAAAATATAGTTAAAATTGCAAAAAAATATAACATCCCCTATTCCTTTGATGAAACATCATATCATCAATATGTAGATTTATATTTAGTAGCCACCTACCACAAAAAAATTTTGCTAAATAAAAACTGTTTTAAATATGCAATAAATATTCATCCATCATATTTACCAGCGCTAAAAGGTAGAGATCCAATAAAAGATGCTTTAAATAATAATTATTCATATATAGGTGTAACGGCTCATCACATGACAAATGTTTTTGATACTGGTCTTGTTTTATTTCAAAAAAAAATTATAATTTATCAAAATGATACAAAAAGCACTATTTTGAAAAGAATGGAGCCTATTTATGATAATTTTACAGACAGAATACTTTTAAAACTTATTGTATAAAGTTACAAATTAAATATTAAATATGACATACGTAGTGAATGATAATTGTGTTAAATGCAAACTAACTGATTGCGTTGAAGTTTGTCCTGTAGATTGTTTTTACGAGGGAGAGAATATGTTGGTTATTAATCCTGATGAATGCATTGATTGCGGTGTTTGCGAACCGGAATGTCCTATCAACGCTATAGAACCAGACACAAATAAAAATACTGAAAAGTTAGTAATACTAAATAAAGAGATGTCTGCAAAATGGCCTAATATTAATAAAAAAAAAGATCCACTGCCTGATGCAGATAAATTTAAAAATATGCCTAACAAACTTGAAAAATACTTCAGTGATAAACCAGCTTATAATTAATATGATAGATTTTAAAAACTTGAAGCCCCATTTACAAGATGATGAAAGAAAAAAACAGTTATCAAGCATTGAGAAAAATTTAAAAGAGCATTCGTTTCCACCCCAGTTAGTTATTGAGACTACTTCTTACTGCAATTATACCTGTATTCATTGCTCTCATAGAGAAATGTTAAGACCCCAAAAGCATATGGAAAGAAATATTTATAACAAAATAGTCGAGGAGGTCGGCAAGAAAAGTCCAATGTGTGAAATATGGCCCACATTTTATGGAGAGTCTTTTATTCTTGGTGATGAATTATGGGATAGGCTTGATTATGCAGATAAGGCCGGATGTAAAAATTTAGTTTTAAACTCTAATGGTTCTTTATTACATAGAAATGATAATATTAATAAAGTTTTAAAATCTCCTTTAAAAAGATTTATTCTAAGTTTGGATGGTTTTAAAAAAGAAACCTTTGAAAAAATTAGGGAAAAGGGTGTTTATGACGAAGTTTATCCTGCTGTCGTTAAATTATGTGAAGAAAGATTAAAAAGAAAAATTATTTATCCAACAATTACCGCACAATTCTCTGTTATGAAAGACAACGCTGATGAAGTTGAAGATTATAAAAAATTTTGGAACAGTAAAGGAGCAGAGGTAAAAGTTAGACCTATGTTAGAATGGACCACAACCGGAACTGTTCGTACTGACACAATAGATCATATGTCATCTTTTCGAATTGCCTGCCCGTGGGGAAATAATACAATGGCTATTCACCAAGATGGTAGTGCTGTAGCCTGCGCCATAGATTATGAAGGTTTATTTAAAGTTGGAAATGTAAAAGATTATTCAGTCGAGGAGCTGTGGTCTAGATTAGGTAAACAATTAAGAGAGTATCATAGAAGTCATAGTTGGGATAAAATTCCAGAAATATGCAAAAGTTGTGGTGACTGGCAAGTCGCTGGAGCTTCCTATGAAAAACAACAAGTCGACGGTACAAGACCATTTTGGTACACTGAAAGTTGAAAAAAATTTGAAAACACAAGAATTTGGTCTAAGAGAGCAAGCTGAGCAATATCCTATGATGTTGGTGCTTTCATTTGTTTATCCATGTAACGCATTATGTCCACATTGTCCTTACACTAATTCCAGTATCAGGAAAGAGTATAAAGATATGCCCTTTATGCCTGATGAAGTTTTTAAAAAAATAGCTCATGAAAGCGGACCTTTTGGTTCTTATTTAAGAATTTCTGGAGGGGGAGAACCCATGCTGCATCCGAACGTTTGTGAACTTTTAATATATGCAAAAAAAAAAGGTTGCAAGATTGGTTTAATAACTAATGGCTCGTTATTTAATGAAAAAAATTTAAAAAGTCTTATTGATGCTGAGATAGATTTGATAGAATTTTCTGTAGATGCTGACAATGAAAAAGATTATGAAATTTATAGAAAAGGGTTAAATTGGGAGACATTAAATAAAAATGTTGTACAAGCACTAAAATACAGAAATTTAACAAAAAGTAGAACAAAAATAATTGTTTCGGCAGTAAATCAGCAAGGGGTTAACATTGACAGTATCGAAGAATATTGGGTGAAAAAAAAAGAAGTAGATTATATAATTAAAAGAAAGTACTTAAGCTGGGGAAATAATACCGAAATTGATCAAACAAAATCTGCTGACCCAGCTCCTTATACTGATACGGAGTCAACTCCATGCCCTTTTATTTTTGAAAGACTAAATATTGATTCTAGAGGAAATGTTATGGTTTGTGGATATGACATTTCTGCAAACACATCTATGGGAAATGTTATGAAGCAAACTATAAAAGATATTTGGCATGGAGAAGGTTTTAAATTTTATAGAGATAAGCATTTAAATAATAAAGGAAGCGAAATTAGTATGTGCTCAAAATGTCCAGATTGGAAGTACAGATCTTGGACACATAATTATTGGAAAGTAGTTAGAGAAGCAGATAAAGTTTGGTATAAAAAGATAAAAAATATAGATTCTGAAGAAGATTTTTTAGTTACTAAAAAGTCTTAATGATAAAATATTTTTCCGTTAGGCATGACAATTCTCACTTTTTCTAGATCAAGTCTTTTGCTCCACCAGTCATAATTGTCTACATACCATTTAAAAGTTTTTATTAGACCCTGTTTAAAAGAAACCTTTGGTCGCCAATTAAAAAATTTATTAAATTTTCTATTATCGCAAAGATGCTGACCAACTTGACCTGGCCTTGGTTCTACATGAGTTTTATTTTTTTTACATTTTGATATCGAAAATAAGATATCAGCAACATCTACTATACTGTAATCTTTTCCACATCCAAGATTAAACACTTCATGATATATATTTCTTTTTGTATTTATTACTTTTAATAAAGCTTCGCATGTATCTTCAACATAAATATAATCCCTTGATGCTTTGCCATTACCATGAATTGTGAGAGTTTTTTTATTTAAGATAGAACAGATAAATCTTGGTATTAATTTTTCAAGATGTTGCCTTGGTCCATAATTATTAAAAGGTCTAATTATTGTAAATGGGAAATTATAAGTTTTTCCGTATGAATATACCAGTCTATCTGCCCCACATTTAGAAGAAGCATATGGGCTTAGAGGGTTTAAGGGGTGCTCTTCATTCATTTTTTTTGATTTCATTGAGCTTGTTCCATAAACTTCAGAGGTGGAAATGTGAATAAATTTTTTTAACTTTTTGTTTTTAAGAGATGATTTTAATAAAGTGTCTGTTGCAATAATATCATTTTCTAAAAAATTTCTAGAATCGTTTATTGATCTAGTGACATGGGTCTCTGCCGCTAAATTTATAATTACATCACAATGCACGCTATCTAATATAGACTCATTGTCTATTGTGGAGTTAATAATAGATAATCTATTAGATTTATTTTTCAATTCTTTTATATATTCAGGATTTGAGGCGTAGCTAAATTTATCTATAAGAATTATCTCGAAATCGGTTTTATCAAGCAGTTTCGCAATTAAATTAGAACCAATAAACCCCCCACCCCCCGTTACTAATATTTTCATATGATAAAATATTGATATAATTTAATGTAAAAATATATGACAACTCTAGTGGCATTGCAAACTAGTTTTTTACCTTGGGCAGGCTATTTTGATTTAATTAAAAAGTCTCAGAAATTTATTTTTTATGATCACGTTCAGTACGATAAAAATGGCTGGCGAAACAGAAATAAAATATTAATACAAAAAAGAACTAAGTGGCTAACAATTCCAGTCGTTAATGAGAATCTTGAAAAAAAATTATATGAAACCAAAATATTTAAACCAGAGGTTTATTTAAAAAAAATATTAAAAACTATTCAAAATAATTATTCATTACATCCAAATTTTAAAAATTTTTTTAATTTATTAGAAAAAGTTTTTTTAAGTAAAAAATGGATCTTTCTAAGTGATTTAAATATTGAATTAATATTAATGATATGTCGATATTTGAATATTCCAATTAATTATGAAAAGTCCTCTAATTTAATGAACGATTTAGATAAAAATCAAAATTTAATAAATTTGTGCAGTAAATATAAATGCAAGATTTATCTTAGCGGTCCTGCTGCAATGGGTTATTTAGATAAAGATTTATTTAAAAAAAATAATATTGAAATTCAATGGCATGATTATAAACAAAATATCTATAGTCATTTTGGAGTTGATAAAAATATTTTTTTTGAAAAATTATCAATTATAGATTATATATTTAACTTAAATGAATGAAAAAAAAGCTAAATTAGAGATTGATAAAAGAGATAAATTTATTTCTATACTTAGAAAAGAAAGAGCTAATTATTTAATCTCTTACCAAGCTGCCAATAAAGATTTAGTTGATTTGATTAATTCTTTATTTGATTTTAAAAACGATTTAAATAGAACAAAAGATATCAACAAATTTAATACATTTTGCGAAGATTTAAAAAAAAATTTTATAAAGTATTTTTAAGAAATTTAGTATTCCATATGAATTTTAAAATTTATTTTAAGCTTTTCATTAATTTTAGTAAATAACTCAATTCTTTCACTTTCTTCCTCTGGTTCAAATTCTCGAAAATAAATTGATAATTCTGGGCTCTTATAATTAAATTTTTCTTTTATTCTATTTGTGTATTCCTCAAATGAAGATATATCTTTTTTGTCTGTCAATATAATCTCAACTGCATTAAATGTAGGTGCATAATTTTTACCCTCTTTAAGAATTAAAAGTATTATAGATGCTTTTTTATTTTTTTTATATTGATACGTAATAATATTAAATGGCCCGGTAAATAAGTTTTCATAAATCTTTAGCGACATTTTTAAATAAAGTTTTTATTCCACCAATTTTGAAAACAATAAAAAATCCATATTTTATTGTTATCAATAAAACTATTTGTATCGATATTTTTTAAAAGATATTTAATTGTGCTATATTTAAGTAAATTATGTTTTTCAAGATTCTTCAACGATAAAATTTTACAAATTAGTTTTTGATTATTTTTAATAAAAATTTCTTCAATAGGCATTACAAAACCCTCTTTTTTTCTATAAATTATTTCTTTAGGAAGATATTTAGCGAAAGCATGTTTTAATATTAATTTATTAATATTTTTATTAATTTTTTGTTTCCCGGGAATTTGAAAAGCAAATTCAATTAACTTATTATCCAAAAAAGGAGGTCTTACTTCTAACGAGTGTTGCATTGAGTGTATATCAGCATAGCTTAAGACTTGATCACATAATAAAGTGTTATAATCCATGATTAACGATTTATTTATCGAATCGTTACACTTTATTGGAGAAGAAATTTTATTTAAATAAAAATTCAAGTCATTTTTAAGTAAATATTTTTTTTGTAAATATCTTTTTCGTTCTGAAGAATTAATATTTAATGATAAATCTTTAGTGCTTATAAGTTCTAAGCTACTTATATTTTTATTAAATTCTGAAACTAATCTTGGAAATTTATATGAACCAAATAACTCATCAGCTCCATCTCCAGATAAACATGTCTTTACATATTTTGAGGTTAATTTTGAAAGAAAATAACTTGAAATAACACCGGCAAAAGGTTGATCAAAAGAGTCTAGAGCATCTATAATTTTTGAATTAATTTCTTTTTTTTTAATCTCAAATTCATAATGTTCGGTGTTTAATATTTTAGACATTTTCTTAGCAAAAATTTTATCATTATTTTTTTCTTTAAAGTGGTCAAGATACGTGAGAGTAAATGTTTTAATTTTTTTTTTTGTATATTGCGAAGCTAAAAAACAGATTATTGAACTGTCCAAGCCACCTGATAAAAAAGCTCCAACCTCAACATCTGATCTCATTCTGATCTCGACGCTTTTGTTTAATAAATTATATACTTTATGAGAATTTTGACTGAGGCTAAAAGAATTTATAGGATAATTTTTTTTTTCATAAAATTTTTTTTTGACTATATTATCTTTATTTATAAGAATAAATTCACCTGGGTCGACTTGAAAGATATTTTTAAACCCTGTAAATGGTCCAGGAATATTCTTTAAACTAAAATAAAGACTGATGCTATTATAGTTAGGTTCTTTTCTTATATTAGGAACTTCAAACAATGACTTGATCTCCGAAGAAAAAAAAAATTTATTCTCTATTTGTGAATAAAATAAAGGTTTAATTCCAGTTCTGTCTCTACAAAGTATCATATTTTTTTTATTCTCATCAACTATTGCTATTGCAAACATTCCATTAAATTTATTAAAACAATCTAAACCATAATATTCATAAGCTTTAAGAATGACTTCGGTGTCAGAATTTTTTGTAAAAAATTTTAAACCTTTTTTTTCTAATTCTTTTTTTATTTCTAAATAATTAAAAATTTCTCCATTAAACACTAAACTAATTTTTTTATTATTAGAAAACATAGGTTGTTTTCCATTCTTGATATCTAAAATAGCCAATCTATTAATCCCAATCATGTAATTATCATTAAAATATTTTTGACAATCATCAGGACCGCGATGCTTGATTTTTTTAAGCATGTTCGTTAAAATTTTATTATTACTAAAATTAAATGATCCTGCAATACCGCACATTTTAATCTATTTTATTAAAGAAATTTAAAAAATGATGTTTAAAATAATTTAAATTATTTTTTTTAATATTTGTATGCATTGGCAATCTTATCAATTTATTAAATATTAAATCAGTATTATTTAATTTTATATTACAAAATTGTTTAGCGAATTTTGACATATGCAGCGGGTAATAATGAGTTGCCACATTAATTTTTTTTTTTTTCATATACGTCATAAAATTTTTAGCAATATTATTAGATTTAAAAACAATAGTGCAGTTGTGGAAATTTGAAATTGAATTTTTTTTTATATCGATAAAATAAAAATAATTTTTACAAATATCATTCGCACAGATTTCTTTATAAAAGTTGAAAATTTCTTTTCTTTTTTTAATAATAGTCTTATGTCTGATTAATTGTCCATAAAGCATTGCCGAAGGTATCTCGGCCAATCTATATTCAGAACCGATTGAGACTAAGTTAAAATATTTAAAATTATCTTCAATTAAATTATTTAGATCATTTCCTTTATTTAAAATTAATTCAGCTTTTTTAATTAAATTTTTATTATTAATTGAGATTGCACCACCCTGCCCAGAAGAAAAATTTTTAGTTTCATGAAAACTAAAATTGCCTATATCTCCAATTGTGCCAATATATTTATTATTAAATAAACCAAATATTGAATGTGCAGCATCTTCTATAATTAGAATATTGTATTTTTTTTTTAATTTCATAAATTTTTTCATATCACAAAAATTTGAGCCATAATGAACTAAGTATATTGCTTTTGTTTTATTTGTAATTTTTTTTTCTGCATCGATTGGACACATACATAAACTGTCTTTCTCAATATCAATAAAAATAGGTTTTATTTTTTTTCTGAAAAAAGAAGTCAACGTTGCTGAAAAAGTAAATGAAGGTAATAATATTTCGTCATTATCATTAAGGTCGATTAATTTTGCAGAAATTTCTAATGCTGCAGCACAACTTTGAGTTACTGCTATGTATTTTGATCTTAAAGTTTTTTGGAGATACGTATCACATTTATTTTGAAATTCGCCATCGGTAAATTTTTTGTTTGAAAAAACTTTCTTAATATTCAATCTTTCTTTTTTAGAAGCATCATATAAGTAATGTTGTTTAATAGTCATTGATAAATTTTTATATTTTAATTTTTTAAAAGAATAATTTAAATAATAACTAAGCTATATTATAACTATTAATGTATTTTAACTTTTAATTAGTTGTTAATTAACAATGTATAAACAATTTAAAAAAAAATTTACAGAAAATTTTTTATTTTTATTACTATTTTTATTTATAATTTTATCATCCTTGGTTTTTAGAATAAATCATAATGATTTTGCATATTATACTATTTCAAAAATTGATTTTAAGTTTTATTCTGAGTATTGGCCAGCACAAGCTCCTTTATCTTATTTTATAAATAATTTTTTGTCTAAAATTTTTACTAGCAACTATGATTACTTAATAATGCGTCTTTTTTCTATTTTCTATTATATACTCAGTCTTGTTATTTTATCATTTTCTTTAAAAGAAAAAAAAAAAATAATAATATTTATTTTATTGAGTGTGACATATGCTTCTAGTATTTCTTATGAAATAGGAAATTATACATTAGCTCTTTTTTTTTTTACTATTTCATATTTTTTTTATTTTGAAAAAAAAAATAGTAAAGTTAATTTTTTTTTAGGTTCTTTCTTTTTCGGACTATGTATTTCTTCAAAAACTTTATATTGTGTACTTATATTTATATTAATCTTTTCTTATAAAAAAACATCTAATTTTAAAACTTTAGTTATTTTTTCAACAATAGGTGGTTTAATAGGTTTGCTACCAATTATTTTTTATTTACCTTTTGATCTAGATAAGTTTTTATTTTGGAATTTTAAATTACATTTATTATTTAATGAAGTTAATAGATTTGAGGGTTTTGAAAAATATTTTTTAGATTTGTTTGTCCACTTTAAAAAAAATTATTTTCCAATTATGTTTTTATTTTTATATTTTTTTTTTAGTTCATTAAATAATCTTAACTTAAAAATTATTAAAGAATTTTTTATATTATTTTTTTTATTTATTTCAGGATTAGTTGTTTTTGTAGTTCAAAGACAATATTTTGAACCATTTGTAATATTTTGTATTTATTTTTTAATTAAAAATTTGGATTATAATAAGTATAAAAATTTATTATTCGCAACACTAGTATTTGGACTAGTTCAATATATATTCTACAATTTTACATATTATAAAGAATTAAACTCGCAAAAAAATTATTTCTTTGTTCAGAATATTAAAAATTATTTTGAATATAAATTTTCAGATAAACAAAATTGTAAAATAACAACTAGAACTTCATCAGGAGTCTATCTTCCTTATAATTTTATACAGCACAAACATAATCCTAACGGAATTTGGTTTTATCAACTTAGAAATCTTGATTTGCGTTCTTACGAAAAATATCTCGATATTGACTATAAAAATAATTTTAGTTTAGATTACAATAGAAATGAATTTAACTCAATTTTAGTTGGTCATTATCGAAATGACCCAATGGATAATAGGCTTGTAGAGTATGCAAAAAGTAAAAAATGGAAAAAATATTCTTATAGAGATTTTGATTTTTATATTGACAAAAATTGTTTGTAAAATATGAAGAGTTTGTAAGTGTAGTAACGCATTAAGCTTACCGTTACTAATAGCTCAATTGGCTTGATTTATGCACTGAAAAAGTTTTTTTTGATACAAATTGCAATGTTAAAAATATAAAAAAATGAGACTTGTAATCTTATAGTGCGTCGACAATA